>Ga0209831_1000029_pt1 | contig 113670 bp, 97 predicted proteins | sample Maine_Asex4_meta_FD_187451 | JGI IMG/M metagenome (GOLD analysis project Ga0209831, IMG submission 187451) | Marine algal microbial communities from Maine, USA - Maine_Asex4_metaG (SPAdes) (version 2) | ecosystem: Host-associated > Algae > Red algae > Unclassified | place: Maine, USA... | reverse complement strand
TATCTTTGAATCTCCATTTGCATTTATAATAAATTCCTGCTTAAATTTAAATTCATTTGTATAACCTTTTGGTGGAGAAATTTGTTTTCTTTTAAGAATATTAGATAAAACAATGGCATCATCTTTCGCTTCAACTATTAATCGTTGCGCCATTTTACTATCGGATTTCTAATTGAAGTTCAAGAGTTTCACGCAAACGTTCCCCATCAAAAATAATGGCTTCGTTTTCGCCTTTTCTATTTATTTGTAAGCGGATGTATTGTGCATCATTAATGTACTTATCATCATCTGAAACATAGTGAAAAGTCCGCAGCACATCTTGGCTATGCGTAGTGGCAAAAACTTGTATGTTCCATTTTTGCGCATATTTAAATATCATTTTCCACAACTTTTCTAAGGCAGAATAATGTAAACCTAATTCTAATTCATCTATTAATAGAATACTGTCTTTTGCGTTTACTAAGCTTAGGGCAATTAGTAATATTCGATTCACTCCATCACCTAAAGTACTGAGAGGAACTGGTATTTTTGTATTTTCTAATCGGACTTTTACCATTTCTCTGCCAACATTCAGCTTTACTAAATTTTGTTGTATAGTTTCCCTTAATATTTTATAAACATCTTCCTCATGATCTGATAGTGCAACCTCCTCCCAAAGTGCACTTAATCTGTCATAACCCGAATAAAAAGGGACATATACTAAGTCTTCACGCGGATTATCAATAAAAATATTTGGATCAAATTTTTCTGTATGCTCAGGTTCTTTCCTATGTGATTTGCCATAAGGATACTGAATTACATATAGTCCATCTTCGTCACCATCGTATTCGATTCTATATTTATTGATTACAACACTATAATAACTTTCTGAATTGTAAGTTCTAAGTCTGAAATAACTTTCAATTGCTCCTCTTTCAAATCTTTTTCTTGAATGAAGAATGTGATTAACTATCGCACTATTTCCTCGTGAATCTAATATCCTAATCGCATCCAAAAGCGTAGTTTTCCCAGCATTATTTTTTCCAGCAATTAAGTTTACCCGCTTTAATGTTGGGATTTCCAACTTCTTAAAACACATAAAGTTTTCGATATTTAAATGATCAAGCATATTGCTGTTTTAGCAAAGTTAATCATTTTGTAAAAATATCAACTTAAAACCCGCAACCTTCCATCCTAACCAAAAAACTACCGCCTTGTTCTACTTTAAAGCCGCTGTTTAAGCTAACTCTTTCACCAGCATAAAAGCTAACTGTATTGCCAAGAGTAACTGTTGCGTTGCTTGTTATATTTCATTATCAAATAAATGGCATAAAAAGGCTTTCTCATAATTAAAAAAATAAGCCTTGTTTTATTTTTGATTATATCTTTTGGAAACTATATTTGTGACAAAGTCGATTTTGCAATAGTAACAAGTATTCTGCTCACTTATCCCTAATTAAATTAATTGGTTATTTATTAATTACAAGTAGCCACCTACAAAATACTTCCTTAGCAATTACACAGGTATTTTATTTTCATTTAATTAACCTTTCGCCCTTTAAATTTTTTTGATGAACAAAAAGATAAGATTTACTGTATTTACAGTAACAGTATTGCTATGTGTAAATATTTCAAAAGCTCAAATATGTGGTTCGAGTAACTTGGCATTACACCAATTAATAGATGAAGCAGAAGTAGTTGTAACTGGTAAAACAATTAATAAAAAATGTTTTTGGAATAATGACCAAAGCAATATTTACACACAATACCAATTAGAGGTGAAGCAATCTACTAAAAGTAATAATGATAAAATTTATATTTTAGTAGAAGGAGGAACTATTGAAGATATAACTTTTGAAATTTTTGGATTGCCTAACTTATCTTTACAAAATGAAGGCGTATTTTTTTTAAACAAAAACAATATTTTAAACGATAACAAAGCAAACGGCAATTACTATAACCTTAAAGATATAGCTGTTTATAATACAGAAACAAATTTAATTGAAAACAATAGCTCAACTATTGCAGTTGATGAGTTTAACGGTTTGTTAAAAGAAAAGCATAAAACGCTTTTTTCTTTTGTTAGAGAGGAACAAAAGCACTATAAACAACAGGCAACTATCTCTTCAATAAATCCTGTAAAAATTGCAGGTGGTAATAACGAGCTTTTAACAGTTAATGGAACTGGTTTTGGTAGTTTAAGCGGTAATGCTAAAATAGCAATGCGCGATGCCAGTAGCCTAAATAGCTCTCTTTATGTAGATATTGATAAAATTAACATAAAAAAATGGAGCAATACTCAAATAAAATTTGTTGTGCCTGGCGATGAAATTACTACAAATTTTTCTGGCGTAGCCAGCGGTAAAATACGAATTACAGATAGCTCGGGTGCTATTACTACTTCGTTGCAAAAAGTAGAAATAAGTTATAATAAAAAAGTGTTTAAAGGAAAATCTGTTAGGCTGAGAGGTAAAAATTTACAAGGTGAGATTTTGTTTTATGTAGAACGTAACTTAATTAACGATGGGGCTTTGCCAGCGGTTAAAAGAGCTTTTGGAATTTGGAATTGTGCCACAGGCTCTAACTTTGTTTATGCAGGTATTGTAGATAATGTTTGTAAAGAATATGATGAGCAAAATGTTATTTGTTATGATACCACAGTACCAACTTATAACTTAGCTATAACCAGAGTAGTTTCAAGAAACTGCAGTTCAATAGATTTAGCCGATCAGGTTGATGCAGACCTAACTTTTAATCCAAATTTTAACTGGAGTTTTACGGATGATTTAGAAGGCAACCAATTTCATTTTGAATCGGTTTTGCTGCACGAGTTAGGGCATGCATTTATGTTAGGCCATGTGGTAAATATTGAAGATATAATGTACCCATCTTTAATAAATAGTTTAGCTAAAGTAACACTTACCAATAACGATGTGGATGGCGGTATAAGTATAATGAAAATTAGTACTTCGAATGCAAAATGTAGCGACTATGGCCCTGTTGAATCATATAATAGAGAAAACTGTAAAGGTTGTAACAGTGTTATAAATGTTAAATCAAACAACGTTACTGAAAATTCGGTATTTTTAAACTGGGAGGATGTTCGTAATACATCTTTTTACAAAATAAGATACCGATTTAAGGGATCGCAATTTTATGAATATAGTGGAAAATATAATAAATTGATCTTATATGATTTGCCCGCTTGCACAACAGTAGAATTTAAAATTTCTGCCATTTGTAATAATGATCAAAAATCTGAATCTGAAACAACTTATAGATTTATTACCTTAGGCTGTAGATAGCAGTTTATTTAAGAAACAACTACGTTAAATATTAATTAATATTATTTTTTATTTAATTTATTTGCAAAAAAATAAAGTGTTAAGAAATTAGTTTTTGAAACTACCAATATGTATTAATCGTAACCATTAAAGCAAATAATTGCTTAATACCTGCGTAAATGGTATAATAATTTTATTTAATGGAAGCAAAAAAAATATTGGTTTTGCTACTTACTTTAATAGTTGGGGTAAAAGTTACTTATTTAAATGCTCAGGTTTGTGGTTCTACTAATTTACCTGTTAATCAATTAATAAATGATGCAGAAATAGTTGTGTTAGGTGAGGTAGTTGATAAACAAAGTTTTTGGAATTATGAAGATAATATTTTTACGAAGCACACTATAAAAGTTGCCCAATCTTCAAAAAAAAACACAAACGAAATTTATATATTAACCGAAGGTGGTACTGTTGATGATTTAACTTTTACTGTTTTAGGAGCTATTGATTTAACGTTAAATAAACAAGTCATTTTTTTTCTAAATGAAAATGAACAGATCAATAACAATAAAACCAATGGTATAACTTATAAGTTAATAGACTTAGCTAACTACAATCAAATTTCTAATGCTGTTGAAAATGTTCATTCAAGTATTGCTATTGATAAATTTAACCAAATGATGATTGCTAAACATAATGCATCTTTTAAATTTTTTAGGAGTGAAGAAAGAATTTCTAAAACAAAACAAGTGGACATTACAGGCTTAAATCCACAAAAAATAGCAGGTGGAAATAATGAAGTGCTAACAATTACAGGTTCGGGTTTCGGTAATTTTAGTGGCAGCGCAAAAGTAGCTATGCGAAGCCCATCAAGCATTAGCACAATAATTTATGAAGACATTAAGGCAGAGTTTATTTTGAGTTGGTCAGATACAAAAATAGAATTTATTGTGCCAGGTGATGATATAACAGAAGATACCGATGGCTTTGCAACTGGAGCAGTTCAAATTACAACAGAATCTGATGAGGTAAGCACATCAACCCAAACTGTAGAAGTAATTTATAACAAAAAAGTATATAATGGGGTTTCAATAAGTTTAAGATCAAAAGATAACAATGGTACAACAGCAATTTATGTAGAGCAGCAACTGATAAACGATGGAGCTTTACCAGCTATTAAAAGTGCCTTAGCTACCTGGAATTGTGCTACTGGTACTAGCCTTGTTTATGCAGGGGCGGTTAGTGGTGTTTGTAAAAAATATGATGGTTTAAATGTTGTTTGTTACGATGCTACTTTAAGCTCTTTTACGTTAGGAAATACCAGATCAGTTTCGCGAAATTGTAGCAACGCAGGTTTGGCAGATCAGCTAGATGCCGACATTAGAATTAACTCAAATATTAATTGGAGCTTTACTGATGATGTAGAATTTAGTCAGTACCATTTTGAATCAGTTATGTTGCACGAGATTGGCCATGCATTTACATTAGGGCACGTTTTAAATGAAGCAGATGTAATGTATCCAACTTTATATAATGGTAGAAATAAAAGTGAACTTACTAATAATGATTTAGCTGGTGGAGTAGATGTAATGAGTAATAGTACAACAGAAAATAATTGTAGTGTTTACGGAGCAATTATTCCTTATAACAGTAATTTAGCGTGTAGTCCTTGCGCAAATATATCAGGTGTTACTTTAGAAAACCTTACAGAAAAATCTGTATACTTAAGTTGGTCGAAAATACCTAATGCAGAAAAATATGAATTGCAATACAGGTTAGCAGGTTTGCAATGGAACAGTTATACCAGCTATACAAACAATGTTATACTTTTTGATTTAGAACCCTGCACAACAGTTGAATGCAGGCTTTTGGCTTTGTGCGATAGTGAAACCCAATCTTTAAACGAGAGATTAGATACATTTACCACATTTGGTTGTAAATAGTTTTTACTGATAAATGCTTTAGAATTAATGCAATATTAACTGTTTTTGTAACTATTCAAAAGTCAGACTATTTCATTGTCAGACGTTAGACATCAGACAAAATTAGGAGGAAAAGGAGCGTTTTTGACTTCACTCAACCAAATTTATCTGATGACTGAGAGCGAAGCGGTCTGACTTCTACTGAATAGTTAACTGTTTTTTCATTAAAATAGTTTTCTCTTATACTATGTAATATTTCAACAGACAGCGGTTTGTTTATAAAGTCTTTAACTTCCTAATTCTCATCGGCGTTTTTAAATCCTCCTTATTTAGCGAAGTTGTAAGCATAACTACTACGACTTTTGCCTTATAAGTATCATTTAAATTATTGTAAGCCTCTAAAAATTGCCAATCGTTCATTTTTGGCATATCAATGTCTAAAAAACTAAGTTAGGAACAACTGAATCTTTTAATTTTAAGTATTCTAAAGCCTCTATGGCACTATCTTTTATAACTAATTCAGTGCAAATGTCGGCTTCTTCAATTATAATTTCGTGCAAAACATTGGTGGCTTCATCATCATCAATAAGTAATATGCAATTAATTTTCTCCATTATTTCTTTATTGTAAAATAAAATATTGAACCGATATTAAGGCTCAATTCTGCCCAGATTTCCCCTCTATGTAACTCAATAATTTTTTTTGCGTTTGCCAGGCCAATACCAGTTTCTTTATATTCGTTGTTTTTGTGTAATCTTTTAAAAGGTTTAAAATAACATTATTGTATATTTGATCAAAGCCTATACCATTATCTTCAATTTTAATAAAAATACTAAGTAACTATTTAGTAAATGTTAGACCGCTTCGCTGTCAGACGTCAGATAAATTTGGTTGAGTGAGGTCAAAAACGCTCTTTTTTGTCCAAATTATGTCTTACATCTGATGTTTTACAAAATTGTCTGACTTCTAAATAGTTATAATATTAATTTATGCACTATGTACCTTATCAACTACGTATTTAAGATCTAAACTATTCATTTCGGGTAAGCAGCCATGGCCTAAATTAAAAATAAAACCTTTGTTACTGTTGGCTTTAAAGTGCGCTAAAATATTGCTTATTTTTTTGGTAAGAATAGCTTTATCTGCAAATAAAGCAGTTGGTGCTAAGTTACCTTGTAAGGCTTTGCTTTCTCCTAAACTTTCTCTGGCTTTTGAAATTGGTATGGTATGATCAATTCCGATTACCTCACATTTATACTGTTTTAATAATGGAAATAAATGACTTGTTTTTAGCCCAAAGTATATTTTAGGTACTTTAATTGTGCTTAGCTTTTCAAAAATATCATACACATAAGGAAATACATATTTTTCGTAATCATCAAAACTTAAATCGCCAGCCCAGCTATCAAAAAGTTGCAATGCTTGTGCTCCATTTACTGCTTGATATTTTAGATAATCAACCATTACATTTGCAATATGTTGCATTAATTTATGCCAGCGCTCATCATTATCATACATCATACCGTGTAAAAAATTCCAACTTTTACTTTTGCCACCTTCTACTAAATAATAAGCCAAAGTATACGGTGCGCCACAAAAACCTATTAAAGGAACTTCTAATTTTTTTCGTATAATTTTTATGGCTTCGCCTACATAAGGTGTTGCGGTGTTAAAATCTTTTTGAGTTAACTGTTTAATTTGAGCTAAAGTTCTAATTGGCTTTTCAACATAAGGGCCAAAGCCAGCTTTAATTTCAAAATCAATACCCATTGCAGTAACAGGTGTCATAATATCCGAAAATAAAATGGCAGCATCAACCCCTAATTGGCTAACAGGTAATAAGGTTACCTCCGCACATAACTCTGGGTTATATACAATTTCCATTAGTGTGTTTTCTTTTCTTATAGCTCTGTATTCTGGCTGATATCTGCCAGCTTGGCGCATAAACCAAACAGGTATTTGGCTTACAGGTTGCCCATAGCAAGCTTTTATAAAATTATCGTTTAACATTATTACAAAAGTACAATTTATATAGTTGCCACCAATCTTGCCGCCTGGTCAATTGCTACTTTTGCATCTAATTCTTTAGCTTCATAAGCACCACCTATTAAATGTATATTGGCAATCTTATCTTTTAATTGATTAAACAATGTTTGTTCTGGTACTTGACCAGCGCAAATAATTACATTATTTACAGGTAATAGTTTATAATTACCTTCAATATTAATATGTAAGCCTTCATCATCAATTTTTAAATATTCAATGTTGGCAAGCATATTTACATTTTTCATTTTTAAACTAGCTCTATGTATCCAACCAGTAGTTTTACCTAAATTTTTACCGTGTTTGCCAGGCGATCTTTTTAAAAGATAAATTTCTCTTGCCGAGGCATCTGGTTTGGGTAAAGTAATTGCGCCACCTTTTTTATATTGCATATCTACGCCCCATTCTTCCATATAATGCTCAACATTTAAAGTAGCAGAGGTTTCGGTACTTAAATATTCTGCAACATCAAACCCAATGCCGCCGGCACCAATAATGGCTACTGCATTACCAACTGGTTTTTTATGTAACAATACATCAATATAGCTTAACACTTTGGGGTGGTTAATGCCTTCAATTTGTGGTATTCTTGCCTGTACTCCAGTACAAACTATTACTTCGTCAAAACTATTTTGTTGTATAGTTTCGGCTGTAAATTTTGTATTTAATAATAACTCAACATTAGTTAACTCAATTTGTTTGTTGTAATAGCGTAGTGTTTCAACAAATTCTTCTTTACCAGGTATTTGTTTTGCCATATTAAACTGCCCACCAATTTCATTACTTGCTTCATACAACTTAACATTATGTCCACGTTGTGCTGCTAAAGTTGCTGCCGATAAACCTGCTGGTCCTGCACCTACAACAGCAATATTTTTTTTGTTTTTGGTAGGATGAAAATTCAGCTCTGTTTCAAAGCCTGCCCTTGGGTTAACTAAACAACTGCAAATTTTTCCTTCAAAAGTATGGTCTAAACAAGCTTGGTTGCAACCAATACAAGTGTTTATTTCATCAACTCTATTTGTTCTTGACTTTTTTACCAATTCAGGATCTGCTAAAAATGGCCTTGCCATCGAAACCATATCTGCATGGCCGTCGGCCAGTATATGCTCAGCTATATTTGGCATATTTATGCGGTTGGTAGTAACCAAAGGTATATTTACTTTGCCCATTAAACGTTTGGTAATCCAACTAAAACCACCACGAGGTACCATAGTAGCAATAGTAGGTACACGTGCTTCGTGCCAGCCAATGCCAGTATTTATTATAGTTGCTCCAGCCTTTTCAATTGCTAAGGCTAATTGTACTACTTCTTCCCAGGTGCTGCCATCATCAACCAAATCAAGCATAGATAGGCGATAAATTATAATAAAATTAGTGCCAACTTTTGCGCGTACTGCTTTTATAATTTCAATGGGTAGTTTTATACGGTTGGCATAACTGCCTCCCCAGTCATCATCTCTATGGTTGGTTTTTTTTACAATAAACTGATTAATGAAATAACCTTCAGAACCCATTATTTCCACACCGTTGTATCCTGCTTGTTGAGCTAAGTGCGCACAATTGGCATAATCGTCAATAGTTTTTAAAACCTCATTGTGGCTAAGTGGTTTAGGTACAAATGGGTTTATTGGAGATTTTATTGGAGAAGGAGCTACCAATTCATCACTATAGGCATATCTTCCTGCATGTAAAATTTGCATACATATTTTACCATCTTCTTTTTTTACAGCATCAGTAATTTTTTGATGATGCTCAACTTCACTAAGCTCGGTTAACTTACTTGCTCCTCTAAATACTGCTCCTTCTGTATTGGGTGCAATGCCACCAGTAACTATTAGGCCTGCTTCACCTCTTGCACGTTCTGCATAAAACGTAGCCAATCGTTCAAAACCATTTGGTCTTTCTTCTAAATTAGTGTGCATACTACCCATTAGCACTCTGTTTTTAAGTGTTGTAAAACCTAAATCTAATGGTTTAAATAAATTTGGAAACTGCATATTATTATTATGAAAAAATAAATTTAATATTTGGGCTTTAAAATAATGTATTTATAAAATCTCTTAACATCAAACAACAAAAAAAATGTCATTTTTTTCATTATTTTATATGATGGTATAGTATTATTATTTTTATGAAATTTTTTTCGGGCTTTAAATATTTTTTTTCTATCAATAAAAACGGTGTATTTTATAGCTTTCCACATTCTATTGAAATATTTTCTTCTTCTAAAAACAATATCAATAATTAAAACAAGATTATATTTGACTATAAAAAAAGGTAAGTTAACTAATATAACCATTAAGGGCATTAATTTAAAATAGCTATAAAATATGTTGCGTTGTATTTGAATGTGGTATGCTTCATTTTTTACTTTATTTAACGATTGGCCACCTTTATGAAATACAATAGCATTTGGTTCATATAATGAAGTATAACCGCAAACAATTGCCCGGGCACCCAATTCTGCATCTTCATAACCGGTTGAAAAATTGGAGTCAAAAATTCCAATTTTTTTTAACATTTTTACGCTATACATACAAGCCCCGCCACAAGCCCCAAAATTTGAATTAGAACTTAAATGTTTATTTATTGGACTATCGTAACCGATAGGCACAATTTCGGCAGTATTTAGCATTAAGTGACCAGCATTATCCATTATGCCTTTATCAAAATACTGTATCATTTTTGATGAAATAATGCTAGCTTTAGATTTGGAGGCGATTTCTAAAAGTGCTTTAAGCCAATCTTTATCGGCAAAAGCATCATTATTTAACAACGCAACAAATTTGTAATTGCTATTTATTATATAATTTTCAAAAATTATGTTGTGTGCTTTCGTAAAGCCAAAATTATCTTCAAACTTTATAATTTTTATTTTTTTATTGCTGTTGAACAACTCTTCAAGTTGAGTTCCTTCTTCATTATCAGAATTATTATCAACCAAAAATATCTTAAAATTTTTGTAAGTTTGATTAAGTACCGAATTTACGGATTTAATGGTATCATTGATACCGTTCCAATTCAAAATTACAACCGGAATTATTTTCTCCAAATCTGATGTAAAATATAAAATTTACTGTTTTGAATTTATATAATTTTTATTTTTACAGGAAATAAAATAATGTATGGTCGTCAAATTATAGTTTTAGTGTGTATTTGTTACACAATATGGTGTCTTTCAAAATGAAAGCAGCAGTAAATACTTTTAGTAAATCAAATTATGCTGAATAAATTGTACTTACACTTAACTAGGGGAGAAGCTCCTATACATAGAGTATAAAAGAAAACTTTACGCACGAAAGCTTAGAAAATTTAACAGTAAAGATGCAACGCTTTTAAGAAAACTTAATTCTAATATAGACAATATAGTTTTTCGTTTTGAATATAAGTTATATAGGCAAAGCTTAGACTACGCTAAAGATTGTAGAATAAAAAAACTAAAAAGTACAATTTTTTAAAAAACATACTGTAATTTCGGCACGATATTTGGAATATCTTTATTAAAATTTTATATTGCTTATTGAAACCAAAATTAAACAAGCTCGTAAAAATATTCATAACACACATTTAATAACAATTTACTTTTACATAATAATGATTACAAATAATTTAGATAATTTAAAAAACAAAAACAAAATGAAAAATGTTATTCTTTCGTGCTTATTAACTTGTACAGTTGTAAGCCTTTCTTTCGCTCAATTAAAAGTAGTTGCCCCCGATGGTAACGTTGGTATTGGAACATCAACACCAAGCGCAAAATTTGTAGTGCAGGGAACAACTAGAGTTTTACCTGCGAATGGTGGTGCTGCTGCCGCCAAGCTTGAAATTGGTTTTGGCCGTACCGCTGGTGGAAATGCGTTTATTGATACACACCCAAATCCTGGTGGTGCTTGGGTAGGCAGATTATTATCAAATAAGAATGGTGTTACTACATTTTCTCATCGAGGAGTTGGTCAGTTTCAACTAAGAACTTTTGATGCAGCCTCAAGAATTTTGTTAGTTACAAATAATGGTTCTAATTCTGATTCAAGATTAACTGTGTCTACAGATGGTTATGTTGGGATAAATGAAAATTCTCCTACTGCTCCATTACATGTAACAGGAGCTGCGGTAAAAACTGGCGGAGGAATGTGGGGAACCGCATCCGATTCTCTTCTTAAAAAAGATATTAAAGATTTTGAAAGAGGTTTAGCAGATGTTTTAAAAATAAATCCGAAAACATTTAAGTATAACGATAAAGTTGGTATAAAAGATACTGAAAAAGTTCATACAGGTGTTATTGCTCAAGATTTTAAGAAAATATCTCCAGAATCTATTTTTACTTACCGTCATACCAAAGTAGAATATCAAGAAGATGATAAGGCAATGAAAACTGGTGCAACTTCTGAATATCTTGGTGTTGATCCATCTCAAGTTACTTGGATGTTGGTAAATGCAGTTAAAGAACAACAAGAGATTATTCAAGATTTGAAAAATGAGGTTGAGAATTTAAAAACAACTGGTGTTTCTGGTCAAAATCCAGTTTCAGATCACGTTTATTATAGTACTGTTGTTTTAAATGGTGAGCAAGAAAAAGCTATGTTAGCTCAAAATGCTCCTAATCCTTTTACAAGTAACACAAAAATTGACTACTTTATACCTTCTAATAGTAGATCGGCTCAAATGTCATTTACTGATATTACTGGTAAAGAAGTAAAGAGACTTAATATTGATCATACAGGTTTAGGTACATTAGATGTATCAATTGCTGATATGCCAATAGGTATTTATTCTTATTCGTTAGTAATTGATGGTAGTGCTATTGCTTCAAAGAAAATGGTATTAAGTAAGTAATAATCTTAATATAATTAAAAAAGGGGCTACTTATTAAAGTAGCCCCTTTTTTATTGTGTACTGTGCTAAAAGACAACTAAGTGTTATATCTTTAACAGCAAAATCATTTAAAGTAGAAAATAGACTAAAAAAAAATTTAGCAGATTAAATACCTGATAAAAAAGCTCAATTTTAGAAGAAAAAATTAGTTTAAAAAAGCGATTTGAAATTTTAAAACCAAAAAATAAACATTATTAATTAAATCTCTATCCAATAAAAATTGTAAAGTTGAATTTTTGTAATTGTAGCATAATCTATGGATCAAAGACAATTTTATACTTATGTCGGAATTCATAAAGCAGGTTACATTAAAAATTAGTTTTATTTATATAGTATCTCTTTGGTCTACTACTATCAGAAATCAAAGTACCAGTTCATCATTTTAGGATTACTATAGATTTTGCTTAAAAAAAATAATCTACTACAATACGATATTTTTTAAAAAAAATTGCAAAACTGTTTTCGGAAAAAATTGCAAATTTGTCCTTATACAAAAGATCCTAGAGTATATTTGTATAAAAATTTTCTACATCTAATAATGTTGCAAAACAATGTTGAAAAACTAATTATTGCAGACCGATTAAATGTAAGTTTACCATATCAAGAATTAAATGTTATCAAGGCTATTAATAAGCTACCAACTTCAGTTAAAAGGTGAAAAGATTGCAGAGTTCATTAATAACCTCTTAAATGAAATTAACGAACACTATATTGTGCATAAAAATCCAAAGACAGGTTAGGTTTAAGAAATCGCACTAATGCCTTTTTCGAAACATCCAAAAATAAGGTAGCACAACAATATTTTGGAAAAGAATACTTATTTGAGTCATAATTTAATAAAGTAAATAATACTTTTAAATAATTTGATTATAACTCAAGTATTCAAGTCAAGTTATTTGAAAAATTTCAGGCTGTACCTGAATTCAACTAAAAAAGGATAATATATTTTCAATTATATATTCTTGTTGTTCTTTACTTAGATCGACAAACAAAGGTAATCGAACCAAACAATTTGCAAATTTATCACAGTTTATTAAATTTCTACCATCGTGTTTTTCTTTAAAAAATGGACTTTTATGTAAACTTAAATAATGAAAAACGGCGTGAATTTTATTTTTGTGTAAATAACTAATTAATTCAGATCTTTCTTTTAAACTATTACAAATCAAATAAAATAAATGACCATTTACTGTAGTGTTTTTGGGTATATTAGGTAATTTAATGTTATTTTTTTCTAAAACCTTCAGCTTATCATAATATGTGTGCCAAATATTCTTTCTCTTTTTTTGTATTTCACTCAAATTTTCTAACTGTCCATACAAGTAGGCTGCTAACAAATCACTCATTAAAAAGCTACTACCAATATCCATCCATCCGTATTTATCTGTTTCATTCCTAAAAAAAGCAGATCTATTGGTGCCTTTTTCCCAAATAATCTCTGCTCTATTTACAAATTTTTTATTATTTATTGCCAATAATCCTCCTTCTCCGCATATTATATTTTTTGTCTCGTGAAAAGAGAATGCTGCAAAATCTCCAAAAGTACCCAATGGCTTATTTTTGTAGAAACTGTCAATAGCCTGAGCGGCATCTTCAATTAAAAATAAATTGTGTTTTTTTGTCAGTTTTGAAATATCATCCATTTTACAAGCAAAACCTGCATAATGTACTACTACAATTGCTTTTGTTTTATTTGTTATAAGTTCCTCAATTTTGGAATGATCAATATTGGGGTTATTCTCGCAACTATCTGCAAAAACTATTTTTGCACCTCTAAGCATAAAGGCGTTTGCTGTGCTTGTAAAAGTATAACTTGGTATTATTACTTCATCACCAGGTTTTATATTCGATAATATTGCGCACATTTCCAAAGCGTCTGTGCAGCTGGTAGTTAATAAATTGCATTTCAAATTATACTTGTCTTTAAAAAATTGATGACATTTTTTTGTATAATCCTGATTACCAGAAATTTTTCCAGAATCTATAGCTCTATAAATATAATACAATTCTCTTCCTGATAAATATGGCTTATTGAAAACTATACGTTCCATATATTACTTTTGCACAAAGTTAAAATGTATAACTACATTTGCGTGTATAAAAATGTTTCTTTTTGATAGATTTAGTAGAATTAGATTGGGATAGTAAGTTTTTTGGTTTTTCTGTTGCAAAAATTACTTATAATTCTAAAAATACAGATATATACGAGCTACCTTTAAAGTATAAATTATTTTATCTTTTTTGTGATTGCTATTTAAAATTAGATCATATAAAAAGAATATTTTGTAAAACTGATGTTATTTTAGTGGATGAAAAAATTACATTTAATAAAAGGCTTGAAAAACAACTTAATTTTAAGATTGATAAGAACATTCAGTTGCAAAACGAAAATGATAGCAAATTATATGAGTTGGCATTTCAAAGTGGAATTTATTCGAGGTTTCTTGTTGATGAAAATATTGGTAAAAATAAATTTAAAAAAATGTACGAGCTTTGGATAGACAATTCACTAAAAAATGAAAATATTGACGTTTTAGTTTATAAATCAAAAATAGATATCGAAGGTTTTTTAACATTTGATTATACCTCAGATATTGCAAAAATTGGACTTATAGCAGTTAGCGAAAAAAGTAGAGGAAATAAAATTGGCACAAAATTAATTGAACACGTTGAATATTTGTCATTTAAAAAAGAAATTAAAGATTTACAAGTGACTACACAGAGAAAAAATGTTGGTGCTTGCAAATTTTATGAAAAATTCGGTTTTAAAGAAGTAAATAAAAAATATATTTATCACATTTGGCAGCAATAAATACACCATATATTAGTATTGTTTCACCTATCTATTTGGCCGAAAATTTAGTTTTTCCTTTAGTTGAAGAGATAAAAAAATATGTTATAACCATTTCAGATAATTATGAAATTATTTTAGTCGAAGATGGAAGCCCAGATAACTCTTGGGAAAAAATTGAAGAGGTTTGCAATGAAAATAATAAAGTTTTAGGCATTAAGCTTAGTAGAAATTTTGGACAACATTATGCAATTTGTGCCGGAATAAGATACTGTAGAGGTAATTGGATTATTGTTATGGATTGTGATTTACAAGATAGACCAGATCAATTTGTAAAATTATATAATAAAACTAAAGAGGGTTTCGATATTATTTTAGCACAAAGAAAAATTAGAAATGATTCCTTTTTTAAAATTCAGTTTTCTAAATTGTTTTACAAATTATTTAGCTATTTAACCGAAACCGAACAAGATCCAACAATCGCAAATTTCGGAATGTATAATAAAAAAGTAATAGATGCCATTCTTGAAATGAATGATTATATAAAATTTTTTCCTACAATGGTTCAATGGGTAGGTTTTAAAAAAACTAAGGTTGAAGTGCTGCACGGTAAGAGGGAATTGGGAAAATCAAGCTACAACATTAAAAAATTAACGTCTTTAGCATTAAATAATATTTTAAGTTTTAGTAATAAGCCACTAAGACTAACAGTTTTTTTTGGTATTATTTTATCAGGAATTAGTTCAATTGTTGGGTTTATTCAGTTTGTAAAATATTTGAACGGTAAAATAACGGAAACAGGTTTTACAAGTTTAATTTTATCTATTTGGTTTTTAAGTGGGGTAATTATTTTTTTACTTGGTATTTTAGGTATTTATTTAGGAAAAGTTTTTGAAAATGTTAAAAATAGACCAGTTTACATTGTAGATAGAATTACATCTAAAAATAGCGAAATTGCCAACACTAATAAAACTTGTTAAAAATTATCACTATAATTTTATTACTAGTAAATATTTGACATGCTAAAATATTGAATACTACTATGTTTTTTTTAATAAACCAACATATTCAAAATTTTTAAAAAAACAATTTATCTGCGGTGTATTTTCTAACTTGACATCCTGTATTATAATTTAATTAATATATTGTGAAGTTATTATTAGTGTAACTATCTGTTAAAAAACAATGTGACTATAAATAGTATAAATAGTATATTCAAGGTAATTTGGCTAAATGCGATTTTATCAAACTTGATGTTAAAATAAACTGCCCTTTTTTGAAACAATATAGTAGTAATGCCAAAAATTATAAAAGGTAAGGACCCATAAGTATGCCTTATGTGGCCACTCATAAATAAAACTTGAAATAATACTGCTATTAAAAATAATTTGTAGAGAATACCCATATATATGTAGGTACTATTATTTAAAAAAAATACAAACAAAAATGAAATGCTAATAAATAAAATTAATAAATAATAAGTTTGTAAATTAACAATAAAACTGTAGATATAAGAAATTACATTTGAATTGTATTTTAAGTAACCATTTCGTATAATCGCTCTTATTAAGAAGTCTTTTTTTGAATTTCTTAAACTATCTATCTGATCTTTTTTCTTTTGAATATAGCTTTTTTCGGGGTAAAGCATTGAAGTTCGTTTTAACTCATTATCAAGCACTTTCCAATAAGTGATACCTGAATTTACAGCAATTTTAGAAATGTATTTATGAAAATGGCCCCAGTAAAGAAAACTATCCCCGTTCCTTAAAATTTTTTCTTTTTCAATTTTTTGGTCACTAAAAGTTCTATATAACTTAGCACTTTTGGTAGTTGTTGTGGACAGGTAGCAACAACCAAATTTTGGTATTAGCATCAATGACCAAATTATAATTAGTATAGAATGAAAAAAAGTAAAATAAACAGACAAAGTCAGCAATTTTAGTATTTGTGGTTTAATTTTTAATTTTTGATTAAAACCAATAAACAATACAAAAAACAGCGATATAGGTGCTATAAGAATAAAACTGTGCCGTATAATACTGCAAAGCGCAAACAAAAGTGAAAGTTTTAATATTTTATTTTTGCTAATAACTTTGCTGTCACTCTCTTTACTTTGCTTAACATATATGTTTAATTTTAAAAAATATAGCAATACTATAAAACCTCCTAACGATTCACCCCAGAAAGAGAAGGAAAAAAAGCCAACTGCGGGAATAGAGCAAATTATTAATAAGAAAATAAAGGATCTTTTAGTATTGAATATTCTTTCAATGTCAAGACATATTAAAAATATAAGTATGAAATTTAAACAGCCAATAAATAGCCTACAATATATAATGCTATCAGTAAAAAACCTTAAAGGTGCTAATAATATGCTAATTCCTGGAATGTAGAAACCAGCATGAATAATACTATTATATAATTCAGGTATATCTTTAAAATTAAAGCTTAAAAAAGCAACAAAAAATTTTTTAATCTGTAACGAAGTTCGGAAATAATAATTTTCATCGCCATATAAACTGTTGCTTGAAAATAAATATGCATAAAAAGCATAAAACACTAATAAGACTAAACCCCATATAATCTTTTCCTTTTTTAGTAGTAAATTCATTTTTTTTAAAATCAATTACGAAATATAGTTAAAAGAAAAAAAATACTTAATAAATCAATGAAATTTTGTTAATTTTATACCTCAATTGAATGCTGAGATTAATAAAAAAACATTCTGATATAATTTTACTATTCTTTTTAGGCATACTTATATTTTCATTTATAGTACATTTTGCAAAAACAGACATTAGAGTACATATTAAACAAGCCATAACAATAAATATATCGGAAACTCACTCTTACCCTGCTAACTTTTTATACTATTTTGTTGTGAATCTACTCTCTGGTTTTTCTTCCAACAAATTTCTAATGTATAAAATTACTATAATTTTATTATCTATAGCAATTGTTGCTAAATATTCTATTTCTAAAAACATAATTAAACTTACATTAGGAAAAGAAAGAGTTAAACTTTATGGCAGTAAAATTTCCTTTATAGCAATAGGAGTTTTTTTTTGTTTTGCAATTCCCGATCCTTTTTCATTTTTTTATTTAAATAAAATGTATATAGTAAAAGTTGTGCCACAAGTTTGGCACAACACAACTATTATACTGCTTTTTCCTTTTGCTATTTTACTTTTTTGGCAGCAATTATTAATTTTTGATCCACTTCATAAAACCACTATTAGGGATATAATAATTGCTAGTGTTTTAGTCCTTTTAAATATTTTTATAAAACCCTCTTTCATATTTGTTTATGCTCCCGTAACAGCGTTTTTTTTACTCTATGGATACAGAAATGAATCACTAAAATTTTTTATATTAAAACTGATACCAATTTTTATAGCCGGAATTGTTGTATTAGGCCAATATTATTTAATTTATAAGTTGCAAATGGGTTCTATTCAAAAAGCATCAAGTAGCGTTGTAATTTCGTCACCATTCGAAATTTTTGCTTATTTTATGCCATTTTGGTTTATCCCCATTTCATTATTCATATCTTATATTTTTCCTATATTTAGTGTAATAATGTTTAAAGAGATAATTAAATATAGGCCATTCGTTTATGCACTATGTTTAACAATAGCTGGAATTATTTTATCAGCCTTTGTTATGGAATCTGGACCTAGAAAATACCACGGTAATTTTTTGTGGCAAAATATTATCTGTTCTTATTTATTATTGCTGTCAACTGTTTTGTTTCTTACTCCAAAGTTTTTAAATAAAAACTTAAGCACTAATAAAATGCGTATTTTAATATGTTTGTTTTTCTTTCAGGTAATATCTGGAATTTTATACCTATTTAGAATTGGTTTTACATTTGAATATTTATAATTAGTATTGACCTACGGAAAATGATAAAGTATTAGCCTGCTAAACTTTAAATATGAATAAAAATAAAACAGTATATGTGTATATTGGAGTTCCCAAAAAAGGGAACAGTTGTAATACAATCTTTTTTAAGCCTGAAAAGAAAAGTACTGTTAAAGAAGAATGCACTAGAGCCAGAATCTACAAAAACATCAAACAATGAAATTTTAACGTTATATGCACTAAAAATAGTTAATTGTAAATTAATAAATTCTTTATTGTTTTGAAAAAAATATAGCTGTATTAGATATTGAAACCAATACTTTTCATTTGCTTATTGTTGAGTTTATAAAAAAAATATAAGGTTTTATATAAAGAAAAAAAAATTGTAAAACTTGGCGAATATGGCTTACAATATTTTAATGAAATTGTGCTGACCCGTGCCATAAACGTTGTTAAGTATTACACAACGAAGATGGCAGAAAACAATGAAACAAATGCAATAATATTTGGAACAGCTGGTATAAGAACAGCTACAAACGCTCTATTTTTAATTAATAAAATTGAAAAAATCACCTCCTATAGGGTAAAAACTATTACTGCAAATCTTGAAGCTGAACTAATTTATTATGGAGTGAAGCAATGTCTTCCAAGATTAATTATTTAATAATGGATATTGGAGGCGGAAGTGTGGAAATTATTTTGGCTAATGATGTTGAGTTAATATGGGCAAAAAGCTTTAATATTGGAGTTCTAATTTTGAAAAGCAATTTTCATACTACGGAACCTATAAAACACGATTAAATAAAGGCTCTTTTTCAATTTTTGGATGAAAAACTAAAACCATTAAAAGAGGCACTAATAAATTATAAAGTTGAAATTTTAATAGGGGCATCAGGATCATTTGATACAATAGCTGATATGAGCGAAAATGTACCTATAAAAGTGGGATTTGTAAAGTTGAACTTGCAAGATTTTGAAGTGCTAAAACAAAGTTTGATTACCAAAAACTTAAATCAGAGATTAAACAAGGAGGGTTTAAACATTCAAAGAGCAGATATGATAATTGTTGCACTTTTAATTGTTGATTATATTGTTAAAAATGTACAAATAAAAACAATGCATAAATCTGATTTTGCTTTAAAAGAAGGAGTAATTTGGGCTTATTTGAATAAACCAGAATATTTACAATAAATTTGATAAACGTATTTAATTTATTCTTATAAATGAAATATTGTAACAAAGTGTGATTTGGAACTTTGAGTTAAACAATAGAATTTTTATACTCTAAATTAAATTTATAACGATCAAAATCAACTTTATAGATTGTTCTAACTCTTTCTTCTAACTCATTATTATAAAAGCTTTTGTAAGATGGTCTATTTTTCTTTATCTTAAATGTAAAAGCTTGTTTACCACAAAACTCTTCTTTATTAATATTGTCTTTTTCTACACTATGGTGGCCAGAAAAAATCAGTTTATCAATATCTATCGTATTTTTTAAATCATAGGAATTCTCGAGTTTAAGCAATTCTTGTTTTGAATTTTCAAGCTTAATAATGTGATCAAATTTTAATTGTCTTTCTATTAATTGAAACTGTTGTCTCCAATGAATATCACACTTATTGACATTTATGTTTTTAAGTAATTCTAAAAACTCATCAAAAGAATAGTCAAACTTATCAAAACCAATTCCAAAATTTTTACTAACAGATGGGTGATTATCTTCAATCATACCTAAAAAGTGCATATAAGAACTTACTGCACGTTCAAAAGGGTTTCTTACAACTTTTATTTTCAAATAATCTTTGCCCTTAGTATTTATAAAATTATTTTGACTTTTAATAAATTGAGAAGATTTTAAATATACGTTCATTCTGTATTTGTGAATAAAGTGATTATAATCTAAAGCCGCATTTAAGTGATCAATTTGGTGGAAAAACCATTTTACAATGAAAGTGCAACCTGATTTGGCTGAAAAGAAAAGAGCTAGTTTTTTGTTAAAATTTAAAACAGGACTTGGTTTTGACACCTCATATAACTCTTTAAAAGAATGTTTATTTATATTTTTTTTTAACATAAAAATGAATTTTAAATTTTTAAGTAATAACTATTTTTCTAAATACTTAGCAAACTTATAAATGGGCTTATGAAAATTATTTTGCCAATTATTTTATTTTAATAATTTACAGCAACAAATATAGTAATTGTGGGTAACTATTTATTGTAGTTAAGTGTAATACTATTGATGGTTAGCTCTGTATTTTTATTTTATTACTTTGCAGAAGAAGAGCGTGCATAGTTATTCTATAAATTTAGAAATTTATATTATTAAGCAATAAATCAATAGTTTTTAGCTTAAAACAAAAGAAGCGACTTTGAAATTTATAATATTTAATACTTTCTTCAAACCATTATTAAAAGGAATAATAAAAATCATTAAATTTATTGCAATATATATTCTGTGAACAACAACTTAGCCATATTAGACCTCGGTACAAATACTTTTCATTTATTAATTGTTGAGGTATTAGGCAATACTTATAAGGTGTTGTATAAAGAAAAGCAGTTTGTAAAGTTGGGAGAATATGGTCTGCATCATTTAAATGAAAAAATAATAGATAGAGCAGTTACCGTAATAGAATATTATAAAGAAAAGTTAATTGAACATAAAGTAACAGATGCAATAATATTTGGTACGGCAGGCTTAAGAATGGCTGATAACGCTAAAACTTTAAATGATAAAATTGAAGGCATTACTTCATATAAAGTAAAAATAATTAGTGGAATAAATGAGGCAAAACTAATTTATTACGGCGTGAAACAAAGCCTACCGAACACGATCAAAAACTACCTCATAATGGATATTGGAGGGGGAAGTGTGGAATTTATTTTGGCAAATAACTTAGGAGTGCTTTGGGCGCAGAGCTTTAACATTGGCGTATCTTTATTAAAAAACAAGTATCATACAACAGAACCTATTAAACAACATCAAGCTAAAGAACTTTACAAACTTTTAGAAGAGGAATTAAAACCTTTAAAAAAAGCACTTCAAAAAAATAGAACGCATACTTTAATTGGTGCTTCTGGTTCTTTTGATACAATTGCTGATATGAGTGCCAATGTGCCAGTAAAGGATGGTTTTGTTCAATTACCTATAAAGGATTTTGATATTATTAAACAAAATTTAATTGCTAAAACCTATCTGGAAAGGTTGAGTACGGAGAATTTAGCAAACCAAAGAGCCGATATGATTGTGGTGGCCTTACTATTAATTGATTTTGTACTAACAACACTTGAAATAAAACAAATGTACAAATCTGATTTTGCGTTAAAAGAAGGCATTATTTGGGCTTATTTAAATGAACCAGAATACCTAAAAACAATTTAAACTTACAACAAAATACCTGCAATAGCTGCCGTTAACAAACAAGCAACTGTACCGCCAATTAAAGCTTTAATACCTAATTCTGATAAAATTTTTCGCTGAGAAGGTGCAATGGCGCTAATACCACCAATTTGAATACCAATGGAAGCAAAATTAGCAAAACCGCATAAAGCATAAGTAGCTATAACGGCAGATTTTGGATCAACCAACAAAGCATTGCTCTTCATTTCACCTAATGTAACGTAGGCGAAAAACTCATTCAAAACTGTTTTTTCGCCAATTACCTGGCCTATCAGCATAATATCAGAAGAAGTAACGCCTAACAACCAAGCGATGGGCGCAAAGAAAAAGCCAAACAAAAATTGAAGATTAAAGCAAGTATATCGATTATCTGTGGCATTGGCAACTACATCGTTTAAGCCTGTTAATTCACCTACATAACCAATCATACCATTAAACATGGCTACAAAAGCTGTAAATACCAACAACATTGCCCCAACATTAAAAGCTAACTTTAAACCATCGCTTGTACCATTAGCAATTGCATCTAAAACGTTATCACCAATTTTTTCTTTCGGAATTTTAACGTCGCGGGCAATGCTATCGCTTGTTTCTGGAAATAAAATTTTTGCGGCCACTAAAGCTGCAGGTGCCGACATTATAGAAGCAGAAAGCAAATGCTTTGCAAAGGCAGCCTGTTCAACTGGATTGTCGCCACCCAGTAAACCTACGTAAGCACCAAAAACGCCGCCTGCTATAGTTGCCATTCCGCCAGTCATTAAAGCCATAATTTCTGACTTGCTCATATCATCTAAATAAGGCTTAACCACCAAAGGCGCTTCGGTTTGGCCAATAAATACGTTGGCGGCAGCAGCTAAACTTTCTGCACCAGTAAGGCGCATAGTTTTGTTCATTAACCACGCAAAAGCATAAACTATTATTTGTAAGATGCCCAAGTAATATAACAACGACGACAAGGCAGAAAAAAATAAAATAGTAGGCAATACCTTAAAAGCAAAAATATAACCAACGGTTATAAATTCTCCTGAAATTCCATCTTTAACTTGAGCTACGGTTGGCCATTTACCCAAAACAAATTCTGCACCAGCATCTGTATAATTCAATAACCTAACAAAACCATTGGCAATAAATTGAAAAACATCTTCTACAAAAGGAACTTTTAAAACTAAAAAACCAAATACGAGCTGTAATAGCATACCACTAATTACCAATCGCCAGTCAATATTTTTTTTGCTATTACTGAGTAAAAAACAGATACCGAGCAAAACAAAAATGCCTAAAATAGCTTGTAAAGTTGTCATTAGCTAAATGCTTTTATTTTAATGAAATTGTAAGTTTTAATATAGCAAAAATGCAAAATTAAGTTTGTAAAATACCAGGGTTAAATTGTTTTTCAATTGGGGCTTGGTTAGCTGCTTCTATACCTGTTGCAATAATGTTGCGTGTATTTGCCGGGTCAATAATATCATCTACCCATAACCTTGCTGCGGCGTAAAAAGCAGTAGTTTGTTTATCATACTTATCTGTAATTTTTTTCAACAAGGCATTTTGTTCTTCTTCACTAACTATTTCTCCTTTCGCTTTTTTTGAGCTTACCTGTATTTGCAATAAAGTTTTAGCCGCTTGCGAACCGCCCATTACCGCTATTTTTGCAGTAGGCCAAGCAAAAATTAACCGAGGATCGTAAGCTTTGCCACACATAGCGTAATTGCCAGCACCATAAGAATTACCAATAATAAAAGTAAATTTAGGCACCACAGAGTTAGAAACCGCACTAACCAACTTTGCACCATCTTTTATAATGCCGCCTTGCTCCGAGCGAGAACCTACCATAAAACCAGTAACATCCTGCAAAAATACTAAAGGAATTTTCTTTTGATTGCAGTTCATAATAAAACGAGCAGCTTTATCGGCACTATCGCTGTAAATAACACCACCAAACTGCATTTCTCCTTTTTTCGATTTTACTATTTCGCGCTGGTTAGCAACAATGCCAACTGCCCAGCCTTCTACCCGGGCATAACCACAAACTATTGATTGACCATAGCCTTTTTTATATTCAGTAAACGAATCTACATCAATTATGCCTTTAATTAATTCTCGCATTTCATAAGGCTTTTTACCACCTTCTGAAAATATACCATACATTTTTTTGGGATCGTAAGCTGGTTTTTGAGCTTCACTTTTGTTAAAACCTGCACTTTTAGAATCACCAAACTTATCTACTAAATCACGAATAGTTTTTAGGCAAGTTTCATCATCGGGCATGTTATAATCGGTAACGCCCGATATTTCTGAGTGCGTAGTTGCTCCACCTAAAGTTTCAATATCTACTTCTTCACCAATAGCAGATTTTACCAAGTAAGGCCCGGCCAAAAATACTGAACCTGTGCCATCAACTATCAATGCTTCATCTGACATTATGGGCAAGTAAGCACCACCAGCAACACAAGGGCCCATTATTGCAGCAATTTGCGGAATTCCTTCTGATGAGATAATGGCATTATTCCTAAAAATTCTTCCAAAATGTTCTTTATCCGGAAAAATTTCATCTTGCATTGGTAAAAAAACGCCAGCACTATCTACCAAATAAATTAAAGGTAAACGGTTTTCGAGTGCAATTTCTTGAGCACGTAAATTCTTCTTACCCGTCATAGGAAACCACGCACCTGCTTTTACAGTAGCATCATTAGCAATTATCATGCACAAGCGGTTTTTAATTTTGCCAATACCAGTTACAACACCAGCACTTGGCGCACCACCATACTCTGAGTACATATCATCTGCAGCCAGAGTGCCAATTTCTAAAAAACGGCTCTTTTCATCGGTTAGTAAAGCAATTCTTTCACGTGCAGTCAATTTTCCTTTGCTATGATGTTTTTCTATTCTTTTTTTACCACCACCTAAATGTACTTGCTGTACTTTTCGTTGCCAATTACCAATCAACAAACGCATTGCATCATCGTTTTTGTTAAAACTTAAATCAATAGTTGCTTTACTCATGTGTGCCCAAATATACGTTTTTAAGTGGCCTTATTTAAATAGATTAGTGTGTTCTTTTTTCATCCTTTTAGAGAAATGTAACTTGATATAGTTGATTTTATGAAAAATAAATTAACAATTTTTTTAAAATTTATTAAAAATTGTTATATTTGATTATGTACCGGAGTTATGAATCTTATAATTTCTTACGGCTGCTATTACCATTAATTGCAGGTATTGTTTGTTATCTGTTTTTGGGTATTATTATTCCTTTTGCTAAAACCCTTCTTACAATAAGTTTTATAATTTCATTTTTTATAGTTGCAATTGCTAAGCTGAAAAAGCTTGAGTATACTTCAGTTGTATTTGGTTTAAGCTTAAATATATTGTTGTTTGTTGCTGGTAATTATTTAAGTGTTAGGTATGATGCAAGTAATAACGATAACTTTTTTGCTCATTTTAGAGCTGATAGTAAATATATAAAACTTCAAATAGATGAACCTTTTGTTAAAAAAGGAAACTACTATAAATCGAAGGCTTCAATTTTAACAGCTTATTATAATGAGGAATCAATAGAGGTTACGGGTAAAACATTTATAAATATAAAAAATGAAGAAAACTTAAATGTGCCAAAGTATGGAGATGTTTTGCTGGCACAAAATAAGTTGTTTGAAATTAAGGTTGCAAAAAATTTAGGGGAATTTAATTATAAACGCTATGCTAACTTAAAGCAAATACATTTTCAGGCATATTTTACTACAAACGACTATACTGTTTTTTGTAATGAATGTGGCTCTAAATTGTGGGCCAATATTTATAAGGTAAGAGTTCAGTTAGTAAATGCATTAATAAAAAATATTGAAGATGAAACTACTTTAGCAATAACAACGGCTTTATTGTTAGGACAAAAAAACTACTTAACAAAAACCGTAAAAGCTACTTTTGCCAACACAGGCGCAATGCATATATTAGCTGTGTCTGGGCTGCATGTAGGTATGTTATTTTTAATACTTAACTATTTGTTTAAACCCATAGCTGGTAAAAGGTGGGGTAGGGCGGTAGCAGCTATTTTAAGCGTTTTGGTAATTTGGTTATATGCAGGCATAACAGGTTTTTCTGCATCTGTAACAAGGGCATCATTAATGTTTAGCCTGTTTTTGGTAGCCGATATTGTTAACAGAGATAAAAATACCTACAATATTTTAGCAGCATCTGCCTTTCTAATTTTGTTATATCAACCAAATATGATTGCAGAAGTAGGTTTCCAGTTGAGTTATGCTGCTGTTTTTTCAATAGTTAGCTTGTATCCATATATATATAAATGGTTTTTATTTCAAAATAAAATAGTAAATTTTTTCTGGTCAATTTCTGCCGTTTCAATTGCAGCGCAAATTGGCACAATGCCTATTAGTTTGTATTATTTTAATCAATTTCCAACTACATTTTTGTTTTCGAACTTAGTAGCTATACCAGCTGCATTTGCAATTTTCGGTAGCGGTATTGCAATTTTGGGCTTTAACTATTTGTTACCTCCATTAGCTATTTTAACGGGTTATTTTTTAGAAATAATTGTAGGCACTTTGCACCTAACATTGACCTCTTTAAACAAAGTACCCTTTTCAACTATTGAGTTTAATAGCTTCTCAGCATATTTTCCTTTTGTAGCGTTTTTACTTTTTACAGGATTAATTGTGTGGCTGATTAACCAAAACAGGAAAGCTTTATGGTTAGCAGCATTTTGTTTGTTTTTACTTTGCGGTAGCCATACTTTAAAAAAAATGAAGAGTTTTAATGAAGAAAAATTATTGGTGTACAATAATAACAATAGTTTAATAATGGAAACTTTGGCAAGTGGCACATCAATTGGTAATATTTCTAAAAGCGATATTTCAAGCAATATTTTTGAGATAGATAAAGCAGTACATCAGTATTTTCAAGTTTCAAATCAATTTCAATTTGATTACCCCAATATTAACAACTTGTATCAAATAAAAGATAAGACAGTTTTTATTTTAAACGATGAAGTAAAAATTGATAAACTTCCATTAGGTGTTAAAGTAGATGTTTTAGTAATTGAAAATAGCCCTTATATTAATGATTTTAAAACGCTTTTAAACAAAATTGAACTTAAAGAAGTTGTTATTACTTCAAACAATAAAAATGCAAACTATTATTTAAAACAATTTGATAAATATAATGTAAAATGCTACTCGGTTAAAAATGAGGGAATGTATGTAGCTAATTTAAATTAACCCGAATAATTCATCAGTTTACGTTATGAGAAGCCAAAAAGCCAGTAAATAAAGGAAGCACAGCATTTTTATTCAGAAGAAAATGTAGCCCATTTTTGAGGAATGAAAATTGCGAGTACTGCTTTATTTAGCCAGATTTTTTGGTTTAGTAATAGAAAAGTGGTGAATTTTTAGAGTTAAATGTATTGTTTTCAGCCTCTTAGCACAAAGCTCAGTTTTTGAAATAATAAATCAAACCAACGTTCTGGTTTGTTTATTTTTATTAAGTATTGAGAGGCTTCTTGTTTGGTAATAATTTGATTTTCGTTTAACTCCCAATCGGGTGGATAGTTCAAAAAATCAAGAACGGGTTGAAAAATAGGCTTAAAAAGATCAACATCTGCCGGGGTAAACCAGTTTTTCCAATTGTTAATAGTAGTTGTTCTTTTTACACGATTTAGAGAAAAGTTATTTTTGGGTCTTTTAATCAAATCGAAAGCTAAGTAGTTTTCTAAATCAGCTAAATTACCAGTTATAAAGTCTTCGTATTTTAAAATAGTCCAGCTATTTTGAATAGATTTTACGCAGTTAAGTAGATCTTCTATTATTCTTTGTTCTTCTTTAATATACGCATTTAAATTAAACGAACATTCAATTATTTTATAAAAAGGAATTGTAGTTGGAGCTTTTTCTTTTGCCAATACAGTATCTAACGTTTCGTTAAACTTTTGAGCACTTCTTTTGTGTTTGTAATACCACCTATATAAAAAAGCAGAAATTATACGATCTCTTGGATCTCTAACAAGCCATATTTTTTTATTATAAAATTTTTCAATAGTTTTAATTTCAGATTTTTGCCTTGAGTGGCGTAAGCACTTGCAAATTACATTTTTGTTTGTAGTCGCTATTTTTTCGTGAAATGTTGCATTTGTTAAACCATTTAATGCATTTGGTTCAAAAATAATTTTTGAATTTTTTAAATTGGCATATAGCTTGTAAGTCAAAAAAGTAGTTCCACTTTTTGGTAAACCGATAACTAAAATTTTACTAAGCTTTTTAATAAATAATATATTATTTTAAATAAAGTAGCTTATTCATTTTCTGATTTTTTTTCAACCGTTTCTTCTTGCTTTACCTCAATATTATCAGTAACTACTTTTTCTACTTCGTTGGTTGGTTGTTCTGGCTCAATTGTTTTTGCTGCTTCGTTAACTTTTTCTGTTGTAATTTCTGCAGCCGCTTCGTTAGTGTTTTGCTCAACTACTGTATCATTTTGCTCAACAGTTTCTTTATCTTTATTTAAAAGATCTTCAACCGGCTTTTCAGTTTTCTCTTCTAATATTGTTTCTGTAACTTTATCTGCTTTGTTTGTAATAGTTTCCGATTTTGTTTCAACAGCATCTTCGGTATTTGTGTCAACAGAAGTTTCAGATTTTGTTTCAACGGGAACTTCTGATTTTGTCTCAACAGCCCCTTCGGTATTTGCATCAACCGGTGCATCTGATTTTATTTCAACAGCCTCTTCGGCACTTGTGTCAACGGGAATTTCTGATTTAGTTTCAACAGCCCCTTCGGTATTTGCATCAACCGGTGCATCTAATTTAGTTTCAACAGCATCTTCGACATTTATATCGGCAGGAACTTCCGATTTTGTTTCAACAGAAGCTTCAGATTTTGTGTCAACACTTTCCTCAACTTTGCTATCAGGTGCTTGTGTTTCAGCAACAGACTTAGTGTTTTCTCCAGCTACCATATCTAAATTTTTATCATTAGTTGCAGCTGAAACATTTGCATCTTCCGTTTTGGCTATATCAATTTTTGCAACATCTTCTTTTTCTACTGCAGGTTTTGCCGCCGCCGCAACTTTTGTTTTAGTTTTTATTTCTACTTTCTTAGGCTTAGGCAGTTTATCCGATTTTTTTTCTAAATCTTTTAAAGTAAGATACATATTGTGTAATTTCTCACCTTTACTAACTATCCTATCTTCAATTAATTTTAGTTTAGCATTTCGCAACTGATACTCTAATTGCGTGGTACTATTTTTATTTATTCTGCCACTTTGGTATGCAACATCATCTTTATCTCTTTTAATAGATTTCTCCATTTTGCCAATGGCATCTTTTAAACCATTTATTCTAGAGTTAATGCGATTGCCTACATTAGATTGTATGTCAGCTTTTAAGGCACTAAATGCTTCGTTAAAACTTAACCTTAGGGCATTTCTGTCTCTCGGTGTCATTTCCTGGCCCTTGGCTTCTTGTTGATAAGAAAGCAGTTTATCCCAAAGTTTTCTAGAGTTACGTTCGGTTCCTATTTTTTCTAAAACATCAGTTACTTTAGTTCTAATAGCCACCATATTATTTTTAGAAATTTCTAAAAATTTAGACTTTTCAGCATTTTGAAGTTTCTTTAATTGATCAAAAACTTCATCAATACCTTTTCTAAGTTCGGTCGTTTGCTCTCGTTTAATATTCCTATCTAAGGTATTTTCTTTTATGCTTCGGCTAACATCTTTAGCTTCTTCCCAAACATCTTTACTATAAACACTTAAATTGCCAACTCTTACTTTAAGCTGTTCAATTTGTTGCTTAATGTGTTCATACAACCTAAAAGAAAGCACACGCACGCGCCATTCCTGTTCTGCAATTTTAATAATATCTGTTTTGGGTGTTTTAAGCCCTTCTGGCAGCATATTTTCTTCGGTAATACCTCGTTCAATTAAGGTATGAGGCTGAGGAAATTTATCTTCCGCACCATCTTTCCAATCTTTAAACAATGCATCAACAAAAGTATCGTCTATTCCCTTTTTAGGAAAAGTCCATATTTTAATAATATCCGAATTTTGGAGTAAACGTATGGCTATTAATACATCAGTATCCTTTTCATCTTGTCCCCAAATAACAATTCTGTCTTTCATTTTATAACTAAACTAAAAATGTAGAAAAAGCATTAAGCTTTAATTTAAATATATGTAATGGCTGTTTATAAACATAAAAAAATTTATTAGAGTCAAGTTTTTCAGAACGAATATAAAAATGTTATTCCAAACTCTGAAATATGATTTGACATGAACTTTAATTTTTTTTAAACTAATATGTAAATTTTAAAAAAAACTAAGTAATTATAGCGCATTATCTTTATCTTTATGTAATGAAAATTAAACAGTTACTGCGTATTTCATTCTTTGCTATTGTACTTATATTTATAACAAACACTATGCTAAATGCACAAAATAGTGATAATATAGATTTATTATTTCAAGATAAAATTGACACATTACCAATTAATTACCGCAATAGCTATTACAGCGAATGTTGGGGACTTACTTTATTTGATGAAGATTATGCTGTAATTTCTTCAACATTGGGTACGCATATTTACCAAATTACAGATGCCGTAAACAGCCAGGAAGTTGCATTTATACCTTCGCCAGTAAATGGTTACAATGCTAATTGGCGAGATTTTCATGATTATAATGGCTTTCTATATATTGTAAACGACGGCCCTTCGGGCGTTTTGCAGATAGTAGATTTACGCAGGTTGCCTAATGAAGTAACTGTAGTTTATGAATCAGATGAATTTTTTGCCAATGCTCACAACATTTTTATTGATACGACAACCGCAAAACTTTATGTTTGTGGTGGAAAAACTGCTGATAATCAAGCCATAGATTTAGCCATTTATGACATTAGCAACCCTCCAAAACCAAGCTTTTTAAATTCGTACACAAATTATGGATATATACACGATTGTTTTGTGCGCAATGATACTGCATATTTAGAATCGCCAAACAATCAAACATTATATATCGTAAATTTTAAAGATACTGAAAGTCCTCAAACTTTGGGTAGCTTAAGTAATTACCCAAGTGCTGGTTACACTCATGCAGGTTGGTTAAGCAGCAACGGTCAATATTATGTATTAAGCGATGAAAACTACAGCTCTACCATAAAATTATTAGATGTAAGTCAGCCAGATGATATTAAAGTAATTACGCAATTTAGTAGCGGCGTTTCTGATAGTTCTATGGTGCACAACCCTATTATATTAGGTAACTTCGTTTTTGTAAGCTATTATAATGATGGTTTGCAAGTGTTTGATATTAGCGACCCACAAAATGTAACAAAAGTTGGTTTTTACGACACTTACCTTAACGAGCAAAAAGGAGATTACAGAGGCGCCTGGGGCGTTTATCCATTTAAAGATGGAAAAGTGGTTGTTAGTGATCGACAAACTGGTTTGTATGTTTTTGATGCAGCCAATTTAATGAATGAAATGGTTAGTACCAACACATTTGATCAACCGATTGTTACGGTTTATCCTAACCCGGTAAATAAAAAATTATTAATAAGCAATGAAAATGCAATGTTTGATAGCTGTGAAATTTTTTCGATAGATGGTCAATTGTTAATGCATCAAACAATAAACGAGAATTTAAAAACCATTACAATAAACACAACTAGTTTAAATGCCGGATTACATTATCTTATCTTACAAAAAAACAATCAAATTATTTTTAGTAAAAAAATATTGAAAAAAAAATATTATTGAGATAGATAAAAATTAAGCTACCGAAATTACCATTTCTATTTCTCCACTTTTATTAATTTCACCTATTTCGGTAAAACCAAGTTTTTTGTAAAAAGCTCCGGCATTGCCTTCAACATCAGGCACATAAGAAAGAAATAGCTGAGTAGCATTTGGTAAAGTTTTTACATAATCAATTGCCAATTGAACGGCAGCTTTACCATAACCTTTACCTTGATGTTCGGCAGTAACCATAAATCTCCAAATCCAATATTCTGCCTTTGCTTCTTTAATAGAAAGCATTATAAAACCCACAGGTTCATCTTTGTAAAAAACACCTCTAACCCAGGCAGCACTTTCAAAATGCGCCTGCGCAATGGAATAACTATTAGGTGCAACCATCTCTTTTTGGTGGGGTTTTACCTTCATGTTTAAAAATGAAATGTGGTTGTCTTTTGTAATTTCTTTTAGAGTTACCATTGCTATTTTTATATAGTTTATAATATACGAAAATGAACTTTATTATTTTAAAACAAACAGTTGTAAAAAATTATGTTTTTTTATCCTTATTTTAATACATCAATATTAAATAATTTATTTAATTATATTCTTTATTTTGAAAAAACTGAAACAAAACGCCTCTTTTGGTTTTATTGAATTAATAGGTTAAATTTATTAAAAATTAAATGCCTTTGAAAAATATCAACGACCCAATTCTATTATTTAAATAATACCCTTCAAGCCAATTGGCATAATATACTAATTTATTTATAAATTTATAATATATGATATTCAATAGTTTAAAGTTAATTTTTCTAAGTCTTTCCTTTTTCTTTTTTAACGCCGGTAGTTTATTATGGGCACAAACCTGTAACGAGGGAGAACTTGGTTGGACAGAAGTTCGTTCAATTTTTATGGATAATGGATGTACTAATTGCCATGGTGGACAAGGTGGGTTTAGTTTAGCTACTTATGCTTCATTTACGCAAGGCGGCAACAAATGTGGTTCAGCAATATCACAACTAGGCAACTTAATCGGTGTAATTACTGTAGATGGTTATGCAGGTTGTAATACTTCAATAAATGGTATCTCTATGAATAAAAGAACAAACGGAAAATTAGATTCGCTAGAACTACTGCTTATAGAAAGGTGGATAAATGCTGGTGCGCCAGAAATTTGCAGCAATTTTTGCCTAAACAATGAAAATTTAAAAACTACTTTAACTGGTGCAAATTATTACTTTGAAGTTAACGATACTTTAACGGCAAATAATGTGATTGAAGCTAACTCAAATATAACTTACAAAGCTGGCGATATAATTAGATTAAACAATAATTTTAGTGTTGAATTAGGTTCGGAATTTCATGCCTTAATTGGAACTTGTGAATTTTAACTAATACCAGGCGAAATTTGCATCTTAAATCGGCAGGGCTTATCCAAATTAATAGTGCCACAACAGAATGTTAGACTAACAAGTCGACGGTAAAGTTTTTAGATTCCTAAACCCCCAACTCCATTTTTAAAAACTTAGCAGTAAAAGAGATTTTATGTTTAGCTACTTTTTCTGGTGTGCCGCTTACTAATATTTGGCCGCCTTTACTGCCGCCATCTGGCCCAATATCAATAATGTAATCGGTTGCTTTAATTACATCCATATTGTGTTCAATTACTACAATGGTGTTGCCCTTGTCTACCAGTTTGTTTAACACTTCTAACAGCATTAAAATATCTTTAAAATGTAAACCAGTAGTAGGTTCATCTAAAATATAAATGGTTTGTCCGGTATCACGCTTACTTAACTCGCTGCTTAGCTTAACCCGTTGCGCTTCACCGCCCGAAAGTGTTGGTGCAGATTGTCCCAGTTTTAGATAGCCCAAACCTACATCGGTTAAGGTTTTTATTTTTCTGTAAATTTTTGGAATAGGTTCAAAAAAATCAGTTGCTTCTTCCACCGTCATTTCCAACACATCACTTATTGATTTGCCTTTGTATCTAATTTCTAAAGTTTCACGATTGTACCGTTTGCCAAAACATTGTTCGCAAGGTACATACACATCGGGCAAAAAGTTCATTTCAATTAACTTCATACCGCCACCTTCACAGGTTTCGCAGCGGCCGCCTTTTACATTAAAAGAAAAACGCCCAGGCTTGTAACCCCTAATTTTGGCTTCGGGCAAATCGGCAAACAGACCTCTTATATCAGTAAAAACACCAATATAAGTTACTGGGTTAGAGCGCGGCGTTCTGCCAATAGGCGATTGATCAATTTCAATAACCTTATCTAGCTGCTCTATGCCTTCAATGCTTTTATAAGGTAAAGGTTTCTTTTTAGCCCTAAAAAAATGATGATTTAAAATAGGATATAACGTTTCGTTGATCAAGCTGCTTTTGCCACTACCACTTACACCAGTTACACATATTAGCATGCCCAGGGGCAACTTTAAATTAACATTTTGCAAGTTGTTACCAGTAGCACCTTTTAAGGTTAAAAACTCGCCCGTTCCTTTTCTTCTTTCTTTAGGTAAGGGCACAACCGTTTTACCATTTAAATAATTTGCCGTGTACGAATTAAGTTTTAAAAACTGCTTTGGTGTGCCTGCTGCTACAATTTCGCCGCCGTGCTCGCCAGCACCAGGGCCAATATCAATAATATAATCAGCCTCTAACATAATGTCTTTATCGTGCTCCACCACCAACACCGAATTATCAGCTTCCGTCAATGCTTTTAAAGCCACAATTAAACGTTGGTTGTCGCGCTGATGTAAGCCAATGCTAGGTTCATCTAAAATATAAGTAATGCCCGATAGCGCCGAACCAATTTGGGTAGCCAACCTAATACGCTGCGATTCGCCACCCGACAAACTGCGTGATGGACGGTTAAAGGTTAAGTATTCCAAACCAACATTTAGTAAAAAGCCGATGCGTAAGCGCAACTCTTTAATCACATCTTTACCAATAGCCAATTGTTTTTTATTCAATTTTTTTTCTAAACTATCAATCCAATGGTACGCCTCGCTAATATCGCTTTCCGAAACGTCGGCAATGTTTTTATGATCTATTTTAAAATGTAACGATTCTTTTTTTAAGCGTTTACCTTCACAATCGGGGCATTTAGTTTGCACCATATATTCTTCTGCCCAACGCCTTATAGCATCCGAACTGCTGCTGTTAAAACTACGAATTAACATAGGTATTACCCCTTCATAATCGCTGTAATAAGGCTTATCGTCGCTGCTGTTGCCATAGTCAAAATCAATTTCGATATGCTTTTCATCACCGTATAAAATAATGTTTAATGCTTTTTCTGGAATGTCTTTTATTGGCGTACCAAAAGTAAATTTGTACTTTCTCGAAAAACTGCGTAAGTGTTTAAAAATATAATTATCTCTTACTTCACCTAATGGTAATATTGCTTTTTGATTAATAGAAAGTTCATTGTTTGGAATGATGAGTTCTAAGTCAATATCTTTTATAAAACCCAAACCTTTGCAACGCTGGCAAGCCCCATAAGGCGAGTTAAACGAAAACGAATTTGGTGATGGAACTTCGTAACTAATACCACTCACAGGGTCCATCAACATTTTACTAAAGGCTTTGGTCGCTTCGCTTTCAAAATCCACAATCATCATTAAACCCTTGCCCATATCCAAAGCTTTTTCTATCGATTGGCTAATGCGCGGAATATCATCTTTACTCACTTCCAAGCGGTCAATCACCGCTTCAATATTATGCACCTTGTATCTATCTATTTGCATTTTTGGCTCAATGCCTTCTACCTTACCATCAATTCTAACCTTTAAAAAACCTTGCTTGCGTAATTGCTCAAACAACTCTCGGTAATGGCCTTTTCTTCCTCTTACCAAAGGTGCTAAAATCACTATTTTTTTACCAGCATAATCTTGCACCAACTGCATTACAATTTGCTGACTGGTATATTGAACCATTTTTTCACCCGTTTCGTACGAAAAAGCTTCGCCAACCCGGGCAAACAACAAGCGCAAAAAATCATAAATTTCGGTAACCGTGCCTACAGTAGAACGCGGGTTTTTGTTAGTCGTTTTTTGCTCAATAGAAATTACCGGACTCAAGCCCGAAATTTTATCTACATCGGGCCGCTCCATAGAACCCATAAACTGCCGCGCATAAGCCGAAAAACTTTCCATATAGCGGCGCGAACCTTCTGCATAAATAGTATCGAAAGCTAACGACGATTTGCCGCTGCCACTAATGCCCGTAATTACAACCAACTGGTTGCGTGGTATGGCCACACTAATATTTTTGAGGTTGTGTACACGTGTGCCATGCACGTTAATAAAATTCAAATCGTCGTCCGTCAAACCGTCTATACTTTGCTTTGTCATTTAAGCCAAAAAATGAATTAGATAAGTTGGCAAATTTAGTCACAAAAGCGTTCTATTGAAACCAAGTTTATAATTATTTTTTTTAGAAACTAAATTTAGTATCTCGTAGTAACCGTACTCCTGCCATCCGCTCCAATCTTTTTGTTCCGTTTTACTTCACAAAAAGGATTTCCGCTACTGTCAGGGTTAGTATGGAGGCTTTGCTGGCCCGTGGGAACAAAATGCAGAAGAAATAAAAAAGAGTTTTTTATGAAACTGTTTTTTATACAAAAAAACTATATTTTCTAGTTCGTAAAGAGATAATCCATATTGTACTACTTTTAGGGTCTAAATTTAATAATTTCAATCTTACTAATATGAAAAAGAAGATGTTTCTTTTACTAATTTGCTTTGTCAGTTTTATCTTTAAAGGTCAATCTCAGGTTGCAACTGTCTATTCAAAAAACACCGTATATGGTAATTTTGGAACCTTCCTTTTAGGAGGCATAATTTCTGGCAATTACGAAAGGGCATTTTATCAGAACAAAGAAAACCGTATTGTAAACGACCTAGCAATTGGTATTGGTGGAGGCTATTGGGCAGATTGGGGCAATACTGGTTCTTCTTATTTAGCACGATTGGTAGCCATGAAGGGCAAGGCAAACCATCATATTGAATTTACGGTTGGTACGGTTTTGATATATGATAGAACATCTTATAAAATTGAATTAAGCAATAGAAGTAGATTTAATGAACCAACACCCAAACGGTCAGAATTTATTAGTGTATTGCCCTCTAGTTCTGCAGGTTATCGTTTTCAAAAACTCGATGGAGGTTTTGTTTTTAGAGCAGGAATTGGATATCCAGAAGGAGGTTATGTTGGTTTGGGTTTAAGTTTTTAATTCAACCTTTAGTTTTCCCCAAGGTTATATAGGAAGATACTGCGCAATCCGTTTCGTTTTACTACACGAATTCGCAGCAGGACGGATAAAGTATGGATTTTCAGTGTTGTATTTGAACGACCTATTTCTTTTCAGGTGATTTTTAAGTTGCCTAAAAACAAAGAACTAAAAGCGTTTACACAAACTTTTGAATACAACCAGTATAAATCTTACATTCTTAATTGCATTAACTTTAAATAACCTGCAAATCAAACTATCTTAGCCATTCAGTTTAATAAGTGGAAAACAAACTTTTACATTTCATACAAAAAGAACAACTCTTTAACAGCAAAAGTAAACTATTACTAGCCGTTAGCGGCGGGGTAGATTCTATAGTATTACTAGAAATATTGCATCAATTAAAATATCCAATTGCAGTAGCACATTGTAATTTTAAGTTAAGAGCTGAGGCATCAGATGAAGATGAATTTTTTGTAAAAGCAATGGCTGAGAAATTAGCAATCCCGTTTTTTAGTACCAGTTTTGATACCGAAACTTACGCCAAAACCAACAGAATTTCTACACAAATGGCAGCTCGTGATTTACGTTACGAGTGGTTTGAAAAAATTAGAACAGCAGAGCAATACGAATTAATTGCCACGGCTCATCATCAAGACGATAACTTAGAAACCATATTACTCAACTTGGTAAAAGGAACTGCTTTAAGAGGTTTAAGTGGCATTGCGCCCAAAAATGAAAAGCTTGTAAGGCCATTATTACCATTTACAAAAAACGAAATTTTAACTTATGCCGAAAGCAAACAGTTGAAGTGGCGAGAAGACGTTTCTAACGCATCTAACAAATACGAACGCAATAAAATTAGGTTAGAAGTAATACCTACACTAAAAAAAATGAACCCAAAGTTGTTAGAAAATTTAAGTAAAAACACCAGCTATTTGCGCGATACCGAACATATTTACGCGCAAGGCTTACAACATCATTACAAAAACTGGTTAATACACAAAGGAGCAGAAACCTACTTACCTATTTTAAAAATATTAAAAACAAAAGGCTACCCAACTATTTTGTACGAATATTTAAATGCTTTTGGCTTTAACGCCACACAGGTAAAACAAATTATAGAAAGTTTTGAGGCACAATCGGGCAAGCAGTTTTTAACAGAAACACATCAATTAATTAAAGATCGGAAATTTTTAATACTTAGCCCAAAAACCAACAAAAATAAAAGCCTTCATTTAATTGATATAAAACAAACCGAATTGCCAGTTTATAATGGTAATTTCACTATTAAATTAGACCGCTTTAACGAACCCTTAGAAGATGAAGCTTATAAAAACTATTTGCCCAAAATAGAAAGCGAAGCCAAGCTGCATTACAACAAAATAGCATTTCCAATACGGCTAAGAACTTGGCAAAAAGGTGATTTCTTTTATCCTTTTGGTATGAAAAGAAAAAAGAAGAAACTGAGCGATTTTTTTAGTAACCTTAAATTATCAATACCTCAAAAAGAAAAAGTTTGGATTTTAGAAGATGATAAAAAACGTATTATTTGGGTGGTTGGCTATCGTATTGATGATCGTTTTGCCATTCATAAAAAAATAAAGCAAGTGTATCATATTAAATTTACATCAACTCAACTTTAAATGACTTTTAAAACAAATTTTAATAAGTATAAGATAATTGCATAACTTTAAAAAATGAAAATTGGGCTTTACGGCAGAGTTTTAACCGAACAACATACTGCATTTGTTCAAAACTTAATTAATACCTTGCATAGCCGTGGTATATATTTTACCATACACGAAAATTATTATGAAGTAATAAAAGATAAAATTAAGTTTAGCCAAGCGCCAGATTTGTTTGCTTATAGCAGTACTATAGCCAACAAAATAGATTATTTATTAACGCTTGGAGGCGATGGCACTTTTTTAGATAGCATTAGAATTGTAAGAAACAGCGGCGTAAAAGTGCTTGGTGTAAATATGGGTCGTTTAGGTTTTTTAGCTACCGTAAGCAAAGCCAATATTACCAAAGCTTTAGATGCTTTAATGGCTAAAAACTATGTGTTAGATGAGCGCGCTTTGTTAGAAGTAAATATGCCCAACTTGGTTTTTGAAGACTCGAACATTGGCCTGAATGAGTTTGCGATTTACAAAAAAGAATCTTCCTCAATGATAACCGTTCACGCATATATTGACGGAGAATTTTTAAACTCTTATTGGGCAGATGGTGTAATTGTAGCTACGCCAACTGGTTCTACTGGTTATTCGCTAAGTTGTGGTGGCCCAGTAATTCAACCAGCCAGTAATACTTTGGTAATTACACCTATTGCACCGCATAACTTAAATGTTAGGCCCATAATTGTTGCAGATAGTGTTGAAATTTCTTTTGATGCAGAAGGCCGACAAGATGAGTTTATTGCTACTTTAGACAGTCAACATACCACTATTAGCAATACCGATTTACCAAAAATTAAAAAAGCAAATTTTAAAATGCAATTGATCCGTTTAAAAGAAAATAGCTTTTTAGATTCGCTAAGAAGTAAGTTAATGTGGGGAGTTGATAAGCGGAATTAGATGAAACAGGTTAGATTCATTGTAACTATTTAGTAGAGGTCAGAAGTCAGACCGCTTAGCTGTCAGACGTCAGATAAATTCGGCTGAGTGAAGTCAAAAACGCTCTTTTTCGTCCAAATTATGTCTGATGTCTAACGTCTGACAATAAAATGGTCTAACTTCCGAATAATTATAAAACAACAATGAAAGCTTTAATAAAACTAACCGTATTTTTGTTTGTATTATTTTCATTTACAAATTGCACAAAGAAAAAAATAAACAATGATGCTTTAATTTTTGGCATTGATTATAGAAAATGCGCACACCCTTTATGTGGCGGATATTTTATTGAAATCAATCAGGATACACTTCGCTTTTTAAACATTCCAGAAAAATCAGACTTAGGAGAATTGGAGTTTGAAAAACATTTTCCTATTCCAGTTGAGGTAAAATGGATCTTACCAAAAGATAAGTTACTAAAAAAGGCAGCTGACTTAATTGAAGTGAAAGAACTTAACCGAAAGTAGTTAAGTAAAAGATTACTCGCCCAACAAGCTTCTTAAATATCTATTACTTAAAGAGCCTCCACCAGTACAATTGGTTAGTACAACTACTGTTTTTTCAGCATAAGGCATTCTAATAAAATACGATCTAAAACCCTTCCACCAGCCGCTGTGATAAATTATTTTTTTATCGGCACTTTGCTGATTTATGCGCCAACCCAAACCATAATTATCGGTTTTATGTAAACGCCTATGCTTTGGTGTAAAGGCTCTTTCTAAAGTACTATAACACAACAAAGTTTCATTGTACAAAGCTTGGTCAAATTTATATAAATCTTCAACACTAGCATAAATACCTTTGTCGCCTGCTACACCATTAAAATGAGAGTCTGCAATTCTGCGTCTTCTGTTATCGTGCCCCCAGGTAATTATTTCGGGTAATGGAGTTTCATCTTTTATATGTACATAAGCGTTTTGCATATCTAAAGGTTCAAAAATAAACTCTTTCATAAAAGAAGCATACGACTGTTTAGCAACCTTTTCAATAACAGAAGCCAATACCGCAAAGTTGCTATTTACATAATTGTAGCGATAATTTGGCGGCCAATATTTTTGGGGTTCATAGGTTTGCATCATACACAACACATCATCATTATACATGGTGGTTTTGCTATCGGGCCAAAATTCATCACTAAAATACAAATATTCTGGCAGGCCCGATTTTTGAGTTAATAAATTTTCTATAGTTACTTTTTTATATGGAAACTCTGGTATAAAACGCTGTACGGAATCTGTTAAATTTAGCAAACCTTGTTCATACAAAAGTAATACTCCAATTGCAGTTAAAGGTTTAGAAACCGAGGCAATTTGAAAAGGTGTTTTAGTGCTTATACTATCTTTTTTATGGCGTAAATCAGCAAAGCCAAAACCATTTTTGTAAATTATTTCTCCTTTTTCGGCAAATAACACCGCTCCGTTAAAAGTGCGGTAACTGTGTTTTCTTTTAAAATATCTTTCAATTTTTTTTGCTTTACTCCAATCAATTTTTTTTGCCGGTTTTACGGTTCTTTTTTTAAGATGTGTAGGCGTAGGTGGCCCAATAAATGAAGTACTTATATTTTTCTTATTACAAGAAAAACTAAGCCATTGCAAAAGTATAACTATAATTAAAGCGGCAGAATTTCTCCAACTCAACAATCTGTTCTAATTCTTTAAATATTATAAAAAAGTATTTTCACTATTACAATCGACTTGCAAACATCAATGTTTTTTATCTAAATATCAACACCTTTTTAACGTATTAACATTAATTTTCCTTCATAAGATTGACTACCATCGTTATTGGTTGCAAATATTAAGTAAACGCCAGAACTTACCGCTCTGCCAGTATAATCTTTTTGATTCCAAACTACCTGCCCGCCCAACGATTTAGTGTCGTATACCAAATTGCCCGATACATCTGTAATTTTTACATTAGAACCATCTACCAAGTTTTTTATGTTTACCGGGCCATCATAATCTGGCTCAACAGGGTTTGGAAAAACTACTACATTGTTGTAGCTGTTTTGTCCCTTAGTAGCATCACTTCTATAACTCATTATACCATTGCCAGTACCAATAAAAACATCGCCAGTACTTTCATTAGGGGCAATATCAATTATTCTGTTAGAAGGCAATGGGCTGTTTTGGGTGGTAAAGTTTAGTAAAAACTCGTTACCATCATCACTTAATAACCACATTCCGTTGTTAGTACCTACCCACTTTCGGTTGGCATTATCTATAGTGATGCAGTTTACAATGTCAGACTCTAATAGTTTACCACCACCGCCATCATTATTAACAATAGGTGCAGTTGCATCGCAACTATTTTCTGTAAACAATTCAAAAGGGCAATAGTAAATACCTATGCCTTGGGCGGTGCCTACCCAAACTATGCCATTTTTGTCTTCTTCAATTGCGTAAACGCGCGCATCGGGTAAGTTGCCACTTCCAGCTCTATCATTTAAAAATACGTATTCATCATCGGCAGTACTGGCAATATCGTTACCATAATTATATACCAATATACCCTGGCGATCATATACTACCCAAACGTGGTTGTAAAATTTAGATGTCATTATTTTAGTAACAGTTAAGGTTGGTGGATTAAAATCTGGTTTAAAGCTGTGCCACTCGCCCTCAGCCATTAGCACTTTTATTGGCTTTTCGGTTTTAATGTTGCTCATCCACAAGTTGTTTTGTGTATCAAAGGCCATATCTACTACTCCTATTTCATTACCCAAACTTCTCTGCAAACCGCTATTTTGTTCTGTTAATTGTTTAATAGATCCATCGTTGGTATTTAATTCAAAAACGCCATAAATGTAAGTACCTAAGAACGCTTTACCATTTTGTGGATTTACTTCAACCGAAATAATATCAACAAACTGCTCTTGCCCTAAAGTGTATTTATTTTGATTGAACCAGCTAATATTATCATAAGTATAAACACCAGCATCAGAATAAGAAATATTACTATCGTAGTTGCCAGGGGCAGCACCACCTGCTACCCAAAGTATATTGTTTTCATCAACAGTTAGGGCATAATTGTCTTGTTTACGAGGGCCGTTGGGTTGAAAATTTTCAAATGTGCTATTTTCAATTTTGTTAATACCGTTCCAAAAATCGCCAACAAAAATTGATTGGTTTATGAAAATAATATCATTTGGGCGTCGGATGGTATAATAAGTAAACTCATCAATCAATTCCTTATTTTTAAGGCTAATTACTTTTGCACTACTTTCACTTTGGGTAGAAAGGTAAATAATATCATTTTGTATATTAATATCGTTTATAATATCAGTTTCATTAATGATATATTGAACGCTCCAGGCTTCATCATCAAATGATAAAATTTCATTACCTTTTATGGCATATATCTGATTGTTTAGTGTATCTAACTTTGTTACCGCGCCAGGTAAAATGTTTTGTTCCATATCGTGTAGAAGCCATTCATCTGCATTAAATAAGTTGGGGTTGTTTTTATCTGCTTGATAAACGCCTTTGTCAGTTGCTACAAAAATATGTTGCGCTGTTAAAACTATGTCGTAAGCTTCCACAATACTGCTGCCATCTGTTAAGGTATAATTTTCTAATACTACTTTGCTGTCAATATCAACTGCTAAAACGCCAAAAGTGCCGCATAAATAGGTTAAACTATCGGTGCTATAAATTTTATTTAACCTTTTTTGCCCCTGTATGCCAGAGTTTTTTATGTCGGAAAATGTGCTAATCGTATTGCCATCATAAATATCTATATTAAAATTATTATAACCAATAATTAATAAATTTTTAGTGATATTGTAATCAACCTGAACTACATCTACCCCAGAAAGCCCGTTAACTGTGCTAAGGCGTTCAACACTATTATCGGCAGGGTTAAAATATAAAACACCACCAAATGTACCAGCAATTATTTGTTCGCCATTGCTAGTTAAAGCCTTTACATTTTGAAAAGGTAAATGACTTTGCCAATCACCAACTGCAATATTTTGCGCTTGAGTAACGCAGCAATACATAAAAAAGCAAATAATGCTTAAAAGTTGAATTATTTTCAAATGCTCTAATTTAAATTGTAAACGATAAAAGGGATGTGGTAGTATAAATTTTAGTTTTTGCCTACTCAATTGTTGTAGTTTATGGTTTTGTAAACGAAAAACCACTTACCAAAAATATGGTGATAAAAATGAGGGCGCTACTAACAATTTTAATCCAATCTAAAGTATCTTACCTACCCAAGCTACTAGAAGTACTTTCGGTTGTAGCACCACCTAAAATTAGCAATAAAGAACCTGCTAAGCCCAAAAACATACCAGCAGCTTTTTTTAAGGTGATCTTTTCTTTCAACAATAAATAAGAAAACAAGAGCACTACAACTGGTGTACAAATAACAATAATGGCTGCATTAATTGGGCTGGTTTTTGCCAAACCTAACAAAAAAAAACTTTAATTAATAGTACAACCTGTTAAACCACATATCATAAATTTAAACAAATCTTTACATTCAATTTTTTCGGTAGATTTAACTAATAAATGAATTATTCATAATAAGACAAATTCCGAAAATATGCGTAAAAAAAGTTAAAGTAAGCGTAACTATTAAGCCGTATTTAAGATAGTTTCCTAAAAATCAGCCTGTTTATCCACAATTGTTATTAAACAATTAATAACTACTTGGCTTTTATTTTACTGTTAGCCTTTTGAAATAACGACCTTTGAATTGAAGATTAAAAGGTATTGACAGATAAACAAATCTATCATCATTATTAAGAGAATTAGAGGTTTTCAAGGAGGAAATTTCAAAAGTTATAAGGGATTTAACATTGGAGGTTAATGTACTAAAAGAGAAGTTTCTCAATACGAAAACCCAAAGAATAGTAGTGTGCCTCCCTCACAAGATGCCAACAGAAAAACACAAACCACCCGTAAAGTATCTAATAGAAAAGTAGGTGGTCAAAAAGGGCATAAAGGCTATAAGTTGAACAAAGTGCCTAATGCTGATAAAATAATTAAACACGATATAACCGAATGCAAATGTTGTAAAAACCAATTGCCAGCAGCAGGTGAAATTGAAACACTAAAGAAAAGCAATCAGAATATATTAACCAACATTCAAAATGCTTTTGATAACAAGCCTTTTCTTCCTAAACTGGCTGAATAGTTACTAACAGTCATTACTTTTATATTACTGGCGAATACAAAATTTTCTAAAAAAGCAGTCGATTGATTTTCTGTTAGTAAAAAACTATAAAGATAATTTAACTGTTTTTAAGATGCCAAATTTCTATTGTGACTGATTAAATACATTAATATATAAAAATTTGGGGAGATTTTAAATCTTGCCGCATCTAAAGCATTGAAGCCAAGATTTAAAATGGTCTCTTGTTTCACCTTTCCATGCGCTTTGTTATTTGACTTCTCTGATAAACATAGCTGAAGTATAGCAAAGTATCTCTAAACATAAAAATACTGTTCTAATACAAGGCTACCTTAGAAATTTATTTTATTCACAACTAACAGATTACATATTCAAATAGGCGAAAAAAAGTAAAAATCATTGACTGAATTAGTCAAGTTGTTTTATGTTTTATAAACAAAGCTAAATAACTCACTAATAAAAAATTAATACCTTAAAATGAAACAAATTTAATAAACAATACATCTTGCTTTTTCATATAAAAAGCGGGCACTAACTTAAAGTCAATGCCCGCTTTTATTATATCTACCTAATATTAAAAATTAAGCATTCTTTCTATTTAATTGAACGTTATTTACTGTAGCTAATTTTATTCCACCAAATATCATTAATAACAATGCCAAACTCATTAAGCCCCATTGAGATAATGTTGGCACTTCATCAAAAGAATTAAAATCAACACCATAAACTCCGCCATCTCCAACAGTAAAACCTGTTGGGCCAACATCGCCACCAGCATCAATATAACAAGCTGGCACAGATGATACGTCTATTAAAGCAATATATTCACCGCAATCAAATGGACCACCAGTTAAACTCCAGTTTCCATTAGCATCTGTAATTGCTACACCAACTGGCATACCAGCAGCATCTGTTACGGTTACGGCAGTACCTGCAACACTACAATCAGCATTTGTTAATATGTTACCGCCTATTTCGCCAGTTCCCTGACATAAACCATTACAGCCTTGGCAAACTGCGGCTAAATCTGGTAAAAAATCTACTACAATTGAACCATCTGCAGATGTACCTGTTATATTTAAAAGTTGAAAACCTACAGCATCTGCATGATAAAACGCAGTAGAATAAGTACCGTCTCCTTCATCAGTCCAAACAACAGCAACTGGATTACCAGAAGCATCTAATATACCAATTTCAGTTGAAGTAATTGTTAAACCTGAAGTAGCAGGAGAGGTAGTTAATTCTGCAGACTCATAAAAATATGCTACAGGCTGTGTTGGGTCTGCTGGGTTTCCGGCAGGATCAACTAAAACGTTTAAGTCGTTTCCACAAAAACAAGGGTCTGTCGCTTCTCCATCTATATCGTATGATCCCATAACAGCAGTACAATCCATTCTTTCAACTTCAATTGAATTAGACAATGCAAAACAACCAGTTAAGTCTCCAACATTCATACCCACTTCAGCGCCAGCAATATCTTCAAAATTTAAATACCATATTAAGCAAGTTCCAAAACCAGCTGTATCAAAATCAACATCTCCTGGCATACTAGGTAAGCCTAAAATATTTAATTGAGCATCGGTAACTACCCAAGCTCCATTTGTGCCAGAACCACCGTTTAAGGTAATACCAGAAACAAAATCAGGTGTACCATCACCAGCACAAAATGAGAAAGGACCACCAGCTATTGTAGCAGCAGTTGGTAACGGATTAGAACAAGAGCCATCATCACAATCGGCGGTTGGATCGTACTCGCAAAAAGCAGGATCTGTACAACCAGTAATACCACTTGGTGGGTTACTTATACAAGTACAAGTAGCCATATCCCAGGTTTCTAAACCATTAGTGCAGTCTCCGTCATCGCAAGTACCTGGATCCATATTTGAAGTCGCACAAGAACCATCATCACAATCGGCAGTCGGATCGAACTCACAAAAAGCGGGATCGGTACAACCAGTAATACCACTTGGTGGGGTACTTACGCAAGTACAAGTTGCCACCTCCCAGGTTTCTAAACCATTGGTACAGTCTCCATCATCGCAGGTACCTGGATCCATATTTGAGGTTACACAAGAACCATCATCACAAGTTGCAGCAGGATCAAATTCGCAGAAAGTTGCATCAGTACATCCTAAAGTTGTAGGAGGTGTACCTGGCATACAAGTACAAGTTGTCATATTCCAAGTTTCCACACCATTGGTACAGTCTCCATCATCGCAAGTACCTGGATCCATATTTGAGGTTACACAAGAACCATCATCACAAGTTGCAGCAGGATCAAATTCGCAGAAAGTTGCATCAGTACATCCTAAAGTAGTAGGAGGTGTACCTGCCATACAAGTACAAGTAGCCATATCCCAAGATTCAACACCATTGGTGCAATCTCCGTCATCACAAGTACCTGGATCCATATTTGAAGTTACACAAGATCCATCATCTATAGTAGCAGCCGGATCAAATTCGCAAAAAGCCGGATCAGTACAGCCTGGTGCGCCTTGACATAAAGGATCTGCTGCATCAAGAATTGTTATTGCAATCTGACCTGACGCAAAACAACCAGAATCCACATTACCCGCAGCATCAACACATAAAGCTGCACCTTGTATAGTATAAGAGCCTGGAGCTAAAGGTTCACCAGGGGTAAAGCTAGGTGGCGCATATCCAAATTCATCTATTAAAAAGTCATCTACATTTAAGGTTGCGCAAGCACCAGCTACCACAAAATTAGATAATATTGTAGAACTTCCATATACGAGTCCTTCTACTCTCCAAGCATATTGATAAGTAAAACCATCGGCACACGGCAATGATAAATCTTCGTTACCATCTGTACAAACTTCTATAGTTTGACCAGGACACGCATTTTGAGTTATGATTGCAGGATCGGTTACTGAACCTGCTACACAAGGACAATATGGGTCGGCTATTCCTGGGATAAGTGAAAAATCAAAAACCAAATCTTGACAACATTGACCACCTAAGCCATCATCTACACAAGCATTAAAAGTTATACTGCCTACAGCAACGTCTGCTGGAGTTAATTCAAAGAAAAACACCGTAAGTACAGGAATTGCAGCTCCGCTAGGAAAAGCAGTACCTCCTGGAGTATCAATTAAAGTTCCATTGTCGTAAATAACAGTAATATCACTAGTAGCTCCCCCACAATCTGTAAAATTAGATGCACCAACATTTAAATAAATATTATCAGAACCTGATATGCCAAAAAAATCGGGACATATTGCTACAATATCATCTGCTGGAGGAGGATAATCAGATATGTTGTAACCATCTGTATCAGGATTATAATTAATTAAAGTGAAATTAGCAAAGTCGCAAGCGCAATCACCACTACAATCACAAAAAGTTTCAACCGGAGCACATTCGTCATCACCACAAACAGTTCCACATGGGGTAACAGATAGACAAAATTCTCCTACAACACCATCCCAAGTGTCAATTAACATATAGTATGTTTGGCCAGGTGTAAACATTAAATCTAACCAACCAGAAATCCAAGGTGGAGAAGTAAATAAATCTTCATTTGCTGCAAAATAGTCACATACGCCTAAATTATTATCTGGACAAGTATTGGTTTCATAAATAGCTACTTGAGTATCTGCGTCTCCACCTAAAATATTATTTGGGTTTAAGCCACAATCTCCATACGAACCATCAGAAGTCCATAAAGAATAAGTAACGGGCGAACCATCACCATTCAAATCAGGCACGGTAAAAGTAAACCAAATACTTGTTTCCATTAAAGTAGAGGCATCTCCAAACAAGTTAGGTGTTCCCAATCCGGGGCAAGCAGCGTCATCACCTGGTTCTGGCGGATCAGTAGCGTTTCCAGTAGCTCCAGTATTATCTATAACCATAGATAAATTTGAGATATTACAAGCTCCATCGAATAGTGAGCTAATGTCCATTGCATTTGCGCATTCGTCATTAGCGGGTTGAGCAAAAACATTGACACTAAATACCAGAAAGGCAGTTAGTAAACCAAAATTTAAGCAATTCATTAATTTTTTCATACTAGTTATATTTTATATATATTTAGGTTATGTTTAAAAACAAGGTATTATCAACAAGTTGAAGATAATTTTTTCAGCAACAGATGTTTTTTGGCTTTGGAATGTCGAAAGATATTTAATTTTTTGAAAACTTTAAGAGATTTTAGGCAATATTTTAAGGATAGAACATATTATTACAATATTTAGCATTTCAAAAATGGGAAAAATATAGTTTTATTTTGCATAATTATATGGCATTAAATTTTTCATGTTTTAAAGGGCTTGTTGTTTAAAATAAAAAGCTTAATTTTGCACGCCACAAAAAGCGGGTATGATGAAATTGGTAGACATGCTAGACTTAGGATCTAGTGCTTCACGGCGTGGGGGTTCGAGTCCCTCTACCCGCACTTAATAATTTTAAGGGTAGCATTTTGCTACCTTTTTTTATTTAAACAACAGTATTTTGAATATAACACGAAACAATATTGATGAACTAAATGCCCTGCTAAAGTGCGAACTTGCAGTAAATGATTACTTACCTAATGTAAACGAATCATTAAAAAAAATTCGTAAAAAAGCACAAATGAAAGGTTTTAGACCTGGCATGGTGCCTATTGGCCTTATAAAACAAATGTATGGCAATCAGGTAATGGTTGAAGAGGTGGAAAAATTGCTTTCGGAAAGCATTCAAAACTATTTAAAAGAAAATGAAGTTAGAATTATTGGAAGCCCATTACCTATTGCAGGAAAAGCCTTAGATTTTTCAATAAAAAAACCGGTAGATTTTGAATTTAATTACGAAATTGGCTTAGAACCTTCTTTTGAGATAGACTATAAAAACAATACTTTTACAAAATATGATATTGAAATAAATGATGATTTTATTAGCGAAGAGTTAGAGCGACTTAGAAAAAGATTTGGTGTTGAAAGTGAAGTAGACCCGCCAATTAAAGAAAAAGATATAGTAAATGTACGTTTAGAAGAATTAAAAGAAGATGGGCTAATTAAAGAAGATGGTGCACATAATGACACCGTTATTGCTGTTGATCTTTTAAAAACAAAAGTGCTTCAAAAAAAAGTAATGAAATTAAAGCTAAATGAAAGTTTAGATATTAATTTAAAAAATGCGTTTGATAGAACCGTAGCAGAACTGAAAAAGTTTTTGTTAGATAAAGTTGGAGAAGAAGCAGAAGCTATTGGCTTAAATTATAAAATGACCGTTTTAGGTATAAAAAGGGTTGAACTGGCTGATTTAGGGCCAGAATTTTACAAAAAAGTTTACCGCGACCCTAAAATTGATACCGAAGAAAAATTTATGGAACGTTTTAAAGCTGATTTCGATCAACTTATAGAAGACAGGACTTCGCATCAGTTAAAATTAGAAATTAGAGATTATTTAATGGATAACACTCCGATGGATTTCCCTAACGACTTTCTTAAAAAACTAATAAAAGCTAAAAGTAAACCTGAAAATGAAGAAGAAACAGAAGATTTACTGGATGAAAAATTCAATAGCTTTTTAGAGGGCTTAAAATGGGAGTTGATTACCAAAAAAATTATGCGCGAAAACGAAATTAAGGTAGAACAAACTGACTTATTAGCCCACGCTGTTGAAGATATTAAAAATACTTACAGACAATATATGATGGTTGAATTAGAAACCGAGCAAGCACAAACCTATGCTGCCGGAATGTTAAAAGATCAAAAATACATAGAAGAAAGTTACTCAAAAATTTTAGAGAAAAAGCTATTTGACAACCTTATAAAAAATGTAAAAACCGAAGCCAAAAGTATTTCTTTTAAAGATTTCACTAAATTGAATTAATTTGCAAAAAGTTTTGTTATAAACACATCTTACAAAAATAAATTATTGAATGAATTACGGAAAAGAATTTCAACGTTACGCTAAATTAGACCACAAAGTTGACCCAAAAAACTTAGAAAACCACATCCACTCTTCCTACACTAATGGTATGGATATTCACTCTGCTATGACGCCTTACATTATTGAAGAGCGACCAATGAACGTAGCACAGATGGACGTTTTTTCGCGCTTAATGATGGATAGAATTATCTTTCTGGGCACCGGAATTAACGATCAAGTAGCTAACATTATAGTAGCTCAATTACTATTTTTACAATCAGTTGATAATAAGCGAGATATTAATATTTATATTAACAGCCCAGGCGGGCAAGTATATGCAGGCTTAGGTATTTATGATGCTATGCAATACATTGAACCAGATGTTTCTACTATTTGTACAGGTATAGCTGCATCAATGGCTGCTGTATTATTGTGTGCTGGTACTAAAGGAAAACGTACTGGTTTAAAGCACAGCAGAGTAATGATTCACCAGCCAATGGGCGGCGCACAAGGCCAGGCAAGTGATATTGCAATTACCTTTCGTGAAATTGAAAAACTAAAAAAAGAATTGTACGATATAATTAGCGACCATACTGGCCAAACCTTTAAAAAAGTTGAAAAAGATGGTGACAGAGATTATTGGATGCGTACAGATGAAGCTTTAGAATATGGTATGATTGACGAAGTGTTAAGTAAAAAAGTAACTAAAGAGTCGTAAAATATGGCTAAAAAGAATGATGAATTTAACTGCTCTTTTTGCGGAAGGCGAAAAGATGAGGCTCTAATATTAATTGCCGGCATTGAAGGTCATATTTGCGATAACTGTGTAGGCCAGGCTCAAAACATTATTAATGAAGAGCTGCAACAACAAGACCGTCAATTTAAGTTTACGCTGCCAACAACATTAAAGCCTAAAAAAATTAAAGAATTTTTAGATGATTATGTGATTGGCCAAAACGATGCTAAAAAGATAATGGCCGTGGCCGTTTACAATCATTATAAAAGATTAAATCAAAAAATTACTGACGATGTAGAAATTGAAAAATCGAACATTGTTATGGTAGGTAGCACAGGTACTGGAAAAACTTTAATGGCTCGTACCATTGCACGTTATTTAAAAGTGCCTTTTGCTATTGTTGATGCCACGGTATTAACCGAAGCCGGCTATGTTGGGGAAGATGTAGAAAGTATTTTATCCAGATTGTTACAGGTTTGTAATTTTGATGTTTCTGCTGCTGAAAAAGGTATTATCTATATTGATGAAATTGATAAAATAGCTCGTAAGGGCGATAACCCTTCAATTACCAGAGATGTAAGTGGCGAAGGCGTGCAGCAAGCCATTTTAAAATTGTTAGAAGGTACAGAGGTTTTAGTGCCACCGCAAGGTGGGCGCAAGCACCCAGAGCAAAAACTGGTTAAAGTAAATACCAAAAATATTTTATTTATTTGCGGTGGCGCTTTTGATGGTATTGATAAATTAATTGCCAAACGTACTTCAAAACAGGTAATTGGTTTTAAAATGACCGAAGAAGACGATGGTATTGATAAAGAGAATTTAATTAAATACGTAAACGCACACGATTTGCGTAGCTTTGGTTTAATACCTGAGTTAATTGGTCGCTTGCCCGTTGTAACACATTTACAAGCTTTAGATAGAACTGCCTTAAAACGCATATTAACAGAACCAAAAAATGCTCTGATAAAGCAATACAAAAAACTGTTTGAATTTGAAGGTATAACACTAACTATTACAGAAGAAGTAATAGATTTTATTGTAGATAAAGCTATGGAGTTTAATTTAGGCGCAAGAGGTTTGCGTTCTATTTGCGAAGCTATTATGACAGATGCCATGTACGAAATGCCTTCTGAAAATAATAAAATTGAAAGCTTTGTAGTGGATTTGGATTACGTAGAAAGTAAAATGGATGATACACACGTTAAGCAGTTAAGAGTGGCTTCTTAGTACAGTTAATTTAAGTTTATAACTTATAACAATTTTAAGAATGAACATTTTACAAGCCACCAAAAATTTTATTTATAAATTAAAAGCTTTGAAAAGTCCAAAACGCGGCAAATTTAATTTTGATAACTCGGTGCTTGATGTTGCAATAGGTTATAACCAATATGGAGCGTATTGTTTTCCTTCAAAAGCCTATTTAAGGCCTGCAGTTCAAAATGTAATGCGTAATGCTATTTATGAGCCTGATACAATTAAATTTATTAGCAATGTGTTAGCAAAAAATAATGGTGATATAGTTCATGCTGGTACTTTTTTTGGAGATTTTTTGCCTGCTCTTTCAAAATCTGCTATTGGGAGTAAGCAAAAAATTTGGGCTTTTGAGCCTAACGTAGAAAGTTATAAATGTGCACAAATCACCTTGTTGTTAAACAACATTAAAAACGTTGTGTTAACAAATGCTGGTTTAGGTAATGATGTAAAAACAGAGCACCTGTTAATAAAAGATGACGCCGGCAACAATATTGGCGGTGCCAGCCATTTGGTAAACGAAGCAAAAAACAACCAAACCCAACTTGTAAGTATAGTTAAAATAGATGATGCTGTTAGCACTTCAAACAGTATTAGCCTTATACAGCTTGATGTTGAAGGGTATGAGTTAAATGCACTAAAGGGAGCTTTAAAAACAATTAAACAACACCTGCCTGTTTTAATTTTAGAAGACAATGCTAACGCAATAGAAAGTGAGTGGTTTAAAAATAACATTTTAATACTTGGCTATAGCAAAACCACCAACTTACACAGCAATAAAGTATTTAGTGTGAAATAATTTCAACTTTGAATATATTAAAAACATATTTACCATTGCTTTATTTAAAAGTATATGATTTTCTACTTTTGTTAAACCCATCAACACATAATTTTATTTTTTTTAGAAAATCAAATAAATTAAACTTTAAAAACTTAGCAAACAATACTGCTGATAAAAACCTACTGCTGTTAGATGTTTTTTTAACTGATGGTGATGTATTTATAGATATTGGCGCAAACATAGGTGAATATGTAAACAGAGCAAAAAAACACATAAACTCAAGTAATATTATTGCTTTTGAACCTTTACCTAAATTAAATGCCAGATTACAAAAAGCTTTTTCAAAAGTATTGGTATCTGCCATTGCACTAAGTGATAAAAAAGCAAAAAGTGCCTTTAAAATTCCATATATAAATCAACAAAAAAAACTAACCAGAGCTACCTTAAATACAAGTTTTATTGAAAATAATGAAGATAAAAAAGAAATAATTGAAGTTTATACGGACACCTTAGATCATCAAATTGAATACCTTAAAATATCTAAAATTTCACTAATTAAAATTGATGTTGAAGGCCACGAATGGGAAGTAATAAAAGGTGCAAAAGAAAGCCTGCAAAAACACCAACCCATACTTATTATAGAAATAGAACAACGGCATCATAGTTTTGCAATAAGCCAAATAATTGATTCTATTTTGTCACTTAATTATAATTGCTATTACTTCAATGCATCTAAACTAAAAATTTTACCAGTAAACAATATTGACACATTGCAAAACATAGATTATTTCAATACAATTAATTATGTCAATAATTTTATATTTATTCCCAAATCAACTTTAGTAAAATCTTTTAACGAAAAAATAGACCAGCTTACCAGTTAAAATTTTTACCAATTAATTTATATAAATTTTCGTTTTCAGTAATAAAGCTTTCTTTAAAATTTTTCAAATATTCACCTGGTATTATTACTTTATTTTTTGATGCATTTTTGGTAAATGAATTCACTTCTTTTAGTGGGCTTAAATTTAAAAAATTATAAATTTCATTTAAAGTTTGTAAAGGATTTAGATGTAACTGTGCCGTTGAGCAAAAGAAGAATTGCTTTATTGGAAAGAAATTGAGCCAATTTTGAAGTTGCTTTGCATACAAGCCTCTGCTTACATAACTAAACTCTCTAAAGCTATTGCTTTTATATCCTGATTTTAATTTAATGGTAAAGTTATTACTTATTCGTTCTTGTTCTTTCTTAATTGCATCATCAAAGGGTAAATTTTCAATCTTTCTATCAATATTAAAATTATAGTGCGAAATGGCTCTTTCAGCCGGATTTCTTAATAAAACAATTAGCTTAACCTTTGGCAAAATTGTTTGTATTTGTTTGGGTATTTCATTGTAATAAAAATAATCTGGAGTGGCTTCACCAGTTATACAATTATTAGATAAAACCGGAAAAAAGGCCTTGTACCAATTTAAAGATTTTTGCCTGTATAGGTCAAAATATTTAGTTTCTTTTCTAAAGGCTGGTATAACTTTAGGATGCTGAATAATATAATCATATAAAGTTGTAGTGCCTGCTTTTTGCACACCAACAATCATAAAGTTTGGTAATGCGCGGTTATTATTAAACGAGCGAAGCCATAACAAAAAATTTTCTTTACCTATGTTTAGCATTTCTTTTTAAAAATTATTTGTAGCTTTTTCAAATATTGGTAATTTTAAACAAAAATTTAAACTTTGTTTATATCGGTTGTTGAATTTGAAGGCCATATAGAATGTTTGCATTCATTTTTTAAAATTTTTAAACACGAAAACTCTATAAAAATTGCAGCTTACATTTCAAAAACGTTGGATATTGAAATAGAGGAACTAAAGCCTCAATTTAAAAATGTTGAGTTTTTTGTAAAACCAAGCTCACAATCAATTGATTTTTTCTTAAAAAAACACTTAAACAACATAAATAAATCTGATTATGTAATTTTCAACACGCTTCAAAAGCAACCACATTTATACAACTTAAAAGCAATTAAAGGTACTACCATTATACGCATTCATAACATAAACACTTTTTTAAACAGAAAGAAGAATTTTAAGTTAAGTTGGAATTGGTACGATTTATATAAAGATTTTTCCTATTTTGTTAGAGAGTATTTATGGGCTCAACAAGTTTCCCACTTTAAAAGGCTACTACAAGAAACTGATTTTATAATGCTACCAGATGATAGTTATACTAACTACGTTATCAAAAATAACCTATATCCATCTAAAAAAATATTTCCTAGCGTTGCTATGGCAGTTTACGATTCGGCTTTTGCCAAACAACTAACCAAAAATGTGTTAACGCTTTGTATTACTGGCACAATTGATGCCAAAAGAAAAGATTATCTTTTGGCATTTGAAGCCATAAAAGCAGCGCTGCCTGATGTATTGGGAAAATTAAGGCTAATTTTATTGGGTGCGCCAAAAGGTCCTTATGGTCAATTAGTATTAAATAAATTCAAATCACTTAAAGCAAAAAATTTTGAATTAGTGAGTTTTAATAAAAGAATTGACCAAGCCACCTTTGAGTTATATTTAATGCAAACAGATGTATTGTTAGCACCTGTTGCTATAAATACTCGCTACAAATTTTTTAGTGAAATATATGGCACAACAAAAATATCTGGAAGCATAACGGATATGATTAGATATGGCAAACCCTTATTTCTAATAAACCAATACCAACTTTCAAACGAGTTTGCAGAAGTTGTTTTTTTATTTTCTAATCAAAATAATTTAAAAAAGTTGATATTGGATGTTGCGAATGAAGATTTTTTATTACTACAAAAACAGCAGAAATTAGTAAATTTTTTAAAAAAATTAGAAGCCAAAAAAATTAGTGGAAAAACTTTAGAGAATTTTAAATTCTACCAAAATGTCTAAACCTCTATTCGCACTCCCCTATTCCTGCAACAAAATACGCTCCCTTCTTCACTTCAAACCCTCTTTCTAAATCAACAAATTCTGATGCGTAATACTCCAAAGTATCTTTGTTCTCAATTGTTTTGTACGATCTAATATAATTGTTAGAATAGTATTGATTTGCGTTTATCAATGAATTTCTATTATGGGTTAAAACGTTATAACAAGGCAAATTGGTAGTAAAACTGAAGTAAGAACTTACATACGCCTTCCCTAATAAATCGTAAGCAGTAACTTGCCAACAATATTCAGTATCGTTTTCTAAAATACCGGCAGGTAAATTAAATTTTGTTTTAAAAATATCAGTTGATCTGTAAACTTGTTTTCTATCTTTTGCTTCTGGGTTTTCATGTTCTGGGTTTTCAAATGTATAATACATTGCGTTTGTCCAAACCTGCGAATCGCTTGATATATATAGTTTTCCTTCGCTATAAGTTAATCCTTCTGGCTTAAAAAAGTTATTATTATAAGGGGCAAGTTCTCTTAAATTAATATTCAACTGGCTTTTTAGCTTACCATTTAAATCAAATTCGTAAACCGCATTGGTTGCTTTGCTTAACACTAATAAATGTTTACCAGCTTGCGTTGCAGATAACGCCTGGTTAAGTGAAAGGTGATATAAACCCGAAATTTGATCTGGCTTAAAAGCAGTATTGCTTAGTTTAAAAGGCTCGCTTAATTGTATATTAGTATTAAAGTTTGGCGCTTTAGAGCAAATTCCTTCGTAAATTGAAGCAGTATTACTTTCTTTAATTAAATACAGTTTATTTTCAATAGGGTTGTAGGTTATCCCTTCCCAACCGCTATTATCTCCATTAATAAAGTTATTATTCATCTTGTGAGTGTTTATATGTTGTACACCTGTTAAATCGTTATTACTACTATATTTTAATTTTAAAAATAATAGTTCATTACTATATTCTTCAACCATTACAAAATAATCTTGGTATAAATAAGAAAGTCCTTCATAATTGCTGCCGTCTAAATCAAATACAAAAAATTCGCTTGGTGAGGTAAAGTTGTTTTTAAAAGAAACAATTTTAATTCCGCCATCATCTACAGTTGTTATGCAGTCTGGTCTATTTTCATTAACAGTTAAACTACTTGACTCATAGCTTTCTTCACCCTCTACAGCCGATACAAATTTGTAATTGTTTAAGTTTAATTGTTCAAAGTTATCGCCCTTTTCGTAGTTACAATTGTAAAGTGTTAGTTTATATTTTGAAAAGTTGTTACCCCCTTTCCAAACAAATGTTGGGTTTAAGTTATCTATAGAGTTTGTATTTTTTGGCAATTGCGGATAAGGGTGATTTTGAGAATATCCGTTAAACGAAAAAACAAAGTATAAAATAACACATATGTAGGATGGGCATAAAAGTGGCTTTTTCAACAATTTATTGAATAACATAATCGACATTAAAATTTAAAAGGTTACACTAAATTTAAGTGTACTTTAGTGCTAACTATTTAAATATTACAAGCATTTTAGCATTGTTTAAACACCAAAACAAAAATAAGCTTTAAATAAAAAATTGACTAATTTGTAATATGTAACTGTGTGTAGGCCATTATTTTTTTTAGAAGACTTGTGCTAGAATGCTATTAAATGAGAATTTACTTGTATAATAAATTTTCATATAAATACCTGATAAAAAACTGAATTGTGTAGCTCTAAGCTTGAGTTGTGCGAATAAAACGAATTCATATTAAATATCCAAAACATTTTTATAAAATTAAGATCTGCTATGTGTTAAATTATTTTTTTATCCAACACTTCAATTTATTTACCTTAATAAATTGTTTGAATGTTGGTTTTTTGTTTGTATCTTTGCGCTCCTTAAATTAAAAAAAACAATGTACGCAATAGTAGAAATAGCAGGACATCAATATAAGGTAAGTAATGGCGATGAAATATTTGTTAATAGATTACCTGGTGATGCAGGCGATACTGTTTCTTTTGAAAATGTATTGTTAGTTGACAACGAAGGCGCAATTGCTGTTGGTACCCCAACAGTTAGTGGTGCGGCAATTGGCGCAACTATAGTTGAACATTTAAGAGGCGATAAAGTAATAGTATTTAAAAAGAAAAGAAGAAAAGGCTATAAAGTAAAAAATGGCCACAGAGATCATTTAACCAAAATTAAAATTGACAGCATAGCTTAATTTTTAATTTTTAAAAGAAAAGTAAAATGGCACATAAAAAAGGAGTCGGTAGTACTAAAAACGGTAGAGATAGTAATTCGAAACGACTTGGTGTAAAAATATACGGCGGTCAGGTAGCAATACCAGGTAATATAATTGTACGTCAAAGAGGTACAAAATTTCACCCAGGTTTAAATGTAGGTTTAGGTAAAGATCATACTATATTTTCTAAAGTAGAAGGTTTAGTGCAGTTTACCAAAAAGAAAAATAACAGAAATTACATTTCGGTTGTTCCATTTGATTTTGATGATGATGTGGAAGTAACAACTACTGCTGCTAAAGTTGAAAAAATAGAAGTTCCTGTTGTGGAAGAAGTAACTGAAGAGGAAGTTGAAGAAGTAGCTGAAGAGGTTCTAGAAGATAAGGCTTCTACTGAAGAAGAGTAATTTAAATATTATTTTGAATAATAATTAGTTATCAAAATTAAAAAATATAGAATCCTGTTTTGGCAAATGCTAAAACAGAATTTTTTTATTTTAACCTATCCAAACCTTTATTAGCCATTTCAAAATCAGCATCAAAAGCTATTGTTCGTTCATAATCTTTTAATGCGTTTGCTGTGTCGCCCATCGCTTCATAAGTTAAACCTCTCATATAATAAGCTCTTACAAAATCTAAATCAACATTAGTAGCCATGTTAAAATGTTTTAAAGCTTTTTGTAAACTATCTTCATTAAAATAAATGTAGCCCAAATTATAAAAAGCATCTTTATGTTGTTGATCTACCGTAATAAGCTTTCTATAGGTATCTTTTGCTTTTTGAAGTTCATTTTTGTTTTGATGATAAATTGCTAAACCATAATGCGCCTCTGTGCTATTAGGGTTTATTCTTATCGCATTATTATAATAACCTGCTGCTATTTTCATTTTTTTGCCTGCACATAATAAGCCGAGTTGCATAAAGGCATCATAAAAATCAGGATTTTGTTCTGTAGCGGTTTGTAAGGTGCTAATGGCTTTCATTGTATCTTGCTTAAACAAATATGCTAAACCTTTTTTAAAATATGCTTCTGCATTGCTTACATCTACCTTTAAAGCTTGGTTGGCTGTTAGTATGCTTTTATCAATATCATCTATATACAAATAATATTGACTTAGTTTTAGCAACATATTTATGTCTTTAGGTTTTTTTTCGAGCCCTTTTGTTAACAGATTAATTGCTGGCACTACATTGTTCATATTAATTAACAAATCGGCAAAATTCAAATAATAGGCACTTGTAGTATCATTTAAACTTAAAGCCTTATCATAATCTGCAATTGCTTCATCAATATTTTTTAGTTTTTGATTAGCGAGTGCTCTGTTAAAATATAAATCTGCATTGGTGCTATCTTTGGCAATTTCTTCGTTAATAAATTTTAACTGAGGATGATTTATTGTGTTTACAGTATCTTTTACCTCTTGCTTTTGCTCAACAATTTCTTTAGTTGGCGTATCATTTACACAGGCAACTATTGCCAGTAATGAAATAAAAATTGTTATTAAGCTTTGTTGATTGTTAAACATAGTATAATTATAACAGGCCAAATATCGCTTTTATTTCATCATTTATACTTAAAGATTTTTGGGCAACTGTATCAAAAACTACAAACTTTATATTGGCCAACGCACTTATTGTTGTTTCGTTATTCTTGTATATTTTTTGATTGAAAGTCATACTTTTTCTACCAATTTCATTTATGGAAGTGTGTATAGCAATATCATCAAACAATTCTAAAGGTTTTTTATAACTCACCTCAACCCTAACCACAATAGTTATCCAGTTTCTTTTTTCTAATACCTTACTTTTTTTTAAGGGTAGGAGATATTCCCAGCGAGCCTCTTCAAAAAATTCTAAATAGCGTGCATTATTTACGTGCTTATAAAAATCTAAATGAAAACCATAAACTCTTTTTTTGTGTATATAAACCTTATCTACCAATACTTCTATTTATTATAAATGAATAAAATAATTTGTACCAGAACGTATGCGCCCGTTGCGAGCTGCTGTTTTACGGCTTGGAATATTATTTTCGTGTATTTCGCCAAATATTAAAGTATAATCATCACCTGGCATAATTTCAATTAATTTGTGTTGCATAGCCGAACCGAAATTTTTGCCTCTAAATTTTTTTATTAAAATTTCTTCTACAATTTGATAACCTTCCAAATATTTTTTTGTGGCTCGTTCAACTGCTGTTATACCTGCCCACTGCTCATCTATATAAACACTAAATAAAGTTTGATCTTTGTGTAAGCGTTCAATATCTTTTTTGGTTAAAGCAAAAACATAATCTTCTGCACCCGGGTTTTCATCTACATAAAATTCAACAAGGCCTTGGTAAAGCGAATAAAAATCTAAATTTTGAGGGCGTACTAATTCTATTAAATCATATTTAATTGGTTTTTCAAGCTCCAATATGTTACCCTTTAAACCAACATAGTAGCTTAAATCTTTTGTAAAGTTTAAAATTGGATATTTATGGCTATACTCTTCTACACTTAAAATGCGGTAAGCAAAAGGATTAAATATTTTATACCTTTCTTTAATGGCTATGGCTGCATTGTTAAACAAATCCATATTCCATTCTTCAAAATTGGTATGTTCTATGTTTATGTAAGCTCTTTTTAAATCTAAATTAAAAAACCGAATACCACACATTATTTGATGTGTAGGGCTCAACTCAATAATTTGATTTTTATAATCATCTGGCTCTGCATCATTTACATAACAATAATCAAAAAAACGGTCACCATAACTGTCTTCTTTGTGCCGGCTAAAGCTATCTTCAATTGATGTTTTGAGCAGATTTTTTATAATTTCCTGTGGCAACCACTCTTTTACAATTTTAGGCGTATTGGCCCACTCAACTTTTAATATTTCCTCTTTATCCAAAATATAAATATTAGTTAGTTAGCACAAGCTACACAATGCGAACTTTCGGGCATAAACATTAAACGTGGCAAAGGTATAGCGTTTTTACAAGCCGAACATATACCAAAGTTAGGTGTTTCTAATTTTTTTAGTGCTAAATGCAATTTATTCATTTTTAAATTAGCTTGCCGCAAAGCTGCTTCGTTTACGCTTTTGTTATTTATGGCATCCATACGGCTTACGCGGCCAATTGAGTTTTCGGGCGCAATAGGCTTGGTTAATTCTTTTAATTCTATAATGTTAAGCTTTAACTTATCAATATCAACTATTATTTTTTCTTTTAATTTTACTTTATCTGTTTGGTTCATTTTTAAGACCATTTATTTTATTTCAAAAATAGATGCTAAATATAGCATAAATGCTTGTGTTGTGGAAGTTGTAATGAAATGAAGTCATTTTACATACAAATATGCATTTATACTATTGAAAATATTTCCTTTCTTTTCTAATGTTATTTTAGCATCCATCTCAATTCAAAATCAAAATTTTGGTGTTGCTCTGGTGCTTTGCATCTTACATCCACTTGTTTATATTTTAAATAAGCAGGTAAAGCAAAATTTATACAAAAAATGGTTCTCTTCAATTGCAATTCAACAGCTCCTCCCATTAAAAAAACCTCATACTCAGTTGGTTTTAAAATAACTCTGTCTTCCATTGTGTCGGCTTTATTTTTTTGGTAAGAAAGTTGAAGAGTTGGTGTTAGCAAAATTTCGTTATTAAATTTAAATGTGTAGCCACTTGCTAACAAAGCATCAAAAGCATTTCCTTTTTTAAATTGATAGTAATTTTTGGTGTTTAACAAGTAGCTTGCAGAACCGTTAAAACTCCATTTATCAAAAGCAATAAAATGTTGCATTGCAACTTGCCAATTATTGCTACCGTTACCATTTTGTATATGAGGATCAATATCGCCTAAATCAGTAGCTGTATTGTATTTGCCTGTTTTCAATTTTGCATTAATGCTTATTATGGTTTGATGTTTTGTTTTAGAAAATAAAACTGCTGCATTACTGCTAAACAATGCATATTTAAAACCTATTGATATATCACCAATACCATTTCTAAATAAGTTAAGGCTATCCCCAAACACTTGTGATTTTAAACTGTAAGGCAAGCTTATATTAACTGCAATTTTTTTATTTATTCTATATTGAGCATTTAGATTTAAAAACTGCAATATTTCTTTACCCGCTACAAAAGGATTACAGTAGTTGTGTATATGAAAATTACTATTACCAAAACGAGGATCATGATCGTGAAAAGCAAAAGCAGATAAATAACCTTTTTTTAACTGATTGTTATAACTTAAACCAACATAGCTTTGCAAATTATTATTAGCTGTTACACTATTAAAAGTGAACATTTCCAATACTAAAAAGCACAATAATATTTTATTAAAAGATAGCATTAACGTTTTAACGAAATATTATTTTTATTGTTAGAAGTGCGACAAATTTTATCATTTGTATTTATTTTTTTCTATTTGTTTTTATTGCAAAGTGTGCATATAAGCATTTGCCAATATTAATGAACATTTAATACCAGGCAAGTTAGGTGATATTTTAAAAAATTATGCTTTGGTAGTTTAAACGGCTTAGCGAGGCTTTTAATTTAGCCCCGACAGTAACGTAAAGCCCACAGCGCAGCATAGCTTTTGTGCGTTGGCAGGCGAGGACTTGTAGTGGATGGCGGGACTGCCGTTTGCGCGAGTAATTACTTTCGCTTCAACAATAAATATTTTATTTGTTTGCTTATTTTTATGGAAATTTTGGAAACTGATTAAAGTTTGGTTTTCGTTTTTCTAAGAAGGCATTGCGACCTTCTTGTGCTTGCTCGGTGGCGTAACCTAAGCGGGTGGCTTCGCCCATTAATATTTGTTGGCCTACTAAACCATCATCGGCTAAGTTTAAAGCGTACTTCAACATTTTTATAGCCATTGGGCTTTTGGCCATTATTTCTTTTGCCCATTGGTAGCCTGTTTCATCTAACTTTTGGTGTGGCACTACTGCATTTACCATGCCCATTTCAAAGGCTTCTTGTGCGGAGTAGTTTCTACCCAAAAAAAATATTTCTCTTGCTTTTTTTTGCCCTACCATTTTGGCAAGATAGGCGGAACCATACCCGCCATCGTAACTGGCTACATCGGCATCGGTTTGTTTAAAAATGGCGTGCTCTTTACTGGCAATGGTTAAATCGCATACTACATGCAAACTGTGGCCACCACCTACCGCCCAACCAGGTACTAAACAAATTACTACTTTGTTCATAAACCTAATACAACGTTGAACTTCTAAAATATGTAAGCGACCGAAACCTGGTGTGTTGGCTTCGTAGCCATTTTTACCGCGTACGCTTTGGTCGCCACCAGAACAGAATGCCCAGCCGCCGTCTTTTGGTGAAGGTCCTTCACCAGTTAATAAAACAACGCCTATGGTTTGGCTATGGTGTGCGTGTGTAAAGGCATCTAACAATTCGTCAACTGTTTGCGGCCTAAAGGCATTGCGTTTTTCTGGTCGGTTAAAAGCAATTCTGGCAACTCCATCAAATTGCTTGTAAGTAATATCAGTATAAGTTTTAATGGTTTCCCATTTCATTTTGCACAGTTTTGTACAAACTTACAATTTTATTAACAATTGAATTTTAGATTTATTGGTTTGCTTTAGAAAATATTTTTTCTTTATGGACAACCTTGTATATGTGCCGTTAACTCTCCGCCTACTATAACCTCAAAGCCGATATCGAATGTAATTTCTATACCTGCAGACATTTCTATCTCTTCAACATTATTTACTTCACCGCTTGTTTGTATAGTGTTTCCGGCACTATAGGTAGGTAAATTTAAGTTTGGTAAAACTAAATGTTGAGGACATTCAATTTCGTTTACAACTGTAAAAGCTGCTATATCGTGATCGTCTTCATCACCGCCTTCAAATTTTGCGTTTTGGTTAATTACATTGTTTATTACGTTTGTTTCAAAATTATTCGAATCTGGGGTTGAATCAACATCTGGCAAGTTAATTGTAAAACCTTGCCCAGAACTAATAATATCATTTTGCGCTTTAAAAATTTCAAAAGGAATTTTTAAATCACCTAATGCCGGGTTATCTAATCTTAACTTTACAGTAACAGTATAATTTGTACCTGCAGTAATTATCTGTTCAGTTTTAGTAATAGTTCTTTTGCGTTTTATACCACCTGCATTTACCCAATTATTGCTAACCATAGTAATTCCGCTTGGCATATGCATTATTATTTCTACCTTATCTATATCAATTGTACCTTGGTTATAAATAATTACATCTATTTCTACTTCATCTCCAATTTCAAATTCGTTTTGATTTTTCATTTTTGCTTTCAAAGCCAAATCAACATAATCACTTATACAATCAAAGCTTTCAAAATCACCAACCCCATCTGCCAAGTTTAAATCTATAGGATCTAAAGGTTCTGTTGTTAAATCAACAAAATCTATAGCGACTAATGAGCTTGCAATGTCACTATCATCTCCTGTAACTCCGTATAAAAATCCATAGCCAGAAAATCCTAAACCTTCAACATCGTCTTCGTGCAAATCAAAAATTTCTCTTTCAATAGATCCATCAACTTTATCAATTTCTGTAACAACACCTGGTTTATCTTGGTTTTGTATGGCAAATAAATCATTTGTAAATGGGTTGATAGCAATATCATCAACATCAAAAACAGAACCTCCAAACGTACTATCAAAACTTTCTTCAATTTCTACAAAATCGTAAGCACCAAAGGTTCCTTTAATTACTTCCCCTGTTTCAGGGTTTATTTTAAACAAAACATCATTTGCATTAGTTCCAACTCTTCTATTAGTAGCCCAAAGTTCACGTGTATATGGGTTATAAGTTAACCCATCAATATCACTTAATGAAAAATCATTATAAGGAGTTCCGTTAATTATACCACTACCTTTTAGGTTTGAACTAATAAGTTCGAATTCTTCGGTACCAATTTCAATAGTTCCAAACTTATCTGCATCAAAGGCATAAATAATGTTATCAACAGGGTTCATTGCCATTGATTCCATTCTTTCAGCAAGTTTTTCTTCACCTTTATATTCTATTGGAGCTGTTTTAACCCAGTCCCCTTGCGAAACTATATATTCGTATAAAGTGTTAGGCTGGGCATTCGACTCTTCTATACAAAAACAACTGCTTTTTACGTGTGCTACTTGTGCTAAAGCTGAAAATGATGAAAGTGCCATCAAAATTGTTGAAAAAAATATTATGTTAATTTTTAATAAATTCATTTTTATTTTATAAGTAGCAAGTTTTACGAGACAAAAAAAAAATGGTTGCATTGTAGTACTTCTTTAAAGATGAGATAATAAAATTTTATTCGTATAAATCACAATTTTTAAATTCAATACACATTTATATATAAATTATTATTTAAAATAAAATATAAAGAATAGCTTAATTTTAACTGTTCAGTAGAGGTCAGACGTCAGACCGCTTCGCTGTCAGACGTTAGATAAATTCGACTGAAAGAAGTCAAAAACGCTCTTTTTCGCCTCAATTATGTCTGACGTCTAACGTCTGACAATGAAATGGTCTGACTTCTGAATAGTTACGCTTAATTGCTAAAAAAATTACGAATAGCTTTTTAATTTAAAAGAGATAACTATTTTCGTAAAATAAATTTAATTTAATGAATAGGGTATTAATTTTAGCTGGTTCAAAAACGGACTTAGAAGTATTAGAAAGCTGTACTAAATATTTAGACTGGTTTGAAATAGCACACAATTTACAAGTCGCAAGTGCCCATAGAAACCCGGAATTGGTTGCTAAACTTTGTACTTCTGCTGAAGAGGAAGGTTATGGTTGTATAATTGCAGCAGCAGGTATGGCAGCTGCTTTGCCTGGTGTAGCTGCAGCCCATAGTCAATTACCAATATTAGGTGTGCCCATTGCAAGCGGCATGCCAAGCGGTTTAGATGCCTTGCTTTCTATTGTACAAATGCCACCGGGTTTGCCAGTTGGTTGCTTGGCAATTGGTAAAGCTGGTGCAAAAAATGCGGCTGTAATGGCTGCTAGAATTATTGCAGCTAAAGATGAAAAAATAAGAACGAAATTAGAAGATTTTAAAGCGTTGGGTTATAAGTTATAGCAATTTACAAATCAACATTAAGGCGAATAGTATAATTTAAAGGTGCTTCTACTTTGGCTGGCCTTATAGTATAGCTGCGGTTAGTTAGGTTTTTTATATGAAAAGAAAGGTTATATTTTTCATCAAATACAAGCCCAAATCTTACATTAAAAATAAAATCGCCAGTAGCATTTGCATTGCGATATTCTAAAACACCAGGAACTGCATAAGGGCTGCCAGTTATAGATTCAATAAAAGGCGACCACTCGCTTTCACCTAAAAAGATGTCGTCAATATTACCCATATTACTGTAGTAATTAGCTCTTGCCCCAACTAAAAAAGCAACTTTGTTTAAGGTGTTGATGTTCAATTGTGCATCAAATTTTGCAATGTGTTGAAAACGATATTTTAAAAACTGTTGCTGATATAATGAATCATTTGCTTCAAAACTATTAATGGTGTATTTGGTAAATTTGGTCCAGTTGTTTAAGGTAGTATCTGCATTTAAATCTAAAGGCAAAGCGTAGGTATAACCTGCCAAAACTTTTAGCGGAAACCGTTTATTTTTGGTTTCCATATTAAAGGTGTATTCTAAACCTGCAATGCGTCCGTCGCTAATATTTTGAAACTGCCAACCCAAATATTTATCTAATAAAAAAGGTAAGTTATCTAAATCAATTCTAATACTATCGGGCTTATGCAAATCAAAAACGGCTTCAATCATATTGTTATAATCGGTAACAAAAACGGCAGCATCTATATACGCGTTTAATTTGGGTAGATAATGTTTTAAACCCATTTCAAAATTCCAACCAGTTTCGGGCAACAAATCTTTATTGGGTAAATAATTAATATCTCCTATTTTATAGTTTACATATCGTTCGGCAAAACTTGGTATTCTAAAGCCTTGTCCAAAAGAAAGCCTTCCAAATAAATTCTGGTTGATTTGATAATTTAAACCGCCTTTAAATACAGGAAAAGTTGCGCCTTTTATGCTATCAATATCAAAAGTTTCCCAACGGTAACCTGCTGTTAGTTCTAATTTTTTAGTAGGCCGAAAAGCTAATTGTGCATAGGTAGCCAACAACCAACCTTTAGCGGTAACTAAAGCAGCATCGTTTACATTTATGCTATTGTAAGTTAATCCAACATTCCAATCAAAACGCTCAAAAGTTTGCAAGGCGTTATAATCAAAAGTGTTGATTGAGGAACGTTGTTGTTCATCAGAATCGGGTTCGTAAAAACTATTAATGTTAAACAAACGGCCTTTGAAACTATGCTCAATATTTAGAGGATCGAAATAGGTAATAAAAGGATCAATATAAGTTTGTATGTATTTATTGTTATCTGTTGCACCAGCTAAGGCAGTTAATTTGGCAGAATCTTCCCATAAAATATACAAGCCTTCGTTAATTTGGCTGTGCGTTGCTTTTACGCCCAACATCAATTTTTCGGTAGCTCGAAAACGTAATTTTACATTAGCACGGTAATAGTTTTGTATTTCATTTTCAAGATGGGTTTTATTGTAAATTTTTGCTGCGGCAGCTACTACATCAAACTTTTTTTGCTTACCCAGTTTAGCCGCATAAGCTGCTTGCGTACCCCAAAATATTGGTGCATTATTGGTATACCAACTAAGTGTGTCGCCTTTATTGGTGATGTTATTTTTGGGTTGACTGTAAACGCCTGCCCAGGCACTAAAGCTTATACTTGGTGTATTGCCTGGCCATAAAGTACGGGCATGTACTACGCCATTTAAAGCAGCCGAACCATATAAAACCGATGAAGCACCTTTTATCACTTCAATTCTATCTAGCATTTCTAATGGAATTAAATTCCATTTTATATCGCTTCTGTCGGCACTTAACAAAGGTAAATCATCAATAACCAATTGTACTCTGCTGCCTACGCCATAAGAAAAACCGGTGCCGCCACGTATGTTTACTTGTCCATCAATAATATATGCACCCGGGCTTAGGCCAATGGCATCTGTTGCATCTATTGGGGCAATAGCTTGTAAGTTTTTGGCTTTAATTAGCTCTACCGAAACTGGCGTTTTGGCTATAGATTGACCATATTTATTAGCACTTACTATAACTTCATTTAGTAAAGATGTGGTTTGGTTTAATGTTGCATTTATTCTAATTGTATCGTTAGCTTTTATTAAAACACTATCAATCACAAAAGCATCATACCCTAAATATTGAAAATTAATACTGTACAAACCAGCTGGCAAACTAAGCTCATAAAAGCCATTTATATCGCTGGCAGTTCCACTATTATTTGTAGAAACATTTACACCAAACAAAGGTTCGTTATTGTTAATGTCGGTAATTTTGCCTTTTACTATGCCTAAAGATTGAGCAAAAATTAAGCTGCAGCTAACTAAGCTTATAATTATTGTGGCGATCCATTTCACAGTTCAAAATTAGTTAATTATGCAACAACTGTTGTAGTTTTTTTAATGTGCCTGTAGTAGAAAAATTGGATGTATCTTTTTTAGTACCAACAATACTAAAATGGCCGCAAGAAAAGCACAACTTTGCTATACCAATAATTTTGTTTTCTTTATAAAATATTAAAACATCTCTATAAACTGCACCGCAATAAGGTTCTTCAATATTTTGACTATCCTGCTCTTTAAACAGTTCATTTATTGTGTCAAAGTGTTTATGTGCTATTTCTTTTTTTTGAAAACCGAGTTGGTTTAGGCTTTCTATAAAAGCAATATCTTTTATGTTTTGGGGTGGATGATTTTTAAACAAAATGTTGCTTAAAAGTACATCTGAATGGCTTGGTGTTTTTTTAAATTCTAAATCTTCTAAGGCTGCATCGTCTATTTTTATTTGATAATGTACAAGTGCATTAAAGTTAAAATAATACGGATTGTTGTTAGATGGTTTTTGCATTGCGTTTTATTTTTTTGGTAAGATATGTTTTTGTGAAATTAAAACAAAAGTAAATGCAAGTGAACAGGTTCACTTGGAGCAGAGACAAATTTTTATGCGATTACAATTTTGGTAAGATATGTTTTTGTGAAATTAAAACAAAAGTGAGCAAGGTTTATACGGCAGAAAGAAGCAATTGAACTAGCCGTGACAGTAGTGGAAATCCTTTACCGCGACCTAAGGCGCGGTAAAGATTGTAGCGGATGGCACGACCTAAGCCAATGCGAACCAATCTCTTTCGCTTCAAAAAAAAAGGCTTACTAACTAAAGCAAGCCCTTTTCTTCTTTATGAAAAATACGTGTAGATATTATTTTAATACAACACCAATTCAATGTTGTCTTCCAAGGCATCTTCTACGGCAGTTTTTAAAGTGGCGGTGGCTTGCTCTAACAAACTAAAATCGGAAGGAAAATTTTTAAACTTCGATTTTATTTTGGTTTTAGAGTCTGCTGTTAAAGCTCTTTTATCGCCTTCGCTGTGCACAAATTTATTTTTAAATTTTGAGGTGCCACTTACTGGAATACTTTGTAACAATTGCTTGGTTAAGTTATCGTAAATATGCAAAGAGCCAAAAATTTGTGCTTCTTTTAGTTGCTTGGTTTCAATAACATCGCAGGTTACCCATTTAACTTTGTCTTGTTTAACATCATTACCTAAGCTGTCTTTTTTAACATTGCCACGAGCATCTAACACATACTCCCAACCGTCAATTACTTTCTTTCTATCGGTATAAACCTCATCATCTACCAAGTCGGGCGATACGTTAATTTCGTTCATCACCAACTCTACAGCATAATTATAATCGGGTTTGTTAAATGATGTTTGGTGAAACATTAACCATTTTGTGTCATTATCATTCAATTTAAAATTGGTTAAATTGCGCTCGAAACCAGCTGGCAAACCTGCCGTATAACGATTGTTTACAGTTACCAAAATATGATTTTTACCTTTGTTGTAAGCCGTTTGACGAAGAGCAATCGCATCTTTATAATTGGGTTTTAAATTTTTTAATTCTGATAAAACTTCATAGGCTTTGCGTGAAGATAGTTTATCATTTTCTTGCAGCAACACGTTAGCGGTGCGGTACAAATATTCTGAAACGTTGTTTTCCAGTTCTTCAATTTTGGCTTGGTAATTTTCCATAGTAAAGCCTGCATTTCGGCCTTCTTGTGCAATATATAATGGTAACAGCTTGGCTACTTTATTTTGGCGGTTATCTAATTTTTTATACAACCTTAACACCTTAGGCCAGTTTTGCACCAAGTCGTTTTTGCTTAAATAATCAATGGTTTGAAGGTCTAAAGCAAGCGCATCTTGATAAGCTTCTTCTAAAATTAAAATGTGCTTGTCTTTAGGGTTTTTCTTTTTTAGTTTTTTGATGCTTTTGTTAATTGCAACATCATAGTTGTTTTTTTGTAATGCTTTTTGTGCACTAAAGCAACCAGTTAAGGCACTTGCTATAAGTGTAAACAAACTTATTGTAATAATTTTTTGTAAGGTTTTCATCTCTAATAATTTTACTATTAGGACTATTGATGTAATAGCTGGGTTTAAAATAAACCTACAATTATAATTTGAAAGTTTTGATTGAAATTATAAAAAAACTATTGGTTAAAAAAGATTTTACAATTGAAAATTTACCTGCCAATATGAACCATTAATACAGAAATATCGGATGCTGAAACGCCACTAATACGACTGGCTTGACCTAAGCTTACTGGTTTTATTTTTCTTAACTTTTCGCGGCCTTCGGCAGAAAGGGCTGCTATATTATTGTAATCGTAATTTTCTAGCAATGCAATGTTTTCTAAACGATGCATCTTTTCGGCATTTTCTTTTTCCCTAATAATGTAACCTTCATACTTCATTTGAATAGCAGTTTGTTCTAACACTTCTTCATCGTAATTGGCTAAGGCATCATCAATAAAATCTATTTTTCGCAGCAACTCAAAATTTACATTTGGTCGAGAAAATATATTTCTAAGCTTTACTTTTTGACTAATTGCGGTAGAATCAATTTCTGCTAACAAGCCATTAATTTGGTCGGGCGCAATACTTGTTTTGCGCAACCATTTTTCTAATTGCTTACTGCCTTCTATTTTTTCATTTAACCTTGTCAAACGTTTATCATCTGCCAAACCAATTTGATGTCCAATTTTAGTTAAGCGAACATCCGCATTATCTTGCCTTAACAAAATACGATATTCTGCCCGTGAGGTAAACATGCGGTAAGGTTCTTCGGTACCTTTGTTTATTAAATCATCTATTAAAACACCAATGTAAGCTTCGTCTCTTTTTAAAATTAAAGGTGCTTCTTCCTTAACTGCCTTGTGTGCATTAATGCCTGCCATTAAACCTTGGCAAGCCGCTTCTTCGTAACCAGTTGTGCCATTAATTTGCCCTGCAAAAAACAAATGATGGATTAACTTAGTTTCTAAACTATGCTTTAATTGTATTGGTGGAAAGTAATCGTATTCAATAGCGTAACCCGGCCTAAACATTCGGCAATTTTCGAAACCAGGCACTAAGCTAAGTGCTTTATATTGAACCTCTTCTGGTAAAGAAGAAGAAAAACCATTCACATAAATTTCAACAGTATTCCAACCTTCTGGCTCAACAAATAGTTGATGTCTGTCCCGTTCTGCAAAGCGGTTAATTTTATCTTCAATAGATGGGCAATAACGTGGACCAATGCCTTTAATGCGTCCATTAAACATGGGCGATTTTTCAAATCCAGTTTTTAATATTTCGTGCACTTTAGGATTGGTGTACACAATATGGCAAGGCCTTTGTGCTGTTGGTTTTTTGGTATCGGTAAATGAAAAGCCAATTATTTCTTCATCGCCTGCTTGCTCTTCCATTTGGCTATAGTCAATGCTTCTTCCGTCTACTCTTGGTGGTGTTCCTGTTTTCATTCGGCCATGTTCAAAACCCAATTCAATTAGCTGGCCGGTAATTCCCTTAGCAGCATTTTCGCCCATACGGCCTCCGCCAAAGTTTTTTTCACCAACGTGTATTAAGCCATTTAAAAAAGTGCCATTGGTTAGTACTACGGCTTTGCTACTTATTTCAATACCTAAGCCAGTTTTTACGCCTGTTACTTTGTCGCCTTTAATTAGCAAGCCTGTAACCATATCTTGCCAAAAGTGCAGGTTGTTGGTTTGTTCTAACATTAATCGCCATTTTTCAGCAAAGCGCATTCTATCGCTTTGGCAACGTGGCGACCACATAGCCGGGCCTTTACTTCGGTTTAGCATTCTAAACTGAATCATTGTTTCATCGCTCACAACACCGCTGTAACCACCCAAGGCATCTACTTCGCGAACTATTTGACCTTTGGCAACGCCGCCCATTGCCGGGTTGCAACTCATTTTAGCAATTACCTCCATATTCATGGTAATTAATAGGGTTTTAGAACCCAAATTGGCTGCTGCTGCTGCTGCCTCGCTACCGGCGTGTCCGCCACCAACTACTATTACATCGTATTCTGGAAACATATTCGATTGGCAAAGATAAATGATTCAACGTAATTTTATTTTAAATAACGTAGTTGATGTTGGTAAATATTCGTGGCACGACTGAAAGTTCGGCTAACAAGTCGTGGCACGAATTACTATTGTTTTATGCTTGTATTAAAAAAGTGCTCTTTTTACAAATCCTAATTACAAAACATACAACTCAAACAAATTTTCTAAAACCTTTTCAGGGTCAACGCATAAACCCGGATGCGTTTTTGAACTTTGAATAATGGTGCTTCTGCAAGCGACCAACCATCTAAATCTTTCGGCTAATTCATATTTGCCAATTGTTCCTCCATTGGGCGAACCTTCACAAATTAATTGCCAGGCTTTTAAGGCATTGTTCAATTGTTCAATGTCAATTTTATTTGAAAAAGCTTTTAGTCGGCTTTTATTAATATCATATTTCATAGCCAAATATTTTTTAGGTTTAGAAAACAGAATAACGCCTATATTCATAAATTCTTCCCGCTCTACTTTTGGAACAAGCCGTATCACCGCAAATTCATAAGTCACTCTATTTTGCATCATTCGCTTCTTTTGCCAACAATTCGAGTTTGTTTAATTTAGAATTTAGAAAACGAACGTAAGCAGCTCGCATTTCATTTGGTGGCAATTCGTTGGCTTTATCAACTAACCAATCTTCTGGTATTGCAGAAACTATTTCTTCAATAACCGTTTCATTTACCAAGTGCTTAATTTCTTTCGTTGCCTCCGTTAATTGAGTGGCTTTTTCTAAAAGCACATGATTTTTTATATTAGGAAAAGTACGGTCGAGGTGAGTTTCCCAAGTGTTCCAATTATGATGAAAATACAAACTTGCTCCGTGGTCTATTAACCACAATTCATTATTCCAGTTTAGTAGGTTTGTATTTTTTGCAGTTCGGTCAATATTAATAATCATACTATCTAACAACACCGTTTTTGAAGCCGTTAATGCATCTACTTTTGCAGTTAAAGGATCGTAAGTAATTGCGCTAGATAAAAAGTGTAAACCAATATTTAAGCCTACGCTAAATTTTAACAGATCTTGAATTTCTTCATCGGGCTCGGTTTTGCTAAACGAAGCATCTAAATTCATAAAAACCAATTCTGGTACTTTTAAACCTATTTTACGAGCCAATTCTCCACCAATTAATTCTGCAATTAAAGCTTTTTTACCTTGTCCGGCACCTCTAAATTTTATAACGTATAAAAAGTCATCATCGGCTTTTACAATAGCTGGTAAAGATCCACCTTCTCGTAAAGGTTGTAAATATTGCACTACATTAACCGTTCTAATTTCAATTTTTGGCACAGAAAATAAAGTGTTTAATTATTAGTAGAATTTAATTATGTAGAATTATGAAGGGGTAATATTAGTCTACTTTTTGATACATCTGCATGTCTCCATCTACCGGAGTAGCATCATAAAATATAAAGTCTTCGCAGAAATATGTAAAACCAATATAACTTGGTTCTGTTTTTAAATAAAAAGCGTTTCGGGTTGTATTTTTATTTTCCACAATTTCCCACAAATGGGTCGTTACAGTATCTACCGTTTCGGTTTTAATAAAAACAGAGACTTCCTTATCGGTAAACAAAAGTTGCGAACAAGTATTTTGAGTAAGAAATCCCCATCCTTTGGCAGTACCAACTAAATCCCATTTACCTATTAAATTCTTTTCAATTGCTTCTTTATCTTCCAATTTATTTTTCAGGCAAGTCTCTATTGTGGTTCTTTCAAATTCACTATACCAATCCTCAATTGTTTCTTCATTAATTATAACATTACATTCCATAGCGTTTTCATTACCTATTGTTTCATCAGTATTTTCATTTGCTACTTCTAAAGTATCAGGCTCTTGAATCGCTTCAATTTGTTCTATTTCTTTAAGATCATTAGTATCGTCTATTTCATTTTTAGTACAAGCAATAATTGTTAGCGTAATTGCTGCAAATACGTATAAATATAATTTCATTTTAAAAAATTTTAAGCTTAGAAAATATATAATTTCAAAGATAACTGTTTTACATCTACTATTCTAAAAAAGAAAGCCACTCAATTAGCTACATTTGCGATCTTTTAATAAAAAAATGAAAAACGGATCGGCACATATTGCATTAAGTTTTGTAAGCTTGTTTTACGGCTTAAATTATATTATTGCTAAAGAGGCAATGCAAGCAGAAATTTTGCCGCTTACTCATTTAAGAACTTTGTAAGCTGTTTAATTGTTAATATTGATGAATTTATAGACCAGTAACATGATTTTTTCTGCTAAAGACAAAGAGTTATTTAAAGAAATATTCAACAAAGAATTCCCCTTGACTGTTAGAGACCTATTTCAGATCATAATTTTGATTTGCATAGTTGTTATTTTTAGCGAATTATTAGCCAATAAAATTGGTAAATTACTAATTAATGATGGCGGAACAATTTTAGGTTCAAAAAATAGAGTTCCTTTTGCCTTTTTTGTTATTCTATTAATTTCAACAATTGCATTTTATATATGTTTAGCTCGAAATGATTTTATACCATCTAAAAAAATGCTATTCTTTACTTTTCTAATTGGTATAGTTGCTTATCAAACCACCTTTTTAAATCAACATTTTTTCTTTGCATGTTTTGTTTACGTTGTAATCTTTTTCCTTTGTCAGCTTCAACTTTTAATTAGCCATTTGGATTGGCAATATCAAATCAAAAAGGCCACACAGATTGAAGAAGATAATGAGAAGAGAACAAAAACTACCCAAGGCTTTTTATCAGATGAACCAATACCTGTAGAGAAAGAAAAACAACTAAAACCAGACAACAAAGGCTATTCGCTATACGCCCAAAAAATTGCCAAAAAAATAAAAGAAAGCCACTTTGAAAAATCATTCGCCATTGGCATTAATGGACAATGGGGAAGTGGTAAAACTTCTATGAGTAATTTGATTAGAAGACATACGCAAGATGAAGAGGATGTCATTTCTATAGATTTTAAACCTTGGAGTAGCAGCACACCCGATGCCATCATTAAAGATTTTTTTGAAACCCTACAAGATGAATTAAGTCCATATCACGCAGCTTTATCTCGCTTGCTGATTCGCTACTCACGCAAACTAACTTCTATTGACAGTAATGTAATTACCCAAACCATTGAATACGCAGCTAATTATATTTTAGATTTAGATGCCACCAATAAAGTGTACGAAAAGATAAATGCCGCTTTAAAAGACATTGACAAAAAGATTATTATTTACATTGATGACTTAGACCGCTTAGAGCAAAGTGAGATTATGGAAGTGATTCGTTTAATTAGAAATACGGCTAACTTTTACAATACCTTTTTTATTGTAGCTTATGATAAAGAATACGTAAACAATGCTTTAAAAGATGCCAAGATTCATAATCACGAAAAGTTTTTGGAGAATAAAGCATTAAACTCATATCTATTAAGCAATATTTTTTCTGATTTGAATGAAGATGGACTGGAAGAATACTTGGATGGAAATAAAAGTAATATGACTTTCTACTTCAGTAATAAACACATAAATAAATTGTATGATAACAAACAATTTGTAGGATTATTATATAACAATTTGTCCAATCCTCAGGTGAAGGAATTTAAAGAATTTTACGACAAATTGAAAGAAGCTAAATTTGAGCCAACTACTTTTGTTTTTAATAATATTCCAATTGAAGATAGAATTAGACCCCTCTTGGCAGGAATTTCCAATCAACACGAGAAATTTAATGATTTATCTGAACAGTCTGGCATTTCTTAACTAAAAAAATCTACCGTGAGTCTATTCGACTTGTGCAATAAAATCTTCAAGTCTTTATGACCCAATCTTCCGCAAGTCTTTTCGACTTGCTATTAATCTCCCTACAAATGCAAATCAGCATCCATCTGACCGTGTAATATACGCATCACGTAAATTTGATTGTTTTCAATAGTGTAGTAGATGTGATGTTTTTCAACTCTATAGTATCTGGTAGAAATACGTTCTTGCTCAACTTTTTGAGTATATGCAGCAAGTGGTTCTTTTTTAATATCGTTCAATGCCTCAATAAGCAATTCCTCATATTTCAGCATTTGATTTATTCCCTATTCGGCAAATACTAAAATGCTTGACAAATAAAAAACATTGGCTTTCCTTAAGTTTATATAACTTTGTTAAGTGGGTAAATACGAGAAAATATTGACCAAAGTTCTTAAAGGGCAATCTGACAAGAATATAGGTTTTGATGATTTGCGAAATCTGCTCTTGAATTTAGATTTTGAGGAGCGAATAAAAGGAAGTCATCATATATTTACCAGAGAAAAAGTAGAGGAGATTTTAAACATCCAATCAAAGTATGGTAAAGCAAAACCTTATCAGGTAAAGCAAGCCAGAAACGTAATCATAAAATATAAATTAACATTGCCATAATTATGGAATATAAATATGAAATAATCATTTATTGGAGTGCCGAAGACGATGCTTTTATAGCCGAAGTGCCAGAATTAGCAGGATGTATGGCCGATGGCGATTCTTACAAGGAAGCCTTAGAAAATGTACAAGTAGTTATAGCAGAATGGATAGAAACTGCCAAATTAAAAAATCGACAAATTCCAAAGCCAAAAGGAAAATTGATGTTTGCTTAAAAGAAAACTTTTTTGATGTGCTCATATCTGACTTAGCAGCATCAGATAAAATCAATTTCACAAACTATGTATTTCTGACAATCACCGCTTTTGAAATTTTGCGAACCACTTCGGGCGTAAACTCTTCACATCTTCCCGCTTTAATATCGTTATAACCCACTTTTAAAGCCTCAGATAACCGTTTTGATTTCTGCTCTTCTTGGTTTTCTTGAAGGCTTTTATCTATTTTACCCAGCAGGTCTTCTTCTCCAATATTCATAATAACCTTAATCAACTTTATTTTTTTGCATCTAATTTCTTTATCATTGTTGTCTCTTTTTTATTCCAAATATAAGCTATTTTATACTAATAAATAAACAGCCTTTTTTTTAGTATCTTTACTTAAAAAATGGGCGCAATAATCATAAAAGCAGATAAAGGCAGCAATAAAATCCTTTCAGAATTGGCTCAAAAATTAGGTGGCACAGTAATAAGTTTAAACGATGAACAGTATGAAGACTTTGCCTTGGGTGCTATTATGGATAATGCAAAAACGGGTGAAACAGTTGATACCGACTCAATTATACAGAAGCTAAAGGCAGAATGAATATTGAGTTTGATAAAGCCTTCGAAAATCTTTGGATAGAAGCAGTAGTAAATCACGCTACCCCAAAATTTTAAAAAATTGTCATTCAATGTACTAATGCTCCATCTTAATCTGATATTCCAAATGTGAGAAAACTAAGCGGATACAAAACTTATTATCGAATTCGGTTAGGTGAATACAGAATAGGATTTGAAACAATCAAAAAAGAAACGATTAGATTTATTTTAATTGCTCACCGTAAAGACATTTATAAATCATTCCCAAAATGAAAGTACTTTCGGTAAATACTAAAATGCTTGACAAAGAAAAACGTTGGCTTTCCTTAAGTTTATGTAACTTTCCTAAGCCCGTAATTTTCTTTTATTTGTTTATCTTTATAAAAAAATTTGGAAATACTAACCACCAAAATAGAATTGTTAAAACTGATTTTGTCCATTGAAGATCCAGCCGTATTGTAAAAAGTTAAAACTTTTCTGTTAGATGAAAGTGAGGGTTATTTAATGCCCTTAACCAATGTAGAAAAGCAAGAGATTGAATTAGGCATTGAACAACTTGAAAGGGGGGGGAGCGAATAGCTTTTAGTGAATTTCTGGCAAATGTGAAATGAAACAATTAAAGATTTATTTGTCTCCTTTGGCGGAGCAAAAACTGCTGTAATTGTTAGCATTTTTAGAACACAATTGGGGCATACACGCTAAAAATAAATTCATCGCTAAATTTGAAAGATCAGTAGAAGTAATATTAAAGGGAAGGGTTGGGAACAAGTAAAAATAAATTTACAAAATAAGTCGAATGATTTATGAAGTAATCATATAATCAAAAGCAGCACTTTAAGTTAAGTTACATCACCACCTAAAAATACGCTTATCAAATCCTCAGGATTTCTTCTCCCATCCCAAATTAAAAGTATTAAAACATTATCCGATACAAATTATAGTAGATTTTATAAGTGCCAACAATCAAATATCTGATTTCATTAAAACTGCAAACTTTACCTAAGTTTGGAAATTTAGAAAGATGCAATAAAACAATTAACCAATAAAGGTGCAGATTTGATTTTATTAGGTTGTACAGAACTCTCATTAATACCTGAAAGTATTTTGCCAAAAAATGTTTTATTTATTGACCCAGTTAAAGTATTTGCAGATGTAATTATTAAAGCCTATCATAACACAAAACCAAATTAACTTTATGCAAGTTTAAAAAAAGTAGTACTTTTTAACTCGCTCGGTTTTTCAAAAATTAACCACTTTTTATTAGCAAATTTACCTTGTTGCCAGCTTTTAAATTTTGTGGTTTTAGCTTTGTGGTGGGCGTAAATCCAAAAAAATAAGTTCTCACTATTCCAGGTTAAAAACGAGTGTTTAAAGCTTTCGTAATTGCCATTGCAACAAGGTTCTTTATAAATGCTTCGTTGTAAACTTCGTTTTAAGCAACGCCATAAGCATAACCATTTCCCATACTGTAACCATATAATTAAATCTGCTTTTGGCCAGGTTACGTTTTCTAAAATGCTGGTATAGTTACCGCTAACTATCCATTTTTTGTTAGCCAGTATTTCACTTTTAACTTTAGCAACCATGTCATCATCTTCTCTTTCAACCCAATTTGGTAACCAATGGAAATCATCTAAATCAAAATGAGGATAGCCAAATTGTTTGCCGAGCTTATTGCATAAAGTAGTTTTGCCCGAGCAAGAATTACCAACTATTATTATTTTATTGAATTGAGAAAGATTAAACTGCATTTGTAAACTAATATAGTTGTTAATTTAAAATAGTGTAAACAAGTACGATGCTCCTAAGTGTCCAAAGTATTGTTCTAAGCCAATTGGTATTTATTAATTTTTTTATGATGTTGTAATTATAGCCATCTTTCAATTTACCGTGCAATGGCATCTGAACAAAAAAGGTGGATAACCAAATACCCAAAACCAATACAAATTGAAATGTACTTATGGCTAAAGCATCTTTACAAAAAAATAAAAGCCATGCAAATGAAGAAGCTAATTCTGCCAACATTAAAGGGGCAACCAAAGGTGCGATCTTTTGTTGATGCTTGGTTTCGTATGTTTTAAAATTTGCTTTACCCACATTTAAAAAAAGCGGATAATGTACTAATTGAATAGTCCAAATTAAGCCCGTAAGTATTAGGCACAAAGCTAAATTGGCTATTAACAAAAACGTGAACATTGTTTAATGTAAAGCAGCTTTAAGTGGTAAGTTACGCATAACTTTTGCCTCTAAATCAACCAACTCGTGTAATCTTTTGTATATGTCGCTTTCATCAAAATAGTTAAATAATAGTTTTACAAAAATGTTACCGTGCTTGGCTTCGCTGGCCCAAAGCATGTGGTAAAATTGTTTTAAATCTTTATCTTCTAAAGCTTCGTAAATTAACTTAAACCGTTCTGCCCCTCTACATTCTATTACCGATGCTAATAACATTCTATCCATAAATCGTTCGTCTCTACCATTGCGGCAGGCATCTACTAAGTCGGTAATATAAGTGTCTTTTTCCATAGCTTCTGGCAGGTCAATACCGCGCTTTTCCATTAAAGCATAAACATCTCTAAAATGCTCTAGTTCTTCAATGGCCGTTTCTATTAGTTCGGGTATTATTTCTTTTCTATTTGGATATTTTGCAATTAAACCCATTGCCATAGCAGAAGCTTTACGCTCGCAATTGGCGTGGTCAACTAAAAAGGTATCAAAATCTGATAATACCAAATTTAACCATTCGGGGCTGCTATTATATCGAAGTTCTATACTTAAATTCACAAAGCAAATATAGTTGGAGTTTTTTTTAAAAGATAAAATTGACCTCTTTTTAAAATTGATTTAATCTAAATTTGTATCTTTTGAAGCGAAAAATATAAAGGGATCATTTAAAAATAAATATGTACAGAATTTACACCACTTTAATATTGGTAATATTTTTAATAGTTAATGTACTTGCTGAGGAAGAAATCGTTTTACCCAAAGTAACGCAACTAAACGACTTATCTATAGCTAAAGAGGTGCAACTTTTGAGAACAACAAATGTAAAACCCCTTGTATTAAAAAATGAACAAGTTAACTTAGAGCCATATATTTATTATAGCATTGAAAACCCCGACACCGCAGAACATTTTATCACTTTTGAACCCTTTGAAGGCAAAAATTTAAAAGCGATAAGAAATAGCAGCAACACAACATGGTGGTATTTAAAAGTCAAAGTAGGCGAACTTCAACCAGAACAGAAATATTTTTTACAGGTTGGTAATAACAAGGTTTCTGAAATATATATTTACTATTTAAAAGAAAATAATATTGACACGGTGCATACTGCTGGGCTAAATTTTAAACGGCCAATTACCTTTTTATCACCCAATATGTTGTTGCCAATTGAGTCTGGTGAAACAATTGAAATTTTATTTGAAATGCCACCTTGCTATATAATGCTTGATATGAATATGAGCATTAACTTAAGCAATAAAAATTTACCTCTCGAAATTATACCTGCAGAACAAAAAATACGAAGTAGCATCACAGCATTTTTTAGTTATGGTGTATTTTGCGGTTACTTTATTTTATACTTGTTTATTGTATCGCAGTTAATTAGCAGTTTTAGAGGTTCTTTACGATTCTTATTTTTATTATATACCATTTCAGGTGGCTTGGCTTTAATAGCGGTAACTGGCTTGGGCTACAAATTTATTTGGGTAGATGCTCCTTTAATGGAAAACTTATCGGTAAGCTTATTTAGTAATTTATTTACGCTAAGCAGCTTTATGTTTTTTATACGAGCCGCACCAATATTGTGGCAAATGCATTGGGTTAGGCCAGTTTATTATTTGTGCATTGCTATTGTTTTTTTAAATATTATTGGTACTTGTTTTAGTAAATTAATGCCAATAAAATGGTTTTGGTTATTTCACGATTTTAGAGGCTTGGGTTATGTTTTTTGCAATATAATGTTTGTGTTGGGTTTATATAAGTATTGGCTTAAAGTAAAAGATAAAAGAGTTTTACCTATCATAACTGTTTATTTTCTATTAGTGATTAGCCTTTCTGTAACCGTACTAAACTCATTGCAAATTATATTTTCGTTTAACACTTACAAGTTTGTTTATGTATTGGTAATGATTTTTGCCGCTGCCTTAACCTGGTATTTATTATATAGAATTGAAATATTAAATTATAGAATATTGGTGAAAAATGAAAATAGGTTAAAGGCTATTGATGTTGGTATAAACTTAGAAAGAAAACGCTGGGGTAATGAACTGCACGATAGTATTGGCGGTGTAATTTCATTAGCTACCTTAAAGTTAAGTAATTTAGAAAGTCAGGTAAAAAACACAACAGAAGCCAACGAACTAAAAGCTATTAGAACCGATTTAACCAAAGCCTGGGAAGAGGTGAATTCGATTTCCAAAAATATTTTACCCGATAACTTAGCAAAATTAGGTTTGCAAGAAGCTTTAATTCAATATGTTCAAAATTTAAATTCACGTTCGCCCATAAAAATTGAAACTTATTTTAAATGTAAAGATGCTTTTAAAAATGAAACTTTATTACTTCATATTTATAGAATTGTGCAAGAGCTTTTGCATAACAGTTTAAAGTACGCTAAAGCCAATCAAATTAAATTACAGTTATATGTATTTAACAGACAACTTAATATTAGTGTTGAAGATGATGGCATTGGCTTTGATGTAAAAGCAGTAGAAAAAAGTGACAAAGCAACTGGGTTAAGTAATTTAAAAAATCGTATTAAACTTACTGGCGGCGTTTTAAATATGGAGTCAAAGCCAAGCAAGGGTAGTTTTATCCATTTTAGTTACCCTATGGACTTGCTTAAAAACCCATATAGTTTGAGGGGTTAAAATTACAGGAAAATAATTATCATAAAATGTAATGCAGCTCTATTTTCTAAACTCTATTAAAAAAATATAGAATTATTAAGTTATAATTTCGTTTAAATAATGATGGGTGCTATTGACAAGCAAAGTAATTTCAATTACATTTAAAAACTACGTTAATAATGATCTCCCCATTCATTAAAATAAAATAGTATGAATAAAATGTTATTAAGCCTTTGGCTAAGCCTTTCTTCACTATACATTTTTGCTCAAACCAATATACCCGAATCTTCTTTTATTAAAGTAGATCAGTTTGGGTATTTGCCCAATGCAGTTAAAGTAGCCGTAATTAGTAATCCGCAAACGGGTTATAATGCCGGTGATGCTTTTACGGCAGCAACCACTTATCAACTACGCAACTGGCAAAACGATGCAGTCATATTTTCAGCAAGCCCGCAAGTTTGGAATGGTGGAGCAACCCACACTCAGTCTGGCGATAAAGGTTGGTGGTTCAATTTTTCATCTGTTACAACACCAGGCAATTACTATATTTATGATGTTAGTAACAATGTACGCTCTTACCAATTTGAAATTAATGATGATGTATATAGTCCCGTTTTAAAAGCAGCTATGCGAATGTTTTTTTATAACCGTTGTAATTTTGCCAAACAAGCTCCTTATGCAGAACCCGGTTTTAGCGATGGCGTAGCCTTTAGCAACAATTTACAAGATGCAAATTGTAGATATGTGTTTGATAAAAACAATGCTGCAACAGAAAAAGATTTAAGTGGTGGTTGGTACGATGCAGGAGATTTTAATAAATACGTCACTTTTGCCGATCGGGTAATGCACGATTTGTTATCTGCTTATGAAGAAAACGCTGCTGTTTTTACCGATAATTTCAACATTCCAGAATCGGGCAACGGAATACCTGACATATTAGACGAACTAAAGTGGGAATTAGATTGGCTGTTGAAGATGAACAATAGTGATGGCTCTACTCATATAAAAATTGGTAGTCAAAATTATTCTGATAATACGCTAACTCCACCCAGCAGCAATACCGATCCACGTTATTATGGCCCAACCTGCTCATCCGCCTCAATTTCAGTAGCAGGTGTTTTTGCACACGCAGCCTTGGTAATGCAACAAATACCGGCTTTAAGCAGCTACGCTCAAATCTTACGTAATAGAGCCATTACATCTTGGAGTTATGTATTGCCATCATTAAACAATAATACTTTAGATACCACTTGCGACAATGGCGAAATTATTTCGGGCGATGCAGACTGGGACGCCACAACCCAACAAAAAAAAGCCTTAAAAGCTGCCATTTACTTATTTGCTTTAACAGGTAACAATACTTATAACCAGTTTATAACAAACAATGCCAGTAGTATTGCAGCAAACCAAATAACCAATGCTTATTGGGATGTGTATGAAATGCCTTTAAACGATGCTTTATTATTTTATAGTAGTTTGCCAAATGCCAATAGCAGTTTAGCCAGTTCTATAATTAACAGTTTTACCAATGCGGCGGCAGGCAATAGCAGTAGTTATTTTGGTTTTAGCAACACCGATTTATACAGAGCTTTTATGCCCGATAACGCTTATCATTGGGGTAGTAATTTAACCAAAGCGGGGTACGGAGTGTTAAATACAGCTTTAGTAAATTACGATATTAATTCTTCAAGCCAGTCTTCTTACCAACTAAAAGCAGCAGAGCAATTACATTATTTCCATGGTGTAAATCCATTAAATTTGGTTTACTTGACTAATATGAGTTGTTATGGAGCAGAAAATTCGGCAACTGAGATTTATCATCAATGGTTTTCAGATGGTTCAGATTGGGATAACAGTTTAACTTCATTATATGGTCCCGCGCCAGGTTATGTGCCTGGTGGCCCAAATAAAGATTTTTCACTAAGCAGTCCAAGTCCTCCTGCAAACCAACCACCTCAAAAAAGTTACGCTAATTTTAACTCAGGGTTTCCAACTAATTCTTGGGAAATTACAGAGCCAGCTATTTATTATCAATCCATTTATGTTCGCTTATTAGCCTATTATGCTGGTCAGCAAATTGCTTGTCCAGCAGCAGGCGCAGCTTGCGACGATGGCAACCCCAACACGATAAATGATGAAGAAAACGGATTCTGTTGTTGCGAAGGAATAGTGGATTCGGGAGGAAACTGCACACAAATTACAGATGGAACTTTTGATGTTGATTTATCCAATTGGTATTGGTGGAACTGCACACCTGTAATTAGTAATGGTGAATGTCAAGTAAACAGTATTGTTGCTGGTGCTAACCCCTGGGATGCCGCAATTGCCCAAAGTGGGTTAATTTTTGAGCAAGGAAAACAGTATGAAATTAGTTTTGATGCCAGAGCTTCGGCTGCAAGAACGGTGACAGTTAAAGCTGGATTAAGTGTTGCACCATTTACTATTTATAATTATGTAGATGTGAATATCGCAACTACTACGCAGCCTTATGTTATAAATTTTACTATGTTAGAGGCAACTTCATTTTCTGGTTCTTTAGAGTTTTATATAGGAAGCGACCCTTCGGCTATTGTGTTAGACAATATTGCTTTAGTAGAGTTGCCTTGTGTTTCCACTTGCTCGCCAATTTTAACTTTAAATGGAGTGGTTTCTAATTCACTTTATGAAGCTGGCAGCAATATAACCAGTACTTCAGAAGTAATTAGTAATGGCGATGTACATTTTCATGCAGGTAACCGAATTAGCTTGGAGAATAGCTTTAGTGTGCCAGCTAATGCTACTTTTAGAGCAGCCATTGAGCCTTGCGGTACAGCAACTGATTGATAAAATATTTTAAAATAAATTATGTATTATCTAAAACGATTAAACCGTCCTCAAACAAAGTGATATTCTTTTCCCTTTAAAGAGTTAACCAATATAATATAAGTAAGCAAAAAGGCTTATTAATTAAAGTAAACACAATTTATTTTAAGGCATAAGCACAAGGGTTTTTATTGTTGTAAGATGTTAAATCAATAATATAAATAAGTAGGTTCTATTTAAAAAACATTAGTGTCAAATATTCAGTTTGCAAATCCTTATTCAATTTTTATGCATACAAAACTTTGAAATTGTTATTTTCGCAGCTACAATTTTAAGTTTATGAAAAATTGGAGTATTATCTCTCTATTGTCTGTATTTATATTTTTATCTGACTCACTATTTGCGCAGTACGATCCGGTAACACAACCTAACACTTATACAAGTATAGATAATCCTAATTATTGGAAAAACAAAAAACCATATGAAGGTTATTGGCAGCAAGATGTTCACTACACTATAAACGCTACAATTGATGAAACTACCGACATTGTTAGCGGTGTAGAAAATTTAATTTATACCAATAATTCACCACATACGCTTAAAAAGGTCTATTTTCATTTATACCAAAATGCTTTTCAACCAGGTTCGTATTACGATCAATATCAGCGAGCACAAGGCATCAAACCAAAATATGGGCGTTACGAAAGTCAAAAGTTGGGTACAACTATTAACAAAATTAGCATTGCCACCGAAGATTCAGTTTACACAAAAGTTAAAACAGAATTAGATAATACTATTTTAATTATAACATTACCCGAACCAATTGCACCAAACGCTTCGGTAGTGTTTGATATTAATTTTAAAACGTATTACGATGCAGGCACAGTACGCCGAAGAATGAAAGTGTTTAACGCTTATAAAATTGGAGAACCAAATTCAAAAACAGACCCAAATTATAATCCGGATTTATACGCCAACAAACATTACGACGGAGTACATTGGTATCCACGTATTTGTGTGTACGATAATAAATTTGGGTGGAATACTAACCAACATTTAGGCCGCGAATTTTATGGTGATTTCGGTACTTTTGATGTTTCCTTAAATTTTGCCAGCAACTTTGTAGTTGAGGCTACTGGTGCATTACAAAACCGGGAAGAAGTTTTACCCGACAGCTTAGCTAAGCAATTAGACATTAAAAAATTTGCCGATAAACCCTGGAATGAAATTCCTTCAATAATAACACCTTACAACTCCAATGAAAGAAAAACATGGCGCTATCATGCCGAAAATGTTCACGATTTTGCTTTTACTGCCGACCCAACTTACCGTATAGGTACAAACCAATATAATGGTGTTGAAACAATTTCTTTAGCTCGCGAACACCGTGCTTCTGGTTGGCAAAATGCAGCCGACTACGCAGCTAAAATTATAAAAGTATTTTCAAATGATATTGGCGAATATGTTTGGAACAAAATAATTGTTGCAGATGCTAAAGATGGTATGGAATACCCAATGCTTACTTTAGATGGTGGTACCGACCCAGGCCACAGAGGTTTGTTGGTACACGAAATAGGCCATATGTGGTTTTTTGGTATGATAGGTACTAACGAAACCTACCGTGCAGCTCTTGATGAAGGTTTCACCCAATTTTTAACAGTTTATGGTTTAGAAGCTATTGAAGGGAAATACATTCCACGCAATGAACCTGCTAATAAATTTTTGGCTAAATATAAAGACCCTCAAATTACTTTAGATAGAAGAGCTTATGGCGCTTACCTGGCAGATGCCAAGCATCATAACGATCCGGCATTAAACATTCACTCTAACCACTACAAAAGCCCAAGCAGAGGTTATCGACACGTATATTACAAAACCGCAACCATGTTGTATAACTTGCAATATGTTTTGGGCGATGATTTGTTTTTAGGCGCAATGCAGCATTATTTCAATACTTGGAAAATTGCACACCCTTATTTTGATGATTTTAAAAAATCAATTACCGATTATACAAAAGTTGATTTAAACTGGTTTTTTGATCAATGGATAGAAGCAGAAGGCAACATTGATTATGCTATAAAAAAAGTAAAACAAGCTGGTGAAGATGGAACGGCCCGTATTACTTTTGAGCGCAAAGGAGAAATGGTAATGCCTTTAGATGTAAAGTTAGTTTTAGCAGATAGTAGTGAATTGGATATACACATACCCAACACTTATTTTATAAAAAAAAGTGATGCCGATATGGTTTTACCAAAGTGGACTAGCTTTAACTTTTTAAACAATACTTACACCGCAGAAGTGCCATTACGTAGTAAAATTAAAGCGGTAATTATTGACCCAAGTAATCGCCTGGCCGATGTTAATATGCTAAACAATCGTACCAGTAATATTTTTAAATTTGAATTAGATCATCAGTTATACGAACAAGCCAACCGCTATGCTTACGATATAAAATGGCGACCTGCACTTTGGTATAATGCTTACGATGGTGTAAAATTGGGCGCACGTTTTAATGGTGGTTATTTTGGTTATAAACATTTGGTTGATGCAGGTGTTTTTTTAAATACAACTTTGGCAAAATTTACTTTTGCCGATCACGCATTGCGCTATGGAGAAAGGGGTGATAACGATCTGTTTTCTGTTTTTGCCGACTATAAAACCAGCATTGATAAAGTTTTACCCAACAGTTATATTATGGCTGGCTACAAACATTTAGATGGGCTAAATGCAGCTTACGCAGGTGTAAGCACGGTATTGGCTAAAAAGCATAAAATTGGTATTCGCTTTAAATCAATGATTCGTAAAGAAGAAGCTGATTTAAATTATTTAATTAACCCGACTGAATGGGCGGTTGGCAAACGCAACAACGTTTTAGATTTAACTTACAACTATAATTACCGCATTAGTAATAGCCTTATGGCTGGTAGCGGTGCTATTGAAGTTGGTTTGCGTACCTCTAGTTTGTTTAGCGATTCTCAATACCAATATGGTTATTTAAATGTGGTTAATAAATTAAGAAAATCAAAAATAGATGCTCGCACGCGAGTGTACATACAAGCAGGTGGTGGTAATGCGCCTGCCGAATCCGCTTTATTTTTAGCCGGTGCTAATAACGAAACTTTAATGGATAATAAGTATACCCGTTCTTTAGCTTTTAGAAGTATGGATGTTGGTGGTTTTGGACCGCTGACTAATCACTTTCATAACGGTGGAGGCTTAAATTTAAGAGGTTATAGTGGTTATTTAGTAGCTGATAGAGATACCGAAATAACAGACGATCAAGTTTTTGCTTATAAAGGTAATTCTGGTTGGGCTATAAACGCAGAGGTGGAATTTGACAAGTATATTTCACCCTTCATACCAAAAAACAAATGGTTAAAACCTTTTAGTTTAGATGCTTATTGGTTTTTTGATATAGGAGCTTTACAATATACTTTGCCTGATGGCAAAAAAGATTTTACCGATATAAGATTTGATACTGGAGTTGGAGCGGCTTTAACTATTAAAAAATGGTGGCTATTAGAAAAAGTGAAACCATTAACTATTAGGTTTGATGTGCCATTAATTGTAAATCACCGCCCATTTGATGAAAGTTTTATTAAATTAAGATGGGTGCTGGGTATTAATAGAGCCTTTTAATTAAAAAAGTAGATACCAACTAATGCCTCAAAAAAAAGAAAGTAAAGCACAACAAGGCAATATTTATGATCGTATTTTTAGAGAAAATGCAGAACATCTGTTTATTCCTCTAATAGAAAAAGTGCTGAACATTGAAATTATTTCATACAAAGCTTTAGAAGCACAGTTTCCGCAAACAAGCGAACATGAGGTTGATTTTTTATATGAGATAGAGCAAGCTAATGAAGAAAAACAGCTCTTACATTTAGAATTTCAAACAAATAACGACCCTGTGATGTTGGAGCGAATGCAAGAATATCATAGCAAAATATATAAAAAATATAAGTTACCAGTAAGGCCTTTAGTTATTAATTTAAGTAAAAAAGCGTTTACAGCTCGAACTCAGTTAAAACCTAAAGAAATTTTTACTGGCTACGATGTGATTAATTTATTTGAACTTTCAACTAATGAACTATTAAGCAATCAAATACCAGAAGTAGTGATTTTGGCTTTATTATCTAATTACCCAGAAAATGAAATTGAAACGGTTTTACGGTTAATTGTAAAAAAGCTAAAGCAAATAGTTGTAACTGAAAAAGATTTTAGACGTTATATCACCCAGTTGTTATTATTGTCAAGATTGCGTAACTTTGGGAAACAATCAGAAAAAATTTTAGAAGATATGCCAATAACTTATGACATAGAAAAAGATAGCCTATATAAAAAAGGCTTGGAAAAGGGCTTGCAAAAGGGCTTGCAAAAAGGAGAAAAGAAAGGCTTGGAAGAAGGCTTGCAAAAAGGAGAAAAGAAAGGTTTGGAAAAGGGCTTGGAAGAAGGCTTGGAAAGAGGAATAAGGGTATGTTACGAAATAGGTTTGCCAGCTGAAGAAATTGCGCTAAAATTCAATTTAGATTTGAACGATGTTTTACGGATTATTAAACAATTGTGAAACTGAAAAATTTTTATTAAAAACAAGACATAAATCATCTTTGAAACACGATGTAAAAGTTGAAGATATGCCAATAACTTATGACATAGGGAAAGATAGCCAGCCTATATAAAAAAGGGTTAGAAAAGGGCTTGCAAATAGGAGAAAAGAAAGGCTTGGCAAAGGGCTTAGAAAAAGGAGAAAAGAAAGGTTTGAGAGAAGGTTTGGAAAGAGGAATAAGGGTGTGTCACAAAATAGGCCTGCCAGCCGAAGACATTGCGCAAAAATTCAATATAGAATTAAATGATGTTTTACTGATCACTAAACTATTGTGAGATAACCGGCTAAGTCATTCCACAAATATATATATACAATATTTTTTTAGGCTAAACTACGCAATTGCATCGTGCAAATCAATTTGGCCAAATTTTCTTAATAATCTAAAATGCGATGCTACAGCTTTAAAAAAAGTTTTATTTTCTAAATACGGAACACCAAACTCATCAGCAGTTTGCTTTACAATTTCTGCAATTTTTGGATAATGTACATGACATATTTTCGGAAATAAGTGATGTTCTACTTGAAAATTTAAACCACCAACGTACCAACTTAGTATTTTGTTATTACGAGCGAAGTTAACGGTAGTATTCATTTGATGTATGGCCCAGCTGTTTTCAATAAATCCATCATTTGTTGGCAAGGGGTGAGTAGTGCCTTCAACGCTATGTGCTAATTGAAATATCACTGTTAATACAATGCCAGCAGTAAAATGCATTGTTAAAAAACCAACAATAACCTGCCAAACCGGAAAACCAACAGCAATAGGAAAGCCAATAATGATGCCTAAATAAAATAATTTTACTAATACAATATTTAACAGAATTAGTCGGTTTTCAGCTTTGCTTTTCGGGTTTACACCATTTTTAGTATATTTATGCATTTGAACAAAATCTTTACCTAATACCCAATATAAGGTTGCCATACTATATACCATTAAGGCATATACATATTGCAAGCGATGAAATTTTTTAAACAAAGTATGCGGACTTAAACGCAATATTACCTTAGCATCAATGTCATCATCCATGTTAGATATGTTGGTATAAGTATGATGTAAAATATTATGCTGTAATTTCCAATTATGAACTGTGCCACCCGCCAAATTGAGGGTCCAGCCTAAAAATTTATTTATATTTTTGTTAGCAGAATAAGCCCCGTGATTAGCATCGTGCATAACGCTCATACCTATACCAGATATGGCTAAACCCATCAGAAACCAAATTAATATGGCAAAACCAAAAACAGGTTTAAAACTAACTAGAAAAATAAAACAACCAATATATGTACTTAACAAAACAACTGTTTTTAAAACCATACTAAAATTGGCGTGTTTCGAAATTTGTGCTTTCTCAAAATATTGATTTACTCGTTTTTTTAAGGTATTAAAAAAATTATTATTAATACCTTTAAACTTAACTTTTCCTTTTAAAGCGACTTTTGCCATTATTAATATAACTGTTTATACTATGATTTGTTATTAAGTGAAGGCTAATTTATGTAGTATAATAGTGGCAATATAATTCATTTACACCAAAAACAAAGATATTTTAATTTAACAAAACACCGTATATTTGTTTTTAAAGATATTATATGTGGCAAAAATACACTAGTTTAGTTTTATATTTTAGCTTAATTGCTTGCTTTTGTAAAGCTCAAACCTTTCATGTTAAACAACCTTACATAATTGATAGTCAAGATGTTTTGTTAGCACATAAAAGCAATAAACATCAAAATAAAGTAGCAACTGCCAGGCAAAATATGGATATTTTATACCCAAAACCAGACTCAATAAATAATAGTATTACTACTGGTGTATATTGGCGAATTCACAATGATTTTTTGCCACAAGAGTATGTTTATATCCTAAACGATGAGGTAATACAAGACTCTATCAATCTAAAATATAAAAACGCAATTGTAAATTTTTTATGGTTAAACGATTCTTTTAATGAAGACTCTGTAACTTATACATTTAATAGTATTGCACCAATTAAATTAGATTCTATATATTTTACTTACGCACACGTAAACCGAAGTAATACAACTAATTTTATAAGAACTAGAGTAGTAAATGTAAATATAAACACAGGAATACCTATTTTAACTGATGAGCCGATATGGGAAAATATTATTGAGACCGATACTTCTTTAACCGCACCAAATAATGATCCATCTTATTTATTTAATGATGTAATGGTTATTCCGCTAAGTGAGCCAATTTTATTTAATTTACCTTTTGCAGTTGTAGTTGATTTTTACGGCGGAGATAAAAAATTAGACGAATTTTATTTGTTAAATACTTACAACAATTCTTGCACAAACGATGATACTGCTTTAGCCCAGCATAGCAAATTTTATCCTAATAGTTTTTTTAATATAAGTGCACAATTTGGAAATACAAATATTGAAGGCCTTTTTCCATTATCGCCAAATGGAATTTTAGGCATAGATGCAAATGGTAATGAAATAGTTGGAGAAAGTGAATTTTGCGAAGCTTTTTATATTCAAAACTGGCATATTGGTGTAACTGTTTCATTCGAAGCCGAATTAGTAGGTAATATTGTTTCTAACACAGATACACTTTGCAAAGGAGACATACTTACCTTAGAAGCAAATGCAAATTTTGGTTCTCCACCATATAGTTATTTATGGCAATATGAAGATGGCTCACCAATTTCTACACAAAAACAAATTGATTTAGCACCTCAAAATAACGAAACCTATATACTACGCATTACTGATGCATTAGATAATTCTATTTTGGCAAGAAAAGAAATAACCCTTAACACTTTAAACTTAACTATGCCAGAGGATATAATTTTGGACTGCGCTATAGCTTTTGAAATTACACCAGAAATAAGTTCAAGCACAGGCAATAATATTACATATAATTGGATAACGGGGAGCACAGCTTCTGAAATTACAGTATTTCCTGGTAATTATAGTTTAACCGTTACAGATGGTTATTGTTTTAAAACGGACTCGATTAATGTAGGAATAAATTCAGATATTTCAGCTGATTTTGAAGCATCAATTGCTTATGGCGGGGTCATTAATTTTAGTAGTTTATCAACTAATGCCACTAATTATTTTTGGGATTTTGGAGATGGAAAAACGTCAACCGACAAAAATTCGTTGCATATATATGAAAATATTGGTATTTATACTATTTCATTAAATGCACTTAATGGCAATTGTTCAATTAATAAATATAAAACCATAAATTTAAATGATTTACCTGTTGGCTTAAACGACAAAGAATTTCATAACGAAGTAACTATAAGCCCAAACCCAAGCCATACTGGAATTTTTTGGCTTACTTTAAACTCAAATAAAAGCAATAAGAATTTTAGCTACACTATATTTGATTCTTCAGGCAAAGCTTTAATGAATAAAATTAGTGTAAACAAACAAAATAAATTTTCAATAGACTTAAAAGACTTACCAAATAGCACTTACTTTTTGCAAATTTTTGATAAGCAACACACCATAATAAAAAAGTTGTTACTAATACGATAAGATAATTTGCAGTTTAAAAGACATTTTTAATAGATTTAATATTTTACTTTTGAATTTTGTTAAACTAATAATTTAAAATCAGATAATATAATATATAAATGCGAATAGTAGTAATTTTATTTTTAGTTGGTACGCTGTACGCTTGTACAAATGACGAAACTCCTCAACCAACAGTATTAGATTGCGATACAATTGATGAGGTTAGCTTTAAAACAAATATTCAACCTATAATTGAAACAAGTTGTTCGTACAATAGTAGTTGTCACGGAGATGGAGCATTTAGTGTGGTTTTAAAATCTTATGATGCCTTAAAACCTTATTTAGAAAGCGAATTACTTAGAGACAGAGTTTTAGTAAATAAAAATATGCCCCCAATTTATGCTACCGAGGGCCCAACTGAGCTAACAGTTAATCAATTAGGTTTAATTGATTGTTGGCTAAAAAATGGATTTCTTAATAATTAAATATTTTAAACAATATGAAAACAATACTTTTTTCAATTTTAGCCTTATTTACGGTAGCTTTAGTTAATGCACAAAACATTCAGTTATGTAAGGCCGTAAATGTTAAAATTTTTTCAGAAGCACCATTAGAAAATATTGAAGCCAAATCTAATCAAGCAGTTTCTGCTATTAATACAGAAGAAAATAGTTTGTACTTTGAAGTGCCAATTCAATCGTTAGATTTTGAAAAAGATTTAATGGAAGAGCACTTTAACGAAGATTACATGGAAAGTGACAAATTTCCAACTGCAAAATACAATGGCAAATTTTTAAGTGAAATTGATTGGAATGAACCAGGTACTTACGATGTTGAAGTAAAAGGAACTATGGAAGTACACGGCAAAGAGCAAGAAAGAACAGATAAAGGAACTATAACAATTGCAGAAGATGGCACAATTAGTTGCAGCGCAGTTTTTAATGTGAAATGTGTAGATCATAAAATAAAAATACCAAAATTGGTAATTAAAAATATTGCCGAAGAAATTGAAGTAACTATAAATGCATCATATAGTGTTTTAGAAAAATAAGCAACCTTAATTGCAAAATAAAAAGCCCGTGTTATTTTAGTTTAGCCTTTTTGTTTTTAAAGTCTTCTATCAACTCCAAATCCGATTCTATTTCTTCATATATTTTTAATAAAATTTCTGGTTGAGCGGTATAGTATTCATAGGCATCTTCATATTGTTGTTGCGTAATGTTATGTTTAGTAAAAATAAGCACAAAATAGTTAGATTTGTGAGGCAGTAATGTACTATCGCTTGTAATTCTATTTAGCTCAGCAGCAGCCTCTGCCAAGTACAAGTCTGTTAAAACTGCCTTCATTTTATCTTTATCTAAACTTGGTTCAACGGTTGTATTAGTTGAAGTTTTACAACCAAAAAATAAAATAATAAAGCCAAAAAATAGAAATAATTTTATGGTATAAGTAAATTGCATCAGGTAAATATGCGTTATATATTTTTAATATTTAGAGCTTTTTATAAATATCAACTAATAGATCATTTTAAATTTAAAACTATTAATGATTAATACAATCAATTACACAAAAATAAAACAGGCCTGTAAAACCCATAATTGCCAATTGGTAGCTGTAAGCAAAACGAGAACTGAAGCACAAATATTGGCATTATATAAACAAAATGAAACTGTTTTTGGAGAAAACCGGGTATTAGAGCTAATTGAAAAAGCACAAAACCTACCAAAAAATATTAAATGGCATTTAATTGGCCATTTACAGCGTAACAAAGTAAAGCAAGTTTTACCTTATGTAAGTTTAATACATAGTGTTGATAGTATGCGGCTATTAAATACAATACAGCAAGAAGCAAAAAAGCTTGATCTTAAAATAAATATTTTACTGCAATTTCATATAGCACAAGAAAGTAAGAAATATGGTTTTGAAGCTAATAAAATAGAAGCCTTAATACAGTTGTTAAAACAAAACCCTCATAAAAACATTATAATTTGTGGCGTAATGGGTATGGCAACTTTTACTAAAAATAAAAGTCAAATTCGTTTAGAGTTTAAAACACTAAAACAAATATTTGATAAGTTAAAGCAAAATTACTTTAGTAGTAATATTGCTTTTAAAGAAATATCAATGGGCATGAGCAGCGATTATGAAATTGCGTTAGAAGAAGGTAGCACAATAATTAGAGTCGGTAGTGCTTTGTTTTCTTAAAAATCAACCATAAAACTCATCAATTGCAGTAGCGGCAACATCTTGTATAGTTCGGTAGCTGTTGCGCAATAGTGGCATTACCTCATTAATATTTATCCACTTGGCTTCTTGTATACCTTCTTCAGCTTGCGGAATTAATGTGCCATCAAAATCGGTTTTCATAGTAAACCAATAAGTAGCTTTTAAAATACGCAGTAAATTACTGGCGTAATTGTGGTAAGTGCAAGTTTGTTGAAAGCCAGCTAATGTAATTGGTTTTATTACTTCTAAATTTTGCACTCCAGTTTCTTCTTCAACCTCTCGCAAAGCTCCGTGGGCTTTAGGCTCATTAATTTTTAATTTACCTTTTGGTAAATCCCAAACATTGTGGCGCTTTATTAATAGTATTTCATTTTTAGAGTTAAATACTACGCCACCACCTGCTTCAATGTATTTAAAGTTGCCAAAAAAATCGGTTTTGAGGGTATTAAGTTGATCACTCCAAACAACAATTTCGCGAGCCATGGGGTATAGCTCTGCATAACTAATAATAGCCAATAAATCGGCATTGGTTTCATAATGAAATTCCAAAGCATCGGTGTTAGGATATAAGTCTGGAAAACTTTTCGCTTCAATTAGCGTAATTGGCAAATCGTTGATATAAATTTTATACATTAGCTTAATGGTTTTTAATACTGAAATAGCTACAAATATTGCTGAACTTCTTTTACAAGTTAATGCAATTAAAATAAAAAAACAAAACTATTTTACTTGGGCTTCTGGTATAAAGTCTCCTATTTATTGTGATAACAGAATTTTATTGAGCTATACAGAGCAACGCAATAAAGTTAAAAAGGCGTTTAAATATTTAATTGAAAATAATTTTGAAAACGTAAGCGCAATTTCAGCAGTAGCAACCGCAGGTATAGGTATTGGTGCTTTGGTTGCTGATGTTATGGATTTGCCATTTAGTTATGTACGAGATAAAAGCAAAGCTCACGGCAGGCAAAACAATATTGAAGGCGATATAGCCAACAATGCTAAAATTGTTGTAATTGAAGATTTAATTTCTACTGGTGGGAGCACTATAAAAGTAATTGAAACCTTACAACAGGCAGGTTATGAGGTTATTGGCGCGGCAGCAATATTTAGTTATGGTTTTAAAAAAGCGAGGGTAGCTTTTGAAAAAATTAGCGTACCCTATTACACATTAAGTGAGTATAATTTTTTGTTAGATTTATTAGAAAGGAAAAATTTTTTAACTGTTGAAGAAAAAAAGCGTTTGCAAAGTTGGCAAGCAAATCCAAAAGCTTTTGGCTAAGATTTATACTCCTCTTCAATTAGCTTTTTAAGTCTGTTGTAGTTTTTATTATTTTTCTTGCTCATAGCAATTTTAACAATGGGCAAAACTGGCCGAAAAAAAAATGAAGTAGGTTTAATAATGGTTTTTTGTATAATGGAAGTTGAATTGTTTTCATTTTCAATAAAAGCAATACTATTATAGCTATTAGCACCTGGGTTTTCTATAGTAAAACCAAATTTTTTATATATTTCAAAATATGTAATAGTTTGGTTCATCATCATATCATTACCATCCACTTGAAAATGTAATATATATTTGCTATCAATTTTATTGGGCGTTTCTTCAATTACTTGCAAGCGTTTAAAACCGTCCATCCATAGTGGCATTTTACTTTGGTTGTGAAAATAATTCCAGGTATTAATAATAGGTGCATCTATAACATAATTATTTTCAATAGTTGCTTTTGGAAAACATAGGGCTAATATTAATAACGATGCTATAATTACAAAAGGAAACCAAAGTAGATAACGTAATATTCTCATTTATCGAACTGATGTGATTTTTTATCAAAGTTGACTTTCAATCCATTTTAAAGTATAGTTGAAAATTTTATTTTGCTCTACTTCATTATGTATTTCGTGCAATAAGTTGTCCCAAATTTTTAACGTAGCCAAGCTGCCAGCTTTTGCAACAAAAGCCTTACTGCCTTCTGGGCTAGTAATTTTATCATCGGCACCGTGCATTACTAAGGCAGGCACACTTAATTTGGGTGCATTTTCTATTGCCCAATTACCAGCATCCATCATATCAACAAACATGCGCGCACTTACGTAATCGTGTACTAACACATCTTCTTTATAGTTTTGTACTACCGTTTTATTGTGCGATAAATCATTTGCATTAAGCTTACTGCGCTCTGTAAAAGCACCATAAATACCACTCATCATTTTTCCTAAAGCAACCTTATATTTTGGAGGCTCAAAACCTAACTTAAGCAAAGCACCAGTAATAATGGCACCTTTTATTTTGGGCTGATTGGCTAAAATGTAGTTACTAACCATATTACCGCCAAAACTATGTCCATATAAAAAGGTTGGTGTTTCAGGCAAGTGTATTTTTCTTTCGGCCAGTAGCTTGTCAATATCAAACATTAACATGGCATAGCTTGGTGTGTGGCCTCTTTTTCCACCCGATTTGCCGTGCCCACGTTGGTCGTAAGCCAAAACAGCAATATCGTTATCATTAAAAAAATTAGCCATATGCTCGTAGCGGTTACAATGTTCTCCCATACCGTGCACTAAGCATATAACAGCTTTAGTATTACTGGGTTTCCACATTTGGCCAAACATTTTTAAGCCATCTTTACTGCTCCATTCTAAGTTTGTATTCATATTGTAGTTTCAACTATTCCTCTAAAATACATAAAAGGTCAAAATAATAAGCTATTTTTTATAACATTAGCATATTAAACAATAATTTAAGGGCATAAAAAGTAAAATGAATTCCATCTTAAAAATGATAATTAAAATAATTTTATTAGTAATATTATTAATATTTGTTGTGCTTGGTGGTTTAATTATACACGGTAGCTTAACAGTATTTAAACCCGAAAAAACAGAAGTAGTAACTGTTGAAAATAACTTAAAACCTAAAGTTGTAGCCAATGAATTGAGCTTGCTAATATGGAATATTGGCTATAGTGGTTTAGGTAAAGAAATGGATTTTTTTTACGATGGTGGAAAAACAGTTTATGGAAAAAAGGATTTAATTGAAGGTTATTTGAATAAAAACATTGAATACCTATCTAAACATAAAAATACAGATTTTGTGCTTTTACAAGAAGTAGATCGAAACTCGTGGCGATCGCATAAAACTAACCAATACAAAGCAATAAATAAGCTGCTAAATAGCCATGCTGCTGCATTTGCAACTAATTATAAAGTGCAATTTTTACCATTTCCATTTAACAAGCCTTTAGGCAAAATTTGGAGTGGTTTGGCCACTTACAGCAAATACCAACCTACGGAAAGCACTCGGTATCAGTTTCCAGGTAGTTATAGCTGGCCAAAATCTAATTACTTATTAAAAAGATGTTTTTTATTGCAACGTTTCAAAACTAATAACAAAAAAGATTTAGTTGTAATTAATACTCATAACTCTGCTTACGATAGTGGTGGTAGTTTAAAAAAAGAAGAAATGGCCTATCTTAAAAATATTTTACTACAAGAATTTGAAAAAGGAAATTACATTATAGTTGGTGGCGATTGGAATCAAACTCCTACTAATTTTAACAACAATACTTTTAAAAAAATAGAAGAAAGCTACGATCAAATACCAATTGCTAAAGATTATTTACCTAATAACTGGCAATGGATTTATGATGCTGGTACGGCCACTAACCGTAAATTGGCAAAACCTTTTGAGGTAGCTTATACCTTTACAACAATAATAGATTTTTACTTACTTTCACCAAACATTGAAGTAATATCGGTTAAAACAGATAATTTAAACTTTGAAAGTAGCGATCATCAACCTGTTAATCTCAATATTAAATTAAATTAGTTGTTTATCTAACTTAATTATTTTAGAACTAAGTACTTTTAATATTGGTTTTTCAATAATTTTTGATTCAATATAATCTATAAATTTAATTTCATCAATAAATGATTTGCTATTTTTACTTTCATCTGAAGCTTTTAACAACTCTGCTTTAAATACAACCCATTTGTTAATAACATCCCTTTTTTTAGGTATATTATTGATGTATTTTAAATGCTTAACTATCAAATGAGCAATTTCATAAGCATCTTTTTTATCAGTTAAAAACCTAATTGTTGATTGGTAAACAGACTTAAATAAATTTTCTATGCCCAGTTCCATATAACAAATTAAGCACAAAATGTTTGAGGTTAAAAAATTTTCGGTATAGGTTTTTTTAATATCAAAACCTAATATTGTATTACAAGCATCAGTAGTTTTATTATAATGGCCATTAAAAAAATAAACCAAAGCAATATTTATTAAAAATGATATTTGGTTGCGTAACTCCATTAAATAACTATGCTCTAAATAAAAGGCTTTAATGTGTTTTAAATAGCTTGTTGCCAGGCTAATATTGCAGGTGGTTCGGTAAATTGTAATTCGTGCTATATGTGTGCGCACGTTTATGTAAAGTAAGTTTTTGCTATTTAATTTTAAATTAACCTTGTTTTTTAAGTTTTCTAATTTATAAACAGAACTAAGTGCTTCGTTATATAATTTTAAATGATATTGGCTAAAAATAACATTATTAAGTTGGTTAATGTATGCTATAGTATAACTGCCAATTAAATACGGGTTTTCTTCAAAAATATCTACTAATTGTAAACGATATTCTAAACATTTTGCCAGCTCTCCATTTAAACTGCTAACAAAGCTATTTAACGAAACCCAATGTACATTTGCTCCAATTGATAAGGATAGCGCTTTATCTTTTAATAAATTTTGTTCATAATCAGTTAATACTTTATCTACTATTTTAGTACCAGTAAGTGGCATTGTTGAGTTAATTAATTCATAATGAAACTTTACCCAAATTCTATTAAAGTTTAACAAGTTTTGGTGTTGATCTAAAATTGTAAGGTTTAAATCTTTGTTTTTTTTATTTTGGTGGCTGTTGTCAACTACGAGTTTGTTAAAATGAGCTCTTTCAGTTTTTAAAATTCTTTGTAATACTATAAAACGATTTTCTTCTACGGCCTTTTTTTTAGTAGTAAATAGCAAGTTTTGTGCTTGTTTAAACAGCCCTTTTTCAAATAAAATTTCGGCTTGCTCAACCATGCCTATAAAATGCGAGTCGCTACTGGTTGACGAGTGGTAAGCTTCTAAGGTTCTTAAAATGGCATTATACAACCTTGCTTTAGTAACGGTTAACCTTTTTACGAAAGTTTTATCAGAAAATTTTTTTATTATTTTATTTTCGTTGTAAGTATTTTGTTTATCAATTGCATCAAAAAGCAACACCATGTTTTGTTGCAAATTCGAATCGCTGGTTTTCATTTTTAGTTTAAAATAACGCTTCTCGGTTTTTTCGAGCGATTTAATTAAGTCAAATAAGTCAATAGAATTTTTCATTAGAAATGTGATTTAAAGTTGTAATAAGTAATTGATATTCAATTAGTTAATTAAATTTTGTTGTTGTTAGATGCGTGAAATTAAAAAAAAATAGCTTGAAAATTTTGTATTGTTCTAAATATCTTTCAGTCTAAAATAAAACAAATGAAATAAATATTATAATTATTGAGAAACATTGTATTTATGGTTCGCTTACTTACGCTTCTAAACCACACTATTTAATTGAGTATATTTAACTATAATTTTTTTTTAATAACATAAAAAAATAAACCACTATGATGAATTATGAGAACTGTAGCAACACGCTACAAAACATTAACTTATTTAAGGAAATAGACCAACCTTGTTTTGATGCTTTATTGAAAATTTCTGAAAAAATATCTATAAGGAAATACAAGTATGTCTATAGATCAGAAGAATCGGCTAATACAATTTATTTTTTGCTTAAAGGAAGAATAAAAATTTGTAGCTATAATGAAATAGGCAAAGAATTAATCAAAACCATACATTATCCGGGCGAAATGTTTGGCGAAGATGGATTGTTAGAAAGAACATCGTACGAAGATTATGCGCAAAGTATGGATAGAGATGTGCAGGTATTAGCTATAAATACAAATGATTTAAAAAAATTCTTTTGTCAAAACCCTTCGCTTTCCATTAGGTTATCAACTAGGTTAGGTAGTAAACTTAAAGCAGCACAAAAAAGAATTGAAAATTTCATTTTTAAAAGTGCCCGTTGTCGAATTATTGAGTTTATAAAAGACTTAGCTGAAAAACAAGGACAAGCAATAGGCTATGAAGTACTAATCAAAAACTTTTTAACCCATAATGAAATTGCAAGTTTAATTGGTACTTCAAGGCAAACAGTTACAATTGTTTTAAATGAGTTGAAAAAAACCAATCAAATACATATAGATCGTAGAAATGTTTTGGTTAGAGATATAAATAATTTAATTTAATATTACGAAATTTTAAATACAATTCCAAAATGTTAAAGATTAGATACTGGTAAAATAAGCCAGTATCTTTTTTTTAATTTTCTTAAACCTAAACTATTTGGTTCTACTACGAATTTAATGGAACATTGCGTTTAAGTCTTAGAAGTACTTATACCCCAACAGTCATCGCAGAAAAATCGGAGAGAAACGGAGATTTTATCTGCGATCTCGCCTATTTTTTGGGAGAAATAGCGGATATTTTATTCCGTTGCTCTCCATAAAATTCCGCTATAACGTTTGTTCGGTATTTAAATAAAAGGTCTATAATTTTTGGCTAAAATGATGATTATAGATATTCTATCATTTCATTTAAAATAAAATAGATATATAAAAATCTTGAAAATTTAGCTGTAAAAACTAAATCTACACTAGCTGTTTTGTAAACAAGTAAAATAAGAAAAAATTAATAAGTAAGTGTATTGTAGAAATCACTTTTTAAATTTTTGTTATAAGTTAATTTTTTTTTATTCAAGCAAATTTAAATTATTGGAATTAACTTCATCTTAAAATTATCTATATAATAATATAGATTAAGCCGAAAAAAGGTAAATTAACCACAATGAACAATTTCATAAACTGTAGTAAATCCTTACATCAAATTAGTTTGTTTAATGAAGTGAAACAACCTCACTTTGATGCATTAGTAAGTGTGTCAGAATTGAAATCAATAAAAAAAAATAAGTATGCTTACAAACCAGGTGAAACTGCAAGTAGGGTCTATTTTTTACAAAAAGGTAGAATTAAGATTTGCAGTTACAATAAACTGAGTAAAGAAGTAATAAAAAACATTCATTACCCTGGCGAAATGTTTGGAGAGGATAGTTTGTTAGAAAGAGATACTTATGAAGATTATGCACAAGCAATGGATAGAGATGTGGAAGTACTATCTATTGATGCCAGTTGGTTAAAAAAATTTATTTGCAGTAATCCTGCTTTGTCCATCAGGTTGTCAACCAAAATTGGAAGTAAGTTAAAAGCAGCGCAAAAGAGAATTGAAAATTTTGTATTTAAAAATGCCCGTAGCCGTATTGTTGAGTTGATAAAAGAATTAGCTCAAAAACAAGGACAAAATATTGGCTACGAAGTTTTAATTAAAAATTTTTTAACCCACAACGAAATTTCAAGCATAATTGGTACCTCAAGGCAAACAGTAACTATTGTTTTAAATGAGCTTAAAAAATCTGATCAAATACATATTGACCGTAGAAACGTATTGGTAAGAAACATAGAAAGTTTAAGTTAACTAAGCAGTTTGCTTGTTTATAATACTGTTTAAAATTTTTTTTGATCGTATTTTTCCAAACTCTGCAATATGATATTGATAATATCTTAAAAGTATATCAAGTATATCCACCTTTTCAACCTTTGTAAGTTTAAGTTTGGTTTTGTTGTTTACAGCAACTAAGCAGTTGTAAAGCAAAATTGATTGTATTGCTGTAAGTTGATGTTGATTTAATATGTGATTTTCAATAAATTGCCCTTGTGATAAGCTAAAATAATTTTGCTTCTCAGTTTTATTAAGCAATGGCTTAAAGCCCAAAAAAGCACTCAACTCTATTATAAAAAATATAATGTAATCAGCATGTTTTTCTTTATAAACATCTAACAGTTCAATTTTTTGATATAAAAAGTTAAAAAGATGGAGGTTGGCTATTTCTTCTTTAATACTTTTTGCCAATATTTCATTTAAAAAAAGAAGTACACAACGTTTCGTATTATTAAAAGGAATTTCACTAAACATATAAGCCCATTGCATTTCTTTAATACGCTTAATGTTTTGGTTTTCTTTAAAATAAACTTCTAAACTTAATAAATTAAGCGGTTGTAAGTAAGCAATTTTATTTTTAGCCCGTTTAGCAAACAAACCATTTACTATGTAAGTTTGTACACCAAATTTTTCGGTGTAAATATTAACAATGGCACTACTTTCTTTAAAACGTATAACCTTTAATACTATGCCTTTGGTATGATGTAACAATTTTTGCTGTAAAGCTAAATAATTATTGCTTTTTGTTTTTTATCATTCCTTAATGAATTTTTTTGGTGCATTAACTGTTGTAAGCAAATACTCAATAAAATAAAGTTATCTTACAACCTGTTATTTAATAGTAATTATAAATGATATTTTGGTCTCTTGTTTTTTTAGGATCGTTAATCCTGCTTATTAAATCATCAGATTTTTTTGTTGATGCAAGTTTAGTAATTGGAAACCATCTAAAAATACCGCAACATATAATTGGGATAACTTTAGTTGCCTTAGGCACTAGTTTGCCCGAATTAGCATCATCAATTGCTACAGTTTTAAAAGGCTCAAGTGAGGTTGTTTTAAGTACGGTTGTGGGTTCTAACACCTCAAATATTTTACTAATATTAGGCATTACAGCAATTGTAAACGGTAAAATAAATATAAATTTAAAGGAACTAAAACGCTTTATACCCCTACTAATAATATCGGTTATTTGGTTAATAATTTCTTGTTTCGACAATGTTTTTGGCCGCTTTGATGCTTTGGTTGCACTTATTTTAATGGCTGTATTTTTAGCTACTTGTATGTACAAAAACGACATTAAAGAGGAAGAAGAAATAATTACAGAAACATCTATTACAAAGCACGTTTTAATATTTATGGCAAGTATAGCAGCCATTTACTTTTCTGCAGTTTATTTAATTAATTCTTTGCAAAAAATATCAGCCATGCTCGGTGTTGGTGAAGATATAATAGCATTAAGCGCCTTGGCTCTCGGCACTTCGTTACCCGAGTTAATAGTATCAATTAATGCTACCCGAAAGGGTAAACATTCTGTTGCTATAGGTAATATTGTAGGGTCTAACATTTTTAATTCTTTTGCTATTGCTGGTATTCCTGCCTTAATTTCGCCATTAATAGTAACTTTTAATGTTACTCAGTTTGGCCTGCCTATTATGGCAGTTGCTACGTTGCTTTTTTTGCTATTTATTATTGATAGTAAAATAAACCGTTTAGAAGGCATTTGTTTAACAAGCGGTTATTTGGTGTTTATAATATGGATGTTTTATAACCTTTCTTAAAAGTAAAATTTGTTGTATGTCAAACTTGTACAATCAATTAGCTGCGGTATATGAGGCTATGTATAAAAGCTTCATTAGTTATGCAGATGAATTTGAACTGTATAAAAGTTTAGTTGAACCCCATCTTACCAAAAAAACCATTGTAGAAATTGGGTGTGGCACAGGCAATTTAGCTAATTATTTTAGTGATGCCGGATATGATTATACCGGCTTAGATGTTAGCACTCAAATGCTGCAAATAGCTCAGCTTAAAGCACCTAATTGTAATTTTTTGGAGGCTGATATGCGCCAGTTTAGCTTAAAGCAAGCCGTAAATTGTATTATTATTACCGCCCGCACTATTAGCTATTTAATAACTAATGATGATGTAAACAATGCGCTCGAAACCATAAACAAAAACTTATTACCAAATGGCATTTTATGTTTCGATTTTATTGATGCCAACAAATACATTAGCCAATTAGCAGCAAATAATAAACCAATACACAAAGCTACCAGCATGGGCATTACTTATGTTAGAAAAGGCCATTGGCAAAATAGGTTTACTCACGGTTTAGATTTTTATTGGACGGCCAACTACTACAAACAAAATAATAACGAATTAAAATTGTTGGGCACAGATGAAGCAATGGTACGTGCCTTTACCAAAAACGAAATTGAAAATTGGCTGGCCATTAATGGTTTTGAATGTTTAAAGTTTATTGAAAGAGCAACTTATGCTTTCCCAACCTTTGTGGTGGTGGCTAAAAAGAGGTAGGTTTTAGGGAACTTAAATTTTAATTTTTTTTATTGGTAAGAAATGTTATTATTCTTTACCCAGAGTTATTTGTAATGACTTTTAAAGCATTACTTTCGTCCACTATACAAAAATACAAACAAACCATTTTTTATTTAACTTAGTAAAATGAAAATCAAATATTACTTATCACTTTTATTGCTACTCATGTTTGTTACAAAGGCAGCAGAAGCCCAATCTACCTGGGATGAAGTTTATACCATTTTAAAAACCAATTGCGGCACAGCTAACTGTCATACTGGGGTAGAAAATCCTGCTGGTAAACTATATTTCGATTTAGAAAAAGAATTTGTGCATTTACAAATACTAAACCAACAGCCGCAAAACGAAACCGCCAAAGCCAATAACAACCGCTTAATTTATGAAGGCGACCCTTACCGAAGTTACATTTTTAGAAAACTAAACAATGGCTTTGCCGAAGATGTTCCGCTGGAAGCAGGGGAGCAAGATGATTTTCATAATATAGAAATAAGCGAGATAGATAAAGAAATGGTTCGCCAATGGATTTTATATGGCGCACCAACCGAAGGCGAAGTAGTTAAAAAAACTACCATTGAAGAATATTATAACGGAAATGGCATAAAATCGGTTACAGAAAAACCTGCTGCCCCCCAAAATGGTTTCCAAATTCACGTGGGGCCTTATTTTTTGCCGGCAGGGGCAGAGCAAGAATATTTTTACAAATATCCATTGGATAATATTTTTGATAAATACGAGGTAACCGCCTTCGAAACCTTTATGGGCCAAAGTTCGCATCATTTTATAATAATGAAATTTTGGAACAGCTTTGTAGCCCAAACTAAAGCAGGCCTTAGAATTTGGGATAGGCACGACCACGCCACTTTTGAAGAAGTAGCCCAACAAAACCAACGTATTGAACTACCACAAGGTAGTGCCTTTGAATGGCGTACCAATACAGTATTAGATTTAAATACGCATTACATCAATTTTTCATCCAATTCAACATTGGCGTGCGATGTGTATGTAAACGTTGAAACCCAAGCTGCTGGCACGGCAAAGCAATTAATGTTTACCCAACTAATACCCGATACTACTATCTATATTCCTAACAAAGGCGAACGCATAGAAGTTATTGATACATTTAAATCTCCTGTACCAATACCAAAAATATATTTATGGTCGCTTACTTCGCATGCCCATAAAACTAGTATAGATTATGATATTTATCAACCCATTCCTGGCCAAGCATCTAACCATATTTACGATGCCAGTTGCCCAGGCGGCGTTCCTGGTTGCAATAATACATTGTATGAGTATGAACGCCCGCCTACACGTTATTTCGATCCTTTTTTAGAAACCGCACCTGCTAATGGCGTAATTCATAAAGCAACCTATATTAACAATGGCTCAAAACCACTTACTTGGAATTGGACAAGCGAAGGCGAAATGATGGTTTTTGTAATGCGCTATTTGTTTGATACTACTGGCGTTAAAATTGTAAATAACCCAATAATTGAGGTGGCAGATTTTATACAACCAGCAATTAATGTATGGCCAAACCCAGCAACTAATAAAATTTATATTGATATGCCTGCTGTTTCAAATGAAAATTTAACATTTTATTTAACGGATATTAGTGGCAGAACATATAAGCAACAAAGTATTTTAAGTAAAAAAAATGTTTTAGATATTGAATATTTAAGGTCTGGAGTATATTTATTAATTATTGTGAATGATACAGAGGAAAAAAAATATCATCAAAAAATAGTGAAACAGTAAGAATATTGCCGATTATCTAATTTATTCTAAGCAAATGTGCATTTCTATTTTAGAAAATATGATATATTTGTATTATAAAGAATTAATAAAATCTTAACTAAAATGAAAAAACTTCTATCTTTAGTAATGTTACTACTGAGCGCTATAATTATATTTGCTCAACCACCTGCTCCACCATGTTCCAACTATGCGGGCGTAGATCCTTTTTCCTTTTACGGAAATGAAATATGCGGAGAAAATGGTGCTTTTTTAGAACTTAATATAATAACAAATGGCCCACCAATAGGCGAGTTTTACGATGTTATCGTTTCTGGTACGGATGGCTCTCAGAGTACTGGCTTTGCAGTTGATGATGGCTTTGGCTTTGCCGAACTTATGCCCAACCCAGTAGAAGGTTGTGAACCAGCAGAAGTAGCTTTTGAAATGATTATAAATTGTTCAGAAACTGGAGATGAATTAGATGTTATTGATTTGGGAACTTATACCGTTTATCCACAATTAACGGTTGTAGTAGTTGAACCAGGTTGTGGAGAAGGTGAAAACGGCTCAGCAACATTAGTAGCACCAAACGGTGAAATTTGCGATGGCTCAATTGAAGGCATTGCAGGTGTAGATGGCGATTGCGAAAACCAGCAACCCGGTACTTTAACTTACGATTTTAATCCTTTCCCCAATGCGATTTATTGCTTTTTTAATTTTAGCGATGTAATTGAAGAACCGTGTTCTGAGTTAGAGTTTGGTTGTACAGATCCTAATGCTTGTAATTTTAGCGAAGCAGCCGTTTGTGATGATGGTAGTTGTGTTGTAATAGAACCTTGTTGCCCTCGTCCGGTAGCTGAAACTTTACCAACTGCAGCATGTGCTGGTGGCGAAAGCGAGGTTTGCGTCACTTTTGATGGAGATATTAGTGCAATTGATGTTCCTGGAATGTTTATATCCTCCGATTACGGTGGCTCTGGTTTTTCATCTTCTGAAGACCCTGCTACTAATGAAATTTGTTTTATTTTAGAAATATTTAACTACTACGACCCTTGCCAACCCGTTGAAGATAATTTTACTTTAGAATATTTTTGTCCAGAAACCGGAGAGAACGTAAACTTTGATCTCGGTACCATTACAATTTACCCGCCACCTTTTGTTTTTGAAGTTTTTAGTCAGCCCTCTCCAGAATGCGGCGGCACACCTCAAATCTTTCCACCGCAATGTGGCGAGTTAGTTATTGGTGAAATTACAGATCCTATTAATGACTGTGAAAATTTAACACCCGGTGTTTTAAATTATGATATTGATCCGGGTTTTGATTTAACTGGAGCACCAGATTGTTTAACCGCCATTTTAGCAGGAGAATTGCCAATTCCACCATGTGAAGAAGATTGCCCTTGTGAGGGTACTTTATGTGGAGGCTCTTGTACCGATTTAATGATAACAGCAACGGGTTTACCACAAGCTATTTGTGCTTTTGGTGGAGACCCTATAACTATAGAAATTACAGGACAAGGAGCTGCTACGGCCGCTTATTTTGGTACTATATTAGATAGTAATGGTAACCCTATAGACTTTTTCTTTCATCAGCCCGGAGACCCAACTATTTTTGATATTTTTCCTCCTTTTGACAATGTAGGATGTGAAGTGGAAACCTTTACCATATCTTATGAAATAAATTGTGCTGTTGATGGTGAAATTATAGCCACCGATGTTTTAGGAGATGTAACCGTTTATCCAGATCCTTTTGCTTTTTTACCTGAAATAATAGAAGGTCAACCTTGCGGAGCAGGAACAACTATTATACCAGCTCCCTGTGGTACATTTGTTTCAAACCCTGAACCTATACCCAACCCACAATGTGGCGAAGGTGCAGACGACCAAGTTGTAACGTGGATGGTAGATTTAGGCTTTGATCCTGCAGATGCACCCGAATGTTTCGATGATAGCTTCTTAATGGGTGAGTTTATTGTTTTTGGTTGCCCAGATAACCCAGGTGATCCTTGCTTTTTAGAATGTTTGGGTGAAGGTACTTTAGATGAAAATTGCAATTGTGCAGTAGAAGGTGCGCCTCAATTAGAAATTGCTGGAGACCCACCAGTAGCTGCTTGTCAGGGCGAGCCATTTCAGGTAGATGTTAATTTAATAGGTATGATTCCACCAGGGCAAGGTTTTGGAATAGAAATTTTAGACCAAAACGGTAATGGAATTAATTTTATACAAGTAGATGAATTTACGGCCTTTCCATTAAGCATAGATTTGTTTGATTTTAATTATGGAGATCCGTGCGCAACAAGCGAAGTTACTTATACCATTATTTTAAGATGTTTTTACGATTTTTCAATTATTGGTACGCCGCTGACTCTTGGTCCCATAACCATCTACCCAAGCCCACTCAATTACACACCAATTATAGAACCAGGCATCCCTTGCGAAGCAGAACCACAATTTATTTTAAATGATTTTTGTGAGGCCACATTAAATATTATCGAAACCGTGCCACCAGTAGATGATTGCGATGCTCCAGTTGCTGGTTTTATAAGCTATGAAGTAGTGCCTGCTTTTGATATTACAAATGCACCAGCTTGTTTTACAGATGAACTTTCAGGTCAAGCCCCAATTCCACCTTGTTTAGTTGATTGCCCTTGCGATGGCACTTTTTGCCAAGGTATTTGTGTAGATTTGATGGCTACAGCAAGCAACCTACCCGCCGAAATTTGTCCTGATGATGGTTTTCAATATCAATTAGATATAACTGGTATAGGAGCTGATATAGGTGTATATAACATTTTAACTTTCGATAATAATGGAATTAATGTAGGTTTTGACGTGCACAACTCCGGCGATCCTACCACAATTTTTCCATTTATTTTTCCATTTGTGCAAGGTTGTGTGCCAGAAAATCAAACTTTTACTTATGAAATTCAATGCCCAGACGATGGTAGTATTTTAGCCGCAGGTACAATCGGTACTGTTTTAGTTTATCCAAGCCCTTTTAACTTTTTTCCAAACATAACGCCAAGCATTGCTTGTGAGCAAGATTTAGTAATTACACCAGCACAATGCGGAACAGTTGTAATAGCTCCCGATCCAATACCTGTACCAGGCTGTGGCGGGGAAGATACAGAAGTTACTTATACAGTTGATTTTGGCTTTGATTATCCACCAGATTGTAATGTTTTCCCTATTGAAGGAGTAGAGCCCGTTTTTGCTTGTGCAGGAACACCAGGCGACCCTTGCGATGATGGAAACCCTTGCACAGTAAATGATGTGTTAGATGAAAATTGCAGCTGTATAGGCGAAGGACCAACAGCAACGCTTGATGCGCCTTTGCCCGAATCAGTTTGCGCTTTTGATATATTTACAATAACCGTTTCAGTTGATATAATTCCTGATCCAGACGGACTTTTTGTAATTATTCAAGATAATTCTAACAATTACCCAGGTTTTATATTTTTAGCACCAGGCGACCCACTTACTGTAAATGTTGATATTTCTCCATTACCACAACAACCTTGTGTTGTCGAAGATCTTGAATTTTTCTTAGAGTTAAGATGCCCGTCTAATTTTAGTTTAATAGGGGTTCAAATTCCTTTGGGTACGGTAAATGTTTTTCCTAATTCAGATGCCTTTACGCCACAAATTGAACCAGCTGTTGCTTGTGGTATAGCACCAGTAATAACAGCTCCAGAATGTGGCGATTTAGTGTTAGCAGAAACACCAGCAGACCCTACAGCTTGCCCAGCCGGCAACGATGGTTTTGTTGAATATACCGTTGATCCTGGTTTTGATATAAATGCAGTACCCGATTGTTTCGACACCACCGTTTTAAGCGGACAAGAGCCAATTATAGCTTGTAGTAATTGTTGTCCATTAGTTGCAGATGTTACCGTTGCCAATGCCGGGCCATTTTGCTCAGGAGATATAACCGAAGTTTGCGTAACTTTTGATGCGCCATTTGAAACCGACGGACAAATAACTATAAATGGAATTGATGCCGTTGCTGGCGACACTCAATTATGTTTTGATCTTACTTTAGTAAATGATGGTTGCAATTACCTGCCGCTTCAAGTACCATTTGAAATTGTCTGTACAGTTGATGCATCAACAAATATTGGCTTAACTCCAGATTTGTTGATTGCACCAGATCTAGCAAATTTCGAATATCAAGTATTTCCGGGCGGCTGTCAATTTCCACCTACTATTGGCCCTGGTAATAATTCACCTTGTTTTGTTTCTAGTGGTGCAACAACCATAATTTCAGATCCAGTTGATGGATGCCCTCCACTAGATGGCGAAATCGAAGTTGTATTAGATTATTTAGATGACAACTTTAACCCATTAGATGTGGCTGCTTTTGGTTGTGATGGTTTTGACACAACTGTTTTATTACCGCAACCTGGTTGTTCAACTTGTGACTGTCCTAATCCGCCTGCCAATGTAACAGTAACAGTAACTGCTTGTGAAGGTACTATGTTAGAAATTTGTATTGAGTTTGAAGTAGGCGATGAAGCCAATGCAATAGGTACGCAAATTAATATAAATGGAGATGCAGGAACATTTGTAAATTCAACACTTAGTGGAGATGGTATGAGCACAATATATTGCTCCGAATTTAGTACTGGTGTATTTATTGACTGTGAACCGGTTACTGAAAATTTAAATATAGATTTGTTATGTGCCTCTGATGAAACATCACTATTTAGCGATGTAGCTTCAACAACAATTTATCCATCATTAGATAAATTTAGTTATGAAGTAATACCAGCAGTTGACAATTGCCCACTTCCACCAGATTATCCAGAGATTATTAGTACAGGTGACTGTGAGTTGGATATTTTTGATGTAGTTACTGTTGACCCGCTTGATGGCTGTCCTCCAACACCAGGAAGTTTAACTTACTCCGTTAATTACATAGACGGAACACTATTTGTCAACGCACCTGCTGAATGTTTGTTTACCGAAGTTACGGCTGCCGTTGAACCAATACCAGCTTGCGATACTTGCGTTAACGATTGTGAAGATGAAATTTCAGGTATGGTTATTCCGCCTGCAGGTTGTGCCGTTACAGGCATTACCGTTACCATTTATGATGATATGGGCAACGTAATTACAACACTTACAACAGATGCTGGAGGTGTATACGATTCTTCACCAATGGTTTACCCGTGTGGAGATTATACAGCTGAGTTAACGGCTGGTATTCCAATGTGTTATAGCGATGCCAATGGCGAAACCGGACCAAAACCTTTTACAATTGACGATGATCCGAATAACAATGATACCGATGGTACTGATTTTGCACCTCAACCTTCAGTCTGTAACTTTTCGGTAGGCGTATCTGCTTTTGAAT
>Ga0209831_1000024_pt1 | contig 118057 bp, 110 predicted proteins | sample Maine_Asex4_meta_FD_187451 | JGI IMG/M metagenome (GOLD analysis project Ga0209831, IMG submission 187451) | Marine algal microbial communities from Maine, USA - Maine_Asex4_metaG (SPAdes) (version 2) | ecosystem: Host-associated > Algae > Red algae > Unclassified | place: Maine, USA... | reverse complement strand
CGGGCTGACAAACCCCGGAAACGGGGCACCCATGTGCCGAAAACACAACCGACACAAACACAACCAAAAATTCACCGTATGGCGCGACCCCACCGGCCACTTCCACATCCTGCGACCCGACGGCACCCCACTCGAGTAAGCACGGATACACGAAGACGCGCCGAAACATGAAACCATTTGGCAAGGCGACGAGTCCAACCATGAACCGATCTCTGCGCACGTCGGCGCAGGCGAAGAGAAGAGAGCACGCGTGATTGCATTCACCTATCCGGGACAAGGATCACAAACGAGCGCTATGGGCGAGCCCTGGACCGGCCATCCGTCGTGGGAACTCGTTGAGGAAGCCTCGGATGCGAGCGGCCGTGACGTTGCAGGGCTGCTTCTCACCACCGACGACGACGAGCTCCGTCAGACCCGCAATGCTCAGCTGGCTACGTTCACCTTGTCGATGGTGATGGTCGATGCCGTGAACCGAATCGGCGTGGAAACACGTGGCCATGCTGGACACAGCCTCGGCGAGTACACGGCGCTGGCGTCATCCGGTTGCCTCGACTTTGCCGATGCCGTGCGCCTGGTAGCCGAACGCGGCGAGGCCATGCAGGTGGCTGCCGAGGAGCACGAAGGCACCATGGCCGCAGTCCTCGGACTCGCCGATGCGCTTGTGGAACAGGCAGCCCATGCGGTGGACGATGTCTGGGTGGCCAACTACAACGCTCCCGGCCAGGTCGTTATCGCGGGAACGCCATCCGGAGTGGAAGCTGGCGGCGAGAAGGCGAAAGAGCTTGGCGCCAAGCGGGCAATGGCCCTCAGTGTTGGCGGAGCGTTCCACACGCCGCACATGATGCCGGCGCAGGATCGCCTTGAGAAGGCGCTGAGCCAGACCGAATTCCGCAACCCGGACCATCCCATCTACAGCAACGTTGACGCCAGTCCGCACAGCTCCCCGGAAGAGATCGCTGAACTTCTCGGCCGCCAACTCACCTCACCGGTCCGGTGGAGCCACGCCGTGGAACGGATGGTCGCCGACGGATTCAGCACGCTTGTTGAGATTGGTCCCGGCACCGCACTCAGCGGCATGGCGAAGCGCATCACGAAGACCACACGCAACCTCAAAGTCAATGTGCCTGGAGATCTCGACGCTCTGCTTGAGAGTCTCGGCGCCCACGACGCCAGCGAACGAGTCCTCGAAGGAGAGGTACTCTACGCCTATGAGCGCATGGTTGTCAGCCCTGGCAGCGGCGTGTTCACCCCCGTCACCAATGTGGCCGCCGGGTCCGTGGTAAAAACGGGTCAACTGATTGGAACAGTCGGAGACAGCGACGTCCGCACGTTATTCAACGGAGACTTCATGGGATACCTCGCCCTGCCAGGTGAGCGAGTACACCCAGCGCAACCAATTGCCTGGCTGAGGACGACATGACCGCTTGGACCGGTTCTCGCATCACAGGGTGGGGCGTTGCCCTACCCGAGAACATCGTCACAAACGACGATCTTTCGAAGACACTCTCAACGAGCGACCAATGGATCCGCGAGCGGACAGGTATTGGCGCGCGTCATGTTGGCGGAAGCACCGAGCAGTGGGCCACGGAGTCCGCAGCGAAGGCACTTGCCCAGGCCGGATGCGACCCGAGCGACATTGACTTTGTGATTCTCGCCACCACGTCGCCCGACAAGCAGTGCCCGGGAACAGCAGTGCTCGTGCAGAAGAACCTCGGTTTGAGCTGCGGCGCGGTCGATGTGCAAGCTGCCTGTTCCGGCTTTGTGTACGGACTCAACATGGCCCACGGCCTTATTGCCACTGGCATGAAGAAGATTCTGGTCATCGGCGCTGAGACCATGAGCCGCATCACCGACTGGTCGGATCGCAACACTGCGATCCTGTTCGGCGACGGCGGCGGCGCCGTGGTGCTCGAAGCGACCGATGGACCCGACGCGATCCTCGGCCACTCCATGGACGCCCAGGGCGCTCTCGAACACGTCCTGTACGCCGACCACGATGGCGGTTGCCTGATCATGGAAGGCAAGGAAGTCTTCCGACAGGCAGTGACCGCAATGGTGAAGTCAAGTCGTGACGCAATGGAAAAAGCTGGCGTGAGCATCGACGACATTTCACTCATCGTGCCGCATCAGGCCAATATCCGGATCATCGAGTCATCCTGCAAGCGGCTCGGAGCGGACATGGCCAAGACAGCCGTCGTGCTCCATCGCACCGGCAACACCTCGTCTGCTTCCATCCCCCTCGCCATGGTCGATGCCATCGAGAACGAGCGCATCAACCCGGGAGAACTCATGCTGCTGGTCGGTTTCGGGGCCGGCATGACCTCTGCGGCCGCAATCATCCGTTGGGATCCCTGAGCAGTGCAGTTCAAGCGCTGTAGGTATCCAAGCTGTAGGTATCTAAGCAGTCGGACCTCAGAAGTCTGCGGTGTAGCGTGAAGCCAGTCCCACCGGTTTCCCTTCACAACATTCCCGTCCATCACAGTTTCTTTCAACAGACGGCCGAGGCGAGCGCATGACAACAGAGGAAGCAGCCGAACCTCAACCCCGGGTTGCGCTGGTCACCGGCGCCGCGAAGGGAATCGGCCTCGGCATCGCCAAAGAACTCGCTGCCCAGGGGCACAAGGTTGCCATCACGTACCGCTCGACCACTCCTGACCCCGACGAAACTGAGGGCCTGTTCGCGGTGCAGTGCGACGTGACCGACTCAAACAGCGTCGACACAGCGTTCACCGCGATTGAAGAGGAGCTCGGCCCGGTCAACATCGTTGTTTCGAACGCAGGGATCACCAAGGACGGCCTGCTGCTGCGCATGGCCGAAGACGACTTCACCAGCGTGATCGACGCCAACCTTACGAGCGGTTATCGGCTCGCAAAGCGCAGCACCAAACTCATGATGAAGGCCCGATGGGGACGCATCATCTTCATCGGCAGCGTCGTTGGTATCGCCGGCCAGGCTGGCCAGGCGAACTACGCCGCATCGAAGGCCGGGCTCGTAGGACTTTCGCGATCTCTTGCCCGCGAGTTCGCATCCCGAAACATCACGGTGAACGTGGTCGCTCCCGGCCCCATCGACACCGATATGCTCGCCCAGCTCTCCGAGACGCAGACCGCAGCAATCGTGGACGCAGTACCGGTCGGTCGCGTTGGTTCCATAAAAGAAGTCGCCGCCGCTGTAGCCTTTCTGGCTTCGGACTCCGCGAGCTACATCACCGGTGCCGTCATCCCCGTGGATGGCGGCCTGGGAATGGGCAGCTAGCGCTATCTGTTGGATGCAACGATCACCAAGTGCAATGATCACCAAGTGCAATGACCCCCAAGTGCAATGACCACCAAGATCTCATGCGAAGCTCCAGCTTCGTGAAACACAAAGAAATATCAAAGGAAGTAATGCTGTGAGCGACGCCAATTTCGCCCGGTTCCAGAAGTGCGCCGTAGAGGTGCTCTCCGTCGAGGCCAGCGTGGTCACCAAGGACGCCAAGTTTGCTGAGGATCTCGACGCAGACAGCCTCGACCTTGTAGAACTCGTGATGGCTCTGGAAGAAGAGTTTGATGTGAGCGTTGACGAGAGCGAGCTGGAAGGCATCACCACCGCTGGTGGCGCCTTCGATCTCATCGTTTCCAAGCTCGGATGAGCGCGCGCCGCGTCGCGGTGACAGGCATAGGCGTTGTTGGGCCTTGCGGCGTTGGCCGTGAATCCTTCTACGACGGTCTTCTTTCCCCCTCCCCGGACGGCTCTCGTTCGGTAGAAGATTTCGACCTGACGCCGTATTTCTCGAGTCCGAAAGAGAGCCGACGGCTCGACCGTTTCACGCATTTCGCGCTGGTCGCCGCCTCGGAGGCTCTGGAGATGGCCGGCGCACTGGACGCTGACCCGGAAAGAATCGGCGTCATCGTCGGAACCGGCGTTGGCGGACTCACCACCATTGAGACGCAGGTCCTCGTGTTCCATGAGAAAGGTCCCCGACGGGTCAGCCCATTCCTTGTGCCCATGATGATGGCGAACGCTGCGTCAGCGAACATCTCCATGCGGTACGGCTTCACTGGACCGTGTGAGACCACTGTGACCGCGTGCGCGGCCAGCAATCAGTCCATCGGCAACGCCGCCAACATGATCCGTTGGGGGCGATGCGACGCCATGATTACCGGCGGCTCTGAAGCTCCCTTGACCAACACCGGCCAACAGGGCTTTATCAACATGACCGCCACCTCAAACGCTGGCATCTCGCGCCCGTTCGACGTTGAACGCGACGGGTTCATGCAAGCGGAAGGCGGCGGAATTCTCGTCCTTGAAGAAATGGAACGAGCCAAGGCTCGCGGTGCCACCATCCTTGCCGAGGTGGCCGGCTATGCCACCACGGCAGACGCAGGACACATCACCGCCCCTTCGCCGGGCGGCGTTGGTGCCATCCGGTGCATGGAAATGGCCCTCGAGGACGCTGGCATGGACGCTGGCGACGTGGTCTATATCAACGCACACGGTACCTCAACGCCGCTCAACGACGCCGCAGAGGCCGCCGCCATCAACCACGTGTTCGGCAGCCCAGGACCGCTCGTGAGCTCCACCAAGGGCGTTACAGGCCATGCTCTCGGAGCTGCAGGCGCACTGGAGGCCGTCGCCGTGATCATGGCGATGGAACGTGGCGTCCTGCCTCCAACGGCAGGCCTCGCCAACCCCGACCCGGACATGCCAGAGATCCGCCACATCATTGGTGAGGGTCAGGAATGGACCCCTGCTCCATCGCTCTCAAACTCGTTCGGATTTGGCGGCCACAACGCCTCGCTGGTCTTCACTCCCCCAAGCTGAGCTCGAGTTCCCTTCCGCAGAGACTCCCTGCCACAGCGAGCCTCTTCCAGGGCTCCCTATACAGCGACGAACATCAGCTCGCACCTGCATGCGAGCTCGCCTCCGACCGAGGCAGTGCCTGTGGCTTTGCCCGCCCGGCCTGACATGCGGGTCACCTCGATTGTCAGATCCAATCGTTCGCCTGGCGTGACCTGACGGCGCCATTTGACCTTGTCGAGCCCTCCGAACATCGGAATTCGCCCTTCGAACGCCCCACTTGCCAGCACGGCGTAGGCACCGAGCTGGGCTATGGACTCCGCCATGATCACACCCGGAAGCGTTGGTCGACCGGGAAAGTGACCGGCAAAGAATGCTTCGTCGCCCGTTACGTGCCAGAAACCCTCAGCTCGCTCGTTGGGGACGAGGAGCGTCACCTCGTCCAGAAAGAGAAACGGGTCACGATGTGGAATGACATCTTTCGGGCTGGCAAGATCAGTCATAGGGAGAGCTCCCGGTAGTTGTTGGTTGGATAAAACCAGGAAAGGCCACGCCGAAGCGCAGCCTTTCCTGGTTCTTACGAGAACGGAGAGAGTGAGCTCTCTCAGCTTCCCTTGGCGGCCTTCTTCAGCTTGGAACCAGCGGTCACCTTGATGGCCTTGGATGCCGGAATGTCCATGCTTTCACCGGTGCGGGGGTTGCGACCCTTGCGAGCCTTGCGGTCGGTGCGCTCAAAGGAGATCCAGCCGGGGACGGTGATCTTCTCATCGCTCTTGGCGACATGGCCGGCGACGACCTCGAACATGCCCGTGAGTGAAGCCTCAACATCTGACTTGCTTACACCGCTCTGCTCAGCAACTGCGTTGACGAGTTCTTGCTTGTTCATCGTCGTTCCTCCTATGGAAAATGCGACTCTTTTCAGCGATCCGCCCTGTGCGAACTGCTGATGTGTGACCAATTGATCGGAACCGGGCATCGAAGTCAAGCATTTCGGCATTGTTACATTCAAATCAGCGTGTTGTGTGGCGGGCTTTGCCACCCTTAGTGGCAATCAGACGGAAAAACCCCGAAAAACAGCGGTCTCAGGGAGCGCCCAGAAGTTCGGACATCACCCAGGATTCCAACCGGGCCAGAGCCGCTGAATCTCGCGGTTCTTGCGCCGCTGGGTGTTGAGCCAGCAGTGACTTTGTCCAAATCACCATCTCAAGCTCCGACACACAATCGACACATTCGTCGAGGTGGCGTCTGACCATATCGGCGTCGGCATGGCGCAGCTCCTCGTCGGCAAACGCGTCGAGCTGGCGGCTGGCGAGCATATGGCGCACAGTCCTCATCGCCTGTTACCAACCCACCACGATGGCTGACCATTCCCCTATGATCTTCAGGTGTCTGAAGATGCGCTCACCCCAGCTGCAGCGAATGCCTCTCCAGCAGAGTCTGAGGCGGCCTTCAAGAAGTATGTGGTCCCCGAAATCGAGGTCATGTACCGCGTCGCCCGTTCGATCACACGGAACCCCACCGACGCGGAAGACCTGGTTCAGGACACGCTCCTGCGCGCTTACCGGTCCATTCACCGCTTCGATGGTCGATACCCCCGGGCGTGGCTTCTTACAATCATGCGAAATGCGCAGTTGAACCGCGTCCGACGCAAGCGTCCGGAACTGATGCGTGATCCCGACGTGACCATGCGACGGGTTGCCGACAGCAGCGACGACGGTCAGGGCGTCGAAAATCAGGTAATGCACAACGAGTTCGATGCGTCGATCGAAACTGCGCTCAACGCGTTACCCGAGAAGTTTCGTGCCATTGTCCAACTTGTTGACATCGACGATCTCTCATACCAGGAGGCAGCCGACGTGCTGGACATCCCCGTTGGCACGGTGATGAGTCGACTCCACCGGGCCCGCAAGCGTGTCCGTACCGATTTGGAAGCAGCCGGTGTCACCGGCCCGTTCGGCAGAAAGAGCCAGTCATGAACCGACTCCGCGGCCGGCCGTTCAGTAACCGATCGAACCCCTCGTGCAAAGACGTCGCTGAGGTGCTCCAAACCTATCTCGATGGCGAAATGGACCATCGCGACCTGGATGCGGTCGAGCAGCATCTGCAGAAGTGCCGTGATTGCGGCCTCGAAGCCGAGACCTACACGGCCGTGAAGAACGGGCTCGCCCGGCAGCGCATGTCCATCGCTCCCGACGTGATGGACCGCCTGCGCGAGTTCGCCGACAATCTGGTCAGCGACACCGAAGCTGGCTGAGGAAACCTTGTCGACAGGGTCCACCGAATCCACCAATACAGCGACGTCCACCGATACCACGTCGTCCATCGATACCACGTCGTCCACGGCGTCTGCCGCGTCCATGGGGTCCGCCGACACCACGACGTCCGCCGCGTCCATGGGGTCCGCCGAGTCACAGAGAGCGCTGCCACAGAGCGCACTGCTACAGAGCGCACTGATGCAGACCGGGTTGTCACCGAGTGCGCTGCCACAGACAGCAAGAGCAGAACCTCGCGTTGCGTTGCCAAAGCCCACACGGACTGACCGCTGGGGCATGAACCCGGAAGATCGCCTCCGCGTCATGGAGGCGTGCCTGCTGCTCCAGCGTCGGGGCTGGAAAATGAACTTCGGCCTGATGATGGCGATGGCCGCAATTGTCGCTGGCATGGGGCTGGCCGCAGACTCGCCCGCCCTCGTCATTGGCGCCATGCTTATCGCTCCGCTCATGACACCGGTGCTCGGCATCGCCGCTTCGATTGCCATGGTGCTCGGCGAGGCGCTGATCCGATCCGTCATCACTGTTACGCTCGCCACGCTCGGCGTCATCGGCCTCGGCTTTCTTGTTGGACTGGCCCTGCCCGGCGACCTCATGCAGTCCTCCGAAGTTCTGGCGAGGACGAGCCCTGACATCAAGGACCTCGTGGTTGCAGTTGCTGCCGGTCTTGCCGGTTCCTATGCGACGGCTCGTCCAGATATGTCCAGCTCGCTTCCGGGAGTGGCCGTGGCGGTCGCCCTTGTGCCACCGCTGATGGTGGTCGGCATTACCGCAGAAGCCGGCGAGTACGCCCTCTCCGGCGGAGCGCGTGGCGCTCTTCTGCTGTACCTCACCAACCTTGCGGGCATCGTCACACTTGCCACCATTGTCTTCATCGCAACCGGATTCGTCCCTGCAGCTCGTCTCGCTCGCATTGGACCGCGGGTTGTTCTCGGCATCCTCGTGGGCATGGCGCTGGTTGTCGCGGTAGCCGTACCCCTGCTCACCGCCAGCATTCAGGCCGCCCGCGACAGTGATCAGAACACCATTGTTCAGGAGGCGGTGAATGACTGGAACAAGCCCCTGAACCGGGTGTCGGACATCGTGCTGGATGACAGCGAGATTCCCTACAAGATCAATGTCGCGGTTATCGGCCTCGACACTCCCGACTCCGACTCAGTCCTCGAACTGGAGCTTGAGGAAGAGCTGGGCGAAGACGTCGTTGTTGATGTGCAGTGGACACAGGCCCAACGAGCATCCAACGACGCTGTCACCTTCGGGCCCGAAGCGGCTGAAGCAATCCGCCCCATCGTTGTTCAGTGGATTGAGAACAAGGTGGCCGACACGTCCTACACCATCCGGAGCTTCGAGCTGATTGACAACAAGCTGCTCATCGATGTGCGATCCAACGCCGAAGGTCCCGCGGTCCCCGACCTCACGGCAGCCATCGAAGCCGAGTTTGGAAGTCACCCCGAGGTGGAAGTTGTCTGGCCCTCCTACATCGATGTCACCAGCGACGAACTCCGTCGCATAGCCCAGGAGTGGGCCGGAGAGAACGAAATGATTGTTTCCGATGTTGGCTACGATGGCGCTCGGGTGAGCGTGGATATCGTCGGCCCCGCGGTGCCCAACACCGACTCCCTCAAGGCGAGCCTTGCGGCCAGTGCCAACAAGATTGTGGACGATATCGATGTGTGGTTCAGCCAACGGGTCCTGGTCCAGCCGACGCCCGCACCCACGGCCGTTGTGACCGTGGTGCCCACCCCCGACCCGAACATGCCCTGGTACGAGCAATACATTCCTGCCGGCGGCTGAGTCAGACAACGCCTGAGCTTCCGAGCCATCGTCCTGAAACAGAATCGGCCCGTAACAGAATCGTCCAGCAACAGAATCGTCCAGCAACAGTAAGGTTTCACGCAGTATGGACCATCCGGTGCTCTACAAAATCTTTGCGGTGGATCTGACCGATGCCGTGCTGAACGTACTGTTGCCGTCCACTGACAGAGTGGTGTTCATTCAGTGGGCCGTGTGCGCCCTGTTCTGGCCGCTTCCGCTCTGGTGGGCATCACGTCAGGATCGCGACAAGAAGCACTTCATCTACGGTCTGGCGATGGCCAACCTTGCCTGGTTCGCCATTCGTACCGTCCACTGACCTGACCTGACCTGACCTGACCTGAGCTCGGCCCGGCGCTCCGCTGAACGTGCATCTCGTCTGTACGGGATCCTCAGCTGTATGCGGCATCCAGGGCGGATCGGAACTCGGCACACAGGGTGCCGACAGCTTCGGGACCATGCTCCATCATCTGACGGACAACCGCTGAGCCGACAATCACACCATCGGCCACCGAGCAGGCCTCCACGGCCTGCGCTGGCGTGGAGACGCCAACGCCGACCAGAACCGGCTTGTCCGTCACGTCCTTGAGACGACGGGCCATCTCAATGGCACTCGCGGCCAGCTCCTCACGTTCACCGGTGATTCCGAGCAGGCCCACGCCGTACACGAAACCCCGGCTGCGTTCGCAAATCGCCGGAAGGCGCGCGTCTGGGGCTGTCGGGGCAGCAAGAAGTATGGTCTCGATGCCAACCTCGTCGGCCACCTCGGTCCACGCACCAACCTCTTCGAGCGGAAGATCAGGCAGGATGGCAGCCATCACGCCTGCTTTGGCCAGAGACTCAGCGAAGCGCTGATGTCCCATGCGAAACGCAATGTTGTAGTAGGTCATTGCAGCCATTGGAGTCCTGGAGTCAATGTCCCTGACCTCATCCAGAATGGAAAGCGGAGTGGCACCAGATCGAAGCGCGAGCTCGCTGGCTTCCTGAATGGTGGGGCCATCCATGACCGGATCGCTGAACGGAAGACCGATCTCCAACGCATCAGCACCGTTGGCGCACGCAGCGTTGATTGACATCTGCCAAACATCCGGGTACCCGCCCGTGATATAGGGCACAAAGGACTTGCGTCCTGCATCGCGCACGGCTCGAAGCGCTGACTCAAGCGGGCCAACAGGCAGAGACCCGATGGGCACAGATCCAGCAGCATCAGTCACCGAGAATTCCCATCATTTGTACTGCGTCCTTATCGCCGCGACCGGACAGGTTGAGCAGCACTGTCCTGCCAGCCAGCTCCTCACGTTCACGAGACATCCACGCCAGGGCATGTGCCGACTCAAGAGCAGGGATGATCCCCTCGGTGCGAGCCAGCAACTGGAACGCTTCGATCACCTCGGCATCGGTTACTGACTCATAGCGGGCCCGGCCGACCGCAGCGAGGTGTGAGTGCTCAGGACCAACACCCGGATAATCAAGACCGGCCGAGATGGACTCGGCTTCGAGCACCTGACCGAACTCGTCCTGCATGAGGAACGACTTTGAGCCGTGGACCACGCCAGGTACGCCTCGACCAACCGCAGCACCACCCGCCGGCTCCACACCCACCAGCTCTGCGTCGGTATGGACAAAGCCAGCGAAAATGCCAGCCGCATTTGAGCCACCACCCACACACGCCGTGACAACATCGGGCAGACGTCCCAGTCGCTCCATGCACTGTTCGCGAGCCTCATCTCCAATAACCCGGTGGAACTCACGCACCATCCAAGGGTAAGGATGGGGACCCATCACCGAACCGAGGCAGTAATGGGTGTCCTCCACTGCTGCCACCCAGTAGCGCATGGCTTCGTTCACCGCGTCCTTCAACGTGCGACTGCCCGTAAGCGCCGGGCGCACCTCGGCGCCAAGCAGCTTCATGCGAAACACATTCAACGCCTGGCGCTCAATGTCCACCTCGCCCATATACACAATGCAGTCCATGCCCATGAGCGCGGCGGCCGTCGCCGTTGCGACACCGTGCTGGCCTGCGCCGGTTTCCGCCACCAGCCGGGTCTTGCCCATACGCTGCGCCAACAGCGCCTGACCGAGCACATTGTTGATCTTGTGGGAACCAGTGTGGTTCAGATCCTCACGCTTCAGAAGCACCTCATGCCCAATCTCTTCAGACAACCGCGGGCACTCGGTAAGCGCCGAGGGGCGCCCGGCATAGTCCTTGAGCAGACGACTCAGCTCCGCCCGGAATGCGTCATCGTTCCACGCTGAGCGGAACTCGTCCTCGATCTGTTGGCAGGCAGGGACGAGGGTCTCAGGTACGTAGCGACCGCCGAACTCGCCGAAGCGTCCCGTCGACGTGGGATCAGTCATTGTCATAGGACGATTCTCTCGCAATTTTGGCGCCAACGCGCAATCAGAGCCTCAGCTCTCGCTGGGACAATCAGCTCTCGCTGGGACAATCAGCTCTCGCTGGGACAATCAGCTCTCGCTGGGACAATCAGCTCTCGCTGTCACGCCAATCGTAGGGAGCTTCTTCGCTGGTCAGGCTCGCAGGGTCCACGGCGGGAGTCGGAGCGGGCGCTGGGAGATCTTCGAGTTCGCCCCACGCTGCTCGCGCGTTGGCGATGAAGTTCTTGACGCTGGTCACATCTTTGCGACCGGGCGCCTTCTCCACGCCTGACGACACATCGACACCCCAGGGTCGCACCTGTTGAATGGCCGCAGCCACGTTGGCGGCGCGGAGACCGCCCGCAAGCACCACACGAAGGCCATCAGGAACCTGCGCAGCCATCGTCCAATCGAACACCTCGCCCGAACCGGGAGCCGGCGCGTCCAACAGAATTGGATTGCTCTTCCACTCGTTCGCTCGTGCAGCCTGTGCGGATCCGCCAGCAAAAGCCTTGATTATGCGAGGCACACGATCAGCCACCCAGATGGTCTCCTCAGCCGACTCGTGGCCATGGAGCTGCGCGCCGCTGAGACCGCTGCGGTTGACGATCTTTACCACCCGATCAGGCGATTCGTTCCGGAACACGCCAAAGGTCAGGATCTCCGACGGGATGCGCTTCGCGATGTCAGCCGCTCTCGGGGGTGCAATCTGCCGCTTCGACGGCGCAAATACAAACCCAAGCGCGTTCGCTCCCATCGCAACCGCGAGCAGCGCATCATCCTCAGTGGTGATCCCACAGATCTTCACAAACACCGCACCCACAGTACTGCGTCAACAACCGCTGACTACTCGATATGCGGCGCTTCAGCCTCCGGCAGCCACACTCAGCCTCCGACAGCCACACTCAGCCTCCGACAGCCACACTCAGCCTCCGGCAGCCACACTCAGCCTCCGGCAGCCACACTCAGCCTCCGGCAGCCACACTCAGCCTCCGGCAGCCACACTCAGCCTCCGGCAGCCACATTCAGCCTCCGGCTGTGCGCAGAGCTTCGACGGCGGCTGCAGGGTTGCCGCTCGTCACGAGCGATTCGCCCACGAGAACGGCGTGATAGCCCGCTGCGGCCAGAACGGCTGCATCCTCAGGTCCGCGGACGCCGCTCTCGGCAACCCGAACCACAGACCCGGGAAGCAGAGAACCCATGCGTACCGCCCGTTCGGTGTCGACCTGGAAGGTCACAAGGTCACGCTGATTCACGCCAATCAGAGTTGCATCGACACGAAGCGCTCGCTCGAGTTCAGCCTCGTCATGGATCTCCACGAGTGCATCAAGACCGAGTTCAATGGCCAGGCCATGAAGGTCCGCAAGCTCATCGTCGTTCAGGGCAGCGGCAATCAACAGGACGCAATCGGCACCCATTGCACGCGCGTCGAACACGTCAGCCCTGCACACGGTGAAGTCCTTGCGGATAACCGGCAAAGCCGTTGCGTTGCGGGCCTCCCGCAGGTCAGCGACAGACCCGCCGAAGTAGTCCACGTCGGTAAGCACAGACATACATGACGCGCCACCGGCCTCGTACTCCCGGGCAACATCAGCGGGCGTCAGATCGGCGAACAGATCGCCCCTGGACGGCGACCGCCGCTTGATCTCTGCAATCACCGCCAGGCCATCGGAATCCGCAAGTGCAGACCGGAAGCCCCGAGTCGGCCCCGCATCCTCAACCGATGCGCGCAGCTCTGCAACAGATCTCGTGTCGTTGGATGCGGTTGCGCGATGGGCCTCGAGAATCCTGTCGAGGTACGTGACCGGAGACGTCACAGATTTGGATCCCGTTCAGCTCGGCTCATGGCAAGCAGAGGTACAAGAAGGAAGCCTGACACCGCCACCACCCCGATGACAATCGCTATGACGAACATTGGACTGCTCTTCACCAACGATGCGAAGAAGCCAAACACCACGGCGAGGGCAAGCATGGCCGCAGGCGCCAGCGTGATGAACCGGGGCAACGGCTTCGTCCCGGTGGGCGTGTCGTCGAAATCAATATCGGTGGGTTCCGACGTATCGAAGGGCACCCAGTCTCGGGCCGTCCTGTTGTCGCCAGTTGCGGACCCACCGGTGTGCATCTTCGAAGAGATTGCGATACGCCGGTCGTACTCGCGTCGCAGGTCCGGATCACTGACGGTGGCCCACGCCTCATTCAGCGCGCGCATTCTTCGAGTCGCCTCAGCTTCATTCACTCCGCTGTTGCGATCCGGATGGTACGACCAGGCCAGCTTCACATAGGCCTTGCGGATGACCGGTGTGTCCTCATCCGGGCGAACGCCAAGGATCTCGTAGTAGGTTCCATCCACCCTGTTCAGGGTACGAGTGCGCAGCACTGATCCGCACTGTGAGCGCCGATCAGAGGCAGGCGAATCACAGACTGCCCAGCGGCCGCAGTTGATGCTCGGCCGAGCCAATCGTCACGTGAGCGTCGTCTCCGACGCCACGTGCAACGTAGGCCAGCGCCACCAGCGCCTCAGCCGTTGGCGAAAACGCGACAGAGGTCACGTGACCAACGTCCTTGCCGGCAGCACTGAGCGTGTCACCAGCGACCACTGTCTCACTGGGCGTTACCCGCACGCCAAGGAGTCGCTTCGGCGTATTGCTCCCTCGACTGTCGATGCGAGCCACCAACTCCTGGCCGGTGTAACACCCCTTGGTGAAACTTACCGAACGATCCACGATGCCCGCCGCGGCTGGAATGGTCGACTCGTCAAGCTCAGCACCCATCATTGGTTCACCGGCTTCAATACGTCGAGCTGTCCAGGCATCGTCAGAAACCTCCACCACGCCGGCGGGGAGCTCAAGGTCCGGGCCAAGGTGGTCAATGCCCGACGCAACGCCCCAGTCCACGACGTTTGAAACGATTGCCCCCGGAACGTCCACGGCGATGGAATCGGGGCCACGAAGAGAAACTGAAGTCCAGTTCATCAAGTCGAGATCGCACCTGGTTCGAAGCTTGAAACGGGCCAGCCGAGTCATCACGACGTCGGCGAAACCCCGGTCCACGTCGAGAAACAGGTGATCGTCGGCAAACCGACTGACTCGCAGCCACGCAACCACCTTGCCCTGCGGAGCGAGCAGCAGCGTCCAGGCAGAGTCGCCAACGGCGAGACCAGCGATGTCCTGAGAAAGCTGACCCTGCAACCAGGTGATCGTCTCAGGTCCGGAAGTCTCAGGTCCGGAAGCCGAAAGTACCTCTCGGCGGCCAAGGCTCGCACCGACCGTGGTACCCATCGCCTCATAACCTGCAGTGCTGTGACCTTCAGTGCTGTGACCTTCAGTGCTGTGACCTTCGGTGCTGTGACTCATTCGGTGTTCCTGGGTTTCTCTTCGATGTCATCGGGATCGCGGCGCTGCTGCGCCATCTTCTCCGCCGTGGGCACTGCCGTCAGAAGCGCCCGCGCCTTGTGCGCGCACTCGGCGTTCTCGTGCTCCGGATTGCTGTCCACAACAATGCCGGCGCCCGCCTGGACTGAAGCCTTACGCCCCTGAATGACCATGGTGCGAATGGCAAGGGCAGTGTCCACGTTTCCGGAGAAGTCGAGATAGCCGACCACGCCGGCGTACGGACCTCGCTTGGTCGGTTCGAACTCGTCGATGATCTCCATCGCCCGAACCTTCGGCGCACCCGAGACGGTGCCGGCTGGAAGGGTGGCGCGTAGGACATCAACTGAGCTGCGACCCTGCGCCAGGGCACCTGACACCTGCGACGTCAGGTGCATGACGTGGCTGTACTTCTCAAGCGTCATCAATTCGTCAATTTTCATCGTTCCGTACTCGATGACGCGACCAATGTCGTTGCGAGCCAGATCAACCAGCATCACATGTTCGGCACGCTCTTTGGGGTCCTCGCTCAACTCTGCGCCAAGGCGACGATCTTCAGCTTCAGACGTGCCACGGCGCCGTGTTCCCGCGATGGGACGCGAGATGACCCGACCGTCGAGCACCTGCACCATTGGCTCGGGCGACGCTCCCACCAGAGTGAGCTCGTCCATCCGGACGAAGTACATATACGGACTGGGATTCACCTGTCGCAGGACCCGGTAGACATCAAGCGGTTCGGCGTCGATTTCGAAGTCAAAGCGTTGTGCCAGCACGACCTGGAAAATGTCGCCGGCAAGTATGTACTCCTTCGCTGCGGCGACAGCACTCTGGTACAGGCCATCTGGCATGGATGACGTCACCTGCGGCAGGTCGGCGCTCAGATCCGGGGGTTCAAACATGGGCTCGTCAAGCGGGTTGGCGCCCGCCGCAGCCATGTCGTCGAGACGACTGAGTGCGTCGTCGTAGGCGGCATCGATCTGTTCTGTGCTGGCATCAGCCGGGAGCAGAGCGTTCGCCACGAGCGTGACGCGCTGGCGCCAATGGTCGAATGCAGCGAGTTCGCCGATAACGCCGAGCACCGCATCAGGCAGGTCGCCGGGCGAGGGCACATTCGGGAGATCTTCCACCTCGCGGACAACGTCGTACCCCAGGTAGCCCACCACTCCGCCATGGAGCGGCGGAAGATCCGGAAGGTGCGGTGATGTGAACGCTTCCAGCAGCACTTCCAGCGCTTCAAGAATGCCCTTGTCGGTGGGGATCTCGACCGGTAGGTCACCTGTGACGGTGACATCCAAGCCATGTGCTTTCAACGTGGCGAGCGGGCGCCGTCCGACAAACGAGAACCGGCTCCACTGCTCCGCCCGCTCAACGGATTCCAGGAGGAAACCCGGCTCTTCGCCCACCGTGCGGGCAAACGCAGCGAGCGGCGTGGTCATGTCGGCCACAATCTCGCGCCAGACCGGGACAGCACGATGCTCAGCCGCCATCGCATGAAAGTCGGATCGTGAGGAGGTCACAGTGCTGGTTTCACAGGGCTGGTATCACAGTGCTGGCATCACAGTGCTGGGCTGGTTTCACAGTGCTGGCTTCATATGTACAAACCGGTGCTGCCTTCTTCGAGGCGGTCCGATGCCACGGCGTGGATATCCCGTTCCCGAAGAATTATGAAGTCGTGGCCGTGTACTTCCACCTCGTAACGGTCGTTGGGGTTGAACAGAACCTGATCACCGATTTCCACGGAGCGAACGTTCGGTCCGACGGCCCTGGCCTCGGCCCAGGTCAGACGCTTGCCCACCTGGGCGGTGGCGGGAATCAGGATGCCGCCTGTTGATCGCCGATCGCCATCACCTGCGCCCATCTGCACCATGATGCGGTCATTCAGGACCTTGATGGGAAGACGGTCTTCGCGTTCCAGTGATGCGCCCCCATTCGGCGCTGGTTCGGCACGGGATTTATCGGCACTGGAATTCGTGGCACTGGCTTTGTCGGCACTGGAATTGTCGGCGCTGGGGGTCTTTGCTTTGGGCACTCCGGGAACGCTATCGCTTTCCTGCTGCGGGCCGCACGTTGATTCCTGCGCTACTCATCTGTGCCTTTGCGTCGGCCACGCTGTATTCACCGAAATGGAAGATGGACGCGGCCAGCACCGCATCGGCACCGCCTTGGGTAACGCCTTCCACCAGGTGATCAAGATTGCCAACACCACCGGAAGCGATGATGGGGATATTCACGGCACTGCTTATGGCTCGGGTAAGTTCCAGATCGAAGCCGTCCTTCGTGCCATCCCGGTCCATGGACGTGAGCAGCACCTCTCCTGCGCCTCGGCTGGCGGCTTCCTCGGCCCATTCGATTGCATCAATTCCCGTGGCGGTGCGTCCTCCCCGAGTGAAGACCTCGAACCCACTTGGGGTTCCGGCATTGGACCGCCGCGCGTCGATGGCCACGACCACGCACTGCGAACCGAAATCGCCTGCTATCTCTGTGAGTAGCTCCGGACGATTGACGGCAGCGGTCATCACGCTCACCTTGTCCGCACCCACACGGAGCAGGCGGCGGGCGTCTTCAAGCGATCGCACTCCGCCGCCGACGGTGAACGGGATGAAGACCTGCTCGGCAACCTTGCGTGCCATTTCCACGATGGTGTCGCGGTTGTCTGATGAGGCGGTGATGTCGAGAAAGACCAGTTCGTCTGCGCCCTCGGCGTCGTACCGAGCGGCCAGTTCGACCGGGTCGCCTGCGTCACGGATCCCGACGAAGTTCACGCCTTTGACGACGCGGCCCGCGTCGACGTCCAGGCACGGGATGACTCTTGTTGTCTTCATACAGGTGTTGTCTTCATACAGGTGTTGTCTTCATACAGGTGTTGTCTTCAGTGCTGCGAGTGCTTCTGCAACGGTGAAGCGGCCTTCGTAGATGGCACGACCGGTGATGGACCCGCTGATGGACTTCTCCCCAACCGAGACGTCAGCAAGAGCCAGCAGGTCAGCAATCGTCCCCACGCCGCCTGAGGCGATGACATCAACATCGGTTGCATCAAGCATGGCGGTGAGACCATCCACGTCAGGCCCTTCAAGCGTGCCGTCTCGCCCAATCTCGGTGACGACGAACGCATCCACGCCCATGCCAGCGAAGGACCCAGCGGTCTCATAAAGGTCTTTACCGCTCGAGGTCTCCCAGCCGTGCACCGCAATGTCGCGACCGCGGGCGTCGAGGCCCACAGCCACGCGATGGTTTGCCGCGAGCGTCTCCACAAGCGATGGATTCTCGATGGCTGCAGTGCCGATGACCACTCGCTCCACCCCCAGATCAAAGAGGGCATTGGCAGCTTCGACGGTCCGAACTCCTCCCCCGGTCTGCACGGGGATGGAAAGCGCCTCAGCGATCGCGCCGACGATTGGTCGGTTGGTTGCCTCGCCGGTGCGGGCGGCATCGAGGTCCACGACATGGAGCCAGGCCGCACCCTCGGCTTCAAAGGCCAGGGCCTGAGCAACCGGGTCATCGCCATAGACGGTCTCGCGGTCATAGTCGCCCTGGTAGAGACGGACACAACGTCCGTCGCGCAGATCAATCGCTGGATAGAGATCCATTATGAGGTCTCCGCCCTGACGAAGTGGACAAAGTTCTCCAGGAGCAGACGGCCGGCGTCGCCGGATTTCTCCGGATGGAACTGCGTGGCCCACACTGAGCCGCGCTCCACGGCGGCGACAACTGGACCGCCATAGTCGCAGGTGGCCGCAATCAGGTCACCGTCGACCCTGGCTGCGTAGGAGTGAACAAAGTACATCCACTCTCCATCGAGGCCCTTCAGCATCGGGGAATCACGCACGACACAGAGCGCGTTCCACTGCATCTGAGGAACCTTCACAGCATCATCATCGAGGCGTTCCACGCGACCGGGGAAGATGCCGAGACCGGGGTGGTCAGGAGCCTCGGCAGAACCTTCGAACATCAGCTGCATGCCAACACAGATGCCGATGAACGGTCGCCCTGATGCGGCGGCGTCGACAGCCACCGTTCCGAGACCCGTTTCGGCAAGCGCTTCCATGCACCGTCCAAAGTTGCCGACGCCCGGAAGCACAACGCCATCGGCGGCCTCCACATCTGCAGCGGAGCTTGTCAGCGTGGCGTTTGCGCCGGCCCGCTGGAGGCCCTTCTCCGCCGAGCGAAGGTTGCCGATTCCGTAGTCAAGAACCGCAATCCTGGGGGCAGCCACGCGCCTACAACACACCCTTGGTCGAGGGCACGCCTGTACCTTCGACTCGCACCGCATCACGCAGAGCACGGGCAACACCCTTGAAGGTCGATTCAATGATGTGGTGGGTGTTCTTGCCGCGCACCATCACGACGTGCAGTGTGATTCCGGCCGACGTCATGAAGGCGCGCCAGAACTCTTCTACAAGCTGCGGGTCGAACGGCGGATCTCCAAGGATCTTCTCACCGGGGGGATCAGCCTCCCAGTGCATGAAGGGGCGCCCCGACAGGTCCAGTGCGATCTCCACCAGAGCTTCGTCCAGCGGACACGCTGCAGTAGCGAAACGGCGCACGCCGGCCTTGTCACCCCATGCTTCGGAGAAGCACTCGCCGATGGCAATGCCAACGTCTTCCACTGTGTGATGCGCGTCGATGTGCAGGTCGCCCTTCGCGTGCACCTTCAGGTCAAATCCGCCGTGGCGGCCGAGCTGATCCAGCATGTGATCAAAGAAGTGGAGACCAGTGCTGATGTCGGTCTGTCCGGTGCCATCGAGATCAAGAGCGATCTCGATGCTGGTTTCTTTGGTTTCGCGGTGACGCGTGGCAGTTCTCATGAGGCTTCCAGTATCTCGGAAAGTGCAGCGATAAACGCGACATTTTCCTCAGCGGTTCCCACGGTTACTCGGAGCGTTCCGTCGAGGCGTTCCCATGAGGCGCAATTCCGGACCAGAACACCGCGTTCGAGCAACTGCTGCCAGACGTCGTTGCCATCGAGTGGCGCTGGCCGGAACAGGATGAAGTTGGAACCGGAGGCCCAGACCTCCACGCCCAGTCGTTGCATCTCTGACGTCAGTTTCTCACGTTCACTGACAATCATCTGGATGCGTTCGTGCATCGCGTCCTGGAACTGCAACGCCGCTGTTCCGGCGGCCTGCTTGACCGCGTCGAGGTGATACGGCAGGACGACCGCATGGAGCTTCTCGACAATCTCGGCAGGTCCAATCAGATAGCCCAGTCGGGCCGCAGCCATGGCCCACGTTTTGGAGAAGGTGCGAGACACGACGAGCGGCACATCCTCGCCGAACATCTCCAGTGCACTCCATGGCGAGAACTCGGCATAGGCCTCGTCGACCACGAGCATTCCGCCCACCTCGACGACCGCGTCAAGAACACCCGCGACAAGCTCGCGCGACTCGACAATGCCCGTGGGGTTGTTGGGCGAACACAGGAACGTGACGGTCGGCTTCTCCCGGAGCACCACGTCACGGGCATGTGCGAGATCAAGCTGGAACGCGCGGTCACGCTCGCCGCTGACCACCGGCGTACCCACGATGTTGGCAATGTGGCGGTGCAGCGCATAGGTGGGCTCAAACGTCGCCACCTTCCGAGCTGGACCGCCATAGGCGAGCATCAACGTCTGGAGGACCTCATTGGATCCGTTCGCTGCGAAGATGTTCTCAACTTCAAGGCTGGCTTCCAGCCTACCGCTGGTTGCCTCAGCGGCAATCTGGGCAGCAATCGCGGAGCGCAGAGCCGTGGCACCGCGATCGGGGTAGCGATGCCATGCGACGCTCGCGACGGCCTCTGCGACCGCTTCGCGAAACCCGGAGGGCGGTGCGACTGGCGACTCGTTTGTGTTGAGCCGCACTGCGACGTCAACCTGCGGCGAGTGGTAGCCGCTGAGCATTTGCAGGTCTTCGCGAACGTTGGGCAGTCTTCCCTGAGATGCTGGTCCCTGGCTCATGAGTTGTCCTTCATTCGGAGGCGAACAGACTGGGCGTGGGCATCCAGACCCTCGGCGGCGGCGAGCGCTTCAACATGGGGGCCGAGCGTGCGAAATGCCTCTTCCGAGATGCGAACAACATGGTGGTGCTTCACAAAGTCGTCCACACCCAGAGCGCTGGCAAAGCGGGCCGTTCCATTCGTCGGCAACACGTGTGATGGTCCAGCGATGTAGTCCCCAAACGACGCGGGTGCCATGGGACCAACGAACACCGCCCCTGCGTGGCGTACACCGGCAACCATCGCATCGGCATCGGCGGTCATGATCTGCAGATGCTCCGGGGCGATGGCGTTCGCAACGTCAACGGCTTGTTGGGCATCTCGCACAATGGCGATGTGCCCGGCCACAGCCATGGTGGCTTCGATATCTTCACGTCGCGGTGCGACGGCCACCTGTTCACGAATTGATGCGTGAACCGCTTCGGCCACCTCGTCATCCCAGGTGATGAGCCAGGCCATGCCGTTGGGCCCGTGTTCGGCCTGGACGATCACGTCAATGGCGGCCAGGTCAGTGGGTGCGGTGTGGTCGGCGATAACCACCACCTCAGACGGGCCGGCGAATGCTGCGGCGATACCGACCGTGTCTGCCACTTCGCGTTGGGCGAGAGCCACGTAGATGTTGCCGGGCCCGGCGATGACATCGACCGGAGTGATGGTGTCTGTGCCGTAGGCCATTGCGGCCACCGCCTGTGCACCGCCGACGGCATACACCTCGTCCACACCAGCGACCGCTGCGGCAGCGAGCGTCACGGTGGCCACGTGCCCATCGGGCCCCGGCGGAACACACATGATCACCTGTTCCACACCGGCAGCCCGGGCGGGCACGGCGGTCATGAGTACGGTGGAGGGGTACGATGCCCGGCCGCCGGGCACATACAGCCCGGCCCGATCAACGGGACGTCGGACCGATTCGATCTTGAGGCCGTTGTGCTCGCGATGGTGCGAAGCGTCACGATCTTCTCGATGAAACGCAGCGATTGAAGCTTGTGCAGCGACCAATGCCTCACGAACATCATCGGGAATAGCTTCGAGAGCAGCGGAAATTTCTTCCTGGGAAACACGCAGCGTCTGCGGTGCCGCTCCATCGAAACGTTCTGTCAGCTCAGCCAGTGCAGCGTCACCGCGCATGCGAACGTCAGCAATGATGGAACGCACCGCTTCGAGTGGTGCCTCCGGGGCTTCTGGTGTGGCAGGCAGAGCGGCGCGATAGTCGCCGTGCACTGCCCGTAGATCATGGGTTGCGAGCACCCGGCAAGAGTATCCGGCCAGCGGGAACCGCCAGCCGTCTTATCCGCGTTATCCCCGGTGCCTACCCAGTGCTGTCAACGCAGTGCTGTCAACGCAGTGCTGTCAACGCAGTGCTGTCAGCGCAGTGCTCGCATGACACGGGCCAACCGGCGCTCAGCAGTTCGCATCGCTCGCTCAACTTCGAACAGGTCACCGGCGATGTCCATCCGTTCGACGGCCTGGTAACGCTCAGCCACGTCCGTCACACGTGCCTTCATCTCCGTGGTGACGCTCGCCACCGACGACAACTCGGCAAGGTCGTTTGAGGCATTTGGCGGTGGCAGGTCCATGCCCGATGTCTAGGGCCGTTCTGACCCAAAAACAAACCAACGCCCCGAAGGGGCGGTGGTTTGGTGACTCTGGGCGGCGGATCCCAATACGAGCCACTTTTCGGTCGAGCGGCGGGTGCTCGACCGACAGGAAACATAGCTGAACCACATCCAAAAGAGACTCATCACCGATTGAACCGTGACATTTCAGCCGCCCAGAGTGCAAAAAGCCGTTCGCCTGGGGCGATGCACCACAAATCTCCGTAACTTCCAACACCTTGCAGACACCAACATTGGTGCCCACCCTTGCGAGCACAAAACTCGGTCCTGATCTCACCCGCACTACGGTGGGCGCCATGTCCGCAGACAGCCCGAAGCTGAGCCCAAAGGTCTCCACGCCATCGCAGGGGGCGTTTGCTCGCGTGGTGGAGTTTGCGGAATCTGAGGAACGTAACCATGCGACACTCCCCGCTGCGCTCATCGATCTGCGTGCGCTTCTGACGAAAGAAGCCGTCAGCGGCGATGTACAAGTCTGGCTCGCCGCCGTGGACGAGAAGGAAGACGCGGCAATGCGAGGTGCCGGCTGCGAGCCCTATCGCGATCTGTGGCAGTTGCGCGTGGACCTACCAATCACCGATGAGAAGGACCTCGTACCCACCCGCCCATTCGTCGACGGCGACGCCGAGAACTTTCTCGCAGTCAACAACCGCGCCTTCTCATGGCATCCGGAGCAGGGTGGCATGACCCTTGCAGATCTTCGCAGCGCGCAGCAGGAACCGTGGTTCGATGCGGACGCCTTTCGGATCCATGAACACGACGGACAGATTGCCGGCTTCAACTGGCTGAAGGTGCACCGACGTGAAACCGGCGGCAGCTTCGATGAGCCGATGGGCGAGATCTATGTCATCGCTGTGGACCCGGATTTCCACGGCCTCGGTCTTGGCTCGGGGCTTTCCCGAGCCGGCCTGCATCATCTGCACGGCATGGGTCTGGCCCGGGCAATGCTGTACGTGGAGTCCGACAATGAAGCCGCGAATCGTGTGTACGAGCGAATCGGTTTCACTCGCCATCAGACAAACCGCGCCTACCGCATGACGCTGTCCTCATGAAGAGGACATCATCCTCATGAAGAAAGCGTTCTCATGAAGAAAGCATCCTCATGAAGAAGACGTACGAGCGCTCACTGTTCGACCTTTCCCGCAATGAGTTCTCCGAAGCACTGTCGGACCAGCCAGCCTTTCGGGTGAAGCAGGTCTGGGAAGGGCTCTATGAGAATCTCAAGCCGATAGAAGAGATCTCGAATCTGCCGAAAACGCTGCGCTTCGAGTTGGCGCAGACGCATCCAATGGCGCTGACGGAGGCACGCAGCTCCATCACCGACGACGGCGACACGCACAAGTGGCTGTGGAGCCTGGTCGACGGATCTCAGGTCGAAACCGTTCTCATGAAGTACCCGAAACGCGCAACCGTGTGCGTCTCAAGCCAGGCGGGCTGCGCCATGGCTTGCAGCTTCTGTGCAACGGGTCAGGCCGGCTATGACCGCAACCTCACGGTTGGTGAAATTATGGAGCAGGTCATCCGCAGCGCCCGCGCCGCAGCGCCTCGCCGAGTCTCAAACGTGGTCTTCATGGGCATGGGGGAACCGCTTGCGAACACGGACGTGGTGTGGGAAGCAATCAATCGCATTCACCGCGATATTGGTTTGTCCGCTCGCTCCATCACACTTTCCACCGTGGGCATGGTCCCTGGCATTCGCAAGGTGACCGAGTTTGACCTGCCAGTCACGCTGGCAGTTTCGCTGCATGCAGCGAACAACGAACTGCGCAACGAGATGATCCCCATCAACAAGCGCTACCCGCTGGACATGTTGGCCGATTCGCTGATTGCCTATCGGTCTGCGAAGGGCCGCCGCGTGTCGTTCGAGTGGGCGATGATCGACGGCGTCAACGATCGCACCAGCGACGCCCACGAGCTGGCAGAACTGTCTCGGCAGGTGCGAGCCCACGTCAACCTGATCCCCCTGAACCCCACTCCCGGCTTCGGCGTACCCGGGACGCCGCCGGCCCGCATCGCCGCTTTCGCGGAGCAACTGGCTGACCTTGGGGTGAACGCAACGGTTCGGCGCACCCGGGGCGTTGAGATCGACGCGGCCTGCGGACAGCTTGCCTTCCGAGCCAGGCAGGAGGCTGGCGAGCAGATCTCAGCCCCAGTCTCCATCTCCACGCGAGCCGGGGGTAACGCTCCGTCTTCGCCTACCGTGTAGGGCGTATGCGCGCATTTGGTGGTGGAGAATTCGGCAAGAGCGACGATCCGTGGTTTCGGGTCGGCCAGATTGATGTTTCAACAACAATCCTGATCTGCGCCACCGCGATCCTCACCTTTTTCATCTACGCAGCAGAGCGAGCTGGTGGACCGATCTTTTCGGCGCTCTCCCTGTCTCCTGCCAAATCGGCGGCTGGTCAGATCTGGCGAATCTTCACGTGGTTCATACCAACAGCACCGAGCTTCTGGACCGTCATTGCCATCGTGCTCTTCTACATCTTTGGGTCGCTGCTTGAGGCACACATGGGGCGTCGCAAGTACACGATTCTCATCGCGGGCATGGTTGTTCTTCCGGCGCTCTTCATGACCGTGTTGAACCTGTTCTTCGCACTGCCCTCCATCAATACCGTTGGCACCGGTCGGGGAAGCGGCATCAGTCTGCTGGAACTTGGCCTGCTTGTGGCGTACATCGCCGTCTTTCCCAACACACGCTTCTTCTTCGGCATCAAGGGATGGGTCCTTGCCGCCGTGTTTGTGGGCATCAGCACACTGCAGCTCCTCGGCGTCGGGTTCCTCAGCGTGTTGCTCTTCCAGTTGCTGGTCGTTGGTGTCGGGCTCCTCGGCGTTCGAGCCATGGGATTCGTCGACGAATGGGAGTGGATCCCGAAGGTGCCGCTTCCGGCCAGCCTGGGCGGAGATCCCTATTACAAGGCCAACAAAGAACGCACTGCACAGCAGAAGCGCACTGCACAGCAGGACCGCACTGGCCAGCAGAAGGGCAGGAAGCCGAAGGCGCGCCGCTCGCGGGGACGCGCCAACCTGCAGGCCGTTCCTTCCGCACCGCCGGTGTCGGCCGCTGACGAACTGGAAATGGACGCGCTTCTTGACAAGGTTGCCGACGGCGGACTGGAGAGTCTGACCCGCGAACAGCGAAAGCAGCTTGAGGACTACTCGAAGCGTCTCCGGAAGCGAAATCAGTGACCACCACCAACTCAGCAATCCCGAAGGCCTCAGATCCGCTTCCCACCGGCGAGGAGAAGGCCAAGTCGGTTCAGGCACTGTTCGACGCAATCGCGCCGCGTTACGACCTTGTCAATCGGTTGATGACATTCGGTCTTGATGTGACCTGGCGCAGGAAGACCATGAAGATGCTGAGCCTCAAGCCCGGCTCGCTCGTGGCTGATCTCGCCTGCGGTACCGGTGACTTCTGTCGTGAGATTCGCCAGGGCGGTCATGTCCCGGTTGGCTTCGACCTTGCGCTTGGCATGCTCCAGGCTGCCCGCACCGACGCGCAGCTGGTGCACGCCGACGCGCTGCGGTTGCCGGTGCTGGACGCATCATTCGATGCCGTCACCTGCGGCTTCGCCCTTCGCAACTTTGTGGCGCTGGACGGCTTCTTCGACGAAGTGGCCCGCATTACACGTTCGGGAGGCCGAATTGCCTTCCTCGACGTGAGTGCGCCATCCTCTCCGCTGCTGCGCGGCGGTTTCGACTTCTACTTCGGCAGGGTCGTCCCCAAGATCGGTGGACTCCTGTCCAATGCCGACGCGTACGAGTACCTCCCCCGCTCGGTGGCCTACCTTCCTGAGCGCGACGAACTTGTCCGGCTCGTGGAGACCGCTGGCTTTACCGACGTCGAACACCACCAACTCACCGGCGGCCTCACCCAACTCATCATCGCCAACCGCGCCTGAGCGGCGCCGCGGCGCCGGTTGCTATATCGCCAACGGGGTTTCGCCGGCGAGGAAACGCTGGGCCATGACGGCCAGCACCGACCAGTAGCCGTCGGTGTCAGCCACCAGATCAGTGCGAGCAATGGTGGATGGCGCTGGTTCCTGGCCCGGGGTCCACCTGGTGCAGGGCTGGTCGCCTTTGTCGCTCAGCAGCGCGGCGAAGCTGTCCGCGTTGATCTCCACAAGCGAGGAGACCTCGCCGGCGAATGGCGTGTACGCATCGATTGGGCGGTCATCAGCAGCGAAGAACAGGTGCACTCGTTCGTTGTTGCGGTGGCCTTCACCCGAGGTGTCTGAAAGCATCCGGACTCCGATCGGCACAAGTTCATCCGCGGAGATGTCCGCGCCGAGCTCTTCGTGAAGTTCCCGGATGCCATCTTCAGGCGTCTCGCCTGCTTCGAGGTGACCGGTGGCCGACAGGTCGAGTTTCCCCGGGAAAGCCTTCTTCGCCAGGGAGCGCTCCTGCAGGACGATGGTGCCAGCGCTGGGCCGCACGATCAGGCAGTGGAACACCCGGTGCCACAACCCAAGCTCGTGCACCTCCTCGCGGGTGCGCTGCTCCAGGATCTCGCCGGTGGCGGAATCGATGACATCAAGCATCTCTGTCTTTGGGTCGGCCATCAGCTGACTCCTGAAATCCAGAGGCCGATGCTCAGCAGCAGCCCGAAGACCATCTGGGCCCGGCCGGTGCCGCCGAGCACAGGGATGAGCGCTGTGCCTTTCGCTTCGGACCTGACGGTACGGACCGGAGCGAGAACAGCGGGAACGGCCCCAAGAGCGATGATCGCCCACCGGCGCTCCGGCACCATGATCAGGGCCAGAACGAAAGGACCGGCCATCAGCACGCCGTAAAGGACTCTCGTTCTGCCATCGCCCAGCCGCACGGCGAGCGTGTTCTTTCCCGACTCCGTGTCAGACGGGATGTCCCGCAGGTTGTTGATCACCAGAAGTGCGCACGCCAGGCACCCGACCGCACATCCAGCAATCACGCTGAGTCCGGTGAGCTCACCTCGTTGGACATACGTGGAACCGGCCGTGGCCACAAGACCGAAGAACACAAAGACAAAGACCTCGCCCAGACCCATGTAGCCGTACGGCCTTGATCCCCCGGTGTAGAACCAGCCTGCGGCAATGGAGAGCACTCCGACGATCAGCAGCTCCCACCCCACAGCAGCCGCGAGGATCAGCCCGGCCACTCCAGCCGCTCCGAAACATGCGAACGCGGCCCGCTTGACCATGGACGGCTCGACCAGCCCAGAACCCACCAGACGAAGCGGGCCAACCCGATCCTCGTCCGTGCCGCGGATACCGTCGGAGTAATCGTTGGCGTAGTTCGTGCCAATCTGCAAAGCCAGGGCGACCATGAGGGCCAGCGCCGCGCGCCACCAGATGATGGATCCGTCCCACCCCGCATCGGGAAGCACGGCCGCCGCCGTCCCAACCGCCACCGGTACAGCAGCCGCCGGAAGCGTCTTCACTCGGGCGCCCGCCAGCCACAGCGCAAACCCCTCGGGCTGTTCCCCTTCGCCGCCACCGGGACGACCCGCATTCATGCTCGGCCGCCCCATCGTCCTCGATGGACAATGTCAGCCAGCGGACGTCGGCCTCGCGATACTGAAGCGCTGGGGCGATCCGTTGCAGCCGGCCATCCCAGTGCGACTGCGCCGATGGGGCGCACGCCGTCAGGGATACCAGCCATGTCGCAAACGGTGGCTTCGTTATCGAACAGGCCAAAGAACAACGCACCCAAACCCCGGTCCACTGCGGCGAGGAGCAGATTCTGGGTGGCCATGGCGCAGTCGACATGCCAATACGGGATCTCCCAGGCATCTGCACCAGTTCCAAGCCCGGTGCGGGCCTTGTCCGGCTCTGCGTAGCGCTCGACATAACGTTCGGCATCGCCAAGCGGCAGGATCATGACCGGCGCGTGCAGCAACCCCGGCCAGGGAAAGGTGGCTCGCTTCTCTTCGGCAAGCGTGGTGTCCCAGAATGCAGCCACATCCTGGCCTTCGAGCACCAGAAACGACACACCCTGGGAGTAGCCCGCTGATGGGGCGCGACGCGCCAGGTCCAAAAGCTCATCGACGAGCTCGGTGGGAACCGGCTCGTCGGTGAAATTCCGCACCATCCGACGAGCCCGGACGGCCCGTTCAAATTCCATGTGCGGCTGAAAGTTGTTGGTCGATGCGATCAGACCGGCTGATCAGACCTTGCCGAGCTTGAGCAGCGAGTCAGCGGGAGCCCAACCGAAAGCCACGAGAGAGTCGCCGTCGCCGACGTTGACGTCAGCGAAGAGTTCAGCCACGGCAGGGTCGGTCTTCTCGGGCTTGGAGCTTTCGTGATCCAGGACTCGGGCCTGATCGTCGCCACCGCGCGCGATGAAGACTCGGTCTTCATAAGAGCTGACACCGATACCGAAACGCTTGGCGAGACGACGACCCCAGGCACGCTCTTCGCCATTGGCGCGATCGGTGGGGTGCGGGCGGATGCCATCGAGATTCTTGAATGCCTCAAACCCGGAGGGATCATTGAACTGGGTGCCGACCAGGACATCCTCGTCGGGGAATGCCATGAGTGCACGACGCATATGCTCGGTCATCAGCGCACGCAGCACCGTGTCGCGCTTGGAGTTGCGTCCAACGCTGGAAAGACCAATCAGAACACAGGGTGTTCCGCCAATTCGCTCAAGCGTGAAGAAGGCGTAGCCCTTGAGCTTGCCGTTGTCACGAGCCTCAGCCAGCAGGACCCACTCTTCGGTCTGCTTCGAGAGAAGGCCGATGGAGTACGGGTTGGATCCCTCCGAGCAGAGATCCGCGAGCTCTTCAAGCTCAGCATCCGTCACAGCCGTGCAATCCCGCGATTCGACTTCGATACCCACATTCACTCCTTGAATAGGCCCCACGTACAGCTATCCAGTCCAGTCGCGAATACCCAACTTTGCAAATCGCGCAGATTTCAACGGCCCGGAGCCGTCATCCAGTGCCCCAACCGGGCTCAGACAAGTACCGCTTCGACACCAAACAGCACGCGAACCTCGGCCACCATGCCGGTGCCGGTGCTGACTCTGAACTGTTCAGGCAGTCGGGCCACCTTTGACTGACCGAGGTGCAGGTGGATGTGCGACTCCCCCGGATGCTGGCCAATGAGTTCTTTGAGTCGCTCGAGCGCTTCGTCGGTCTGATGTTCGGGCTTCAAACGAACGCGGAGCGGCGCCGCCGATTCGGTTTGCTCGAAGATTTCCACCTCGCTGCACGAGATTTTCTTGATGTCGTCACGACCGTTCACTCGGCCCTTCACAATCACCACGGAGTCGTCGTTCAGCAGATGCCCGAACGACGCCATGGTCTTGGGGAACACCATCACCTCAACGGAGCCTTCGAGATCTTCCAGCTCAAAGATGGCCATCAGGTCGCCCTTACGGGTCCACTTCTTCTGCAAGTTGGTGATGACGCCACCGAGGGAGCGGAACTCGCCGTCGTTCAGGTCTTCGACGTCCGCACAGCCGATGTCACATCGGCGGCGCAGAGCGGCATCGATACCGAACAGCGGGTGGTCGCTGATGTAGAGCCCGAGCATTTCCTTTTCGAGCTTGAGTTTCGGAGACTTCTCGAACTCCGTGTCCGGGATGGGCGGCCGATCCTCAAAGCGTTGCTCGACTGGGGCAGTGTCGAACAGGCTGAAGACGCCCTGGTCTTCTTTGCGTCGACGCTCAACGGTGAGGTCCACAATCTGCTCAAAGACGCTGAGGAGCCCTTTGCGGGGATGGCCGAGCGAGTCAAAGCCGCCAGCCTTGATGAGAGACTCGATGGCTCGCTTGTTGAGGACACTGAGCTCGACTCGCTCGACGAAGTCATAGAAATCTTCGAACGGTCCGTTTGCCACGCGCTCCGCAACAATCGGCTCCACGACACCTTCGCCGACGTTGCGAACGGCAGACAGGCCGAACGGGATGACGCCCGGGCCGAGCGACGCAGGGTCATCCGGGTCATTCGGGATTGCTGCGAAGTCCACCGACGAGAGGTTGATACACGGCACCTGCACATCGATCTGCTGAAGCCGGCACTCGTGCAAATAGATGGCGGCCTTGTCAAGGTTGGACTTCACACTGGTGAGAAGCGCTGCCATGTATTCCACCGGGAAGTGGGCCTTGAGGTACGCAATCTGGAAGGCGACGAACCCGTAGCCGTACGAGTGGCTCTTGTTGAACGCGTAATCTGCGAACGGCTCGATGATCTCCCACCAGGCCTCGCCCAGGTCGGTGCCGTAGCCCGTGTTCTCGCAGCCCTCCACGAAGGCGACTTTCTCCTTCGCCATGACCTCACGAATTTTCTTTCCGCAGGCCTTGCGCAGATTGTCGGCCTCGGAGAGGGAGTAGCCGGCGAACTTCTGTGCGACACGCATCATGGATTCCTGATAGATCATCAGTCCGTAGGTGTCGCTCAGCATCTCCGCTGAGTCTTCGTGCAACAAGGTGACTTCCTGGCGACCGTTTTTGCGGTCGGCGTAGTCGTTGTGCATGTTGGCTTCCATCGGCCCCGGCCGATAGAGCGCCACGAGAGCAGCGACGTCATCGAAGCATGTGGGTGCGAGCGAGCGCATCAACGCGCGCATCGGTGTGGACTCCAGCTGGAAAACGCCAATGGTGTCGCCCCGCTGCAGAAGTTCGTAAGTCATCCGATCTTCAAGGTCCACGTTGTCGATGTCGACTTCGATGCCCTGGCTCTCCTTGATCAGCTCAAGCGCATCACTGATGATGTCAAGATTGCGCAGACCAAGGAAGTCCAGCTTCAAAAGACCGAGACCTTCGACACCGTTCATCTCGTATTGCGTGACCACCGGGGCATCTTCGGGGTTGGTGCCGGCTTTCGGCTTGCGCTGAATGGGCACGTACTCGGTGAGTGGTTCGTCGGTGACCACCACAGCCGCAGCGTGGATCCCGTCGCCGCGACGCAGGCCTTCCAGGCCACGGGCCACCTCGATGACCTCGCGGGCCTCCGGGTTCGTGGCGTACATGTCGCGCAGCTCACCAGCCATGGCGTAGCCGTCTTTGTACTTCGGGTGCTCTTCCAGACAGGCAGAGAGCGGCGTGTCACGTCCCATGATGAGCGGCGGCATGGCCTTCGCCACGATGTCGCCCACCGCGTAAGGGTGACCAAGCACGCGAGCGGCGTCACGCACGGCAGCGCGGGCTTTGATGGTGGAGAACGTGACGATCTGAGCGACGTGCTCGCGGCCGTACCGTTCCGCGGCATAGCGGATCATTTCGTCCCGGTACCGGGAGTCAAAGTCCATGTCAATATCGGGCATGGACTTGCGGCCCGGATTCAAAAAGCGCTCGAACAGAAGGTCGTACCTGATGGGGTCAAGGTCGGTAATTTCCAGGCAGTATGAAACGGCACAACCAGCTGCGGAGCCACGACCGGGACCCACGCGAATACCGAGGTCTCTGGCGTGCTTGATGAGGTCCCACGTGATGATGAAGTACGACGAGAAGCCCATGTCGTCGATGACTTTCAGCTCGAATGACAGCCGATCGGCAACCTTGTCCGGAAGTACATCGCCCCAGCGTTCGCGAGCGCCTTCCAGGGTGAGGTGACGGAGGTAGTCGGTGTCGTTGTCGAACCCTTCGGGCAGGGGAAACCGAGGCAGTTTCGGGTCGCCGAATTCGATCTCGACGTCGGCTCGTTCGGCGATCCACAAGGTGTTGTCGCACGCACCGGGAACGTCGGCGAAAAGGTTGCGCATTTCGGCCGCACTCTTCAGGTAGTGCTGATCGCCGTGGAACTTGAAACGGTCCGGGTCAGACATCAGCGACCCGGTCTGCACACACAGAAGAGCGTCATGGGCAACGCTGTCGTGTTGGTGCGTGTAGTGGCTGTCGTTGGTGGCCAGCAGCGGTGCTCTGATTTTCCTGGCGATCTCCAGCAGCTGCGGGTTCGTCTTGTGCTGTTCCGGGATCCCGTGGTCCTGAATCTCGATGAAGAAGTTGTCTCTGCCGAAGATTTCCTGGAAGCGTCCGGCGTGCTTCATCGCCAGGTCGAAGTTGTCCTGCATGAGCGCCTGGAGGACGTGGCCTCCGAGGCAGCCACCCGTGGCGATCAGGCCTTCGCTGTGGTCGGCGAGCACTTCCCAGTCAATGCGAGGCTTGTAGTAGTAGCCCTCCATGAACGCGCGACTGGCCACCTGGATGAGGTTCTTGTACCCCGCATTCGATTCCGCAAGAAGGCACAGGTGGTAGTAGAGCTTGTTTCCCTTGTCGGTTTCGCCGCCGGAGTCGTCCATCTTGCCACGGCGACTCGGCCGCTCGGACCGGTGCTCGTAGGCCATGTAGGCCTCCATGCCGAGGATCGGCTTGATGCCAACGTCCTTGCATGCCTCGTAGTGCGGCAGGATCCCGTACATGTTTCCGTGGTCGGTAATCCCAAGTGCAGGCTGTCCGTCGGCGGCCGCAGCAGCTGCTGCTTCCTCTACGCGCGACGCTCCGTCGAGCATCGAATATTCGGTGTGAACATGCAGATGTGTGAATGAGTCACCCAACGAACGAATCCCTCCAACAAGCCGGACCAACGGATTGGCTGGCCCCAGGCGACCCTAGGCCGAGTCACCAGTGGACAAACAGGGCCTCTTTTCCACAGCCCCCTGTGGACACTGTGGACAAGTTACACCTGTGTAATTAGACTCTATCGATTGCGTAGTCCTGCGTCCAACGGCCGGGTTGGATGCAATGTCGCGGCAGTGGTTAGAGATAGTTGCCGGGGCGATCGTCGGGGGTGGGGACGGTAGGACCTGCGGGGAGTTCGCCGCGCATGCTGGCGAGTTGAGCCTGAGCCTGGGCCTGTTGGGCAAACATCATGGCCTGGATGCCCTGAATGAGACCTTCGAGCCATCCAACGAGTTGAGCTTTGGCAATGAGGATCTCGCCGTCACTGGGGGTTGCGGTGTTCTCGAACGGGGACGACAGGCGAAGCAGTTCCGCGTGCAGATCGGGAGAGAGTGCCGAACCGAGCTCGGTGATGGACTGGTCATAGATGGCCGCCAGGCGGTCCCGGCTCAGATCGTCAAGCTCCGCGCCGCGAATCTCTTCAAGGAGCTGGCGCACCATGGAACCGACGCGCATGACTTTGGCCGGTTGCTCGATGGACTCTCCGCCAGCTGTTGGCGCAGTCTGGTCGCCGGACTCGATCAGCTCATCAGCGGCAAGGACCTCTGATGCCTGATCTTCAGAGGCCCCGTCGCTTTCAGTGACTTTACTCATTGCGGCGAACGTTATCGGCTGGCCAGAAGCAACGGTACGCGCATCTCTGCTGCGGTCAGCGAACCATGCCGGCCAATCAGGCGCCGGCCCATGTCAGCAGGCTCCACAAATGCTCGCACACCGTGCGCGACGACTGCCACATCGCCGAGTCGTGCTCGCGCGGCATCGCAGACCTGAGGGCCAAGCCAGCCTCCGTCGACAACGGCCTCGACCGGCTCCACCCAGGCTTGGTGACCGTGTGCGTCGCGCGCAGCCGCTAGCAGGTCTTCGGTGCGACCCGGACGCGCATGCAGCCAGCGGAACCGTGCCTCGCCCGACATCGCGTTCGTGAGACGCAGCACATCATTGTCAAACTCCACGCAATCAGTGCCGGTGACCACCTGACCATGATCGGCAGTAATCAGCAGTGCTGCCCCATCGGGCATGCGTGACCGGATTGCTTCCACCATGGCATCGACATAGGCAAGCTCAGCCAGGTAGTGCCCCCCATGGCCGTACTCGTGCCCAATGCGGTCCAGGCCGTCGTAGTACGCGTAGACGAACCGATCGCCACCGTGCAGTCGGGTGGTGACCTCGTGGATCATCGACGCAGTAGTCCGGTACCCGACGTAGTTGCCTGTATCGAGGTGGGCCGACGTGAAGCCTGACTCATGGAACTCACTGCGAGAGATGACGGCAGGCTGTTGAGCGAGGAAGAGGTCGCTCGTCTGGAAGTCGCTGGGCACGATGCGATTGCGGGCATCGCCGTGCTCGGTTGTCCACCGCAGCACATTGAGGGTTGAGCCGTCGACTCGAATGCGATAGCCGACCACGCCATGTTCACCGGGGGGCGCACCCGTGGTTAGCGAGGTGAGCGCTGTCGCAGTTGTCGAGGGCACAACGGTGGAGATCGGGCCACCGCTCAACGATGCGAGCACCGGAGCAACCTCGGCATGGGTCTGCAGTTGATCCCAGCCAAGGCCGTCGATTACCAGGAGCACGACCTGGTCTGCGTCCTCGACGCCTTCCGGCATCCATCCCCGACCGATCTCGGCGTGGCCGAGAAGTGCCGGAATGACGTTGCTGATGCATGCCCCGGAGTAGTCGGGAAGCAACGGAGCACTGGTCATGATCTCATCTTGGCACGCCGAGCCCCGGTTACCACCGATGAACCGCCTACGATGAACCCAGCTATGGGCCCGCATCATCTGTCGAAGTGTCAGTGGTTACCTGCATGAAGGTTTCCACGCGTGGCGACTACGCAAGTCGAGCGCTGCTGTCGTTGTCGATGCACCCCGATCTCGGTCCCACCTCGGTCCGTGACATCGCCGAACGGACGGGTCTCCCCCAGCCCTACCTGGAGCAGATATTACTTGCGCTCAAAGGAGCGGGCCTGGTCCGGTCCAAGCGCGGAGTTGGCGGGGGCTATCTGCTCGCCCGTGAACCTGACGAGATACGACTGAGCGAGATCGTGTCTGCGGTCGATGGGCCGATCGTGGCCGGCGACTTCGGCCAGCCGCATACCGACGGGGCCTGTGATCATGAAGGCCAATGCGTGCTCCTGAGCATCTGGGGTCACGTGGGTGAACAAATGCGCGAGCTGCTTGATTCCTTCACGCTCGCCGACATCGCAGAGATGTCCGCTGGTGAAGCTGCCTGGCCCGGCTGAGCAGCGCCAGCGTGCCAGGCCGACACTCAGTCGCCCGGCAGAACAGAACGCACAAGGTCCGCGAAGTCGCGTGGGCGGGGCGAGCGAAACTCCACGAACTCTTCGGTGACCGGGTGGGTGAAGGCAAGGTACTCCGCGTGCAGCGCGGGCCGTTCGAACGGCAGGGCAAGACGGGCACCCCGATAGGAGTCATCGCCAACGACCGGATGACCAATGGCAGCCAGGTGCACACGGATCTGATGGGTGCGCCCTGTCTCAAGGCGGCACGTGAGCAGTGATACCTGCGGGTCATCGGTGCGACGGCTGACCACTTCGTAGTGGGTTCGAGCTTCCTTGCCGCCGGTGGTGACGGCCATGCGGGTCCGGTGCTTGCCGGAACGACCAATGGCAGCGTCGACCAGGCCGCGATCGTTCTCGACCACACCCCAACAGAGAGTGATGTACTGACGGGTGACCTCGCGAAACGACAACGCTTCCACCAGCCCGTCATAGGCCGCCTGAGTGCGCGCCACGGCGAGCAGACCCGTTGTGCCTTTGTCGAGGCGATGGACGATGCCCGGGCGCATTGGATCTCCCACACCGGCAATCTCGGGAAAGCGAGCGAGGAGACCATTCACCATCGTGCCCTCGGTGTTGCCCGCGCCAGCGTGCACGACCTGGCCGTGAGCCTTGTCGACCACGATGATGTGGTCATCTTCGTGCACGACGTCGATAGCCACTGACGAATCGGCCTCGGGCGGCAGGAGCACCTCAGCTGCCGGGTTGTCGACAACGATCCGTTGGCCCGTCTCGACTCGAACCTTGCCTGACTTCATGACGCGACCGTTGAGCGTCACCCGTCCGTCCGTCACGTACTTTGCCGCAGCCGAACGCGAACAATCCGAGACCATGGCGACAAAGCGATCAAGTCGTTCACCGTTGAGAGCTTCAGGAACCTCTTCTTCAATCATCGATCGTCACGCCTTCAACGTCGGCTTCGGTGTCCGGATCACTGTTGACGCCTGGTTCGCCCTCAAGGAGCAGGTGGATGCCGAGCAGGATCGCTCCCCCCACAATCGCCATGTCGGCCACGTTGAAGATTGGCCAGAACTGGAAATCGATGAAGTCGACCACAGCTCCCTGCATGAAGCCGTCGCCGCCTTCACCGCGAAAGAGGCGATCGATGACGTTGCCAACGGCACCGCCAGCCACCATGCCGAGCAACACGCCCGGGATGGGACCGACCACCGATCGCGCATACCACATCAGGGCGACGGACACGATCACGGCAAGAACGCCAATGAACTGACCGAGGTTGGGTCCAAGACTGAACGCAGAACCGGTGTTGAAGTGAAGATTCCACTGCAGTTTCCAGAACACACCAATGGGTGAACCCTTGGTGATGTTGTCAACCGCAAGCTGTTTCGTGACCTGATCAGCAACGATGACGAAGGCGCCGACACCGAGCGCGACAGGCAATGCACTTCCGGCCAACGCAGGCCTGCTCTCTGGCGAAGCGACCGAAGCGGAGCTCGAGTTGGTGACCTCGGCCGTCATGATTCGGTTTGCGATGCTGACACTCGTGACGTTGCCGTCAGCGGCGCCGGAATCCGGCAACCTTGTACTCGACACGCTCAGCGGCCCACGGAATTGCCTTCAGGCGTTCCTTTGGAATGGGCTTGCCCGACCCGGTACAGATGCCGTAGGTGCCGTCCTCAATGCGTGCGAGCGCTGCGTCAATCTGTTCCACGGCCGCCCGCGCGTGAGCGCTGAGCGCCAGGTCTCGTTCGCGTTCCACGGCAAGACTGTCACCTTCGCCGGACTCCTCGTCGAATTGCACATCTCCCGGTTCACGGCTTTCCATAAGCGAAACAGCCTCGGCCCGCCATGTCTTTTCCGACTGGACGTAGCGCTCGCGTTCTTTCAGGAGGGTGGCTTTCTGAGCGTCAACGAACTTCTTATCGAGCTTCGACTTCACAGGCTTGTCCTTGACCGCGGTCTTCTTGGTTGCCGGCTTCTTGGCCGGTGCCTTCTTTGCGGGAGTTGCCTTCCTAGCAGCAGGTTTGGCCTTCGCGGCGGTCTTCTTTTCTGCGGCTTTCTTCGCAGGAGCTTTCCCGGCCGCCGCTTTGGTGGCTGGCGCGGCCTTCTTTGCAGGGGTCTTTGCTTTGCTGCTGGTTGCCGCCTTCTTCGTGGCCATGTCGAACCCCTTCTTGTCCTCGCAGGCGTGAGTTGACTGCGAACTACGCTCCGGCTCGTACCCGACTCGGCGGCGTGAAGCGGGAGTATAGGCCACCACAGGGCTGTCTCCCACAACGGGTAAATTCTGCGCTTTACAAAACCGGGCTGCCTCGGGCCGCAGAGCGCTAGATTTACGGGTCTTATGAGCGAACAGAAGCCGTACCCCGATGTGGACGCCCGCCCGAACTTCCCTGAAATCGAGCGCTCCATTCTCCGCTCCTGGGATGAAGCAGGCACATTTCAGCAATCCATCGACGACCGCCCCATGGGCGAGGACGAGTTCGTCTTCTATGACGGCCCACCCTTCGCCAACGGCCTCCCCCACTACGGGCACCTGCTGACCGGCTACGTCAAAGACGTCATCCCGCGCTACCAGACAATGCGAGGCAACCGGGTTGACCGCCGTTTCGGCTGGGACTGTCATGGCCTGCCCGCCGAGATGGGCTCGGAGAAGGAACTTGGGGTCTCGGGTCGCAGGAACATCACCGAGTTCGGCATTCAGAAGTTCAACGACCACTGCCGCACGTCCGTGATGCGCTACACGGATGAATGGAAGCGCTACGTCGATCGACAGGCTCGGTGGGTCGACTTTGAGAACGACTACAAAACGATGGACACGCCGTACATGGAGAGTGTCATCTGGGCGTTCAAAGAGCTCTGGGACAAAGGCCTGATCTACGAGGCGTACCGAGTGATGCCCTACTCGTGGGGCGCAGAGACCGTACTGTCGAACTTTGAGATTCGTCTTGATGACGCCACGCGCCCTCGCCAGGATCCGGCCGTCACGGTGGGCTTCACCCTTACTCCCGCCGATGGCGACCCCGGCCCCCTCACCATTCATGCATGGACCACCACGCCGTGGACGCTGCCATCAAACCTGGCCCTCGCCGTTGGACCGGACATCGACTACGCAATCGTCGCAGTGGACGGTGGCTGGACCGTCGTGGCGGATGCAATGCGAGCAAGCTATGAGCGCGAACTCGGAGACGCTGAGGTACACGCTGTGGTGAAGGGCGCAGATCTCGTGGGTCGCACCTACGAGCCTCTGTTCCCCTACTTCGCTGACCAGAAGAATGCCTTCCGCATTCTCGGCGCTGATTTCGTCGAACTCGGCGAGGGAACCGGCATTGTCCACATGGCCCCCGGCTTCGGCGAGGACGACCAGATCGTCTGCGAAGCGAACGACATCAGTCTTGTCGTCCCGGTGGATGACGAAGGCAGGTTCATGGCGCCGGTTACCGACTGGGAAGGCGTCAACGTCTTCGAAGCCAACCCGGGCGTGATCGCTTACCTCAAGGAGCAGGGCCGCATCCTGCGCCACGAAACCTACGACCACAACTATCCCCACTGCTGGCGCACCGGTACGCCAGTGATCTATCGCGCCACGAGTTCGTGGTACGTGAAGGTCAGCGAGTTCCGTGACCGCATGGTGGAACTCAATCAGGAGATCAACTGGGTTCCCGATCACATCCGCGACGGTCGGTTCGGCAATTGGCTGGCCGGCGCACGCGACTGGTCCATCAGCCGAAACCGCTTCTGGGGATCACCCATCCCCGTCTGGCAGAGCGACAACCCGGAGTACCCGCGCACTGACGTGTACGGCAGCCTCGACGAACTTGAAGCGGATTTCGGCGTTCGTCCAACAGATCTGCACCGCCCGGTCATTGATGAGCTTGTGCGCCCAAACCCGGACGACCCAACCGGCAAATCCATGATGCGCCGGGTGCCCGAGGTATTCGACTGCTGGTTTGAGTCTGGTTCGATGCCTTACGCTCAGGTGCACTACCCCTTTGAGAACAAGGAGTGGTTCGAGAGCCACTTCCCCGCCGACTTCATCGTCGAATACATCAACCAGACACGCGGCTGGTTCTACACACTGCATGTGCTGTCGACCGCACTCTTTGACCGTCCGCCGTTCCGTAACGCCATTGCGCACGGCATTGTGCTGGCCGAGAACGGCGACAAGCTCTCCAAGAGCAAGAAGAACTACCCGGATCCTGAAGGCGTCTTCGACGACTACGGCTCCGATTCGCTTCGCTGGTATCTCATGGCATCACCCATCGTGAGCGGAGGAGATCTCCGCATCAACGAAACCGATATGGCCGGCATCGTGCGCTTTGTCCTCAACCCGATCTGGAACGCGTACTCGTTCTTCACCATCTACGCGAACGCCGACGGACACAGAGCCACGTACCGCACCGACTCGCCGGAGACGCTTGACCGTTACATCCTGGCCAAGACTCGCGAGATGCTGGAGAGCGTCACCGCCGACATGGACCGGTACGACCTGCCGGGCGCGCACTCACATGTGCTCTCGTTCATCGATGCGTTGAACAACTGGTACATCCGCCGCAGTCGCGATCGGTTCTGGGCGCCCGCTGGCGGGGCAGACGCAGAGACGAAGGCGAATGCTCACGACACGCTCTATACGGTGCTCGTCACCATGATGCGAACGCTCGCTCCGTTTCTGCCGATGATCACCGAAGAAATCCACCGGGGCCTTACCGGAGAAACAAGCGTTCATCTGACCGACTGGCCTGACGCCGAGATGCTGCCAGCCGACCCGGAGCTTGTCGCCGCCATGGATCGGATCCGTACCGTTTCCTCCACTGCTCTGAACCTGCGCGAGGAGGCCAGGCTCGCCGTGCGAGTTCCGCTCGGATCGCTCACCGTCGCCGGCGCAAACGCAGCTGCTCTCGCCCCGTACACCGACCTGGTGCGCGACGAAGTGAACGTGAAAGAGGTGATCCTCAGCGACGACCTCAATCAGTTTGCGTCCTTTATTCTTCGCCCCGACGGCAAGGTGCTCGGGCCGCGCCTGGGTGGTTCTGTCAAAGATGTCTTTTCGGCGGCAAAGTCCGGCGACTGGTCCCAGAACGACGACGGATCGGTGACCGTCGGCGAGCATCGACTCGACGTCGGCGAGTTCACCCTCGGTCTCGAACCGGTGGGCGACCACGTCAGCGGGGGCCTTCCAACAAATGACGCTGTTGTCGTGCTCGACACCCACGTCACGCCCGAACTTCAGGCCGAAGGCTGGGCCCGCCACTTCGTCCGCCTGGTGCAGAACGCCCGCAAGGAAGCCGACCTCGTCGTCACCGACCGCATCGCCCTCTTCGTTCAGGCCGAAGGTGACGTCGCCGACGCCCTCCACACCCACGAAGACTGGATCAGCTCCCAGGTACTGGCCACCTCAACCGAATGGGTCACCAACGACGGCGGCCTTACGACCACTGAAGACATCGACGGCACTCCCGTGCACTTCTCCATCGCTGTCGCTGAGCGCTAGTTCCGGGCGATGACTGCGGCCAGGATCCGGACAAATGACTACTTGTTGCGGCGACCGAAGCGGGACTTGGGCTCTTCGATGGCGGATTCGAAGAAGTTTGAGATGGCCCGGTCTTCGTCTTTGTCGACCTCGCCGAGTCCACCGTCGGTCTCAGCTATTGCTGCCTGACGAACGGTGTCGAGGAAGTTCCCGTCTTCTTTGGCTTCGGTGTTCTCACCCATCAGGTGGAGTTCGTCGCCGGAGTCGTCCTCGAGTTGGTCGGCGAATGCGCCGGTGATGACCCGTCCGGGCTTTGCGTCCGCATCGGCACCGTTTGGGGTTTCATCGGAGGCAATGTCGTCGGAGGCAATCTCGTCGAGCGTGACGATCCTGGCTGCGCTGGTGGACTCGGGCACCTCTGCCTTGGCTGCTGGAGCGGTTGCGGGTGCACGGGTCACACCACGCTTGTCGGCCGGAGCATCCGCCACCTTCGTTGCGGCTGCGCGCTCCGCCTTGGCCGTCTTGTTTGCCTTCTTTGCCTTGGCGGGCCTGGCCCTGGCTTCGGGAGCGGCTTCGGGCTCAACGACTTCAGCCTGCGGTGCGTCAGCGGTGCCTGGCTCGGCCTCGTTCTTGTCACCATCACGCAGGTCAATCTCCGCGTCAGGAATTTCGATCACGAAGTCATCGTCAAGGTTGACCTCGACCTCGGTACGCGGACCGGGATCACCAACGCGGAAGACATCCGGATCATCAGCAAGGGATCGGAGCGAGTCCGACGCCTGGCGGACGCTTTCGCGATGGGTTGAGAGCAGGCCGCGGAGGTTGTCGATTTCAAAGCGAAGGGCGTCTCGGGTCTCACGCAGTCGCTTGACTTCACGCGCAAGCGGGCCACGAGTCTCTTCGACCACTCGACGGGCTTCCGTGACCGCTTCCTTGCGGATGCGTTCGCCCTGGCTTTCAGCATCGGAAACATGAGCGTTGGCTTTGGTCTCCGCCTTGTTGATGCGATCAAGTGCCTCATCGTCGGCTTCAGCGAGGACCCGCTCGGCTTCGGCTTCGGCCTCATAGACAACGCGGTCTGCGGTCTGCTGAGCAGCTGCCAACATGCGTTCAACGGCGCGATCAGGATCATGCAGCCGGTCGGTACTCTTGGCCCCGCGACCCTTCTTCAGTGCAGCCAATTCGGCGCGCATTGACGAGACGGCGGCGTCGACCTCAGCCGGGTCATAGCCCTGCCCCTTGGTGGTGAACTCGACCGTTGCTTCCGAACCTGGCGTATCCATAGCTGAATCGTAACACCCGACGCACTGACGGGTGTAGGAACCAAACGGACTATTCGCTCACGGTGGCATTCATGGGTCGTTCAACCCACGCCCACCCCCGGCGCGCGTTCGAGAACACGGACGCAAGTGTGAGAGAAAGTCGCCGGAGCCGGCACCTGGCGCGAAGTACGGTCCTGTGATGCGCTCGGACCACTCGAAACCGCCATCACGGTGAAACCACAGTCGCACTGGGGAGCGATGGCCGGTCTGTTGAGACCTCATCGGCTTCGGGTCACCGTCATGGTTGCGGTGTTGGCCGTTGCCGGAGCGCTTCCGCTGATTGGGCCGATTCTAATCGCCTGGTTCATCGATGAAGCGATTGCTGGTGCGTCACGGCGAACGCTGCTGACACTCGCCGGCATCTACATTGTGATCGGCATCGCTCGCCAACTCATGGCCATTGCTGTGGCCTGGACGGCAACTGACCTCGCGTGGCGGGTCACCAACGAATTGCGGTCGACCCTGACGCGTCATGTGCTGAATCTTGACCTTGCTTTCCATCGATCGACGAGCCCGGGCGAACTTGTGAGTCGAGTAGACGGGGATGTCACCGCGCTCAGTGACTTTGTGGCCAGTTTTGCGGTGAAAGCCGCCGCGGCAGTCATAACGCTCCTCGGGATGGTGGTCGTGATGTCCGTGCGGGACTGGCCCGTTGGGCTCGGGCTTGGCGTCTATCTCGGCCTCGCAATCCTCACGCTGTTCCTGGTGCGGAACAAAGCAGTTGATGAGGCTGCGTCGGAGCAGGCTGCCACCGGGCGCATGCTCGGCGAAGTTGAGGAGCGCCTTACCGGAGCCGACGATCTGCGCAGCAACGGGGGCGGCAGCCACGCCGTTGCTGCCTTTCAGCATGCGAGCGCTGCGGTACTGCGATCTGCGCTGCAGCGAGAACGAGAGGGCGTGAAGCTGTGGGTTATTTCCAACGCCGTGTTTGTGTTCGGCGGTTTGATAGCGCTGGCCGTCAACGTGAGATTGCTTCGGCAGGGCACGATCAGCCTGGGCACCGCGTATCTCATCTTCCAGTACACCCAGATCCTGCGTCGCCCGTTGAGCGACCTGTCCGACGAGACCGAACGAGTGCAGCGAGCCGCTGGTGGCATGGCACGAACGCTGAACCTGCTCGGCGAGAAGTCCTCGATCAGCGACACCGGGTCGTCGCCGCTTCCGTCTGGTCCGCTGAGTCTGAACCTTCATGAAGTGACGTTCCGATACGACGACGAAGAGGACCCAGTTGCGGTCATCGACAATCTGACCCTTCATATCGCAGCGGGCCGAACGGTCGGCGTGCTTGGGCGCACCGGGAGCGGCAAGACCACACTGGCTCGCCTGCTTCTGCGCCTGGTGGAGCCCACGCAGGGATCGATTGGACTCGGAGAGACCGACCTTTCCCATGTGGCGCTGGCTGATCTGCGAGCCCGTATCGGCGTCGTTTCTCAGGACGTGCACCTGTTCGGTTCAACCATTCGTGACAATCTCACCCTCTTTGACGAAACCGTTACCGACGCCGAGCTTCGGGCCGCGCTTGACGAACTCGGTCTTGTTCCGTGGGTGGACGCCATGCCCCAGGGTCTGGACACCATGCTCGGCCCGGCGGGTAGTGGATTGTCGGCTGGCGAAGGACAACTCATCGCCCTCGCCCGATTGTTCCTGCGCTCTCCTGACTTCGTGCTGTTGGACGAGGCATCATCTCGCATTGATCCTCTTACCGAGGCTCGCGTCACGCATGCCATCGACCGACTCCTCAAGGGCCGCACGGCGATCGTGATCGCTCACCGGCTTTCCACTGTCGAACGACTTGATGAGATTCTGGTACTCGACGCTGGTCGCGTGGTGGAACGGGGACCGACCGCGAAGCTTCGTGCTGATGCATCCAGCCGGTATGCCCAACTTCTGGCGGTTGGCGGAGATATCGCGGTCGACGAGGCGGTCACGGGAGGTGGCGGGTTGTGAGTCGGCCATCGACGCCTCCGCCGCCTCGCTCGTCAATCCATCCGTTTGCGTTTGGCTGGAAGACCGGCGTCTTTCGATCCGGGCTGTGGCTTGCCACCTGGATCAGCTGGGCGTTGTTCTTCTCCATGCCCCTGGTGACAGGTTGGTTGCTGAAGCTCGTGTTCGATGCTCTGAGCACAAACGCCTCTATCAACGGGCTCCTCGTTGCCATTGGTGTGACCGAGGTCATTCGGTGGGCACTCTTCGGCTTCGCTGTCTGGGTGGTCGTGCGATGGTGGGTCGCAGCGCTCACGCTGATGCGAACGAACATGTTGCACGCGCAGACGGTCAGTGGCGGACCGCGGGCGGCGTCACTGCCGTCCTCCCCGAGTGAGGCCATCGCCCGCTTCCATCAGGACACCCGTGACGGCGTGCTCTGGACCGACGCCTGGGTGGACGGTCTGGCCAGCATTACCTATGCAGTCGGAGCGCTGATCATCATGTCCACCATCAACCGCAGCGCCGCACTTGTCGTTCTGTTGCCTCTGGCTTTCGTGGCGGTGGTGACCCGACACCTCACACCCCGCCTCTATGCAGCCCGCTCCGCTGATCGAGCGGCCACGAGCGAGGTCACCAACTTTCTCGGAGAGACATTCGCCGGACTGCTTGCATTCCGACTTGCCGGCCGCGAGGAAGCTGCTCTCACGCGGTTGGAGACACACAATGCGACGCGCCGCAGGACAGCGGTGCGTGACACCGTGCTCCAACAGACAATTGACGGCATCTCTTCGTCCACCACCGACGTGACCATCGGCTTGACGCTGCTCGCTCTTGTACCTGCAGTCCGGTCGGGCGACTTCAGCGTCGGCGATCTGGCCTTGTTCGTGGCGTATGCAATCGACCTTGGATCTGTACCCAGGTACCTTGCCCGACTCATCTCAGCTCGGGAACAGGCGATCGTGGCCTACGGACGACTCGGCGAGATGGTGGCGGAGGGAAGAACTGGCGACGTGTTCCGCGACTGCGAAGTCACCATCGAGCCTAGCGATGAGATGCGCAGGCGCAGCCCCGACCCACAGCGCCGCCCGCTGGACCTGCTCAGCATCGACGCACTGACAGCTGTCCACGCCTCCACCAATGCGGGTGTACGAGATGTGACCTTTCGTGTGCCGGCGGGCAGCTTTACCGTCATCACTGGCGGCGTTGGTTCGGGCAAATCGACGCTGGTGCGGGCCCTTGTCGGTTTGGAACCAAGCACCGGGACAGTCCGCTGGAACGACGAGGAGATCGATGATGTGGCCGCCTGGTTTGTACCACCGAATGCGGCACACCTGCCGCAACTCCCCCGCCTGTTCAGCGAAACACTGGCGGAGAATATCGCACTGGGTCGATCCCGCGATCGGCTGGCCGATGTCCTCGACCGGGCCCGCCTGCGCCACGATCTCGATGCGATGCCAGATGGCATGGACACAACAGTGGGTTCGCGCGGCTTGAGGCTGTCCGGCGGTCAGGCTCAGCGCGTGGCAACCGCCAGGGCGTTGTTGACACAGCCGGAACTGCTTGTTGTCGATGACCTGTCCAGCGCGCTCGACGTGGCAACAGAGCGGGAGCTATGGGACGAACTTGCCCGGGAAGGGCGCAGCACCGTGATAGCTGTGTCGCACCGCCAGTTCGTCATCGACCGCGCTGATCAGGTCATTACCCTCGACAGCGGCCGTGTCACGTCGATCTCCAGTGGATCAAACACAGAGCGCGCTGCGCAGCAGGAAGTTGAGCCCCACGATGACGACAATGGCCGAAAGATCCAGTGAGATGCTTCCGAGGCGCACAGGCGGCAGGACCTTGCGAAGCGGCTTCATGACCGGCTCCGTGATCATGTCCACAACATCGACGATCTGTCCCATAGCTCCACCTGAGCCGGGACGGGCGATCCAGCTCAACAGAACCCGCGCATAGATCGCATAGACGTAGTACTGGAGGAGGAGACAAATGATTTGCACGCCTCCGGTCTACCCGAATGACGACGACAACGCGCGTCGGCATCCCTCAATTTCCGGTGGTCACCCGTTGTGCAGGCCCTGTTCATGGAGCTCACGACGATCCTCAGGCGACAACTCAACGTCATCAGGACTGAGCAGGTAAACACGGTCGCCGACCTTCTCCATCTGGCCACCGAGTCCATAACACATGCCGCTTGCGAAATCGATGAGGCGACGACTCAGGTCACGCTCAACGGACTGCAGGTTCATGATGACGGGCGAACCGCCCTTGAAGCGGTCTGCCACCTCCTGCGCATCATTGAAGGCGCGAGGCGCAACGATGTGGGGCTTCGAACTCGAACTGCTGCTTGCGGGAAGCGGGCGCACCGTGTTTATTCGCGACGCGGATTGTGCTGAACGCGCAGCAGCTGCTGCGTTCGTGGAACTCGCGCCCACCGCGGTGAGACCTGACGGCTCCGGAGCACTGTCCATCGGCCCAAGGGCACGCACCGCAGACGGTTCGCCCTGCTGCGATTCAGGGGCGCTTGCCAGGGCTGGAGTGACCTGCATGGTGCCGCTGGCTGGTCGGTGGGAGGATTCGGCCGGAGGGGCCATCCCTTCCTCTGGGTTGAGACCCATGGGAGGCGGCGCGTTCTCCATCTCGTCTTCAGGTCCGAGCCCGAGATAGAACATTGCTTTCTTCCACGCTGACATCGACGTCGTGTTTCCTCTCACATGGGCATGATGCTGACCTGTGCATGATGCAGACAGGTCCATGATCTTCTCCCCACACTAGGCCCTCGGCGTGGGCAGAGCGAGGCACCCGCGCGCAAGCCCCTGTCCATGGAGCTCCAAAGGAGTATTTCAAGCGCACCCGCCCGGGTGGCGATCTCAGCCGGGGCGCGCCGGTCGAGGACCGAACAGGCCGGTGCCAACGCGAATCATGGTGGAACCTTCAGCGACAGCAGCAGCAAGATCGCCCGTCATTCCCATGGATCTGCGAGGTAGCTCCCAAAGGTCGGCCAGGGAGCTCACCATCGCAAACGCTGCTCTGGTCTGGGGGTCGTCCCCTTCACGGCCCACGGTCATCAACCCGCTCACGTGCAGACCGAGGTCACGCGAAGAAGAGATAAGGCCACCAACATCTTCGGGCTCGCAGCCGGCCTTCTGTGGTTCGCCCGTTGCGTTCACCTGAACCATGATCTCGGCTCCGGGCGCATGGTTTGCGATCTGGCGGGCAACCTTGAGCCGATCAACCGACTGCCACACTGCGACAATTCCAGCCACGGTGCGCACTCGCTTGGACTGGAGTTGTCCAATGAAGTGGACACGCAGGTCCCCGGCCACTGAAGCGATAGCGGGCGAGTCAATCTTGGCTGCCATCTCCTGCGCGTAGTTCTCACCCACATCAACAAGACCCAGTGCGTAGGCGGCTTCCATGGCCGAGGGTCCGAACCCTTTGGTGACGGCCAGGATTTCCACATGGTCGCCGCCAAGGTCGGCGAGCTCGTTGCGAAGGCGATCGAGTCGTCGGGCAACGTCCGCCATCTCGATCTCGGGTTGGGCTGTATCACTCATGCTGGTGTGCTCATCATGACGCTGGGTCCATCAGGACAATCATCGCCTGACGGCTGGACTCGGCACGAGCCCTCCAGGACCAGAAGCGTTCAGGATGACAGCTGGTGCAGTCGTTGTGCCACTCCACATCGTCGATGCGCATGTCGCGCAGCGCCGCTGCCACACCAGCGGCCATGTCCATCGCTGCGGTACCCTCTGCAGTCTGGCCGCGCACCTCTGGGCCGAACTGATGTGCCAGTGCAGTCAGCTCCGGTTCGCCAAACTCGTAGCACCGCACGCAGATGCCTGGCCCGACAATTGCTCGGAAGCTCAGCGCTCCAAGCTCGCTCATGGCGTCTCGGGTCGCCTGCAGTACGCCACCAGCCAAACCCTTCCAGCCCGCATGCGCGACGCCGATGACACCCTGATCACTGAGCAGTGCGACCGGAACACAATCGGCCACCTGCACTGCCAGGACTGCGCCCGGAACACCGGTAACGGCGGCATCGGCCTCGGCTCCTGCCCCCTCGCCTGCAACGTTGACGGTGACAACTGCATCGCCGTGCACCTGACGCAACCAGGTCCACGGTGTGGGAGCAAGCAACATCCGCACAGAGTCGACCACTGCCCGGTCCTGGACGGAGGACAAATCTCCATCGCTGCGATCGGACATGAGCACTCGAGCCACTCCTGGTCCAATCGCTGCTTCAGCAAGAAGTTGCATGAGGTTGATTGTACGACCGCCATCGCTGCGCAAAACCAAAAACGACCGGGCACCAGGCCCGATCGTTCTATGGAATTGGTGACTGCAGATGTCAGCGCAGGAACGACGGCACGTCGAAGTCGTCGTCGCCACCGGTGTCTTCGGTTTCGGCGAACGGATCGGCGAGATCTTCGAATGCGTCTGCTGGCGCATCTGCGGGCACCGGCGCGGCCGTGGCTGCCGCCGGAGCCGTTGCGGCACTCAGGTTGACCTCCGGCTGCGGGCGAGCTGCAGAGGACGGCACTGCGCCGGCGTTGGCGCCGGCGCTGCGATCGCCTTCCCAGCGGTCGAAGCCCGCAGCGATGACGGTGACACGGATTGCGTCGCCGAGAGTTTCGTCGATAACCGTTCCGAAGATGATGTTGGCATCCGGGTGTGCGACACCCTGAATAACTTCAGCTGCTTCGTTGACCTCAAAGATGCCAAGGTCCGAGCCACCAGTGATGGTGAGAAGAATGCCTCTCGCACCTTCGATGGATGCTTCAAGCAGAGGTGAGGAGATGGCCTTGCGGGCTGCGCCCACGCCTCGCTCTTCACCCGAGGAGACACCAATACCCATCAGCGCTGAGCCGGCGTCGCTCATGACCATCTTCACATCGGCGAAGTCGGTGTTGATCAGACCCGGCGTGGTGATGAGGTCAGTAATGCCCTGCACACCCTGCAACAGGACTTCGTCCGCGAGATGGAACGCCTCAAGGATGGACGTCTTTGCGTCGGAGACAGTGAGAAGGCGATCGTTCGGGATGACGATCTGGGTGTCTACCTTTTCGTGAAGTGTGGCGATGCCCTGCTCGGCCTGAATCGCACGGCGACGACCTTCGAAGGCGAACGGACGGGTGACCACGCCTATGGTGAGTGCTCCGAGCGAGCGGGCAACATCGGCGATAACCGGGGCGGCGCCGGTTCCGGTTCCGCCACCTTCACCGGCCGTGATGAAGACCATGTCTGCTCCTTCAAGAGCAGATCGGATTTCGTCCTCGTGTGCCTCGGCCGCCTGAGCACCGACTTCGGGGTCACTTCCAGCGCCAAGTCCACGGGTGAGTTCGCGGCCGATGTCGATCTTGACCTCGGCATCGCTCATGAGCAGGGCCTGGGCATCGGTGTTGACAGCTATGAACTCCACGCCGCGAAGGCCGGCGTCGATCATGCGGTTGACAGCGTTGACGCCGCCGCCGCCGACGCCGACAACTTTGATCACTGCGAGGTAGTTGGTGGGCGCACTCGCCATGGTTTCTTTCCTTCGGTCTGGCCGGATAGACTCTCAAGTTGTACTTGAGGGTATGGTTTCCTGAGCCTTGGGTAGAGATAGATACTGGTATTGCTGGAACGCGTGTTGCTGGTGATGGTATTGAGCGTAAAGCGTAAAGACTACGAGCAATCGGGGCGAAAGGTCAACACTGGCACACTCGGAGCCCGGACATCGAGCGCATCGAGGCATCGGAGATCGACTTCAGCAGCGAAGGCGCGTATCGCCCAAACCTTCGCTTCGAGCTCGCGAACGTCGCCCAGAATGACGCGTCCCACACTCGACCCGAGGTACAGCTCGAGGCCTTCGGGAGTGGCATCGAGAGCCCAGGTTGCGCCAGCAATCTCCGGCGGCAGAGCAACGGAGGCACGAACAAGGTCGAGGGTGGCGTCATCCACCCAACGTCCGGGTTTCGTCACGATGTCCACTCCCCCGATTGCCATCACATTCTGCACCAGCGACGGCTCCAGATTCGGCCCAACCGAGAGCACGCGACCGTCGGCGTCGACGAGTATGTTGGCGTCACTCGTGACCAGAACCGCAGCAGGAGTGCGCTCCGTGATCGAGATCACGACATCGCCTGACATGTAGTGCGAGACCTTCGCCGTGGCCACCCAGGGAATGGCGGCAATTGCTGCCCCAGCCTCGCCCAGGTCCACGTCGATCAGAGCATCCCCGATGACGATCCCACTCGCTGCCTGGATGTCAGATGCAGTCACCTGTTGTGCTCCGCGAACAGCGACCGTGTCGACGTCAAGCAGAGAGGACTGACTCGCCGCGACAGCGGCACCGATCATTCCAACGATGAAGGCAACCATGGCGATGTTTCCCAGCCAGCGGTTTCGCCGATCAGTTATCACGGCCTCGCGCCGCTCAAGGATACGCGGGTCCACGTCGCCAGGGCTGCCGCTGCGTGAGGAGGTGTCGAAGGGGCCGGAGATGATGGTCATGATGCACGTCCCGCGCTGTTGGGGTCGATCGATGGGTAGCCCACAAGGTGGGTCTCTGCATGGAGGCGTACACCAGCGTCAGCTTCCACAAGATCTCGGACGGCAATCATCAGAGCGCGAATATCGTCGGCTCTCCCATTGACGTCTGCCTGAATGAAGTTGGCGTGTTTGGTGCTGACCTCGGCTGTCCCGATGCGAAGGCCCTTTCCGCCTGCGGTATCGATCAACCGGCCGGCTGAGTCCCTGGCTGGGTTGGTAAACACTGAACCGGCGTTCTGACCGCCCGGCTGGTGCTCGCGGCGCCAGCGCACAATGTGGCTCAGTTCGGCGCTTCCTGCTTCGGTATCGCCCGGGTCGAGAGAGAGGGTGCACGACACAACGCAGTGGTGGCGGTTCAGCTCAGAGCTGCGATAGGCAAACCCGAGTTCGGCGTTCGTCCAGACGCGACGGTGACCGGTTCGAAGGTTGATGACCTCGGCGCCAAGCACGGACGCGTCCATGTCAGAACCGTGGCCTCCGGCGTTCATTCGTACGGCACCGCCGACCGAACCCGGAACCCCGACCGCCCACTCGAAACCCGTCAGGCCGGCCCGGACAGTACGGCGCGCCACGAGTGGCAGCGCGGCTGCTGCGCCAGCACAAACATGTGCGCCGTCGATCGTGACTTCTGAGAAGACCGAACCGAGATGGATGGCCACACCATCGAAGCCTGCGTCGGCCACCAGCAGGTTGGAACCCAGGCCGACCACAACCGTGGGCACGGATTCCTCGCCAGCGTCCGGCGCCAGCAGGTGGGCAAGGACTTCGAGATCCGCTGCGTCGGCTGGTTCGACGTACACAGATGCTGCGCCACCGACCCGATAGGTCGTCATTGGACCGATGGGATGATTGCGGTGCACAGTACCTCGCAGCGTTGCCGTGATGCGATCAATCAGTTCTTCGGTCACAGGTGCACTCATCGCAGCGCTACTTGTTCGATGAGCGCATCGGGGAGGGCCGTGAGATCGCCGGCGCCGAGGGTCAGACAGAGATCGCCATGCGACAGCTCAGCCACAAGCGCTGCGACAAGATCTGGCAGTTCTTCGACGTAGCGAACGTCGGCCTCGGGGTGCGCTGCAACGATCGCATCAAAGACGATGCGACCAGTGACACCGGCGATGGGCTTCTCGCCGGCGGTGTAGATGCCGGTGACCCAGACCTGATCAGCAGCAACAAAGGCATCGGCAAAAGTTGCCCCGAGAGCACCCGTGCGCGTGAATCGGTGCGGCTGGAAGACCGCAATGACGCGAGTCCAGTCGCCTGCCTTGGCTGCTTCGAGCGTCAGTTCCACTTCAGACGGTAGATGGGCATAGTCATCAACGAACGTGATGCCTGCGGCCTCTCCACGATGTTCATACCGACGGGCGACGCCAGAGTAGGTACCGATGGCGGCGGCTATGTGGTCGACCGGATGGTCGGGGGCAACCTCCATCGCCATCACCACTGCAGCCGTGGCATTGCGAGCATTGTGAATGCCGGGAACCTGCAACGCAATATCCATCGGCGGCGCGTCAATGTTGTGCTTGTTGCCCGGTTCGATGACGAAGCGTGAACCGGTGCGGTGGGCTGCGTAGTTCGTGATCACCCAGTCAGCATCAGGATTGGTGCCGTAGGTGGTGCACCGGCTGCGTGCAGCCAACTGCACCGCTGCTTCGTCATCGACACAGACGATACGCGGGCCGGTGAGCGGCCCAAGGAACTCGGCAAAGGCCTTCTCGAAGTTCGCGACAGAGCCGTAGTAGTCGAGGTGGTCGGGGTCGAGCGAGGTCACAATTCCGGCCCATGTGTCCAGGCGCAGGAACGTGCCATCACTCTCGTCTGCTTCGACCAGAAGGAACGGGCCCTCGGTCAAAGCCGCGCCAACGCCAAGCCCCTGCACGCGCCCTCCAATGATGAACGAAGGATCAAGACCGAGTTCACGAAAGATCACGGTGAGCATTGATGACGTTGTTGTCTTGCCATGAGTGCCGGCGACCGCGATGGTCTGGCGCGTAGCGGTGATTGCGGTGAGTATCTCGTCGCGCCGATGAATCAGCAATCCGAGCTCCCTCGCGGCGATGACCTCAGGGTTCGTGTCTGGAATTGCGGTGGAACGCGACACGATCTCCGCGTCGGCTACCTGAGCGCTCTCGTGGCCAACGTGAACGGCGATGCCAAGGCCCCGAAGCCGTTCGAGCGCCGCAGAGTCCTTTTGATCGCTGCCGCGGACGTCATGCCCAAGACCATGCAGAATGGTGGCAATGGCACTCATGCCCGCTCCCCCAATACCAATCAGGTGGATGCGCCGCCGATCAGCGAGGCTGATCGGACGAACCGCTGGCGTGTTCTCGTAGGTCGACTTGGACATTGGACTTGTTCAGATGCTCCGCTATTGAAGTGGATCGTGCTGTTGACGTGCATTGTGCGGTTGACGTGCATTGTGCGGTTGAAGTGCATTGTGCGGTTGAAGTGCATGGTGCGGTTGTCGCGCGATGTTGAGCACAATGCCCATCGCCATCATCGTGGCGACAAGGGACGAGCCGCCAATGGATACAAACGGCAGCGGGACACCACTGATGGGAACCACGCCCAGGACGACGGCAATGTTGATGAAGGCCTGGACAGCGATCCACGTGGTGATACCAATGGCGAGCAGCATGCCGAAACGGTCAGGCGCCGCCAGTGCGGTTCGCCACCCAAAAAAGACGATCCCAACGAATGCAAGCAGCACGAAGACAGATCCAATGAGTCCAAGTTCCTCTGCAATCACGGCGAAGATGAAGTCGGTATGGGCGAACGGAAGAAATCCCCACTTCGCCCGACCAGCTCCAAGTCCCACACCGGTCACGCCGCCCGATGCAACACCCACCAGAGACTGAATGGTCTGGTAGCCACTGTCGAGTGGATCTGCCCAGGGGTCAAGAAACGCAGTGACCCGGGCTCGGCGGTACCCCTGCGTCAACGCGAGAACGGTGGCAAGCGTGGCAAGCGCCAGACCAATTCGCGCCAGCGGCAGGAAGGGAACTCCGGAAGCGAAGAGCATGACAAAGGCGATGGCCACAATGATCATGGCGGTTCCCTGGCTGCGCTGCAGCAGGACAAGAAGAGCGACGAACCCGCAGATCAGCAGGACCGGCCGCAGTGTGACCCGGGTATCGGCAAAAACATCCGCTCGGTCTGCCAGCCATGCGGCGCAGAAAAGGGCTACGGCAACCTTGGCGAACTCGGCCGGTTGGACCGAGACTGTGGCAGTCCCGAGCCACCGAGTAGAGCCGTGGGCGCCGACGCCGATGCCGGGTAGGAGAACGAACATCAACGCGACGCCCATGACGATGAGCGCCAGCTGGGCATGCTGGCGCAGGCGGCGATAGTCGGTACGCATCAGCGCGACCATTGCAATCAACCCAAGTGCGGCCCAGATGAGCTGACGCTGGAAGAAGTACCAGGTGGATCCGGTTGTTTCCAGGCCGGTGATCGTGGATGCCGACAGCACCATGACCAGACCGACAACGTTCAAGATGATGGTGAGTACGAACAGACCGACAAAGTTGCCGGATTTGTGTCCGGGAGGCGCCATCGATCGACGCGAGGTGATGGCATCGGGACGGTTTGACCCCGGGTGCCGGTGACCTCGGCGACGCAGCGCGAGGCGACGCCCGGACCTGGCCGAGACCTCATTGCGGTCGACGGTTTGAACATCCACAGCGAGTTCGTCAACCGACCTGCGGCGTCGTTTGCTGACTCGCTGACGGGTGGGCGTCTCAGTCGACATCGGTCTTCCTTTGCAAGAGCTGGTCAGAAGAAAGGAGTGCCTGTACCTGGGCGGTGAAGTCGCGTCCCCGCTCGGCGTAACCGGAGTACATGTCAAACGACGCGCACGCGGGCGAGAGCAACACATGGGTGCCGGAGGCAGCGCTGTTGGCCATGGCAGCGGCCTCAGCCACCGCCGACTGCATGGATGCGGCGACCACTACCGGCACGTGTTCACTGAAGGTGGCAACAATTTCTTCTGCCGCTTCGCCGATGGCGACGACACCAGCGACACGGTCAACGTGATCGCGAAGCGGATTGAGGTCCAGACCTTTGTTCCTGCCACCGGCGATCAACACCACAGACTCAAACCCGGAGATGGCCGCGTTGACGGCATGGGTGGTGGTGGCTTTCGAGTCGTTGTACCAACGCACTCCATCACTGCTGCCAACCAGTTCAACCCGATGCGGCAAGCCGCGAAAGGCAAGGAGCGCAGAACGGATGCCCTCAATTGTGGCGCCACCTGCGAGTGCGGTGGCAGCAGCGGCAAGGGCGTTGGTCTGGTCGTGTGGCATGGTGCGCCAGAGTTCGTCCACGTGCAGGAGATGCTCACCGTGCAACGTGAGAGCGCCGTCCAGAACTTTGTGGGTGCCAGAGTGAAGGCCGAAGGTTTCCACCGGCCGGTCCGATCGGACGTGACGCATAACGACTTCGGATTCTGCGTTGGCAACAGCCAGACCGTCCGGGGGAAGGTGGGCCCAGATGGACGCCTTCGCGGCTTCGTACGCGGAGAGGGAACTGTGTTTGTCGAGATGGTCGGGGCTGAGGTTGAGCCAGGTGCCGACCTTCGGAGCGAAGTGAGCGCTGTATCCGAGTCGAAACGACGACGCTTCCACGACGAAAAGGTCGTAGGTCGTGTCACCGATCGCCTCCACCAGGGGGGTATCGGTATTCCCGACGTCAATGGTCTTTCGACCGGAGGCGTTGAGCATGTCCACCGTCATCGTGGTGACCGTGGTCTTGCCGTCAGTGCCGGTAATGGCCACGACGTCGCGCTCATCCCATCGGGCCGCGAGGTCGAACTCGCTCTGAACCGCAAGGTCTGTCAACGCAGCGGCGGCAATTGCCGGGTGGGAGTCGGGCACACCAGGGCTCGGCACGAAGGCGCCTGCTTCAGCGAGGAGCACCTGCCAGCCCTGCGGGTCGAGCGTGCCGCGCAGCTCCAGTCCGTGCTCGGTTGCAAACGCCTGCTTCTCATCGGTGAGGCTGTCATCCACCACAATCACGTCATGGCCGTGACGCACCAGAGCACGCGATACCGAGCGTCCGGTGGCGCCGAGTCCGAGGACCACTGTGGGGGCCGACATCAGCTGGCCAACCCGAGGCTGGTGAAATCGGCGTAGAAGATGCCGAGGGCGATGGCGGTGAGGAAACCGGCGATGAGCCAGAAGCGGATAATGACGCGCGTCTCCGGCCAGCCCTTGAGTTCGAAGTGGTGGTGAATCGGCGCCATGCGAAACACGCGCCTGCCGCCGGTGACCTTGTACACGCCGACCTGAATGATGACCGACAGGGTGACGGAGACGAACAGGCCGCCGATGATGGGCAGCAACAGCATGGTGTTTGTAGCAAGCGCAAGCGTGGCGAGAGCGGTGCCGAGTGCGAGCGAGCCCGTGTCGCCCATGAAGATTTGTGCCGGAGCTGCGTTGAACCACAGGAAGCCCACGGTGCCGGCCAGAACCGAAGCCGCAACAACGGCCAGGTCCAGGGCATGGTCGACGTCATAGACGCCCGGGTGCCGGAACATCCAGAACGCCATTGCGGTGAAGGCAGCGCATCCAAAGATCGAGGCACCGGCGGCAAGGCCATCGAGACCGTCCGTGAGGTTGACGGCATTGCTTGTCGCAAGAATCGTCAGGACACACATGGCTCCCCAGCCCCACGGGCCGAGGTCCCAACCAATGCTGTCGTATCGCGTGAAGGAAAGCTCGGTATGCACATCGGTGAGGTTCAGCATGAGCACGGGGAAAAGAACCGCCACCGCAAGAAGGCCACCGAACTTGGCCCGGCTACTGAGGCCGAGATTGCGTTCGCTGCTCACCTTGATCCAGTCGTCAAGAAAACCGACAAAGCCAGCGAGGATGATGGTGGCCATGACAATGAGCCCCGTGCGCGTATAAATGCCGCCCCACAAATCACTGATGGTGTAGGCAGCCGCGGAGCCAGCGACAATTGCGGCACCACCCATGGTGGGCGTACCGGCCTTTGTTTGGTGACCTTCGGGACCGTCCTCGCGGATCGGCTGGCCAATGCGGTGGCGGGTCAGCCAACCGATCAGAAACTGCGTGGCAGCAAGCGAAACGAGACCGCCAATGGCAACAGCGACAAGGAGTCGATTCATGCGCCACTCTCCCCCATCGACTCAGCAAAAACTTCGCGGGCCACGGCAAGATCGAGGAACGGATGGGCAACCCCGGAGATTGTCTGGGTCGCCTCGTGTCCCTTGCCAGCGATAACGACGATGTCGCCGGGTCGCGCCTGAGTCACAGCAGCGACGATCGCCGCACGGCGGTCCGGCTCCTGGACCACGACGGCAGAGGTTTCCTCCGGGATGCCGGCAACGACGTCGGCGATAATTGTCAGCGGGTCTTCTGAGCGCGGGTTGTCCGACGTGACGATGACAACGTCGGCCTGCACGGATGCTGCTCCCATGAGCGGGCGCTTCGCCCGATCTCGATCTCCACCAGCACCAAAGACAATGATGAGTGAGCCGGTGTCCGCAAGCAGAAGTCGGCAGGTTTCGACGACTTTCTCAATTCCGTCCGGCGTGTGGCTGTAGTCGACGAGAATGCACGGCGCTTTCGCAGATGGAGCAACTGCAATTTCCATTCGGCCGGGGATTTGTGGAACCTGCTCCAGTCCGGCGACGACGTCGACCTCGTCGAAACCAAGAGCGAGGGCTGCCTCGGCCGCACCGATGGCATTCGAGACGTTGAATGCGCCGCTCAGTGGGAATCGGATTTCCTGGCCCCGCCATTGGAAAACGGAATGATCAGCCGCCATGGACACCATGGTGACATCAGCCATGGAATAGCCCGTGACAGAACCATCAGGTCGAACAAGCTCATCTGCCAGTCGGGCACCCCACTCGTCGTCCATGTTGACAATGGTGTGCCGGGTGCGACCGTCAAAGAGCACCTTCTTTGCGTCGAAGTAGGCCTCCATGGTGTGGTGGTAGTTGAGATGGTCCGGCGAAAGATTCGTGAAGAGAGAGACGTCGAACTCAATGGCGTCCGCTCGATGTTGATCCAGCGCGTGAGACGAAACCTCCATGGCCACAAGCCCCACATCAGCAGCGACAAAGTTGGCAAGCTGAGGTTGCAGATCGGTTGCTTCAGGAGTTGTCCGCGCCCCCGACAACGTGCCGATGACGCGAGTGGACATGCCGGCATGTTCAGCGATGGATTCCACCAGGTGAGTAATCGTGGTCTTGCCGTTGGTACCCGTGACACCGAAGACTCTCAGCTCGGCCGTTGGATTGCCGGCGATCACGGCAGAGAACCAGGCGAGGGCAGCGCGAACGTCTGCAACGACGACCTGGGGGACATCAAGAGGAAGTTCCGTCTCGACCAGGAGTGCGACCGCACCGGCAGCCACGGCCGGGGAAGCAAACTCGTGCCCATCAAACGACGCGCCGCGAACACACGCAAAAAGAACACCCGGCTGCACCTGTCGGGAGTCCTGAACAACGCCCGTGACGATTGGGCTGTGCATCTGGCGCTGCGACGCCAGACCGCTGAGGGGTGGACCGGGCTCTGGTACCGCATCAGGGGCGCCGAGAGAGCGGGCCATGGCGTGCGCTTGTGCCCACAGCGTGGCGAGCGACATGTCAGCCATTGCCCTGGCCAGCATCACCAGCGGTGTTGTCGAGTGCGGTGTTATCGAGTGCGGTGTTGTCGAGTGCGGTGTTGTCGAGTGCGGTGTTGTCGGCAGTTGGAGCAGGCGCCGGGGCGGCGGATGGCGCAGCTTCCTCGATTTGAGCATCGGTTCCAGCGATGGCTTCGGCGGGCATCGCGTCGATGGGCATCGCGTCGATGGGCATCGCGTCGGTGGGTTGGACACCGACCGGGTCAACAGCTTCGGTGACCACGCTCGGAGCGATGGCTCCAACCGGAGGCTGTGACGTCTCTGCGGCTCCCCCGTCGATTGCGTCAGCTGCGGGCAACAGTTCATCGTCGGCCTCAGGAGCCTCGGGAAGCGGGGCCGGGTTGTCGGCAATGATGCCGTCTTCGGGAATGGTGTCGCCCGCGATCGTGAGGGGCGCCGCTTCGAGCAGAGCGGCGGACGGCGGAATCGAAAAGTGACGCAGCGCATAGTGCGCAATTTCGGAGAACACCGGGGCCGCCACAACACTGGCATAGGTCGAGACGGCCGGCTCGTCGAGCGTCACCAGGATGGAGATCTCCGGGTCGTTCGCAGGAAGGAATCCAACGAAGCTTGAAACGTAGTGGTACTGCCCGTTCGCATCCTGGTAGCCACCGGTTGGTAGCGGCTTTCGAGCCGTTCCCGTTTTGCCCGCAACCTCATAGCCATCAACCGCTGCAGCCTGGCCGGTACCGGCGGCAACCACATTGCGAAGAATGGAGCGCATCTCACTGGCGGTCCCCGCGGAGATCACGCGCTCCGGCTCAGCAACCGCGAACAACTCCACCTCACCATCCGGGGACACAGTTTCTTCAACGAGCCGGAGGGGAACCTTGATGCCATCGTTGGCAATGACGTTGAAGGCCTGAATCATCTGCAGGCCAGATACTGAAATGGCCTGGCCGAGGGCGACAGCCCCGATTTTCGTGCCGTCCCAGTCTTCGCGATCCTCCAACAACCCAGAGGTTTCGCCGCCGAGTCCGAGCACCTGATCGGTAAGGCCGAACGAGCGAATGTAGGGCTCGAAGCGGTCCGCTCCCAGTTCGGTTGCCCACATGACTGAGCCGACGTTGGAGGACTGGGTGACGATGTCAGAGACGGTCCAGTCGGTTGTGGGGTGATCGTGAATATCGGAGAAAGTTTGATCGTAGAGATCGAACGTTGAGGCAACAGGACGCACCGTGTGAGGTTCAGCGAGCCCAGCATCCATGACCGACGCAAAGGTGATTGCCTTCATGACGGACCCGGGTTCAAAGGCCCAGTTGGCAGCCTGATTGGTGGGCGAAAGAATCACGTTGAGCTGACTGTCACGGGTGACAGAGGCCACGGCGAGAATGGCGCCGGTGTCTGTTTCAGTAACGATGGCGATGCCGCCCTTGGCGACCATCGCATCAACCTGGCGCATAAGGATCTGCTCGACCTCGAATTGCAGCGAGCGGTCCACCGTCAGCACCAGGTCGCTCCCTGGTTGCGCAGGCTGCACTTCACGAGGTCCAACAGGAATTGTCTGCCCCTGCGGCGCTTTCTCAACGATCAACTCACCGGCCACACCCGCCAGCACATCGTCGTACTTGTACTCAAGGCCGGACAGCGGTTGAGAGTCGATCCCAACCCGGCCAATGAAGCTGCCACCGAGATCGCCGCCTGCGGGATTGAACCGCGTGGGCTCCTCAAGTGAGTAGACGCCCGGCACGTCAAGTGCCTGAATCGTGTGCGCCATCTCGTCGCTCACCTGGCGGGCGAGGTAGACGAAGTGGCTGTCTGCCGTGAACTTCTCATACAGGGACGACACGCTTTCCCCCAAAACCGGTGAAAGCACCTCCGACGCTGCCCCGGGATCGATCACGAGCTGCGGGTCAACAAAGAACGTGTTCTGCGGGATGGAAATCGCAAGACGGTTCCCGTTGCGGTCCAGAATCTCACCGCGTGGCCCGGGCAGAGCAATCGCGCGGGTCCGCTGCTCAAGGCCCTTGGCGACGTAGCGCTCCGGGGACAGCACCTGCAGCTGCACCAGACGAAAGGTGAGTCCCGCAGCTGCAAGCACCACGATGACCATCAGGAACAGGAGACGAGCATTCGGACCGCTTGGACCGGTCGGACGCAGCGGTGTGACGACAGGACCGGGCGTGTCGCGCGCCAGTGTTCGTGCTTCATGACGTGGCCGGTACCGCGCGCCATCGGCCGACCTCGACGGTCGGCCGGTGCGGCGGGTGCGTGTGTCGTCATGGCGGGTCTGGCGCGTCACTGGTCCGCACCTGCTGGCGTTCGATCGTTGTTGGTTCGACCAAGAAATGCGTTGCGAACCTCATGAGCACTCAGGGGTTCGGCCGGCGGTGTGAGATAGTGGATTTCGAGCGGCTCGACCATGCCCAGGCTGCCCTTGGCGGTGGCCACAATCCGAGCCGGCGACTCGAGCTGACCCACGGCCAATTTGAGGCGGTCATTCTCAACTCGAGCGTCTTCAAGGGTTGACTCGAGCTGATCGAGCATGTTCTGCTCTTCGGCAATCTTGGCATGAAAGCCAACCAGCCCGAAGAGCGCAGCGACAACGAACGCGAGACAGATTGCGCCGATCCACTGGCCAAGGCGTCCCGGGCGCGGCGGTACAGACTCGAGCGAGTCGTCTTCACCTCGTGGCCGGAACGAACCGGTTTCGATTGCACTCATGCCGACGCCAGTACGCGCTCGAAAACACGCAACTGGGCACTCGCAGCACGAGGGTTGCGGTCCTGCTCGTCGGCGCTCGGCGTGCGACGCCGAGGAGGAACGATCTTCACCCGGCCGACTGCACCGCACGCACACGGAAGACGCTGCGGACAGGTACACCCTCCGCTCTCCTCGTCAGCTATGACATGCTTCACAATGCGATCTTCGCCACTGTGGTAGGCGAGCACCGCCCCGCGTCCACCTGGAACCAACTGGTCCACAGCCTGGCGCAACGCCGACTCAATCTGATCAAGTTCCTCGTTCACTGCAATGCGCAGCGCCTGAAAGGTCCGCTTGGCGGGGTGTCCGCCAGTGCGTCGGGTTGCGGCGGGAATAGCGGCGCGCACGATCTCGGCCAGCTCCACCGTCGTTTCCACGGGCCGGGCGTCAATGAGCGCAGAAGCGATGCGACCGGCAAAGCGCTCGTCGCCGAACTCCGACAACACGCGGGCAATTTCGCCGTGGGACCAGGTGTTCACGATGTCGGAGGCCGTCACGCCGTCACGGTCGTCCATGCGCATGTCGAGCGGGCCTGTTGCGCGATAGCTGAAGCCACGTTCTGAGCGGTCGAGCTGCGGCGAGCTCACACCAAGATCGAGTAGCACGGCGGACACAGATCCAGCGAAGGGGCTGGCGTCAACAACTGCGCTGAGTTCGTCGAAGCGAGCCCGGGCCAGGTGCACGCGCTCACCGAAGGGCGCCAGGCGCTGGCTGGCTGCGTCAAGAGCCATGGCGTCGCGGTCAATGCCAACGAGTGTCATGTCGGAACGGACGGAGAGAATGGCTGTCGCATGGCCTGCCCCACCAAGAGTGCCATCGACATAGGCGCCAGCGGGCACATCCGCAAAGGTGTCCAGAATCTCCTGGAGCATCACCGGATCATGCACGAAATCGCCCGAACCGCCCGAATTGCGATCAGGATCAAAAGTGCCAGTGGCACCCGCATCCGGGGCGCCGTGACGTGAGTTGCGTCTGTTGTCGTCAGTTGGCACGCCGCACCGTCCGCAAATGGGAATGGTTCCGGGGCACGAATTGGGGGGACGTTCGCGCCCCGGAAGAAGGAGATGAATGAAGAGACTGGGTACCGCTTTGTTGGGCACGGTTCGGGTATTCACACTGTGAGGGCAGCCCATCGGCAGTCCCTCGATCAACGAACGCACGTCGGGATTTCTCCCCCGATCGAGCTAGATGGCAAGCGGGCGGAGTAGGGGCCTTCCATCTTGTTGACCGAGAGACTGCGGATGGGCAGCCCTCGAGTGTGTGTGCAGGTGCTTCTTCTTCAGTGGTGGGTTCCTGGCTGTGATCCTGGGTGGTGCTGTGATCCTGGGTGGTGCTGTGGTCCTGGGTGGTGCGGGTTCGCTTCGCCGAGAAGGCGCCGCGATGACGAGGGCCAAAGCCACGATTGGTTGCGGGCATCATCCGAGCCACGATCCGTCCCGGACTTCTGCTTCGTCGAATTCGTCATCAATTTGCTCCCAGGCCTCCGGGGCCCAGATTTCGATGCGAGTGACTGCACCGTTGACGACTGCTTCCCGGTCGATGTTGAACTTCTCGCGAAGGGCGGCGGGCAGGGTGACTCGACCCTGACCATCGATGCGCAATTCGGTTGTGCTGGCGGAAAACCGGCGCAGCGTGTTCGGTGAGGCCTTTCCCTTTGTGACGCGTTTGCGGAGGCGTCCGACCACTTTCTCGAACTCGGCCTGCGACCACATTGCCAGTGCAGGAACGTCCGTCGTGTGGGACACGAGAACCACGGCACCCAACTCGTCGCGAAACTGCGACGGGAGTGCTATGCGTCCTTTCTCGTCCAGCGAACGCTGGTGTGTTCCTACGAACAACGTTCCATCCCATTGGCTCGTTCCATTCGACTCGTTCTGGAGGGACAGGTACACCGCATTCCGGTCCCCCAGCGCCTGATGGTTAGTTCCGACGTAACTACCTGAGCTGGGTTTGACTACCGAAGTACCGTAGGGCCTGTCCCCCACTGATCCCCACCCTAACCCACCACCTGCCCCCTGGCAACCACATTGACAACATGATCCACACCAGCAACAACGAGGATACGCCGCGTATGGTGCCAACAGTGCTGAGATAGCAACGATTTCGGTGCACAAAGTTTTCGCCCTGACAAAACCCGTGTCTTCGAAGAGGTTCCGAGTCCCGAGCGCACTCATGCCAGGGAATTGCGCGCTGAGATCGGCTTCGCAGTAGCGATTTAGGGACGCCCAATTCCTGTTGTGGGAAGAAGTGGGGAAGCCAGTGCATATTTCGCTGCTTCCCTATTTTGCTGCGTCAATCAGGATTTCTGCGTCACTCAGGTCAGTCGGTGCTGAGTTGCCTCACAAACGCTTCGACCAGGGCAGCAAGCGTGTCTGCGGCAAAGAGTTCAACCGTCGATGCCGCTTCTGAGGAATGCATGCTCAAAGCGTGAGGGCTCCCGGGTTGCGCGCGCTGGGGAGTCCGAGCCTCGGGCCGTCCCAGGATCGCAGCTACGTCCTGCGTGTGGTCGCGGTTCACTATCAGACACTGCAGGCGGGTTCCCCACCGAGTGCGGCGCTGCGAGAGACCGAGCACCTTGGTGGTGCCACTCAGGGCTGCAGCGCCCAACCCTCGTGGGGCGCTCGTCGCAACGCCAGGGGAATCCACGAGCGCCAGTTCTCCCCAACCCATGCCAGCGAAACAAACAGCCTCACTGAAGTCACCACTGGTGGGACGGTCGTTCCAGACCCGAGTCTCGATTCCATGGGAGGAGAATGCACGCTGCCAGTGTTTGCCAACGACGCGGAAGGCCTCGGTGAGATCGCCGCCCCATGCCGGGCCCGCAGCGGGAACGAGCACATCAACCCATCGCGTCGACGCGTCGATCAGCACCGCTCCCCCGCCGCTGCGACGATGCACGAGCGACAGGCCACGAGCTGCAAGCTCATCGGGAGAAATCACGAGATCCCGCTGTCGACTGCCGAGCACCAGAGCGGTGTCGATGGGATCCATCAGCCAGATCGTTGGCGTTGGAGCGTCCGGCACATCCGGAGCGTGCAACTCGGCCACTGTTTCGCGACGCGTCTCGACTCGCCACTCAGTCGCCCAACCTTCAACGCTCACGTGCAGTGCTCCCTCTCCGTTGCCTCCCCGCAATGACACTTTCTGCGGTGACTCTTTCGTGCGGCGTCTTTTCGGTTCTGGTCAGGCCGTTTTGGCGTGATTGGCGTCAAATCCCGACTGTCCCATGGACAGATACTCGTGCCATTGTTCGGGAACAGTACCGACGGCAGTGGCCACCCATGCCGTGCGTCCCGGCGCCAGAGGCTGAGACCGCAGACGCATCGCTATCTCGCTGAGTAGGCGGTCACGCTTTCTGGAATTGCATGGGCGGCAGGCCGCCACGACGTTCTCCCACGTGTGCTGTCCCCCTCTGCTGCGCGGCTTCACATGGTCGATACTCTCCGCCTTCGAGTTGCAGTACTGGCATCGGCCTCCGTCGCGGGCGAAGACACCACGTCGGGTGATTGCGTTGCGGCGCGGATACGGCACTCGCACGTATTTGCGAAGACGAATGATTGAGGGCACCTCAACCGCAGCGCGGGCCGAATGGAACACCAGACCCGAAGGAGCAATCATCTCGGCCCGCTCATTCAGGACCAGAACAACAGCCCGCCGGGCAGACACCACACTGATTGGCTCATACGTTGCATTGAGAACCAGTGCGGGCGCCATAGGAAGAACTTAGACCTGAGACCGGTCAGCCTGCGACGGAATTTGCGGTGTCGGAGTTTCAGCGAGAGGCTCATGGCCCGACGACGTGACTGACGCCCACGACCGGGCCCATTCCAACCAGGTCACCACGTCACCGGGCATCGGCGGCTGCTCGGCGTCACCGTAGGCTGTCAGCATGCGAAACCGGAGATAGCCCGGAGCAGGCATGGGGACCGGCGGCCATTGTCGCCACCAGCCCCTCGGAGCGAGAAGCACCGCCTGCCGCAGAGCCGTGACCCACAGATCAGGTCGGCCGGCCACCGCTTTGACGACCGGCTTCCACTCGGTCCAGACGGGTGTCGAGTCCGCAGACGCAACCCCGGACTGGTCAGACGGAGAGTCGGTTGGGCCAACAGGCATGGCTCCATCGTAGAACAGTGCGGTGCGGATTCTGGCCAAAGGCCGTGCAGTTTCCGCCGAAGGCCGTGCAGTTTCCGCCGAAGGACAGCATCCGTAGAGCAATTTGTCGAACCGCGGCCCACGACGCGGGTCAGCTGACTATCGTGACCGGGGACCAAGGAGATGCTGTGGTAACGAATGAGGCGGATCTGGCTGCTCAGCCAGAGCCGAGAACAGAGTCCTTCACAGATCTGTTCAACGGTGTGATGCGAAACATCGAACAGGTGATCCAGGGCAAGACCGAGGTCGTGCATCTGATGCTCCTGTGCCTTCTCGCTGAGGGCCACCTTCTCCTTGAAGACGCCCCCGGGACGGGCAAAACCTCGCTCGGCAAGGCGCTCGCTGCATCTATTGACGTCCCATTCGGTCGCGTGCAGTTCACCCCTGACCTTCTGCCGTCGGATGTGGTCGGCGTCTCGATCTGGAACCGCAACGAGAACCACTTCGAGTTTCGGCCCGGCCCGATCTTCAACGGCGTCGTACTCGCCGACGAGATCAACCGCACTTCTCCGAAAACCCAATCTGCGCTCCTCGAAGCAATGGCGGAAGGGCAGGTCACTCCGGACGGTATCAGCCGTGATCTTCCCAAGCCGTTCATGGTGATCGCCACCCAGAACCCGCTTGATCATGAAGGCACCTATCCGCTGCCTGAATCCCAGCTCGACCGCTTTCTGGCCAAGACAAGCGTCGGCTACCCGGCCCGCGATGCCGAGCTTGCGATCCTCAACACGCACGGTGCGGCTGCTGGTTCAACCAACATCGGGCCCGTGCTTGATGCACGCTCGGTGCAGTCGATGATCGCCGCAGCGCGAGGCGTACACGTGGCTCCAGCCCTGCAGGGTTACATGATTGATATTGCCGACGCCACCCGCCGCCACCCGGGCCTGACCCTTGGCGTGTCGCCGCGTGGCACCCTGGCACTCCAGCGGATCATCCGAGCCCGAGCCGCTGCGCTTGGCCGCAACTATGCGACCCCCGATGATGTGAAGGCCCTGGCCCCTGCGGTGCTCTTACATCGCATGATGCTCTCCACCGACGCACAGCTTCGGGGGGCCACGGCTGCCCAGATCCTCGGGGAGATTCTTGCAGCAACCCCCGCACCCGAGCGGGCGAATTAGAACGCAGTGCTGACACGCAGCGGTTTCACCACCGCAATCGTCGGCGCAGTCCTTGTCTTCGCCGGGCGCGTCTTTGGACTTCTGCAACTTTTCGTACTCGGACTCGCCGCGATCGCGATCGTGGCGGTGTCTGCGTTGTGGTTGGCGCTGCGACCTCGCGGCGTGAGCATCCAGCGCCAGGTGTCATCGGCACGGCTTCATGCGGGAGACTCCAGCCAGGTCCAGGTGCAGGTCCACAACACAAACACGATGAAGAGCCCGGTTCTGCGCGTCACGGACGACGTCGCTGGCACACGCGGCGCCGAGCTTGAACTCCCGCCGCTTCGTCACGGCGAATCGCGCGTTGTGGGCTACCGGCTCCCAACCGAGCGTCGAGGCCGCGTCAGCGTCGGCCCGCTGCGGGTACATCTGGAAGATCCGCTGTCAATGCTCAAATCCGTGAAGACCGCTGCTGGCACGTTGGACGTTCTCGTATATCCGCGCATTGATCAGGTTGCGCCCCCACCGAGACCGCCCGGCGACGATGCCCGCCTTGCTGACCAACAGGCCAGCCAACTGGGTCACTCGAGCAACGAGTTCTACGCACTTCGACAGTATGTGCTCGGCGACGATATGCGTCGAGTGCACTGGCCAAGCACGGCCCGATCCGACGACCTCATGGTGCGCCAGGACGAGCTTCCCCAGCAGGGACGAACCACCATCCTGGTCGACACCCGTTCCCCAACTGTCGACGACACCGCGTTCGAGCAGATGGTCTCGGCTGCCGCCAGTCTGGCAGTGGCCTGCCGCCGTCGAGACGACCTGGTCCGTCTGGTCAGCACGGATGGGCTCGACACTTCCTTCACTCCTCTGACCGCGCACGACCCGGTCCTCGACTATCTGGCCACTGTGGAACAAAGCAGTGCCGGTGCCATTGATCGAACCGCTGCACTGATTGCGAAGGGCAACCCCGGCAGCATTGTTGCGTTGGTCGGTGCCGACGGCGCAGGCGCCATGTCGAGTTCGCTGGGCAAAGGCAGGCGCAACGCGAACGCCACCGTCATCTTCGGCTCCAAAGGGGCGATGCCGCTGACTTCCGGGCCAGCACTATCCTCCAGTCTCGTGATGCAGGTCGGCGCTCAGGACGACTTCGCACAGGTATGGACCGCCGCGCTGGGGGCCTACACGACGGGACGGAGTCAGCGATGAAACCGACGAGCAGACCTGGCCGCAAGCCCGCCGCGGGAAAGCGCTCTTCCGGGCAGGCGGCAAATATTGAACTGCCAATGATCGTCAGCGAGATCGCCCTCACGCTCGTCACCATCACCGCACTCCTCGGGTTCGACCGGGTGTTCATTGATACGGACCATCGGGTGCCACTCATCACGACTGCGGTTGTCACCCACGTCGTGCTTGCTGTTGTGCGCCGTCTTCGCGCTGGCGTCTGGCTGGCCATGGTGGTGAGCGCCATCGCCGTGATCCTGCAGGGAACGCAAAGCCTGTTCGCTGACAGCAGCCGGTTCGGTATTCCCACCCGCGAAACAGTCGACGTCTTCACACAGACCATGCGCGACGCGTGGTCAGATTTCAACTCCGTGCGCGCTCCCACAATCACCACCACCGGCTTCATTGTCGTGATGATGGGTGCGGTCTGGGTTATCGCCTTCCTGAGCGACCTGGCAGCGTTTCGGCTTCGCTCCTCCGGTCAGTCGCTGGCTCCGGGTGTCTCCATCATCATTTTCACTGCACTGATGACGTCATCGAGCGTGATCGGCGGCGAAGTTCGTCACGTCATGTTCTTCCTCGCCGCATCCGTGCTGTTTCTCGTGGCTCATCGCTCATCGCTGCGAGTCAGCACCGGAACCTGGCTTGGCAACGAAACAAACGGCGCCTGGCGGTCATTGATCGGTGGCGGCTTGATCGTCGCTGCCGTTGCGCTTCTCGCCGGAGTTGTCGCTGGACCCCGCCTGCCCGGCGCGAACGATGAGGCTCTCGTGCAGATCAACGAGTTGGGCGACAGCGGCCCGTCTCAGCGGATTGCAGAGAGTCCACTCATCGACATTCGCTCCCGACTGGTCGACCTTCGCGACGTTGAGGCCTTCACCGTGGAGACGAACTCGCCCGGCTATTGGCGCACCATGGCGCTCGACTACTTCGATGGCAGTACCTGGACGCTCGACGCAGGCTTCTCAAACGCCGACGGCAACCTCGAGAGTGAGCTGCAAACCGATGTCACGACCGAGAATGTGCAACAGGAGTTCACGATCACCGGTCTCGACATGGACTGGCTACCCGCCGCCTACACCGCAACCCGCATTGAAGTCGCAACGGGCCAGAAGGTGACCGTCGAACGAGCACTGTCCACGCTGATCGTCGAGGAAGCCAACACCATCAGCGGGATGCAGTACACCATCGAGTCTTCGCGTCCTCTCGTCACAGCATCCGATTTGCAGAACTCGCCGCCTTCCTCGCTCGATGAGCGTTACACCGTTGTACCCGATGACTTCGACCCTCGTGTCCGTGATCTGGCCCTTGAGGTGACCAGCAACGCCACCGACGACTTCGGCCGGGCGCTGGCTCTGCAGGACTACTTCAGAGAGACGGGCGGCTTCAGCTACTCGATCGCCCAGGTCCCGCCAGGCCATGACAAGAGCGCAATCAATTCGTTCCTGGACTCGAAGGTCGGCTACTGCGAACAGTTTGCAGGAACGTTTGGCGCCATGGCACGATCCATCGGCCTTCCCACCCGTATTGCGGTTGGATTCACCGAGGGAATACCTGATGCCTCCAATCCCAACCTGTACCGGGTGAGTGGCAAACATGCCCACTCCTGGCCCGAGGTCTACATCGAAGGTGCCGGATGGCTGCACTTTGAGCCCACCCCCGGGCGAGGCGATGCCTCTTCCGCCGCGTACACCGGCTACCAGCAGGCGCAGGTTGGAGAGGCCGAAGATGCCGCCGCGGAGAACGTCGAATCGCTTCCCGATCCCACACCCGGCCCCGGCGCCCTGGGGATCGAGACCGAACCAACCCCTGTGTCAGAGACGCCCGAAGAAGCCGCCGCAGCGCCGCTACTGGACACCGAGACCGGATTGCCGCTCGGCCTCGAGATCGACGAACCCGGTTTCTCACTGACTCGGAACTGGTGGATCGCGCTCGCTGGTCTCGCTGCCGCATTCGTCTACGCCGCTGGTGTTCCGTGGCTCAAACGTCGCCGCCGCTCCACCGACCGGCTCCGCGCGACCGGCACACGCGACCGAGTCAACGTGGCGTGGCGTCATGCAAGCCACGACGCCTCACTTCGCGGTCTCGAAAAGCTCTCCAGCGAAACGCACACCGAGTTCGCCGATCGCGCCGCCCACGAGTTGGGCCTCGAACAGATCGCCAAGCTCGGCGACCTCGCTTCCGCCGCTGCCTTCAGCAAAGAAGACCCACCCGATTGGGTCGCCGAAGACGCCGAAACCTTCGAAGATGCCATCAAATCCATCCTCGACGCCCGCACGTCACGCATGGACAAAACCCTCGACGACCTCAACCCCAAACCCCTCCTTACCCGCCGCTGAACGACCACCTCAGAGCGATGCCCCGGCGACGGATTGGCCGAGCGAGTTCGGCGAAGCCGCGTTTGGGGAAGTAACCACACCGACAGGCCACCGCACGGTATCAGAAAGTCCTACTCCGGATCAGAAAGTCCTACTCCGGATCAGAAAGTCCTACTCCGGATCAGAGAGTCCTACTCCGGATCAGAAAGTCCTACTCCGGATCTTCGGGGTTCCGGCGTTCGCGAAAGCGCTGGCCGGGTTCTGGCATCCGTTCAGCGATACCGCTGGCACGAACGCGCTGGGAGATCTGTGCGATGCCGGTTTTGCCCAGGTGGCGGGCGTTGCGCTCAACAGCCAGGGCTGCGACGAGCATGATCAGAAAGCCGACAAAGGCAAACAGGAAATGACTGGACAGGGCCATCACCATGACCGCAACGCCAGCGAGGAACGCGGCCGTGGCCCACTTCACATTGCGCAGGGCCTGGGAGTAGACGGTTGTCTTTGCCACCTCGCGCACCAGCCCGGGGTCGCTTTGGGCGAGCTGCGCCTCGATTTCGCTGAGGATTCGCTGCTCGTTTTCTGACAACGGCACATGGCCAGTCTCGCACAACGCCAGCTCTTCAACAACGCGGCATGACCCATAAGTGCCGAATATGTGTGGTCTGAAATACCTATTTGAGGTACGTCTCAGGGCGGATCGGATTCATGACGGCTGTCTGCGGCAGTTCTGTTCGGACCCCACTGCTGCTCGCCGCCAGTTTTGACGCGGACGCTGTCCCCCTCAGCGAGGATCGCTGGACCAATAGCGTCGGCGCCGAAACGTCTGCGAATGTCATCAATTGCGGCGTCCGCGTCCTCCCATTGACCGTTCTGTGCAGCGTCGAGCGTCAACTGGCGAGCGCCAGCCGGTTGCAGTCCGGTTGCGCCGACGCCGAGCAGGCGAACCCCGCGATCGACAGGTATCCGCGAGACAAGCGTCTTCGCTTCCCGTGCTATTTCCACACCGCCATCGCTCGGCTGCGAAAGTGTCACGCTTCTGGTGATGGTGTCGAAGTCCTTGAATCGAACCTTGATCGTTACGGTCTTTGCGCTCAATCCGGCGGATCGCAATCGCGCTGCCACGGCGTCGGCCATACGCACCACATCACGGCGGACGCTGTCGAGCTCATACTTGTCAGCGGCGAACGTCTCTTCGTGACTGATGGACTTCGCGGCCGCCACCGGCTCGACCGCACGACCGTCGATGCCGTTGGCAAGGGCATGCAGGTGAGCACCCACCGCCTTGCCGACGGAGCGCTCGACAATGGGCAGCGGCAATGCGGCCAGGTCACCAACGGTCTCCACACCAAGTGCCGCCAGCTTCTCAAAAGTTGCCGGACCCACACCCCACAACTCCCGAATGGGCAGAGGATGCAGGAAGGCAGTTTCAGTTCCGGTGGGGACTTCGAAGACACCGCTGCCGGGGACTGGTCCTGACCGACTCGCACTCGGTTTGGCCTTCTCCGTTGCCAATTTCGCCACGAACTTCAGTGACGCGACGCCAACCGAACACCAGAGCGCCTCCTGCTCAAAGATCTGCTGGCGGATTCGGCGAGCGATGGTGACGCCATCGCCCATCAACCGGCGCGACCCGGTGACATCAAGAAACGCTTCATCCAGCGACAGCGGCTCAACATGTGGAGTGCAGGACTGGAAGATCTCCATGATCCGGCTACTGACCTCCCGGTAGTGGGCATGTTCACCGGGGATGAACACCGCATGCGGGCAGAGTCGCGCGGCACGCACTGACGGCATTGCACTGTGGATCCCAAAGGACCGAGCGATATAGGACGCAGCGGCAACAACTCCGCGTTGGCCTGTTCCGCCGACAACCACGGGCCTGCCTCGCAGCTCCGGGCGTCGTAGCAGTTCCACGGACGCAAAGAAGGCGTCCATATCGACGTGCAATATGGTGCGTTCGGGGGCAGCCAATGCTGTCAGCCCAGAAGCCGGACGGTCATGGAGCGCTGGTCGCCCTCTCTTTCAGACGTTGCTTCGTAACGCCATGAGCGGCCAGTGGCGGTAGGGTCCGCTATCCAGGTCCGAACGGGTTCTGCCACCCACCGCGGAGCAAGGTTGAGACACGCTGCACGAGCGTCGCCGTGCACGAAAGCCGCATCGACAACTACACCGTCGGGGTCATCCACGTGCAAGGTGCCACTCCACTGTTTCGCCTGAAAGACCTCTGCGCGCAGCGTGAAATCGCGTCCGACGAACGCCACGCTCACGTCGTACAGTTTCGGACCCCAGTCAGTGACGCTGAGCTCCGTCTCCTCCATGACCTCTCGGGTCAGGCCTTCAATGACGCTCTCACCGGCGTCGACAATGCCCCCGGGAGGCGTCCAATCAAGTCGCCCGTCACGCCGCTTGTTGCAAACAAGAAGCAGTCCGGGGTCGCCAGCATCGCCAGCATTGTCAGCATTGTCGGCATTGAACAGGATTCCGCCGGCCACAGTGAATTCGCGCATGAGAAAGTATCGCGCAGCAGTGTGGGCTCCGTACGCTGGGGGCAGTGAGTGAACGATCCACCCCGTCCGATCCGGTGCCCTCTGCGCTGCCCAGTCGGTGGGCACGTGCAGTTGCCGTCTTCTCCATTCTTCTCGGCGGCCTGTGTGGCGGTTTGATCGGATTTGCGTTTGCCGACATCCAATGCCGCGGCGACTGCACGTCCTGGAAGGGACTGGGAATTGTGGTCGGAGCGCTCGCGACCGCCGCAGGGGTGAGTATCGTCGCAATCTTGACGTTGCGTGCCATGGACGAATGGGAAACCATCAAGGTCCGCGATGCCGCTCTTCTCAGCAAAGATGCCGCTCTTCTCAGCAAAAAGGAATCCCCATGACCGATGGCCCTGCCGAACTCCGATCTCTCGCCGAGAAAGTTGCCCGTGCTGCAGCTGACCTTGTTTCTCGCCGAGTGGGCACTGTGATGTCGATGGAGACCAAGTCGTCGCCGGTCGACATGGTGACCGAGGTGGACCAGGCCGCTGAGCACATGCTGGTTGAGATGATTCTCGCGGAACGTAGCGATGACAGCGTCGTTGGCGAAGAAGGCACTGGGATCGAAGGCACGTCGGAGTTCACGTGGGTCCTCGACCCAATCGATGGCACCACCAACTTCGTATACGGCTACCCCGGCTACAGCGTCTCGGTTGCAGTCAGGAAGGGCAAGACCACCGTCGCCGGCGCAGTTGTTGACATAGCCCACCACACACAGGGCAACGGTCCCGGATCCACACCTGATTCCTCCGGCGACCTTTACAGCGCGGCACTCACCATGGGTGCAACCCGCAACGGCCTCACCATCCGCTGCTCAGATCTGAATGCGCTCGACACGGCGCTCGTCGCCACGGGCTTCAGCTTTGACGCCAGGCGTCGCGGCTACCAGGCATCAACATTGAGCCGCGTGCTGCCTGTCATTCGCGACATTCGCCGCTCCGGGTCGGCGGCCGTCGATCTCTGCTCGGTTGCCTGTGGACGCGTTGATGCCTACTTCGAGTACGGCTTGAACGAATGGGACTTCGCTGCTGGCGCCCTCATCGCGTCCGAAGCGGGAGCGAAGGTCACCATCACCCCGGTCGAAGACGGTCAGCAGTTCCTGGTCGCGTCGGCACCGGGACTCGAGCCGGCGTTCTCGACACTTCTGGAGAACACGGGCGCCACCGACGTCTGACCGCCCCGGGTTGGTCAGACGCTTACGGCCCGGTCGAAGTGAATTGCCCGAAGTCAGGTCAGGATTGCGGATTTTTGGCAAGTGGCTCACTTTCAGTGCGAATTTGGGGCACCATGGCAGGGATGTCTATTCGCATAATGACCGTTGAAGATGACAACTCGATCCGCACCGTTGTGCGCATGGCGCTCGAAGATGAGGGTTGGGATGTGCTGGAGGCTGACAACGGCGAGGACGCGCTCGCACTGTTCAAGCGAGAAGGCGCCAGCGTGGTCCTGATCGACATCATGTTGCCTGGCATCGATGGGTTCGAGGTCTGCCGCTCGCTTCGCCGCACCACCGACGTTCCGATTGTCATGGTCACTGCCCGAGCCGACACCCACGATGTGGTCGCCGGCCTCGAAGCAGGCGCCGACGACTATCTGACGAAGCCGTTCGAACCGAAGGAGCTCTCGGCCCGGATTCGTGCCCTTCTGCGCCGTGCCCGTGCTGCTGATCCGGAGATGACCACGATGGTCTTCGATGATCTTCACATCAGCCCGGATGAAGGTGTGGTGACGCTTGCTGGTGAGATCGTGCACCTCACAAAGACCGAGTTCAGACTCCTTGTTGAACTTGCTTCAAGTCCGGGACGTGTCTTCAGCCGCGAGCAGCTGCTCGAACGGGTCTGGGAGTACGGCTACTTCGGAGATGGACGTCTTGTGGACGTTCACGTTCGCCGGCTGCGCACCAAGATCGAACCCGATGCCGCTGACCCTCGCTTTGTTGTGACGGTTCGAGGTCTCGGCTACAAGCTTGCGCCGTAGTTTGACCTCGTGATCGCGGTCACTCCGAGGACGAGACGGTATGGCCTCCGAACGCGCCTCATCGGCGCGTTTGGTCTGCTCGCACTCATCCTGTCGCTCATCCTGAGTGTGGCCACCTACCTCTTTGCGCGCGACAGCCTTCTGGATCGCCGCGAGGAGGTCGCAATAGAGCGTGCTGTCAACAATGCAGCGTCGCTGTCGGAGCGCTCCGGCGTGCTGGCCGAGCTGTCAGAAGAAGAAGTACGCGACCTGCTTGAGACCGTGTTCACCCCCGAGGGCTCCGCTGCGCTCCTCCAGATCCGTGAGAGCTACTTCTCCTCCACCGCGCTGTTGTTCTCGGAGGAGGACCTCAACGACGATCTGCAGGCGATGGTGAATGGTGGCACCCCAGTGCAGATGACCTCCGAGATTGCGTCTGAGCCGAGCCTGGTGGTTGGAATTCCTCTTCTCAAAGCCGGCGTTGCTGCCGCGTACTTTGAGGAGACATCGCTGTTGGATGTATCGGACACACTTCGATCACTTTCCCTCGCATTGCTTGGCGCCTCGGCCCTCACCACTCTCGCAGGCGTGGGCCTCGGTTTCTATGCCGGTCGAACCGTATTGGCACCATTGACGGACATCAGCAGCGCCGCAGCCCGCATTGCCAGCGGCGACCTCTCAACTCGTCTCACCGCCGATCCGGACCGTGATCTGCAGCAGCTGTCGTTGTCGTTCAACAACATGGCCACCGCGCTTCAGGAACGTATCGAACGTGACGCTCGTTTCGCATCAGATGTGTCCCACGAGCTTCGCTCCCCACTTATGACGCTCACCGCGTCCATCGCCGTGCTGGAACGACGGCGCGAGGAAATTCCGGAACGAGCCCGCGTGGCCGTGGACCTGCTGTCGACCGACGTCGCCCGGTTCGCCCAACTCGTGGAAGACCTACTCGAGATCTCCCGATTCGACGTCGGCGCCGCCGCTCTGGAGTTGGAACCTCTGCATGTGCCCGAGTTCGTTCGTCAATCTCTGAAGTACGCCGGTCACGACGACATCCCCGTCGTCATCGCTGACAAAGCGGAAGATCTCATCCTCGAAGGCGATAAGAGGCGTCTGGGGCAGGTCATGCGCAACCTCGTTGACAATGCTGCCCACTATGGAGGTGGTGCCACAGCGGTGCTCGTCGACCGGGTGAGCGATGACGTTGAGATTGTGGTGCAGGACCAGGGGTCTGGTGTCCCCAATTCCGAGCGCGATGTGATCTTTGATCGCTTTGCCCGCGGAAGCGCAGGCGGCAGGCGCGGCTCCGGCACCGGGGTGGGGCTCGGCCTTGCGCTCGTGCGGGAACACGTCCGTCTTCATGGTGGCGACGTACGCGTCGAAGACCGGCCCGATGGAAAATCAGGCGCCCACTTCGTCATGACCCTCCCGGGAGCCGAATGATGCACTCATATCCAGCTGGTCCACACACCAGGGGCTGGCGCCCACTCGGGAGCATCGTGGCCATCACCATGTTGGTCGTCGGCCTCGTTGGATGCGGGGACATCCCCATCGACGCACAGCCGGTTGAGATCAGTCAGGATCTTCTGGCCGACGAACTCCGGCCCGCAGAGCCGGAATCCACCACGATTGCTGTGCAGTTCGACGCGGAAGCCTTCAACATCTATCTCATCGGCCAGAACGAGAGTGGGGAGATTCTCCAGGCTGCGTCGCGGGAGCTGAGCGTGACCGCGAGTGTCGCTGACGTGATCGAACAGCTCCTGGCTGGCCCGCTCGATGAGCAGTCCGAGGAATCGCTGACAACGGCACTTCCTGCGGACCTCACACTGATCGAAGTACAGGAACCTCGTGGAGGAACCGTGACGGTCAACGTCGCTGGCGGAAGCCTTGAGCGCCTCAGCCCCGAGGAGCTGCGCATCGCGGTGGCCCAGCTCGTGTTCACGGTCACTGACCTGGCTCAGATCTCCAGTCTTCGCCTTCAAGTGGACGGCGTTGCCTCGTCCCTCCCGCGCGATGGGCAGGACTCCAGTCCCGAAGAGCCAGTCACCCGAAACGACTACCGTAGTGTCGACCCGGCCGCCGTGGACGAGGACGACGGCTAGCCGCACAGCTCGTGCCTGGACGCAGCGAGAGCACCCTGCTAGGCGAAGAAGACCTTTGCAGTTTCCCAGATTTGTGGATTCACGTGTCGCAGATCCCTGGTTGCTTCCGACAGTGGGACTCGCTTCATCATGTCCGCGTCGAGGGCAATCATCTGGCCGAAATCTCCATCGTGCACGGCGTCAACTGCGGCGACACCAAAGCGTGTGCAAAGCACACGGTCGTATGCCGTCGGGGTTCCGCCGCGTTGCACATGTCCCAGCACGGTGACCCTCGTCTCAAACCCGGTGCGGTGCTCCAGTTCCGAAGCTACGGCTCGACCAATTCCACCGAGGCGCTTGTGTCCATACTGGTCGATTTCCGGTTTCGGCATGTCCATCGTTCCCGGAACCGGTAGTGCTCCTTCGGCGACGACGACGATGGAAGCGAACTTCTGCTGGTGACGCCGGGTCAGGGCCTCTGCCACCGCTCTGATATCGAATGGCACCTCGGGGATCAGCGTCATGGTTGCACCGCCGGCCATACCGGACCAAGTGGCGATATGGCCCACGTGACGTCCCATCACTTCAACGACCATCACACGGTCATGACTCTCGGCAGTGGTGTGGAGCCGGTCAATTGCATCGGTTGCGATGGAGACGGCTGTGTCGAACCCGAAGGTTCGCTCCGTGCCACCGACGTCGTTGTCGATGGTCTTTGGCACGCCAACCACCCTGGTGACACCGTCATTTTGAAGCGCAAGAGCGCACGACAGGCTGCCCTCCCCGCCTATGACCACCATGGCTTCGATCTCCAGGGCATCGAGGTTCGCCTTCGCTGTGGCAAGGCCGCCTTCGACCATGTACGGCGTTTGTCGTGACGTGCCGAGAATCGTGCCTCCACGCGGCAGGGTGCCTCGCAGTCGGAGAATGTCGAGTTCCTCATACTCGTTTTTCATGACGCCGTTCCAGCCATCATGGAAGCCGATCACCGTGTCTCCGAAGCCTTTGATCCCGCGCCGAACAACGGCACGGATCACTGCGTTCAGGCCAGGGCAGTCGCCGCCACTTGTCAGAACTCCAATGCGCACGTTGTCTCCAGCTCGCGTCCCGTGTTGTTGCGATGTAGTGTCGCAGATGATGGGAATTGTAATTGCGATAGATGCAGGCACCACGGGGATTCGGTCCACCGCGATCGATGAATCCGGACAGATCGTTGCGTGGGCGTACCGAGAGTTCACCCAGCACTTTCCTCGGCCCGGCTGGGTGGAGCATGATGCCAACGAAATCTGGTCTACCACCTGTGAGACCCTTGCCGAACTACGCGGCCAGCTGACTGAACCGGTGGCCGCACTCGGCATAACCAACCAGCGCGAAACCCTTGTCGCATGGAGCAGGTCGACGCATGAACCATTGCACCGTGCGATTGTCTGGCAGGACCGTCGCACAACCGCCGCTACTGACGCACTTGAGGCCGCCGGCCACCTGGACATGGTGCGGAGCCGCACAGGTCTTGTTCTGGACCCGTACTTCTCCGGCTCCAAAGCGACGTGGTTGCGCCACAACGGTGGGGTGCCCTTCAACGACGACCTCGCCCTCGGCACAGTCGACACCTGGTTGATCTGGAAGCTGACATCCGGCACGGTCCACGCGACAGAACCGTCCAACGCCAGCCGGACGCTCCTTCTGAATATCGACACTGTCGCGTGGGATCAGGACCTGTGTGATCTTTTTGAGGTTCCCATGTCCTCCCTCGGCGACATTCGCCCGAGCAGCGGTCGCTTCGGAATGACAACCGACGACTGCCCGCTTGGGGCTGGCATTCCAATCAGCGGAGCGGCAGGGGACCAACAGGCAGCATTGTTCGGGCAGGGGTGCTTCACCCCGGGTGACGTCAAGAACACATACGGCACAGGTTCATTTGTGGTCATGAACGTTGGAGAGGTGAGGCCCGAACCCGTCGACGGTCTGTTGACCTCGATTGGCTGGCAGCTCGCCGACGGCACTGTCACCTACGCACTTGAAGGTGCCATCTTCGTCACCGGCGCCGCCATCCAGTGGCTGCGCGACGGCCTCAACATCATCAACGACGCGTCCGAGCTGGAAGATTTGGCCCTGCAGTGCGAGGACACCGGTGGCGTGGTGTTCGTGCCCGCATTGACCGGACTTGGCAGCCCGTGGTGGGACCCCCGTGCCCGAGGCACCGTCCTTGGCCTGACACGCGGCACCACTCGCGCCCACCTCGCCCGGGCCACTGTGGAGTCAATTGTGTACCAGACGCGCGATGTGGTCGAAGCCATGACAGCGACATCAGGCGCCCCTCCAAGGCGACTGCGAGTGGACGGCGGTGCCTCTGTTATGGATTTGCTGCTCCAAACCCAGGCCGATCAGCTCAACGTCACTGTGGACCGACCGACGATTCAGCAGACGACGGCCATGGGTGCTGCATTCCTCGCTGGCCTCGCCGAAGGCGTTTGGTCTTCACTCGACGATGTATCCGACCGCTGGTCACTGGACACCTCATTCACCCCTGCTGCTGTCGATCGAGACAAGGGCTATGCCCGGTGGAGACGTGGCGTCGACCGAGCTCGCGACTGGGCCGACGAAGACGACGAGTAGTGCCGGTCCTCCCGCTCCGTTAGTGGTTCGTCCTGCCTGTTCGGTCATATGCGGTTCAGGATTGTGGGGTCAGGGTTTTGATCATCAAGCCCGGCCCGGCCGTGCCGATAGAACACCTATGAGCGCAAGCCGAAGCCCATGCCCTCGTGTTGCATGTGAATATGGTTTTGGCGGCACCCAATGTTGGGTAAACGCCTGTACCTTGTGCACCATGCATGTTTTGAGAATGATAACCAAACTCCATTTGCTCCTCCTCGGCATCGCTCTGAGCGCCTTCGTTCTCGCGAGTTGCGCCAGCACTACCGAACCGGTCGCAACCGCAAGCGTCACCGAACGCGTCGACGATGAGCACGCCGACGATAAGCACTCCGACGATGATGAGCACGCCGACGATCACGACGATCACGACGATCACGACGATCACGACGATCACGACGATCACGACGATCACGACGATCACGACGATCACGACGATGATGAGGCAGCCGGAGGCCTTGACGCCCATGTGCACGGAGTCGCCGAACTGTTCGTTGCCTGGACCGGCGCCGATGTGGTCGTTGACCTCGTGAGCCCGGCCATCAACATTGTCGGTTTCGAGTACGAACCAGAGACTGACGAGGACAAGGCTGTCGTCGCAGATCAGTTCGCCACCCTCGGCGAGTCTGGCATCATCGCCTTCAACGACGATGCGTCCTGCACCCGCACCGGCACCGTTGATCCTGGCCTTGTGGTCGACGGAAGCCATGCCGAGGTCACTGCATCGTGGATGTTCACGTGCGACAACCCCGATGACATAAGCGAACTGGACGCCAGCAAACTGTTCCAGAATTTCCCGGGCATTCTCGACCTCGATGCCCAGTGGGCGTCCGATACCGGCCAGTCAGCAGCCGAGCTCTCCCCCACCTCGACGGTCCTTCGGTTCGGCTAGGTGTCCAGTCACGACCATCCTGTCGTCGAGCTCGACCGAGTGACCTTTCGGTGGCCGGGCCAGACGACGGACACCGTGGCCATTGATGAGCTGACGCTATGGGCCGGAGAGCACCTCTTCGTCCGAGGCGCCAGCGGGAGCGGCAAGACAACGCTGCTGAATCTGCTCGCCGGGATTCACGTACCAACGAGCGGTCAGATCAGGTTGCTCGGTACCGACGTTGCGACGCTCTCCCCCAGCAAACGTGACCGGTTCCGAGCCGACCACATCGGCGTCGTCTTTCAACAGTTCAACCTGTTGCCCTACCTGTCCATTCTTGAGAACGTGACGGTGTCTTTTGCCTTCTCACGCCGCAACCGCGGACGGTCGTCACGTTCAGCTGACGTCAACGCAACTGCCGGTCGGTTACTCCGATCCCTGAATCTGCCTGACGAACTCCACTCCGCTCCGGTGGCCGAGCTCAGCGTGGGGCAGCAGCAACGCGTGGCCGTGGCCAGAGCGCTCGTCGGCGGTCCCGAGATTCTGATCGCTGACGAACCCACCTCCGCGCTCGACGCCGACAACCGCGATCGCTTCCTTGATCTGCTCTTCCAGGAGGTCAGCGCGCAGGGTTGCACGCTCATCTTTGTCAGCCACGACCCCCAACTTGCGGGACGCTTCGATCGGGTCATCGAACTGACTGAATCGGGTACTGCAGCTTCGGTATCAACATGAGCCTTCTTCGCATTGCGCTCAAGAGCGCCCGATCCCGCAAGACAAGTTTGTTTCTCACCATCTTGTCCATAGCGATAAGCGTCGCCCTTCTCCTCGGTGTCGATGTGGTGCGTAAGGACGCAAAGGGCAGCTTTCTGAACACCATCTCCGAGACGGACCTCATCGTTGGGGCACGGAGCGGGCCGACGAACCTTCTGTTGTACAGCGTGTTCCACATCGGGAACGCAACCAACAACGTCACGTGGGAGTCCTACGAAGAGATCTCCGCCATGGACGAGGTGGCGTGGTCCGTACCCATCTCCCTTGGCGATTCGCACCGCGGTTTCCGCGTGATGGGCACCACGGCGGACTACTTCAACTTCTACCGCTACGGCGACAGGAAACAGCTCACCTTCGCGAGCGGTGCACCGTTTTCCGAGGTGTACGACACTGTCCTGGGTGCCGACGTGGCCCGTGACCTCGGCTATGAGCTGGGCGACGAGATCATCATCTCCCATGGCCTGGTCTCCGTGGACTTCGCCGACCATGACGACAAGCCCTTTACTGTCGTGGGCGTTCTCGATAGGACAGGGACGCCGGTCGACCGTACGGTGCAGGTCACGCTGTCCGGGATCGAAGCCATCCACGTGGACTGGCAGAGCGGCACCCGTTCGCCTCTCACGGTCAACGCCGAGCAGGCGCTCAGATTCGACCTCACGCCGAAGTCAATTACTGCCTTCATGGTCGGGCTGGAAAATCGGGCACTCACCTTTCGCGTGCAGCGCAGCATCAATGACTATCCGGCCGAACCCATGTCGGCCATCATTCCCGGGGCCACACTCGCCGAGTTCTGGCGCACCATCTCCACAATCGAACAGGTGCTCTTTGTCCTCTCGGGAATTGTGCTGATTGCCGGCCTCCTCGGGATGCTGACCACCATCCTCTCGACGTTGAACGAACGCCGCCGGGAGATCGCTGTTTTGCGGGCCATTGGAGCGAGACCGGTAAACATCGTGATGCTCATAGTGTTGGAGACACTGATGGTCGTCGTTGCAGGCTGCGTTGCTGGCGTGGCAATTCTCTATGCGCTACTGGCTGCGACGCGCCCGCTCGTCGCCCGCCGCTTTGGCGTTGACATCTCGCTGTCCTGGCTTGATTCGACGCAGGCTCTCATCCTCGGAGCCGTCATCATCGGAGCTACGCTTGTATCCCTGATTCCGGGTTGCATCGCCTACCGCCGATCTATCCAGGACGGACTGGCGATAAGGGTCTGATCACATGACAAAACCTCACTTCACAACACAGCAGGGCCGCACTCGGCGCAACCTGTGGATCGCTGTTCTGGGCCTGTTTGCCCTCCTGGCGTCCGCTTGCAGCTCTGAGCCCACACAGACAGCAACGTGGCCGCTGCCGACACTCGTACCCGAGGCTCCGGCGGACTCGGCGGATTACGGCGACGCCGCTGCTACCGGGACCACGGATGCAGGAGCGACACCAGAGAATACTGGCGTGATCGGCGAAACCGAAGTGGCCGGCACTGCATATGCATCAACGTCACAGCACGGCCAGACTCTCGACCAGTGGACAGCGAGTCAGGCAGCCCCGTCGAGTGCCGATCTTGCCGAACAGGCCCCAAGCGAAGGAGTTGCAACCATTGCGTGGAACGACCTGATCCCCGATGGGCAGTCCTCGCAGGATCTCTATGAGCGCTTTGAAGACCGTTTGCTTGAGGTTGAGTTCGGCTCTGAAGAGGCGACCCTTCTCTACCAGGAGATGGAGGCCGAGTTCGACACCGAGGCGGTCAACGAGGAACTCGAAGGCCAGGCCATCTGGCTGGCGGGCTTTGTCGCACCTCTCACCTTCCAGGATGAGCGTGTGACCGAGTTCCTACTGGTCCCGAACTTCGGCGCGTGCATCCACGTCCCGGCGCCGCCTCCGAACCAGACCATCATGGTCACCCTTGAAGGCGGTGAGGGTCTCACGGTGGAAGAAGCCTGGGGCGCCGTGTGGGTCGAGGGAACCCTGACGCTTGTTTCGGCTGAAACGGAGCTTGCTCCGGCGAGCTACACCATTACCTCCGCAAGCACGGGTGTGTACAAACCCACCTGACCAACCGAGCGCACGCTCGGTGATCCGGTCTCAGTCGTCCTCGGGCGCTTCGAGGCGGGTGAGTACGGCCCGCATGTTGCGGATGGCCTGATTGATCCGCTGCTCGTTCTCGATCAGCGCGAAGCGAACGTTTCCTTCACCGCCAGGCCCGAAACCAACGCCGGGTGACGTTGCCACCTTCGCCTCTTTGACCAGCATCGAACAGAACTCGACCGAGCCCATTTCCCTGTACGCCTGCGGAATTGGAGCCCACACGAACATGGTGCCCATGGGAGGCGTCACCTCCCAGCCGATACGACGCAGGCCATCACAGAGCGTGTCGCGTCGGCTCTGGTACACCTTGTTGACTTCGCCGGGGTGGTCTGTCTCTTCGTTCAGGACCACTGTTGCGGCGATCTGAATGGGCTGGAACGAGCCGTAATCGAGGTAGGACTTGAGCTTGGTGAGCGCGGCAATGACCTCCGGGTTGCCAGACATGAATGCAACACGCCAGCCCGCCATGGAGAACGACTTCGTCATTGAGTACAACTCGACAGCCACATCCTTGGCCCCCTCTGCCTGAAGGATGGAGGGGGGCTTGTAGCCGTCGTAGCCGATGTCGGCATACGCATTGTCATGAACGAGCAGGACGTCGTTGGCTTTCGCGAACTCGACAGCTCGTTCAAAGAACTCGACGTCAACGCACAGCCCCGTGGGATTGTGCGGGAACGACAAAACGATGACGCGAGGACGAGGCCAGGAGTACTCCCACCGCTCGGCCATGGCCGTAAAGAAGTCATCGGCGTTGGTACTGAGCGGAATCTCCCGCACCTCTGCGCCAGCAAACAGCGGTGCATAGCGATGGATTGGATACGACGGCGTCGGCACAAGCACTGCGTCACCGGGCTGAGCAAGCACCCACATGAGGTGAGACAACCCTTCCTTGGCACCGATCGTATTGATGACCTCTGTCTCAGGATCAAGGTGCACACCGAAGCGCCGCTCGTAATAACCGGCCATGGCCTCCCGCAGCTTTGGGATACCGCGACTCGATGAGTATCGGTGATTGCGAGGGTTCTCGGCGGCCTCGGCCAGCTTCGCAACCGCGGTTGGGTGCGATGGCAGATCCGGGTTTCCGAAGCCAAGATCGATGATGTCGTCGCCTGCTCGGCGACCCGCCACCTTCAGCTGATCAATGATCGTGAAGACGTACGGGGGCAGGTTGGTGATGCGTCGAAACTCCATTGCTCAACACTATCCACCCCGCGTGAACCCCCTGTTAAGACTTGTGTGGAGGGTGGGAGCTATTCACCAGCCAGGAGGGCAGCTCCAAGGGAGCCAGCCAGCCCACCGTGCGCCGCTGCAACGATGGGCAGCGAATCGCGAACTTCGATGTCCACCATAATGTCGGCATAGCCAGCACGGATTGCCTCGATGAGTGGAGCACCAATCTCGGCCAGTCCTCCGCCGATGATGACGATGGCTGGGTCAACAATGTTGACCAGATTGTTGAGGCCAACCGCGACATGACGGCCAAATTCTTCGAGAATGCCGAGCGCGTCGGCGTCTCCTGCTGCAATGAGTTCGCTGAGGTGCTCGCCCTGCACGTCTTCAGGGTTGCCAGCGGCGAGAGCCAGCAGCGCTGGCGCTCGTCCCGCTCGAGCCGCAGCACGCGACTGATTGCCCAGTGCGGTACCGGATCCGAACCGTTCCCAACAGCCCGTTCTACCGCACACACAGCGCGGTCCCGCCGGATCCACAATCATGTGGCCAATCTCACCAGCGAACCCGCTGGTACCGCGACGGACTTCGCCGTCGATGACCAGACCTCCGCCAATTCCGGTTCCAAGTGCCACAAGGATCACATCGTCGTATCCGACGCCGGCGCCTGTGGCTGCCTCGGCCCACGCCGCAGTTGTACCGTCGTTGTCGGCGATGATTGGAAGGTTGAGCCGGTCCTCGAGGCGCGCTCGGATGGGAAAGTGTTTGAGCGTCGGGATGTTCGGCGAGGTCCGAACCACACCTTCGCCATCGACAATGCCTGCCATACCAACCCCGACGGCAGCAATGGGCTCTGCGGAACCCGCAGCGAGTTCCTCGACCATTTCGACCATTGCTTCGACCATGTCTGCGGGATCACTCGCGCGCCGGCGGTGCGAACTGCTGAGCACATCGCCTGCGGCGTTCACCAGTACGGCACGAATGTTCGTGCCGCCGACGTCGAAACCGATTGTGGGGTGTCGGCGAAGCACAAACTCACTCACAGAGCAGTGACCGCCTCAACACGTTGGCGAAGATCTTCCAACGCGGTTCTCATGATGCGCGACTCAGCGCGACGTTTCACGAACCCTGTCATGGGGACGATGAGCTCGGCATCAAGCTCGTACAGAACCTGGGTGCGGGTGGCATCACCGTCGAGAGGCGCAAACACATAGTGCCCGTCCAGTCGCTTGAGGAGATCGCCCGTGACCAGGCGCCAGCCCACACGAAGCGGGTTTGAGCCATAGAAGTACTCCAGCTCGTAGCTGGTGCTGCGTCCCATCGCGGCTGCACGAAAGGTAACCAGACCACCACGATTGTCGTCATCAGTGCGCGTGACGTCGACACTCTTGATATCACTGGCCCACTCGGGATAGCGGATGAAGTCACAAATGACGTCGAAGCAGGCTCGCGGCGGCGCATCAATCACCACTGTCTCTTCTGCGTGGTCACCCATCGTTGTCTCCCTGCTCCGGGCGAGCGTGCTCCGGCCGTTTATGGTCAAGATCCTGGCGTGGTGCGAATGTTCCGTGGATTGCTCCCCAGAGTCCGGTGACACCAAGTCCGAACATCGGTACGAGGATACCGAAGGCCAGGGCGGTGAACGGGCGAATCGAAGAACCAATCACAGCAACAACGGTTTGGATGAGCGTCAGGCCAAGGAACGTGCGCTGGGTGGATCGTCCGGCGGAGCCGACCAGCAGGAACAGCCCCGGAACGTGAAGCAGCTCCCTTCGGCTCCGATCGACTCCCACCACAAAAGCCCACAGCATTGCGATGCAGCCAACGACGAAAAGTGCCACAGAGAATCCGGCGAACACCGACCTCGTCGTGCCGTCCACCAGCACCGCCGCAAGGACCGCGACAGTGAACAGCGCTGTCCCAAGAAGGAGCACCCTCTTCAGGCTTTGCGAGCTGGGACGGATCATGCGCTTCTCGTGTGGTTCTCGACCGCGTGGAGCAGGCGTTGTGCAAGCAGGTCGTAGCTGAATTCAGCAACCGCCCTCTCCCGAGCAGCCGTTCCCATCCGGGTACGCATTGCAGCGTCGGCGAGCAGCGTGCGCAGGGCGTCAACCGCATGGTCCGTGCTGTTCGGTTCCTTCACAATCAATCCAGTTGATCCGTCAGCAACTGCCTCTGATGCACCGCCGCTCGCCCCTGCCACCTGAGCTACGCCCGCCGCTGCAGCTTCGAGAAACACGATGCCAAACCCTTCCTGTTCGAGACCACCCCAACGAATTCGACAGAGCATGGCGAAGACATCGGCACACCCGACGAGCGCGGGCATATCTTCATCCGGCACTCGCCCGAGTAGACGCACTGGGGCCCTGTGACGGGTGATCATACGGCGGAGGCGCTGCTCATCACGGCCACCGCCGATGATGACCGTCTCAAGACCAGGGAACTCCGGTGCCAACCGGACGCTTGCTTCGATAAGACGATCCATCCCCTTGCGCGGCACCAGGCGACTGACACTCACGATGAGTGGGTTGGTTGGGTGAAGACCGTGACGGGTGCGTGTCGCCTGACGCTCCTCTTCGTCCAGAGGCAGGAAGCGATCCACATCCACGCCGGGCGGCACATAGACCGTAGGCAGGTCCTGGTTCACCAGTCGCTGAGCTTCTGATAGCGCGTAGTTGCTCGCCGAAACAACCAACGACGCTTCGGACAGCGTTTTCGCGAACACAGATTTGGCGGCTGGCAGCCGGGCCGGAACCGTGGTTTCTGCGCCATGGACAATCAGCCCATAGGGCACGGACAACGACGGACCGAGACAGCCAACCGGGAATGCGGGATCAAACAGGACAAACGATGCGTCAAGGCGTTCGACCATGGTTTCGATATGGGTGCGCACCTCAGCAGTCGGAGTCAGCCAGAACCGCTTGAACCTCTCAATGCGATAGCCCTGCGATGCGTCGAACGCCGCAGCGCCAACGTAGGGCGTGGTAAGCACACCAACCGAAGCCGGGGGCATTCGTCGGTACAACTCCCAGAGGTAGTTCTGAATACCGCCGACCTTTGGCGGGTAGTCATTCGTGACAAGCAGGTGGGTGCTCAAAACTGACCTGCGATTGCGAGTTCCGCAATGACCAACGGATCAGTGTCATTGGCGACCAGTTCCGTGAGACCAGGTGCGCCAATGCGATGCGCAGCCCAGACCGCGTGTCCGCGCAACATCGCCGACTCATGTTGCAGCATGTCCGCAACAACGCGCTTTGTTTCTGCATCCGGTGTTCCCGGTTGGGTATCTGCACTGGCGTTTGCAAGGGCAATCAACGCATTGCGTCGAATGTAGGCAACCTCTCGTTTGGGGATGTACCAGCGGCCATGCCGATCGAGGATGTCCTCGTCCCCAGCGTCGAGAAGCGTCACCAGGTCCACGGTTGCCACGGCATCATCAGTCCGCGCCGGTCGATTAGACAACGTCACCCTGTGCGTCGGGTTCAGACGGCTGGGCGGGCACACATCCTGACAGTCATCACAGCCATAAATCCGATTACCCAGAGCCTTTCGGTACTCGGCGGGGAACATCCCTTCGCGCTGCAACAGCCACGCAAGACAACGACCGGCATCGATGACACCGGGCGACACGATTGCGCCGGTGGGACATCCGTCGAGGCAGCGCCGACAGGTGCCGCAGTCCTGCGTCAACGGTTCATCTGGGATGAGAGGTGCATCTGTCACCACGCTGCCGAGCACGAAGAACGAACCTGACCCCGGAAGGAGCACGTTGCTGTTCTTGCCGAACCAGCCGATACCGGCGCGCACCGCGGCGGCGCGATCAACGAGTGCGTTGTCGTCTGCAACCACTCGGGCAGTCCAGCCAAGGTCGCGCAACAACTCCGCAATGGCCTCAAGCGCGCTCCGAAGGTCCCGGTAGTGATCGCGCCACGCGTAGGAGGCAATGCGACCCCGACGAGCCGGATCTATTTCATCGGCAAGGGATCCTGAGGGGTACGCACGCGCTCCGACGATGATCGAGGACGCATCGGCAAGGATGCGAGTGGGTGTGGTGGAGCGGGGCGGGTTCCGGTACGTGAACTGCATCGTGTCATGGAGTCCAAGGTCGCGTCGTTCTTCAAGATCGCGTTGAGTTCCGGCAAAGTGCTCTGCCGTCGTAATGCCAACGGCAGTCAGACCGTGCTCACGCCCGAGAGCCTTGATCGTGTCCGGGTCAGCTGGCCGCGGCCCGTGGTTGTCCATGTCTGTTGAGGCTACGACTTGATGACTTCGCACATCTGGTGGGCGGAAACCGTGTTGAACCTGGCCTTCGCTGCGGTGTCGCGTATCGACGGTGTACTCGTTACAACCACGATCGGTTGCTCGACCGGGAAGGCGTCGGCAAGACGAGACACCACGTCGGACACGGTCACGCCACCGCGAGCGAAACGAACCCGAACTCGGCGCCGCGATACGAGTGTGGGCGTAACGTCGGTCTGTGCTCCATCGAAGACCACCTCGAAGCGAGCGTCGGTGCGGTCCGCCACTGCCGCAAGCCCGTTGACCAGGTGATCAGCCGGCGACAGGCCGGGGCCGCGCTTCCAACCTTCCGCTGCAACGCTCTCGCCATCCACAAGCACCATCATCGACGGAATCGACAGCAAATATGCGGCTGCGCCGGGGTCGTTCGGTTCAAGGTCCGACGGCAGCTTGATGAGCTTGCGAGTTGGCTTGACAAGACGGCGGCGCCGCTTTTTCGAAGCCTCAGCTGATTTCTGCGCCGGAGCCTCGCGCCCCTCCATGCCTTCAAGCGTCTCTTCGTAGAGCGCAAGGATCTCCTCGCGTGCATCGGAGGGCTTTGATTCAGTGGACGCCAAAAGGGCTGCTGTGGCCTGCTTTGCCTGGACATCATCGACCGGAATCTCAAGATCGGCCCCCCATCCATCGGTCACGCCCGAAGCAACGGCACCGGCCCCGACGGCAGCTGCTGCGACGGCGCTGGGCGCTCCCACTTTGGCAGCAGACGCCCTGGCGTCTGACTTGGATTTCACCGGAGATGACTCCGGTGAAGCCATCTTGGCGGCGCGGCGTTTGATGACCGGTTGGTCCTCAGGACCCTCGATCGATGAGGTGAACGCCCCCGGCTTGGACTTCGGCTTTGCGGACGCCGCGATAGCGCGCTTGTCAGCGACAGGTTCGGCGATATGGGCACGCGTGGGCTGCACCACCGGTGCCGGCACGGTGGGCGGCGCTGTCGCCGGCGCCTCGACTACAGGAGTCTCCACAACAGGCGGCTGCACGGTGGGCGGCTGCGCGTCAGGAGCCTCCATAACAGGAGCCTCGACAACAGGCGGCTGCACGGTGGGAGGCTGCACGGTGGGCGGCTGCACGGTGGGCGGCTGCACGGTGGGCGGCGGCGCAACCGGAGCCTCTATAACAGGAGCCTCCACAACAGGCGGCTGCACGGTGGGCGGCTGCGCAACCGGAGCCTCCGTAACAGGAGCCTCCACAACAGGCGGCTGCACTGTGGGAGGCTGCACGGTGGGCGGCTGCGCGTCAGGAGCCGCCATGACAGGAGCCTCGACAACAGGCGGCTGCACGGTGGGCGGCTGCGCATCAGGAGCCGCCACACCAGGAGCCTGCACAACAGAAGCTGCGACAGCTGGTGGAGCTGGGGCGATGCCGGCCCCTGGAGCGATGGATGCAGGATCATCACCAACGATCCCCCACACGTCGGCACCCGGTGGCGGGCGCTGTTCAGGGCTGATCGTCTCTGAGGCGACAGGTGCACTCTGGGCCCACACAGGTTCCACCGAGTGGTCCACGGTCTCACTCTCAGGCACCGTTGGCTCGCCAGCAGGGACAACAGGGTGCGATCCTGTGTCGTCCCAGCTCTGACTGATGTCAGCATGGGATTCCACCGCGAAGGCGGGCTCGGGGGCCTCAAGCGCGGGCGCGGTAACGGCTGGAGCCTGGGCGGCGGGTGGCTGTTGGACTGGCACAGCGCCGGGCTGAAGCAGATGAATGGCTGCGCTTTCAAGCGATTGGCGCATTTGCACTGCCGCCGCGACTGCTGCGTTCACCGCCTCCATCGCCCCGCTGCGGTCGTAGTCGGGCGAAGAAATGGCAGCAGTGGCTCGACCGAATTGGTCATACATTCGCTGCTCGAGCTCGGCGATGCGTCCACCAAGATCCACACCGGAAACTGCAACCGGGACCTCAACTTCAACGGGGACCTCAACTTCAACGGGGACCTCGACAGGAACTTCGACGGGCACTTCAACCGGGACTTCGACGTAGACCGGCGCAGGGGCAGGCAGAGCCTTCAGTGCAGCGACCTCGGCTTCAAGGCTTCGAACGAGCCGACCAAGGTCGTCACGGTCCGCCATGGCGCTGGCGGCAAGATCTGCAGTATTCCTCCACTCCTGTTGCTCGGCCGTGAAGCCAGCAACTCGCGCCTCCAGTTCGATGACTCTCTGCTCGAGATAGTTGCGTTCCTCCGTTCGTTCCTTCAACTCCTTCGACGCAACCGCTCCGCCTTCCACAGCACCGGCGGCCGAGCTCAGCTCGCCTTCGAGCTCCTGCACGCGTTGCTCAAGTTGATCGCGCTCGGCGGTGCGCGCAGCAAGAAGTTCCAGAGCTTTCTTCGATGCGCCCGCTTCGGTTGTCTGTGCGGTGAGCTCCGACTCAAGTCCTTCAACCCGTCGTTGCAGGCGATCACGTTCCTCGGTGCGAGCCGCGAGATCCAGCACAGCAGAGCGTGACTCCTCAAGCTCCACCGTGTCGCGATCAGCCGACTTTTTCAGGTGTCGAATCTCATTGGTGCGTCGTTCAAGCTGCCCCTCAAGTTCGTTGACCCGCGCGCCGTATTCGGCGATGACCGCCCGATAGTCCGTGGCCTGTTGCTGCTCGGCTGCTGCCTTCTCCCGGAAGGCCGCGAACTCGACGACGAGTTGCTCCTGTTCCCGGTGCGCTCGTGCTGCAGCGGTCTCAACCCGTTGCACCTCCTTTCGGAGCGTCTCCCCTTGAGTCACGGCACGATCGCGTTCGGCGCCAAGCGCATCGATCGTGCGTCGGAGCTGCACTTTTTCGACTTCGAGATTCCGGAGTGCGGCGCTCATCTCCTCCAACTCAACCGTGCGCGCATCAACCAACGTCCTGTTGCGTTCCCATTCCCGGGTTGCCTCTCGCAGATTGGTCTCAAGGTCGGTCACTTTGACGCCCTGCTCCGAGGACCGCGAGATCCGTTGCTCCAATTCGTCGATTTGGTCCCGCAACGCCATGACATGCTTGTCACGCGCACCAAGTTCAGAGGCCAGACGTTGTTGTTCAGAGGTCAGACTCACGACCTGACGGACCAGTTCGGCGCGATCGATGGGAGACTCGGCCAGCGCTTCGCTCTCACGGCGGCGGTTTTCATCGTCGTCGGCAATGGCGGAACGAGCGCTGCGATACTGCGATTCAAGGTCGGCCAGCTGATCGCCCACCTCGTCAACCAGGCTCTCGGCCCGTTCGTTGGATGTCTCTCCACTCGTCACTGCGGGGTCCTACTTTTACGAATTGGTCGTGCAACACAGACCAGAAGCATCGCGGTTGGCACGGTCTGAACCGTGTCGGTGGCGACCTGGTGTCTGACACCGTGCGCGGCGCCACAGCCGAGACCGGGCACTCTCCGAATCATAGTGCTCAGAGCATTCGCGACGGGGTGACTGCCAAGGTATTTCCCGGCCTGTGAACCCGACTTCCAGACCGACCACAGACTCAGACATCGGGGGTTCGCCAACCAGCAACCTGCGCGATCTTGTCCGCCAGGCGGCCGTCATCGATGGCGTCGGTGGCCGCCTGCACGCCAGCCTCCAGCGTCTCTGTGGTACCTGACACGACGAGGCCGGCCGCTGCGTTCAGCACGACGATGTCTCGGGCCGGGCTCTGCGCTCCCGCAGCCATCGCATGGAAAATGTCCAGGTTGGCCCTTGCATCTCCTCCGCCGAGTTCGTCCAGTGATTGGATCATCGGCACGCCAACATCTGAAGCGACGACGCTGCGATGTTCCACGCCCTCGGGCGTGGCAACCCAGACATGGTTTTCACCGCTGGTTGAGAGCTCGTCAAGCGAATCCGCCCCAGCGACGACCCAGGTATTGACGCTGCCCATCCGGTGGCGGACGTGCGCCATACGTTCGGCCAGTTCCGGGGCAGCGGTGCCAAGCACCTGGCGGCCCAGCTGGCCCGGGTGAGCGAGTGGCCCGAGGACATTGAACACGGTAGGCACGCCAAGCTCGGCGCGCACCGGACCTGCGTGACGCATCGCTGGATGGAACGAGCGGGCCAGGGCGAAGCCCAGCCCTGTCTCGGCGACACATGCGGGCAGCTGAGTGCCGGAAAGCTCCACCTGTACGCCGAGTGCACTGAGTAGATCGAAGCTGCCCGAAGTGGATGAGGCCTTGTAATTGCCGTGCTTGCATACCGTCGCCCCTGCGGCTGCGCACAGGAAACTCGCCATGGTGGACACGTTCAGGGCGCTCTTACGCCGGTACGCCGATCCGCCAGTGCCCACAATATCGATAGCGTCGGCCGGGAGATCGAGTGGCTCTGCCGCCTCCAACATGCCCGTGGCAAGGCCTTCCATCTCGTCGACAGATTCGCCTTTCACCCGCAGCGCCAGGATGAGTCCGCCAAGTTGCGCGTTTGTAGCCTCGCCGGCCAGGACCGAAGCCATGGCGGCGCTGGCCTGCTCGCGCGTCAGGTCTTTGCCATCACCAACAATGTTGAGGATGGCGGGCCAACCGCCGTGGTCATCCACCCGTCCCGTCAGTTGTGATCCTGAGGTCCCCGAAGTTGATGTCATGACGCAAGCGTAGAGCTCCGGCGATCTCCTGTCGGGCCGCCGGTCCCTATCCAGGGGAAAAGACAGGATGCAGACCATTACGATCTGCATCCTGTTCGCTTCAGTTCTTGTTGACGCTCAGCTGCCTTTGATGTGGCAGTTGGACCCAGCCGGTATCAGGCTTCAGCCAGAACCAGCAGTTTCGCCTGGCGAGCAGCTCGTTGCCGTTGGCGAAGAATACGGCGACGTTCACGTTCGGTTGCCCCGCCCCAGACGCCGTTGTGCTCTCGGCGAGCCAGTGCGAACTCAAGACACTGGTCCTTGGATCGACAGACGTCGCAAATGGCCTTTGCCGCATCGGCGTCCTCTTCGGACACCGGATAAAACACCGAAGCATCAAGCCCCTGGCAAGCGGCACTCTTCGACCACAAAAGATCGGCTGTCATGAATTCGGACCCCCCAGATTTGCGCACCCCCCATTGGGCGCTGGGCCCAAAGCTAGCCCACGGGGTACTGTCATGCAAGGAGACAGAACATTTCTTTCCGACAAGATTTATGGCAAAACCTGGTGGTGTCCAAGGGATCTGGGCCAGATTCGTTGCACGGCGTCACTGATTCCCGAGTCCTACTCGCCATCTAGTGCCGATTTCCCGCCAAAAGGTGGCGTGTGTGCGGGCGCCCACGCTGCGTGCCCAACGCCTGCGACCCAGGAGCAGCAATGAACGAAGGAACAGCAGTAGACTCAAGCGACGGTGAGTTGGCTCGGTGATCGCGGCGTTGACTGGTGGGGAAACCCAGCGGTACGGCGTTGAGGAAGGTCGGGGCTCCGCAGAGCAATGGTGCTGGCTAACAGCCAGTCGAGGCGACTCGCAGGAAAGTGCCACAGAAAACAGACCGCCGATGGCTCTACCATCCTCCGGGCTCGCCCGGAGCGAACATCCTCCGGGCTTGCTCGGAGAACAGGCAGAGCACAGGTGAGGGTGAAACGGTGCGGTAAGAGCGCACCAGCATCTCAGGTGACTGAGGTGGCTAGGTAAACCCCACTGGGAGCAAGATCAAGTTGGAGACACGGGCGGCTCGTCCGTTCATCCCGGTGGCGGTTCGTCCGTCCACCGGGTGGACATCTCCAGGTAGATCGCTCAGATGGATGATCACCCATGGAGTCTGACTCCGGGACAGAACCCCGCCTACAGGCCGACTCACCGTCACCTTCCATCCTTTTGTCTGTCCGGTGCGACCTCTGATCCAACATCGTTCAACGATTGCGCTCACGTCGGGCGCGCTGCGTCCGATACGAACGTGATGGACCACCAGTCTCCTGCGACCGCTGATGACGGATTCTCCATCCGTTTTCCCGTCGGTCTCATACACGACTTGAGCGCGACACGGTCAAGTCACGACGCTCTTGATGTCGTCGCGCACTGGCTGCCAAGCCTGCTGGAGACAGCTCGATCGAGCATCACGGTCTTCACTCCGGATCACCGCGGTCTCGAAGTTCTCACCCTGGCTGGCTCATCGGCCATTGCCACCGGGACGATTCTGCCCATCGAAGGCACCATGGTTGGCCAGGCCTGCACGCAGGCGCAGCTCTGGAACACGCCAGTGACGAAAGGCATGGGAAAGCTTGATACCGACAAGCTGTCCGCTGCCGGTCTTGGTTCATGCCTCAGCGCTCCGCTCGTGAGCGGCGGCGAGTGTTTCGGCAGTCTCAACATGGCTCGCTCCAACGAGGACGCCTTCTCGCGCCAGGACGAGGTCCTCGCCGCCAGCCTGGGCGAGGTGGTGGGATCCACGCTGCGCACGCTGCGCCAGATTGAAAGCGAACGTTCCGCCGCCCACACCGACTCCCTGACTGGTCTCGCCAACCGTCGCGCCGTACTTTCGCTGTTGAACGAGCAAACCTCCACCAGGGAAACAGGCGTGGTAATTCTCTTCATTGACCTCAAGGGTTTCAAGGCCATCAACGACGCGTATGGCCATGCGCACGGCGACCAGATGTTGCAGGTCATGGCGGACCGTTTCGTGACCATAACCGGTGAGGCTGGAACAGTCGGTCGCCTCGGTGGCGACGAATTCCTCGTTGTGTGCGAAAAGCGGGTTGACCTTCACGAGGCGAGGCAGCTCGCCAAGCGCATTGCCCACGAGACGACGACACCCATTCGCTTGAACTCAGTTGACGTCGAACCGCGCCTCAACGTCGGGCTCGCGGTCAAGGTGCACGAGTCGACCACCGGCAAAGAGCTTCTCGCTCAGGCAGACCGGGCGATGTATGAGGCGAAACGCATCGGGGCAGCCGTTGTTGAGGTCGACAAGGACCTGCGTCTGTATGCCGACCTTCTCGGTGCGATCGACCGCGATCTTGATCGGGCGATGGCCTCAGGCGAGATCACCTGCCATTATCAGCCGCTTCGCAACCTGCGCACACGGGCCATCTTCGGATGTGAGGCACTCATCCGCTGGGATCACCCGCAGTTCGGGCTGGTCCCGCCGCCCTACATTGTCGAACGGGCCGAAGCCACTGACCGCATTCACGCGCTCACCATGTGGGGCCTCGACAAGGTTGCAGGCGATTGGGCCTCCTTCCGCAACATGCATCCCGAGTACGCCCGCCACACGGTCGCCTTCAACCTGAGCCCTCGACAGTTGGGGTGGAGCGACTACGTGGATCTCCACATGGCAGCCCTTGAACGACACAACCTCTCACCATCGGACATCGTGATCGAGGTGGTGGAGTCCGGCCTGATCGAGGTGGAGACAACCGCGGAGAAGACTATTCGTGATCTCGCCGAGCGCGGTGTGCAGATTGCGCTGGATGACTTCGGCACCGGCCACAACGTGATCAGCTACTTCTCCCGCTTCCCCATCCATTGCATCAAGATCGATAAGAGCATGGTGCAGGTTATGGCGTCCAATCCCCAGGTCCGCATTGTGGTGAAGGGATTGACGCAGATCGCCAGGGAACTGGGCATTCGCGCCCTCGGCGAAGGCATCGAAACCGCAGCGGATTTCGATGCATGCCTGTCCGCCGGCATGGACGAAGGCCAGGGCTATCTACTCGGACGCCCCATGGATATCGACGAACTGGGTCGTGTCGCCGTCCTCGAAGCTGCGACGCCCCCGGGTTCGACAGGTGGATTCCGCTTTGGCGCCCCCAGTACCGCTCCGCTGGACGCTGGAGACGATGCTCACCGGACGGGCCATGTGGAGAATCTCTGACCCCATTGGAGCCAGAGGCTGTTAGGCATAGGTTTTTCCTATGACCTGATAGAGGTTTACCCTCTAGCCAGTTGAGGCCACTGAGCCCACACTTGATGCATGGCCCAGCTCACCCCGCCACACATCCAAGCGGAGATACCTCCCGCACGATCTGGGACATCACCCAGTGCCATTGGCTTCAGGACCGGGTTGATACCGGGGCTGGCGTGGGTCGCTGCCGCTCTTCTCGTTGCGTCCGTTGCTGCAACCATGACTCCCTCCGTACCAATGCTCGTCGCCGCAATGATCATCGGTATCGCAGGACGGTCTCTCGGCCTGATTCCCAATGCGGCCTCAGCCGGTCTTGGCTTCGCCTCATCCAGCCTGCTGCGAGCGGGCATCGTTCTCCTCGGTCTGCGCCTGTCCATCCAGGATGTCTCCGGGCTCGGAGCTCCCACGCTTGGCGTCGTTGCGGCAACCGTGCTGGTCACGTTCTTCACCGTGCAACTACTGGGACGCAGACTGGGCCTCACGCCGGGCCTCTCCGTACTTGTCGCGAGTGGATTTTCCATCTGTGGCAACTCTGCGATTGCGTCGGTGAAAGAGGTCTCGCGTTCTGAGGAGGAGGAAGTGGCTGCTGCCGTCGGCGTGGTCACGCTTTCCGGCACACTCGCCGTCTTTCTTCTGCCAGTCGTCGGTCAATGGCTGGGACTGCCCAACGACCAGCTCGGCATCTGGGCCGGAGCCAGCGTGCAGGACACCGCCCAGGTGATCGCCGCAGCATCCACGCTGGGACCGCAGGCGCTCGCCATTGCCACCGCCGTCAAGCTCACCCGGGTGCTCTTCCTCGCGCCCGTTGTGGCTGGTGTATCCATTGCTCGCCAACACGCTGATCAGCCAGGCGACCATGCTGGCGATGACGGCACCCCAGCCGTTCGCCCCCGATTGGTGCCCACGTTCGTTGTCCTGTTCCTTGCCGCCATGGTGCTGCGCACCACCGGCCTCGTGCCCACCTCAGCGCTGAGCGCCGCAATGAACGCCGAGAACTGGGTACTCGGCGCGGGCCTTGTCGGCCTCGGCTCATCGGTGCGCCTCAGCAGCGTGCGCCAGCTCGGACCGGGGCCACTCCTTCTCGGGGGCTTCGCATGGGCCACCGTTGCATCCGTATCCCTGCTCGCCATCCTCGCACTCGGCGCCTGAGCTTGTGCATGGTGCTCGTGCATCGAGACGGGCCGACACGTATCATCATCGGACCCGGTTGGACAGACACAGAATGGGGCAAACGTGCCGATCCAAGACTTCTCGCTGGACTGGTTCGACCTGAGCGGACGCACGGCGATGGTTACCGGCGGCAACTCGGGTCTGGGCCAGGCGTTCGCCCTCGCTCTCGCCTCAGGCGGAGCTGACATCTTCGTACCGAGTCTGGCTGATGACGACGGCACAACGAAGGAGCTCATCGAAAGTACCGGGCAGCGATTCGTATTCATGGAAGCCGACATCACCGAAGATGGTGTGCCGGCGAAGGTCATCAGCGCTTGCGTCGAGTCCCTCGGTGCGATGGATGTTCTTGTCAACTCGGCCGGAATCTGCCCCACCGATGACGTGTTGGACTTTGGGCGGGACAAGTGGGACGCAACTGTGGCCGTCAACCTCACGGCCGCATTCGAGATGAGTCACGAAGCGGCAAAGCACATGATTCCGCGACGCTGCGGCAAGATCATCAACATCTGTTCCATGTTCAGCTTTCTTGGCGGGCAACGATCCCCCGCCTATGCCGCAACGAAGCACGGCATTGCCGGACTCACCAAGGCCTATTGCGACGAGCTCGCCATGCACAACATTCAGGTCAACGGCATCGCGCCCGGCTACTTCGCAACCGAGATCACCACCCACACCCGTTCGGTGCCAGAGCTCAATCAGCGGGTGCTCGACCACATTCCGGCCGGCCGGTGGGGCGACCGAGATGACCTGATGGGCACCGTCGTCTTCCTGGCCGGGCGGGCATCGGACTACGTCAACGGTCACGTCCTCGCAGTTGACGGCGGCTACCTCGTCCGCTGATGACCGCTACCAAATGACCACTGCACATGACCGCTCGCCCATGACCACTGCTGAATGACCACTGCTGAATGACCACTGCCACATCTCCCCCAGTCGCTGACCCCTTGGTTGTTGGCCCCTTGGTTGTCGGCGTTGACTGCGGCTCTCAAAGTGTCAAGGTCGACATCTTCGACGCAACCGGCGCAGTTGTTGCTTCCGGACGCGAACCCCTGTCCCCCATGAGCCGGCCCAGGCCCGGCATGGTGCTCCACCCCGACGACGACCTGTGGCGAACGATCTGTCTGGCGACGCGTCAGGCCACGGCCGGTCTTGGCCCGGAGACCACAGCTTCCATCGTTGCCGTGGGGCTGTGCCCCATTCGCTGCTGCAAGGCATTCCTCGATGGCCATGGCGAACTTCTCGAACCAGTCATGAGTTGGATGGACACCAGGGCCTATGAACCATGGCTCCCGCAGCACCCGGACCTCGCCTGGGTCACCACCGGGTCGGGATATCTCGCCCACCGATTCACCGGCAGGTTCCAGGACAGCGCCGCCAACAACATCGCTCTGCAGTGGCCCATCAACACCGAAACATGGCGCTGGAGCGACGACGACACTCAGATCCGCGCCTTCAACGTGAACAGGACCCAACTGTTCGAGTTGCAGGATCCCGGCGAGATCATCGGACCGATCACCGACGAAGCCGCAGCGGCCACCGGCCTCCCCCGCACCATCCCTGTCGTTTGCACGGCGAATGACAAAGCGGTGGAGATGCTGGGGGCCGGGCCGCTGCCAGCGCATACCGCACTGGTCTCCCTCGGCACGTACATCACGGCAATGGTGCCGGGCGAAGTCAATCACACCAACGCAGAAACGTTCTGGTCCAACTTCTCGTGTCACACGGGCCGCTACCTCTACGAGAGCAACGGTGTGCGCCGGGGCATGTGGACCCTCAGCTGGTTCCTCGACCTGCTCGGTCCCGAGTTCGCAGCTGCAGCCGAAAACGCCGGGGTCATAAGAGAAGACCTGCTCGAGGCAGAAGCCGCTCGCACGCCGGCAGGCAGCGACGGTTTGGTCACGGTGCTCGACTTCCTTGCCCCCACCGACAAGCCGTTTCGGAAGGGAACCATGCTGGGCTTCGATGCCCGCCACACGCGCGGCCACATCTACCGGTCGATCCTCGAAGCAATTGCCCTGACCATGAAGGCCAATGTCGATGCCATGATCACCGAACTCGACACCAGGCTCGACGAAATCGTCCTTTCGGGTGGCGGCAGCACCAGTGCGCTCTTCATGCAGATTTTTGCCTCAACGTTTGGCATCACGGCATCACGGGCATCTGGTCCGTCCGGGGCGAGCCTCGGCGCGGCCATGTGTGCAGCTGCCGCCGTTGGTCTCCACGCTGACCTCGACGCCGCTGCACAAATCATGTCGCGCCAGCGGGAGAGCTTCGTTCCCAACGCCGATGACCACGCTCTCTATGCATCGCTTCTCACAAACGTCCTTGCGGATGTGCAGGCAACTGCCTCAGACCAGATCTACTCACGTACCTATGCCCTCTTCGGCTAGCCACTTCGATCACCAGAAAGACCATTCATGACCCTCACGCACGAAACGATTGTCAGCGCGTTGACCAACCTGGTTGGTGCTGAGCATGTACTCACCGACGAGGAGACTCTCAAACACTCGAGCGTCGACAACTTTCGCAAGCTCCAAACCATTTTCGATGTCCACACCATGCAACGCCCGGCTGCTGTTGTCATGGCCCGCTCCACCGAAGACGTGGCTGCGATTCTGAAGTACGCCGACGCAAACGGCGTCAACGTGGTGGCCCGTACCGGCGGCACTGCGACAGAGGGCGGGCTTGAGAGTGGCACCCAAAATTCCATCGTGGTCGATGGTTCGCTCATGAACGAGATCATCAAGGTCGACGCGTACAACATGCAGGCCACCGCGCAATGCGGAGTGCCGCTCCAGGCGCTCGAAGATGAGGTGCGTAAGCTCGGTCTCACCACTGGTCACTCGCCGCAGTCCAAACCCATCGCCAGTATGGGCGGCCTTGTCGCCACCCGAAGCAGTGGGCAGTTTTCGGGCCTGTACGGCAACATCGAAGACATGGTTGTCGGCTGCGAAGTCGTCTTCGCCGGCGGATACGTCTCCCGCATCAAGAACGTCTCTCGACGGGCGGCCGGACCCGATATTCGTCACGTCGTGATCGGTAACGAGGGCGCCCTGTGTTACATCACCGAAGTCACCGTGAAACTGTTTCCCTACACCCCGGAGAACACCGAGTACCTCGGGTGGACCACCAAATCCATGAAGGAAGGCTTCGAGGCGCTGCGCGAAGTGCACGTGGCCGGCTACAAGCCCTCGGTCGCTCGCCTCTATGACTTCGAGGACGGCCAGCTTCACTTCTCCCGGTTCGCAGCAGCTGACGAATGCGTGTTGATCTTCACGGCTGAGGGCAACCCGCTCATGGCGAAGGCCACCGCCGACGGCATCCGCGAACTGATGGCGAAGCGCTCGGGCTGCACGCCAGTGGACGGATCCATCATCGACGCCTGGTTCAACGACCTCACCTGGGGTTCAGACAAGGTGATGAGCGAGGACGACCGCATTCACGCCGAACGCAATGTGAACCGCACCACGGAGATCTCCGCGGACTGGGAGAACGTCCAGAAAATCTACGACGCCGTGCTTCCCCGTCTTCGGGCAGAGATCCCCGGCATCACCCTGCTCGGCGGCCACTCATCGCACAGCTACATCAATGGCACGAACATGTACTTCAACTACTTCTTCGACCTGCTCGACGTGGCCCCCGAAGATGAGACCGAGAAGATCTACCACCCCATCATCAACATCATCTGCGAAGAGACCCTGCGCTACGGCGGATCCATTGTGCACCACCACGGCATCGGCAAGGCCCGGGCCCACCTCGTGGAGCAGGAGTACGGCACCTCGTTTTTCATGCTTGAAGCAATGAAGAAGGCTTACGACCCCAACAGCACCATGAACATGGGCACCATAATTCCAATCAAGTCACAGCCCTAATGGACATGTGCCTGGGTATTGAGCACGATCCTGGCGGATCGACTCAAACTGGAGTTCTTCGCTGAGGCTCAGAACATCCCCGTCAAGGGGCGCATCAGAATTTTGCTGCCTGGCAGTTGGGTTGCTGGGTGCGGAGCCAGGCCCCGTCGGGTTCGGGGCGGGAGGTTTGCGGGATGGTGGCGAAGGCGGCTTCGAGGGCCGCTGCGTTGCTGAGCAGGCGATGGTCGCCGAACGCCGGGCCCACAACCTGCAGTCCGAAGGGCAGGCTGTTCTCGTCCAGTCCGCATGGCACTGCTGTCACCGGATGCCCAACCACGGTGAGCGATGAGCTCAACGCCAGCCACGCCATGTAGTTCTCCACCGGCGCGCCGTCGATCTCTGATGGGTTGCGCTCCGTCCACGGGAATGGCGAGACGCTCACGCCGGGACACAGCAACACATCGACGTCGCCGAAGATCGACTGGAACTCCTGATACAGCTCCATCTGCACTCGGCGAGCTCGGGCGATGTCTTCCATCGACGTGGTCAACGCTGACTGGTAGCTCTGTCGAATGTTCGGGTTGAAGTCCGGGCCCCAGGTTTCGGCTTCGCGGTGGTACTGCGCGACGAAGATGTCGCTGCGAACCTTCCAGTCCACATCGGGCGCACGACGCAGGTCAACCGGAACCTCAACCACGTCCCGAACAAGGGAACTGATGTGGTTCACGCGATCACGGAACGTCCGACGGATGCTCCTGGAGACGAGCACACCGCCGAGGTCTTCGCTGACACCGACCCGAAGCGTGGATGCGTCAACCTCGTCAAGCTGCGCGAAGCGGGCTGCATCGATGGGTATCGACATGGGATCCTTGGGCGATCGTCCGGCCATCACCGACAGCAACAACGCCACATCGTCCACGGTTCGGGCCATGGGACCCTGCACGCTGTAGAACGTCTGCGTCACCGCCCGCAGCTCGTGGGGAACCAGCCCGGGCGTTGCCCGATGCCCGGCGACGCCGGAGTAGCAGGCGGGAATGCGAATGCTGCCACCGTGGTCTGAGCCCGTTGCCAGCGGTGCCATCTGTGTGGCGAGAGCCACGCCGGATCCGCCGGAGGATCCTCCGCAGGTTCGCGTCGGGTCGAATGGATTGCCTGTGGCGCCGAAGAGCGGGTTCACCGTGTTCGCACCGATGCTTCGCTCCGGGATGTTCGTCTTTCCAATCACAATCCCGCCCGCAGCCCGAATACGGGCGACGATCTCTGTGTCCGTGTCGGGAACGTTGTCGGCGAACGCCGGGCTTCCGAAGGTGGTGCGAACACCTGCGGTTGGCTGCAGATCCTTGATCGCAACCGGCAGACCATGGAGCGGTCCCTGCGATTCACCTCGAGCATGCGCATCGTCAGCAGCGGCGGCTTCTTCGCGCGCTCGTTCGTCGCAGCGAATGACCATGGCGTTGACCACAGGATCAAGCTCGTCTCGGCGCGCAATGCAGGATTCCACCAATTCACGGGAGCTGAGCGTTCCTGCCGCCATTGCGCTCCGAGCGGCCTTGGCGGTGAGCGCATGCGGCGCGGTGGTTGCCGGGTTTGTATTCACTCTGTTGACGGTAGCTGGTCGGGTCACGCCAGAAAGTGGAGCGGTTCTCTAGGCTGCGACCATGGCCGACCTGCTCAACTTCGCGAACAAGACCGTGGTGATCACGGGCGCGACTGCGGGCATGGGCGCGGCTGCGGCCACGTTGTTCGCAGACGCAGGTGCCGAGGTGCATGCACTGGATGTGCAACCCGGCACCACAGCCAATTCCTACACGTGCGATATCGGCGTAGAGGCTTCCATTGATGCAACTGTTGCTCAGCTTCCTCGGCGGGTGGACGTCCTCGTCAACTGTGCAGGAATCCCAAATGGCGGTCGCTTCAGCACCGAACAGGTCATGGCCGTCAACTGGCTGGGCCTGCGACACCTGACCGAGCAACTCCTCCCCCGCATTCCTGAACACGGAGCCGTCGTGAATGTTGCCTCCACCGCCGGTCGCGGCTGGCCGAACCATGCCGACAGCCTGAAGGATCTGCTGACCGTCGACACCTGGGATGAAGGTGCCCAATGGGTTCGGGACAACGCTGATCTTGTTGGCGACGGCTACAGCTTCTCGAAAGAGGCTGTTCAGCTCTACACCCTCCACCGCTCGCTCGGGACCATCGACGCTGGCGTGCGGATGAACAGCATCTGCCCGGGCGTGACGAACACCGCTATCGCCGACGATTTCCGAGCAGGCGTTGGCAATGAGATCATCGACCGCGCCATCGAAGTTGCCGGCCGCATGGCGGAACCGGCGGAAATGGCGCCGACCATGTTGTTCCTTGCCGACAGCGCAGCATCGGGTTACATCAACGGCGTGAACCTCAACGTTGATCGGGGTACCGGCGCCGCGCACCTTCTGGGTCGATTCTGAGCACCGAGAAAGAAGTCCCTGAGCCGCATATCGGAACCCTCAACGAGGGTTCTCTCCATGCTGCGCTCAAAGAGTGGTACGCAAAACCCGGCGATCAGTTCGAAGTGCCACTCAACGGCTTCGTGATCGACGTGAAACGTGACGATCTGCTGATCGAAATTCAGACGAGTTCGTTCGGGTCAATGGGCCGCAAGCTCGACGCGCTGCTTGAGGAATATCGCATCCTGCTGGTCCACCCAGTTGCAACGCGCACCTGGCTGAATCGACCGGACGCAAAGCCGAAGCGGTCTCCGAAGAAGGGCTCGATCTACTCGCTTTTTGAAGAACTGGTCAGCGTTCCCACACTGCTGGATCATCCAAACCTGACGCTCGACATTGTGCTTGTCCACGTCGACAAGCATCAGGTGATGGATCCAAAGGCACGACGCGGCCGCGGCGGATTCCGCACCGTGGACCGCAGTCTCCGGGACATCGAAGGCCGCCAACGTTTCAGCACCGTTGCCGACCTGATGGAGCTGATCCCTGACGGTCTGCCTGAGCAATTCACGACAGCCGACCTCGCAGCCGCTGGACCGTTCAAGCGCGACATTGCTCAACGGATGGCGTACTGCTTCAGGCCGCTTGGTGTCTTCGTGGAAACAGGACGCACAAAGGCCGGTTACACGTACCGGCTGGGAGTCAATCGTCAAACGTGATGAAATGGCGCCGTGCCCGGTGACGAAGACAACTACGACCTGATCATTGTTGGCCTTGGCGCGGTCGGCTCCGCCGCCGTGTGGCACGCAGCCGAACTGGGCCTGCGAGTGCTCGGCATCGACCGTCACGACCCGCCGCACAAGCTCGGCTCAACCCACGCGGAAACACGCATCAGCAGACTCTCTGTTGGCGAAGGCCCCCAGTACCTGCCCATCGTTGCCCGGTCCCACGAGATCTGGGCAGATATTGAACAGCGCACAGGCACAAAGCTGTTCCACCAGTGCGGTGGAATCATCCTCAGCACGGCTGGAGCGGCAGGCGGCGAGCGATGGGGCGACTTTGTATCCGCCACCAGCGAGGTGGCAGCTCAGGCCGATGTGCCATTCGAACGACTCACCACCGAACAGGCCCGCAAACGGCACCCCGCCGTGACCTTTCACGAGAACGAGAGCATCGGTTTCGAACCAACAGCTGGGCTTGTCCTGGCCGAGCCTGCCGTGGAGACACAACTTGGACTGGCTCGCTTTGCTGGCGCAGACATCCATGTGAACGAAACCGTGACAGCGCTTACTCCGGACGATACGGGCGTGACGGTTGAGACAAACGCAGGAACCTACCGGGCAGCCAGGGTCATCGTCGCCGCCGGGCCCTGGATTGGCGAGTTCGCTCCGGGTGATGCTCCGCGCCTGACCGTTACCCGTCAGGTGGTCTTCTGGTTCGAAGCCGAGGACCCAGCCGCTGTCAGTATCGAGAATCTCCCGTTCTTCATGTGCGTCGGCGATGACATTGAGGACTATCACTGCATCTTCCCGGCCTCATTGCAATCGCCCGGCCAACTCAAGATGATGGGCGAACAGTTTGCCGACATCACGGATGTGGCCACTGTTGAACGAACCGTCTCTGAGGAGGAAATCGCCTCCTTCCATCGCGACTTCGTCGCTCCGCGCATCTCCGGCGTGACGCCAAACTGTGTGCGCGCCGAGGTGTGCCTCTACACAAACACTCCGGACGAACACTTCCTCATCGACGCGGATCCCCGCTCGGACCGCATCACCCTCATGTCACCGTGCAGCGGCCACGGCTTCAAACACTCCACCGCTCTGGCCGAAGCCGTCGTCCAAACGATCGCCGGCCAACCGAGCACGCTGGACCTCTCCCCTTTCACCCGCGACCGCCTCAGGGTGTAGCGGGCAACTGCGTTTCTGTGGCACACCCGTCAGCGCAGGGTCTCGGGCACCGTGGCAATCCAGCAGGGGGTCTGGGCCGGTGACATGCCCGTCGGTCTTCAGACTGCTTCGCCGTCAGGAGCGAAGATGTGCGCGGGACCATCGATTGCGATAGTCACGTTGTCGCCACGACTGAAGTCGGTATCGCCAGCCTCGTGGACGACCAGCAGCTCGTCGCGACCTTCATGTTGCACCTTGACGTGAAGGAACGACTCCGAGCCGAGTGCCTCGACAACCCTGACCTCGCCAGCGATGCCGGCGCCATCCGAAGTGAACTTGAGGTGTTCTGGACGAATACCGACACCAAAGGTCGTGCCGTTGACCGCCGCGGCAGCGGACGCCATCTCGGCGCTTAATCCAATCGTCGATCCGGCAAGCCGAAACTCGCCATCGCTGCGATCGACATCAAGCAGGTTCATGGCCGGTGATCCAATGAAACCCGCGACGAAGCGGTTCTTTGGCCGATGGTAGAGCTCGCGCGGCGTTGCAACCTGCTGCAGGATGCCATCTCGCAGGACGGCCACCCGGTGCCCCATGGTCATGGCCTCGACCTGGTCGTGGGTGACGTAAACCATGGTGGTGCCGAGACGCGCCTGGAGGTCGGCCAACTCGGTACGGGTCTGCACCCGAAGCTTGGCGTCGAGGTTCGACAACGGTTCGTCCATGAGAAACACCTGTGGGCTGCGCACAATGGCGCGGCCCATGGCGACGCGCTGTCGCTGTCCGCCCGACAGATTCTTTGGCTTACGGTCGAGATACGGCTCCAGATCGAGAATACGAGCAGCCTCTTGCACCCGCTGCGCCCGCTCAGCCTTTGGAACCTTGGCCTGTTTCAGCGCGAAACCCATGTTCTCGGCCACGGTCATACTTGGGTACAGGGCATAGTTCTGGAACACCATGGCGATGTCGCGATCCTGCGGCGGCTTGAGCGTGACGTCGACGTCGTTGATGTAGACGTTGCCTTCGTTCACGTGTTCGAGCCCGGCGAGCATGCGCAACGCCGTTGACTTACCCGACCCGGACGGACCGACAAGAACAAGCAATTCGCCATCGCTGATGTCAAGGTCGAGCGCATTGACTGCGGGAATCTCCGTACCGGGATAAATCCGGCTCGCTGCTTCGTAACGCACTTCAGCCATGACGCTGCTCCAGTTGTTCAGGTGAACTTTCAGGGTCGATGTGGGATTGGGAAACGGCGGCGGCGATCATTTGATTGCTCCCATTGCCAGGCCGCGAATCATTCGTTTCTGAGCGACCCAACCGGCAATAACGACAGGGAACGTCGCCAGCACCGATGCGGCGCTCAGTTGGGCAAGGAATTGTCCTTGGAACTTTTGCTGCGAGTTGACCCACACCGGGATCGTCGACGCACCGGTGGGATTCAACTGCACTGCGAGGAAGAACTCGTTCCACGCAAAGATCACGCAGAGCAGCGCAGTTGCTGCCAGTCCGGGCGCAACGATCGGCAGGATGACCTGCCGGATCTGGCCCATCAAGCTGCAGCCGTCGATCTGCGCAGCCTCAATGAGTTCCTTTGGCACTTCAGCGAAGAACGATCGCAACATCCAAACAGCAAGCGGCAGGTTCATACCCGTGTACAAGACGATGAGGACAGTCCGAGTACCCAGCAAATCAAGATCGCGAGCGATGATCCAAATCGGCATGATCGCACCCACGATGGGCAGGAACTTGGTGGAGATGAAGAAGAACAGCACGTCGCGCCACATCCGCATGGGGCGGATAGCAAGGGCATAGGCGGCGGGAACGGCGAGCACCATGACGAAGAACGTTGAGATGATCACCGTCCAGAACGAGTTGGCGAACGCTTCGCCGAAGCTGAGGAGGTTGGTAGCTTCGGTTACGTCTTTGAAGCGATCAAGCGTGGGATCGAAGATCAGCACCGGGCTGGCGTTGGCGACCGCTTCTTCCTTGAAGCCATTCAGCGTCAGCCAGAACAGCGGGAAGAAGAACACCAGGCCGATGATCCATGTCAGGAACGCCAGGATATGGGCCACGACACGGTTCTGGCCGAGGATGGGTTCGGCCTTGGGAGCCCTGGTGAGTAGCGCCATCAGGAATCATCCTCCAGCAGGTTGGACAATACTCGCAACCCAATGTTGGCAAGGATGATCGTCGCGATAACCACAATGACCGAGTACGACGACGCCAGACCGAACCGGTTGCCTCCACCGATCGATCGCCCTGCGATGTAGAAGGGCAGGTTCCTTGCGCCGGGTTGACCGCCGACGATGGCTTCGATGTGGTCGTACACCTGGATGAGGTAGATGGCGCCGAGCAGCGTTCCCAGTTCGAGGAATGGGCGAAGCTGCGGGAAGGTGATCTGACGGAAGATGCCGAAGGTGGTTGCACCGTCGACTCGAGCAGCTTCGAGAACTGACCGGTCCTGGCCCTGCAGCCCGGCAAGCACAATCAACATCATGAACGGACTCCACTGCCACACCAGCACCGTGACAACCGAGGCCAGCGGGTACTTCGTGGCGAATTCGATGGAGTCGACACCGACCTGATTGAGGACCCAGTTGAGCACGCCAAAAGAGGAGTTGAACATCTGCGTCTTCCACATCAAGCCGGCAACGACCGGCATGACCAGGAACGGGGTGATGAGCAGCGTACGAACGAAACCCTGACCGAAGAACTTGCGGTCGAGAAGAATGGCGAGTCCGGTGCCAACGAGTAGCGACAACAGGACAGCCATAACCGTCATCTGGACACTTACCCATGCTGCTTCTCGAAAGAACTTTTCGCTTTCGCCGGCCAGCGAGGTGTAGTTGTCGATACCGATGAACTGACGAGGCTCGACCTTGTCAATCCGCCAGTCGGTCAAGCTGTAGAACAGCGTGAACAGGAACGGGATCTGGGTCACCACGATGGTGAAGATCAGGGCGGGGAGGATGGGCAGCCGCCGTTTCCATCCCTCGCGGCGTTCCAGCCTTTTGACTTCGTCGGAGCGGTCAGTTCTTGTGCCGCGTTCGACAACCGCGTTCGACATGACTCTCTCCCTCCCCTTTACTTCGGTCTAACTGGTGTGCCGGTAGAACTGGTAATCAGAAACAGAACCGGCCGGGCGTACGAGACGCCCGGCCGGACTGCATTTCAGTTATTGCAATTCAGCAAGCGCAGATTAGTTGCTTACTTCTGATGCGATGATGTGGCAGTCGGCCAGCGCATCTTCAACGGTCATCGAGCCAGCGATAGCAGCTGAGAACAGCTGGGTGCACTGGGTACCGACGTCCTGGAACTCGGGAACTCCAACGTACTGCACGCCGGGAAGACCCGGGCGAGTCTGGAGACCAGGCATGTCGATCGGGGCGGCTTCCATGGCATCAAGGGTGCGCTGAGCGAAAGCCGAAGCAGCCTCGAGGTACTCGGGGCGCTCATAGAGCGAGGTCCGGGTGCCCGGAGGAACTGCGCGCCATCCGTCTTCAGCAGCGATGATCTCGTGGTAGTCGGCGTTGGTTGCCCAGTCGATGAACTGCCATGCGGCGTCCCGGTCGCTGGTGCTCACCGGCATGGCGAGAGTCCAGGCCCACAGCCAACCAGATGCGTCGGTTTCCTTGGTGGGAGCCAAAGCGAAGGCGGTGTTTGCCACAACATCTTCCGGGAAGAGGCTGGCCGCAACAGTGGCGTCGTACCACATCGCAACCTTGCCCTCTTCGTAGAGTGTCTTGCACTCGTTGAAGCTGGAGTTGGCAGCATCGTCTTCGCCGGCATCATTGAGAAGGTCAACGTAGAAGTTCAGCGCTTCGGCGAACTCCGGCTGATCGACCTGAGAGGCGCCGATGGAGCCATCTTCGTTCGCCAGCCACCAGGTTCCGCCGAAGGTGTTGAGCACGGTGGTGAAAGCAGCGCCGAGGTCACCCCAGCCGGGCTTACCGCGGAGGCAGATGCCAGCCATTTCGTCGGAGTCGATTTCGCGGGCGATCGCGGCAACTTCGTCCCAGGTCGGAGCGTCCGGCATGTTGTCGATGATGTCCGAGCGGTACATCACGAAGGAGGACTCGGCGTAGAACGGTGAAGCGAAGAGCTGATCGTTGACCGAAAGGCCATTCCGAACGGCCGGGATCAGGTCGTCGATGTCGTACGTGGTGGACGTGGCTGCGAAGCCGTTCAGAGGGACAAGCCATCCGTTGGCGCCGAACTGCGGCGTCTCGTACATACCGATCTGCACAACGTCGAACTGCTCGCCGCCAGCGCCGACGTCACGAGTGGTGACCTCACGCAGCGTCTGCTCGTCGAGCACGGTCAGGTTCACTTCAATACCGGTCTCGGGCGTGAAGTACTCCGCTGCAAGCTCGCCCATGCGGGTGATGTTGTCGTTACCGACGAGAGCGACGTTGATTGAGCGGGCTTCTCCTTCTTCGGACATTGCGGCAGATTCGGCGGCAGCTTCAGCAGCAGCAGCTCTTTCGTCAGCCTCCGCAGCAGCGGCTTGTGCTTCGGCCAGTTGTTCTTCCGCAGCAGCAAGAGCTGCGTCGTCGCCGCCAGCCTCAGCAGCAGCAGCTTGTGCAGCATCGAGGTCAGTCTGCAACTGGTCAGCACGATCTTGCGCGGCCTGCGCGGCTGCATTGGCCTCGTCCACTGCACTGGTATCCACTGTTGCAGTATCGCTGCCACACGCCGTGGCTAGCAATGCAAGCGTGGCGAGCACACCTACCAGGATCTTCCAGAGCTGTGCACCCTGTCGGTCGTTTCGTTTCATTTGAGATTCCCCTCATAACGCCGAACGGCACGCACCGTCCGATTGCTTTGAGCCTGTCTAGTTAGTTTCATGTTGGAATGCAAGCCTTACGGCGGAAGAACCTGCCCGTGTCTCAAAGGTTTTGCGCCTTCGTTTATGTTGGAATCGACCGCGTGACCACAGGAAAATGACGGCGGACCAGGAACTTCGGAAGCACATTCGAGCTCGCTTTATGAGATCGGCCTATTCGGGCCTTATCGGCAACATGGTTGCGGCCCTCATCTGGTCGGTGGGCATGGCGGGCCCCTCCTGCTTGGTCCATCGGCTCAGATGGTGGCTTGCGCTGATGCTGCTCGCCAGCATTTCCATGGCCGTTGCGGTTGGGGTACCTTCGGTCGCAAAGGTTGCCACCCGACATGGCGTGCCTCGCCTCTCCATCCTTGGGCTCGCTTTGGCGGGGGGTCTCTGGGGGATTGCACCGTGGTTGCACCCAGATGCAGGAGGCGACCCGGCGTTTGCCTACGGAACGGGCGCGATCCTGCTCGGGATATGCACCGCATCAATGGTTGCATCGTCGGGGTCGCTGGCTACAACAGCTCCGCTGCTTGTGCCCATCTTCGTGGGACTCACCGCTGCCGCGTTCACGCTCGGGCTGATTGGTGAGGCGTTTGGTCTCATCCTGCTCGCGTTGTTCGCCGGGCCGGCACATGTGCAGGCGGCGCGTGCGATCCAGAAACTTGTCGTCCTGCGCTTCGAAGGAGAATGGGCCGCTCGGGTTGACCCTCTCAGCGGTCTTCTCAATCGGCGCGGAATCGAACATGTTGTATCCGAACGGTCCAGCACCGACCCAGCCTGGGCTTCCATCCAGCTGATCTTCATCGATCTGGACCGGTTCAAAGTTGTCAGGGACGTCTTTGCGCTTCCGTTCGCACTCACAGGTACAACGGTCACGAGTACGTCCATTACGGCGAGCGTCGGCTTGAGCGCAGTGGGCTCCACCAGCGACCTGTACAGGTTGCTCGATCAGGCGGAACGGGCAATGTTCACCGCAAAGCATGAGGGTGGCGACCTCATTCGCCAGGTGTCAGATGTTCCGGCCTCATCTCGCGAGCACATGCGGGTCAATCCCGACTCGTTGCAAATTGATCTCACGTCGCCCGCGATCATCGACATAAGCGAGGGCGCGACCGGCGACGTGGATTCAGTCTCGGAACAACGAGCCTGAATCAGTCCACCGCATCGTCGTGTCGCCAATCAGATAGAAGTTTGCGAGCCGATCACCGGCTGGTCGCTTGATGAGCACCGCGACGTCATCGGCGTTCACAAGCGACGGTGTCGCAAGCTGCAATCCGTAATCGTCGAGTTCCGGATCAGGAACCTGCCTCGCCTCAAAGTCCAGCTTTCCGCGAACGCTGAAGGAGAAAACCACGGTTTCGCCCGGCCGTACAATCTCCGTGAGGGTGTACCGGTTCATTCCGAACGCCCGGGTCGCGCCGGGAGCGGTGGGCATCTCATCCACCCATGCTCCTGTCACCTCATGCGGCGTGTAGATAATGGTCTTGGTCCGGTGCTCCCCGGGCTGGACGTTCTGATATTCAAACCCACGAGCGAACTCACCAACGGAATCGTCCACACGCGATTCGACCATCACGGTGACGAGAGCGTCGATTGAACCGTCGGGGGCAACAGTCGCCTCGTAACTGACGTTGCGAAATGCATATGCGTCAAGTTTGTTCAAGGATGTGTTCGAACTGAGAACTGCCAGGAAGTCTTCACCGGGTTGCTGAGTGAAAATCCGCTGCATGCCAAGCCCGGCGAGTGTTGCGTTTTCGTCTGTGTCAAGGGAAACAACCTGCAAGCGGTTCGAAGCGACAAGGGGCCCGAGGATGTCAACAATCTCGGTTGTTTCCGGAAGCTCGGCTTCAGCGACAGCGTCGATCGCCACGTCGAGCAGGCTGGCGAGATAGTCGTGACGGGCGGTTCCCCCGGTGATCGATCCGTACTGGTCCCGCAACAGAAAGTCGACCACCTCATCTGCAGCCATAGTGGCGGGCGCTCCAGGGAAGAGGTCGGCCTCGGGTACATCGAGCGGGCCGACAATTCGCAACACCGCCTCCATCACGAACGGATCCATGTAGATCACGCCGTCTATGGGGGGACCGTCTGTGGCGGAGATCAGCTGATCCGCTGCCAGAGCAAGGGACGCCGGGTCCGGGATGGACGTCAGGTTTCCCGGCCATCGAGCCGGGTCGGCTGTATCGATGAATGATGGGAACCCTTCGATCTCCATCCCATCCGGAAGTTGGATCGCCAATTCCGCAGCTCGGCTGGTCTGTTCAATCTCGAGGCGGCCATTGTCAACAGTCATGGTTCCGTAGACCGACATCAGGCCGCCAAACTCGCGAGCCTCCGCCGGTTGCCCGAAAATCATCAGGTAGCGGCGGGGTTCGTTCTCGCCGAGAAGCGCCGGAATTGTCTCGGTCGCATCAACCGCCACCGCAGCGGTCTCGGCACCAACTCGCAGCTCGTTGCGTACCTCCTGCAGGGATTCCTGAATGGGCGGAATCAGCCAGGGGCTCCGGGTGCCGTCAAAAGAGGCGGACGCCTTGTTGAGCGCTTTCGCAGCAGTTTGGACCTCCGGCTGAAGCGCCCGTACGGCGTCCAGGTCGATGGCAGCCTCGCCGCTGGCGAACACGTCCAGGTCAACTCCCACAGCAACAGAGGCCAGCTCGTTCATCAACGCAGCACCTGAGCGCGTGGATTCGCGAGCGACGCGAAGATGCTGGCTGGCAACAGGTATGAGCTGGGCAGGAAGCGTGAGTCGCGAAGAAAGGCTCTCCTCCGCATCAAAGAGCAGTTCCGCACCGCTTTGCACCTCTGCAGCCGCTCCGCCGATGGCACCGGCCTCAGCGCGGTCCAGTCCGGCTCTGGCATGCTCCGCGGCATCATCGACGTTCTGCACACTGGACACGATTGCTGGGATGGTGAGCATCAGCGCAACCGGCACCACAAGGCACAACACCCACACCCCGTCTGCAACCACGCGAGCCTCGCGGCGCGGCATGCGGCGCCAGGCGGAGACGCCGAGCACAGCGACAACTGCGGCGACCACAAGGGACGGAAACCCGAAGAACCATGTGGGACGAAGGACGAGCAACGTCGGTGCAAGCATAAGACCGACAACAGCACCAATCAGTCTCCACTCAGGCTGAGGCCGGAACCAACCAACCAGGACCAGCCCGAAGGCGAGCACGCCAGGGATCACCCAGGGCACCCCAGCCAGCATCAAGCCTGGAGCCGCGACGATGGTCCAGGTCAACGGTCCCGACTCTGAGGAAAACCACGTGACCAACGCTCCGAACACAAAGCTGAGGACGGCGTCCCACCACCCAATGCCGGTTGGCGCCGCACCGAGGCTGGCGCAGATGACGCCCGCCAGAACGGCGAGAGGCATAACAGCGCGATATCGAGTGAATGTCGGCACGCGACGGCCGTAGCCGTCAAGAGGTGGAGGTGCGAGCGTCACCACCCGCTGGGTGAGAGTCATATGTTCAGTAGCTGCGCGGCAGCCCGAGGACTCTTTGGGCGATGTAGTTCAGTGTCATCTCCTGGCTGACCGGCGCAATACGTTGCAGCCGCGCCTCACGCCAGTAACGCTCCACCTGATACTCCGTGGCATAGCCAAGGCCGCCATGGGTTTGCACCGCCTGATCGGCGGCGAACCACGATGCCTCAGCCGCCAGATACTTTGCCGTGTTCGCAAACTCTCCTGCGTCCTGGCCGCGGTCATACATATCTGCTGCGACGAGCATCATGTTCCACGCCGCCCGAAGATCCATATGTGCCTTTGCCAGCGGGTGAGAGACCGCCTGGTTCTGCCCAATGGGACGGCCAAACACTTCGCGTTCCTTTGCGTAGCTCACCGCCCGGCTCAGAGCCACCTCCCCAATACCGCAGGCCATACCGGCCAGCAGGATCCGCTCTGCGTTGAGTCCGTGAAGGATGTGATGAAAGCCGCGTCCGCGCTCGCCAACCAGGCGCCAGCCTTCGACCGGCAACTCGTCGTAGGCCACCTCGCACGACGCAACGGCATTGCGTCCAAGCTTCGGGATGGCGGCGATGTCGCAGTAGTCAGGATCAAGGTCCACGAGAAAGAGCGACAGCCCGTTGAACCCCTCCCCTGGTTCGCCATCGGTTCGGGCGAGCAGCAGACAAACCTCGGACTCGAGGGCCTTCGAGGTCCAAATCTTACGACCGGTAATGATGAACCCGCCCATGCCATCTTCAACCGCACGGGTGCTGATTCGACTGGTATCTGTACCTGCGTCAGGCTCAGTCACGCCGAACGCAACATGGAGATCGCCTTTGGCGGCGCGGGGAAGGAACGTGGTTTTGAGCTGATCGTTGCCGAACTTGATGACAGGAGCAAGGCCGAACATGGTGAGATGCAACGCCGTCGAACCGTTCATCGCTGCGCCAGAAGCGGCAACCCTGTTCAGAACCAGGGCGCCTTCAGTGATCCCCTGACCACCGCCGCCAAACTCTTCGGGGATGGCTATACCAACCCAGCCACCCTCGGCCATCTTGTTGTAGAAGTCCCACGGAAATTCGTGCTCCTGATCACAGCGGGACCAGTACGAGTCGCCGAAGTCAGCACACACTCTGTTGACGCCATCGATGATGGCCTCGTGATGCTCCGTGGGCCCCTCAGTCATGGCCCAAAACTAGTCCGTGCGCTCAGCTTTGCGTCACTCGTTCCCCCGATGTGCGGGGGTCGCGCAGCTGCAGCAGGAGCCGTTGCTGGTCTGCTTCGTCCACTTCTCCGACGCGGTCGTGCAGTGCGACAAGACGTGCAATTGCTGCGTGACGTCGGTCGAACGCCCAGCGCTCGTCCCTGGGCAACTGCCTGCGCGACGACACCGCAACCTTGCGGGTGGCAAATGCGTCGATGTCCTTCGGAGGAAGACCGTAGGTCATCGCCATCGTGGGCATCAGTTCTGCGTACTGCTTCGAATCTTTCATTCGCAGCCGTACGACCATTACAGCAGCGGCGAGAAACAGCGCCACGAACACCAGAATGACCAGCCCCATGATTGCGACATCTCCGTCTGGGTTTGTTTCGCTCGGCGAAGCGGCAAGCAACAAGCCATTCCAAAGCGCATGAGTACCGATGGCGAGGAGCAGACCCCACCACGCGGTCCAGAGAGGCTTGCCCTTGCGCACCGCCATACCAATTGCGAGGCCGGTCCACGCGGTGAAGAGTGGGTGGGCAAACGGAGTCATGAGGGCACGACCAGCGAACACTTGAAAGAGGCTGCCATCCTGCGACGCGTAGGCGAAGTAGCCAAAGTCCTCGATGATCGCGAACCCGAGCGCAACCCACCCGGCGTAGACCAGACCATCCATGACGCTGTCGACCTCCTTACGCCGCACCGCCCACACGATTCCGAGGGCTTTGCCGATCTCTTCGCTGATGGGAGCAGAGACGACCGCAGCCCACAACTCGGAGCTGAGCACCGCCACAACCGTGTTGGAAACCAGCCCTATCAGCCCGGCCACAAACCCGCCCCACAGCAATGCGTGCAGGCGCGAGAACCATGGCTCCGGTTCCACTCGGTCCATCCATGCCAGGACCGGCCCGACGAGAAGCATCGGCGCAAAGCCCAGCAGCAGGGCAATCGGCGCACTGAGGCTGGTCCAGATGGCGACCGCCACCGATGGCAGAGCTGCTGCGGTTACCGGCACGCTGGTCCAGGCAGGAAGGCGCGGCTTCTTCGCTGCTTCCTCAGCGGTCAGGTTGTTTCCACCGCTGGGGTTCGAGGTGTGCGCCGTCCACGCGGCGCCGTCCCACCAGCGCCACTGGTTTGGGTGCCACGGGTCTGCCTGCCAACTGGCTGGCGCGCTTACCCAGGTGGACATCGAAGACGAACCTGGGGACGTCGGGAGTATCGGCGTTCGATCCGACGGTGGCGTCGTTGTCACCCCCAGAGTGTGCCGCATTGCAAGACCATCTCCGCTGATGCGTCAGAGCGCGTGCTCGTTCAATGCCGCCAGCACCGGCGTACCACCCCGCATCTCGATTCGGCAGATGCTCGCCTGAGCAATGTACATCCGCCATGTTGCCTCGTCGGACACTCCCAGAGCCCACGCCACCATCGCCTTCATCGGCGACACATGGGAGACCACGACGATGTTGGTCTTCTCTGCCTGTTCCGCGATCTCCGAGACCGCCTCCCGCACCCGAGCGCCCAGTTCCATCAGCGTTTCTCCTCCTGGCGGACGGAAGTCCGGATCGGCCCGCCAGGTAGCCCACGTCTGCGGCGAGACCTCTGCGACCGGTTTTTCTTCCCACTCTCCATAGTCGATCTCGACCAGACGATCTTCGGTTTCAACGGCCATGCGAAGTGCTGCGGCGGTCTGCTGAGCACGGGTGAGAGGACTGGCGATGACGCGGTCGATACCCCTTGGCGTGGAATGGTGAAGGTACGCGGCGGCCGTCTCGGCCTGTTGTTGGCCGTACTCGTCGAGCGGATTGTCGACTCGTCCTTGCAACAGGCCGTCGCGGTTGGCCGTGGTGCGTCCGTGTCGGAGCAGAATCAGCATGTTCGGGTCTCCTTCTCAGCAAGCGTCTCGTGATGAAGTCTCAACACCTGCCGGGCTCGCTTGCACCCATCAGTGTCCGGTCAAGATTGCCCGAGGTCAGGAACTTCTGCCTCCGGGCCGGTTCGGCCAGAGCGAAACGCTTCCACGCCCAGATCAGGATCACCAGACCCACAAGCTCCATCACGACAATCAGTCCAACCGGCGGAAGCGATGGCACATGGTCCGGGTCCAGTGAAGTGCCGAAGCCCGGCCACCAGAACAGACTGGTGAGGCGCCACGAGCCGGCGAAGACCAGGTTGAGGAAGATGCCAATGGCAAACCCCAGCCACTTGCGCTGCACCAACCGCCTCCCACGCGCCCCGACCATGATCACCGTCATCGCCCCAGCGGCGAAGAGCAGTGTGTGCATGGCCCACGGACCTCCCCACAGATGCTCAGCCGTCGGCAGCACTGCGCCAAGCATGACCAGCCGATAGTCGATAGCCGCTGAGCCAAACACGACGACGACAGTGAGGAACGCCAGCCCGGCAAACCAGAAAAACATGAGCGAGACGATGGGTTCAGCGGACGAGGATGCGTTCGCAGGAGTCGCAGGTGAGGATCTCGTCCGGCGCTGCTTTCTTCAGCCGGTCAGCCTCCATGGCAGACATCTTCATGTGGCAGCCGTTGCAGACGCCGCCGGAATATTTCGCAATGCCCACGCCGCCCGTGTCGGCGCTGATGGTCTCAAAACGCTGAAGCAGCTCAGGATCTATCCCGACTGCGGCTTCAGCACGCTTGGATCGTTCAACGTCGAGTTCGGCGTCGATGCCAGCCTCAAGCGCGGCGATCTCCGAGAGCAACTGGGTCAGGGCTGCATTTGTCTTCTCTTCCCGGGCGGCCAATGCCTGCAGCGCCTCGTCAATGGGCTCGGCTGCTTCCATCTGCTCGATGACGTCATCTTCGAGCTTGACTTGATGGCGTTTCAGCGATGCGATCTCGTCCTGCAAAGCCTGCAGTTCCTTCACGCCGGTCACCGTGCCGTTGTAGAGCTTGCCATTCTCGCGTTCGATCTTGGCGACAAGCATGGTCACCTCGCCCTCGATGCTGGTCTGCTCAACACGGATATTTTCCCGCTCCTGGGCCAACGGAGAACGTTCCGAAGCGATGGTCTCGAGCCGCTGATAAGCGGCGTCACGCTTCTCGAGCTCAGGCAGCGATGCGCGCTTGTGGATGAGCTGAGCGATGGTGGTGTCGTGGCCCTGCACGACCAGCAGATCATCGAGTTGCTTCATCGTTGCAAACGACCTCTTCGCGTCTCTTCACGCCAATTCACGTCAGCGTCAGCCCGGCAGGGCCTACGGGAATTGATAGCACCGATCAATCACGCCGTCACCATTCTCGTCCCGACCGTACGGGTACTGCGCGTTGCAGCCCGGGGTGATCACGACTTGCTGAGCCTGAACCGGCGGCACCGGCAACCCAGGCGTCTGTACCTGTCCATCCACCACGCCACCGCCGGTGTTGGAGAAGTTCAGCGGATCAACGCAGAAGATGGGAACAGGTTGGCCGAAGTCGTCGATGGCCTGAGTATTTCCGCAGACCTGGTAGCCGAACTGAGACGGATCGGGGTAACACGCGTCGGCCTGACCGTTGTTGGTGAGGTCCACGGGGAATTGCGTGGTGTCGATGCACGGATGGTTTGAGCCAAAGGAACCATCATCACGAATGAACTGACCGCCGCCATAGGGCGCGCACTCGTCGA
>Ga0209831_1000020_pt1 | contig 125410 bp, 118 predicted proteins | sample Maine_Asex4_meta_FD_187451 | JGI IMG/M metagenome (GOLD analysis project Ga0209831, IMG submission 187451) | Marine algal microbial communities from Maine, USA - Maine_Asex4_metaG (SPAdes) (version 2) | ecosystem: Host-associated > Algae > Red algae > Unclassified | place: Maine, USA... | reverse complement strand
AGATTTTCGGAATCGCTTTCTCCAACAAACGTTGGTTGCACTTCTTCATGTTATTCGTACCCGTAACGGGTCTGTGGATGGCAAGTATCGGGATTATCGGTATTGCCTTGAACTTGCGTGCATACGACTTCGTATCACAAGAGTTGAGAGCAGCAGAAGATCCTGAGTTTGAAACTTTCTACACCAAAAACATCTTGCTCAATGAAGGTCTAAGAGCATGGATGGCGACACAAGACCAACCACATCAAAACTTTGAATTCCCAGAGGAGGTTCTACCACGTGGTAACGCTCTCTAATTCTGCCGTTAGTGCAGGTCGCGACCAACCATCAACAGGTTTTGCCTGGTGGTCTGGTAATGCGCGTTTAATCAATCTTTCAGGTAAGCTACTGGGCGCACACGTCGCTCACGCTGGACTGATCGTATTTTGGACTGGTGCAATGACTATCTTTGAAGTCGCTCACTATGTTCCTGAAAAGCCCATGTACGAACAGGGCATGATTTTAATTCCTCACCTAGCCACATTGGGCTGGGGTGTAGGACCTGGTGGTGAAGTAATCAACACTTACCCCTATTTTGTTGTTGGTGTTTTACACCTAATTTCATCTGCTGTTCTCGGTTTGGGTGGTATTTATCACGCACTCCGTGGACCAGAAAAACTAGAAGAATATTCCAACTTCTTTAGTCAAGATTGGAAAGACAAAAATCAAATGACTAACATCATTGGTTATCACCTAATCTTGCTTGGTTTGGGAGCATTGCTTCTAGTGTTCAAAGCCATGTTCTTTGGTGGTGTATATGACACTTGGGCGCCAGGTGGTGGAGACGTTCGTTTGATTACGAATCCTACTCTCAATCCTGGTACAATCCTTGCTTATCTAACTTCTGCTCCTTTTGGTGGCGAAGGCTGGATTATCGGGGTTGACAACATGGAAGACATTATCGGTGGACATATTTGGGTCGGTCTGATCTGTATTTCTGGCGGTATCTTCCACATCCTAACCAAGCCTTTTGGTTGGGCGCGTCGCGCTTTGATTTGGAATGGTGAAGCTTACCTTTCCTACAGTATCGGTGCTGTGTCCTTGATGTCCTTCATCGCTTCCTGTTATGTATGGTTCAACAACACTGCTTACCCCAGTGAATTTTATGGTCCTACAAACGCCGAAGCTTCTCAAGCACAAGCCTTTACTTTCTTAGCTCGTGACCAACAGATGGGTGCGAACATTGGTTCCTCTCAAGGTCCTACTGGTCTTGGTAAATACTTGATGCGCTCTCCTACTGGCGAGATCATCTTGGGTGGAGAGACTATGCGTTTTTGGGATTTCCGTGGTCCTTGGTTAGAGCCTATGCGTGGTCCTAACGGTATTGACCTTGATAAAGTTAGAAACGACATTCAGCCTTGGCAATTACGTCGTGCTGCTGAGTATATGACTCATGCTCCTAATGCTTCTATCAACTCTGTTGGTGGTATTATCACTGAGTCCAACTCCTTCAACTTCGTAAACATCCGTCAATGGTTGGCTGCGTTCCAGTTCATCCTTGCCTTCTTCTTCCTCATCGGTCACTTATGGCATGCTGGTCGTGCTAGAGCTGCTGCTGGTGGATTTGAAAAAGGTATTGAGCGTGAAACTGAACCAACGCTATTTATGCCCGATCTAGACTAATCGACTGTAAAAGTTATTAGTTTATCGGTATAAGATAAAAATGAGCCTCTGCTAACTGGTGGAGGCTTATTTTTTTGAGTGGAAAACTAAAACTGGTAGAAAGTAAGCGGGAACTCATACTTTTGTTGGTTGTAAGCACAACCGAACATATTTAAGATACGGACAATACTAAATTTAATAGCTAACTTTATATTTAAATGCCAGACCTAGAGAAAATTGCTGCTCAATTAGAAAGTTCTAATTCCAAGGATCGTTTACTCGCGTTGACTTCTCTTAGAGAAGTTGAGCCAGAAGATGCTGTACCTTTGATTAAAAAAGTTTTGAATGACGAAATACTTCCTGTACGCTCGATGGCAGTGTTTGCTTTGGGGATAAAACCTACAGCCGAATGTTTTCCCCTCTTGATAGATTTGCTAGCTACAGATGAAGATTATGGCATTAGAGCCGATGCAGCAGGAGCATTGGGGTATTTACAAGATATTCGCGCCTTCGAACACTTAACTAGAGCATTTTATGAGGACGATAACTGGCTTGTGAGATTCAGCGCTGCGGTTTCTTTAGGAAACTTACAGGATATTCGAGCCAAAGAACTGTTGATGGAGGCTCTTGATAGTGATGAGGTTATTCTGCAGCAGGCTGCGATCGCTGCATTAGGAGAGATTAAGGCGATCGAATCTGTAGATAAAATTCTTACCTTCGCTGCGTCTGAAGACTGGTTGATCCGTCAAAGAATCGCGGAAGCGCTGGGCAATTTAAAATCGGCTAAAAGTATTTCGGCGTTGAAGTTTTTAGCTAAAGATCTACATCCTCAAGTAAAAGAAGCGGCGCGAATATCCCTACAGCGCTTGGGAGAGAGTTTCTAGCTATTTTGCACAGCAACTAATCAAACTAAATACGAAATGTGCTTAGAAGTTAAAAAAAGTATTTAGATAAGCGTCAATTATTGCGTCTCCAAAAAACAGGCTTAACACCCCACCTAATGCCAAAAAAGGACCAAAGGGCATCGGTTGTTTTTTGCCGATAATTTTTAAAGCGATCGCGCCACCGCCAACAACAGAACCAACACCACAGGCAATAAAGCTAGACAACAAGACATATTTCCAGCCGATCCAAGCACCGATAGTCGCCATTAGCTTACCGTCCGCATCACCCATTGCCTGCTGTCCCATGAGCAGTAAACCCATTACCGCAATGATTTCTAAAAGCCAGATTCCCGAAACCGCACCACCAATGCCAAACATTAAGCTGTTTGCCACCCCTTCTCCTCTAGCAGCCTGCCAACCAATTACTGCCTGAAAGATCAAGCCCAGCACCAAACCTGATTTAGTCAGAGAGGAAGGCAAAGTCATTGTATCGAGGTCGATCGCTGATAGAGAAATTAGCCAAGATAAAAAGGCACAATAGCCTACGGTTTCTAAACTATAGCCAAAACGCCAAAAGACCAGCATAAATATTACTCCTGTGGCAGCTTCCACAATTGGATAACGGCTAGAGATTTTAGTTTTGCACCAGCGACAGCGACCTCGAAGCCACAGCCAGCCAAACACGGGGACGTTTTCTGTTACCCCCAAAGGATGCATACATTGAGGGCAGCGAGAGGGAGGATAAATTAAAGATATACCTGCGGGAATACGATATATAACTACATTTAGGAAACTACCAATACATGCGCCAAAGGTAAAAGCTGTGGCAAATCCGATTGCCGTAACCAATGTTTCCATAATTTGAGCTTAGTTCTTTTAAATAAATAGTCAAAAATCTCAGTCAGCTATCACTTTAATAAGCTTCTGCTTCTATTTGCTTGAGGGGAATAAAGCATTCTCTTGGCAATAATATTGGTTTGGCGCTGAACGCTAATTGACCCCTGTGGCTATCACGATTAATAATAATTCCCATCGCTCGGCTGTCCGTAGGAATATTCAAATTACAGTAGCTACGATAAATGTTTCTAGCTGCTTTAATCAGACTGGGGTCAAAAAATACCATGCTTGACGCTTGCGTGACTACTGAATCCTGGCTTCGCGTTGACGATTTTAAATTCACTGGGCGATCCCTCAAAAGATACCTCCAAATTTAACCTAATTTTTTTCAGAAGGAGAGGAGAAGGAATAAAGTTTTGTAACAAAAGTTGGCGATTGCTCGGCTATCAAGAGTAACAGCAAATTAATACAAATGAACTTTCCGAAATCGTGCCTAAAAAAAATAAGCATCAACGATAGCAGTCTATTTATTTCTAATTGCGATCGATTACACCTCTAACTAAAGCCTCTGTTTCCGTAGTCAACCACTCTACATTTCTTATCCCTTGCTGAGATGTCTCCCAAAAGAATTTCTCGATTTCAGAAGGTTCGGTCAGCCATTTCTCCATACAGACAAAAGGAATACGGACTCCTCTGATAAAAGAACTGTATTGTTCTATGCTTTGATATCCATTAGCCTGGTAAAAAGGCTCTCCCGTCAAAGTTGCCTGTATTTTGATAACTTTACATCTGTCTGCCATGTTGTTTTCTAACGTCTGTAAGAGCCTTGTGCCAACTTTCTGGCGCGCGTATTCAGGATGAACAAATAGTTGCGCTAATAAACTATCGTTCGACAACAAGTTATAGCTAACTATAGAAGCGTAACCAACTATACGATCTTCAAAATGAGCAGTAATTGCCGTAGGCTTATCGGGGTTTCTAGGCGAAACAGTATTGAGAAAAGTGGCGATATTATTCATTATGTCTATATGTTTGGCACTAAACTCTGGTGAATAGCATGATGCCAAGGCTTGAACCTGCTGAGAATTATAGTTTCTAGGACACAAGGTTTTAATAGACTCTTCGCACAACTGATTTACTGCATTTGACTCTTCTGGCTTATAGGGTGCAATAAAACATTCTAACTGGCGAGCGCTCATAAGATTAATCTTAAAATCTTTACTATAAAAAATATGGCGATCGCCATATGCTGAAATATTGTTTCATTATTTGCGATCGCCTGTTTATAATTACCCTTTACTTAACTGCTTTTTGCGGATCGATATTAATAAAAGGCAGTGCGCCATCGCCACCCATGACAGTAGGAAACTTACCGTCCCATTTATTAATTGCTTCTTTCTGCAAGAGTGCGGGGGTTAAAGTTAACTTCTGTAATCTTTGCGCTTCTGCCTGTCCCTTAGCGCGATTAATATCTGCCTGAGCGGTTTTCTCAGCTTTTAAGGCTTCAAAATCTGCCTGTTTTGCCTGCTGTTCGGCAATCTGCTTAGCTTCGATGGCTCTAGCAAATTCAGGTGAAAAGGAGACATTAACTAAGGAAACATCATCAACCAAAATTCCATAATCATCCAATCTTTCCTTTAATTCTTCATCAATTTGCTGCTTAATTTCTTTCCGCTTGGTAATAATTTCCTCGGCGTTTTTTTGTGCCGTAGCTGCCTTGACTATCTCCGCCACAGCAGGGGTGATGATCCGAAAAACAATTTGATCTTCGTCTCCAACACGTTGAAATACTTTATTTACTTTTAATGGATCGATATGCCAATTTAAAGCTACCTGAGTTTTAATATCCTGCAAATCTTTGGAAGAAGCTTCCGCGTCAATATCGTTTTTCTGCACTCGAACCGTGAGAGATTTTACCGTATTAACAACAGGAATGATTGGATGTAGCCCCTCATCAAGAATTGCGTCCTGCACTTTCCCAAAGCGCATCATTACTCCGCGATCGCCCGCTTTAACAATCGTAAAAGGTTTGAACATGCCCAGGATTATAAAAAGCAAAAGACCCAAGCCTGCATAGGTAATTAATTTATAAGGAATCTGTCCATTTTTCATAATATTTTTCTCACTATAGAGATTACAAATATTGTAGAGACTCAGTTTTAGATATAGTGTTAATTTTTGATATTCCCTCGTCCACCAGAATAAAATCGACCTGGCGACAGCCAAACTATCTCATCTGCTGTTATTATTGCTTCGCTATAATTTGCTAAACTAAAAAAATCATGTTTAGTTCTTTAGTACTATAAACAATAAGCTTATGGCTCTTAACGTTGTCAATTTGGTAGGGCGTGCTGGCGCTAACCCTGAAGTCAGATATTTTGATTCTGGTTCGGTCAAATGTACTTTGCCGTTAGCCGTCGATCGTCGCAGTCGCAATAGCGAACAGCCAGATTGGTTTAATCTCGAAATTTGGGGCAAAACCGCTGAAGTTGCGACCAACTATGTCAAAAAAGGCAAGCAAATTGCGGTGCAGGGTACTTTCAAAATCGAAACCTGGACGGACAAAACTACAGGAGGAATGCGATCTCGTCCGATTATCAAAGTCGATCGCCTCGAACTATTAGGATCGAAAAGAGATAGTGACCCTGGAGCAGTAAGTGGCTACCCTGGAGCGGTAAGTGGCTATCCAGAGTAAGAGGAATGAGAAATAGGGATGACAGAAGACAAAAAGGGATTCTTAGATCGAGAGATTCTGTGGATAATCTGTTTTCTTATTGCGGGAATAGTTCTTTATACTTCTGGGTTAGGAGATTTACCGTTAAGAGACTGGGACGAAGGAATTGTAGCGGGGGTTGCTCGTAATATTTGGCGTGCCGAACCTAACAGTCAGACATGGCTGTATCCGACGATCAATTATGGAGATCCCTACTGGAACAAACCACCTTTAGTTCACTGCCTAATCGCCCTTAGCTATCGGCTATTTGGAGTAAGCGAATGGAGTACTCGTATCGTTCCAGCCCTTCTGTCAGCCTGTTCTATTCCTCTGCTATATCTTGCTGCTAGGGAGCTATTTAGCGATCGCTTCTCGGCAGTATTTAGTGCTTTAGTCTATCTTTGCCTTCTACCCATAGCGCGTCATGGTCGAGTTGCCATGCTGGATGGAGCGATCGCCTGCTGGTTTTGTTTGGGGCTATGGTGTCTGCTGCGAGGCAAGAAGCATTATAGGTGGCTAATAGGAGTGGGCATAGCTTTGGGAGCAATTTGTCTTACCAAAGGCATGATGATGGGATTGTTGCTAGGAGGAATTCTGTTCCTCTTTACTGCTTGGGATAGTCCTAAAACGCTGCGAAACCCATATTTATTAGCTGGTTTGGGATTGGGCATAATTCCCGCGATCGCCTGGTATTTCTTGCAATATTGGCACTACGGCGCACAATTTCTGGGTATTAGCTTCGGAAGTCAAACTTTCGATCGCATCTGGTCAAGCGTCAGCACTGTCTCAGAACCTCCCTGGTACTACCTACTGGAGCTTGCCAAGTACAGTTTACCCTGGCTGATATTTTTGCCTCATGGCATTAAGCTAGCCTATCGTCACCGTCATCTTAGCTGGGGAAAACTAACTTTAGTTTGGGGTGGAATTTATTTGCTGGCAATCTCCCTGATGAGAACTAAGTTACCCTGGTATATTATTCCTCTCTACCCAGCGTTTTCTTTACTAGTGGGAGCAAGTCTGGCTCGAATTTGGCATAAAAAACAGATAAGCTCTTTTTGGCAGGTATCTCTTAGTTTTGTCGCTCTAGTTTGCTATTTTGGCAGTGTCTATTATGGCTTGCTGGTACAAACGCCTCAAGTAGGTTTAGCTGCAATTTTACTGGTAGCAGGAGCGAGTTTTACTCTGGCAGCAGTTTTACTCTGGTTGCGCCGTCGCCAGTTTATACTCGTTATGGCTGCGGGCTTTTATTTGGCTTTACTGCTGTTATTTAATTCTGACTACTGGCTATGGGAATTAAATAGCGATTTTCCCGTCAAGACTGTAGCAAAAATACTGCAAGCAAACACTCCGCCTCGTATAGATGTCTATACAAACTATCCTCAGATTCGCCCCTCACTAGAATTTTATAGCGATCGCGTTTTGCTACCGAGGTCTAATAAGCAGCTTAACCAACTTTGGGAACAGTCAGCACCACCTTATTTTTTAATCGATTCGAGTATATTACCGACTCCAGACTTAAAAGGTAAAGAAGTTTTGGCGAGTGGCATGTCATGGCAACTAATTACTCGTGGCAGTGATTAAAGAAATAAATCCGAGAAGCCTAAGTACACAAAGCATTGGCAGTAAAGAGATTGAGACAGTAGTGGCAGCAAAATTTTGCCTATGGATTGTAATCTCTCAATGCGATCGCAGATAAACGAGTTTTTATGAGAGATTGAGACTCTTCCCCGCATCAGTTAGATCGGTCTTTCTCCATTGCCACACATTACAGTCATTTTAAATAGAAAACATCGGCTAAAAAGTATCGTCGTCAACTTTAATTGCTCCTGCCTACATGCGCCATGCCTTTGTTTATACCTCTCATAAATTAATCATGAAAAAATTAATTAAAATGACTATACTTCACTGTTTGGCATAATTAATTCCAGGCTATTTAACCGCCCCAATCGTCTAATTCTGAAAATTAGTGATATTCTGGATACCAAATTAGCTGCGTTTGGCTATTTGCAACTCAATTACTGTCGAGCAATTTTTGTAATTAATAAATAACTAGCTGTGGAATTAAAATACGCCTTAGTCCATGAGTGGCTGACTCCAAAAGCGACTGGAGGCTCTGAGCTAGTAGTTCGAGAAATTTTAAAATACATTGATGCAGATCTCTATGCTCTGATCGATTTTGAGTCGAGTAACCCCCAGAGCTATTTATATCAAAGGTCAATCTCAACCACCTTCCTCCAGAACTTTCCTCAAGCTCGCAACGGAGTGCAAAAATATCTACCGCTTTTGCCCATCGCGATCGAACAGTTGGATCTCAATCAATATGATGTAATTTTATCTTCTTCTCATGCCGTAGCGAAAGGAGTTCTCACTAGTCCTCACCAACTACATGTTTGCTACTGTCATACCCCGATGCGCTATGCTTGGGACTTAACTTTTGACTATTTAAACGGCGATCGTAAAGGCAAAGGAATACAGGGTTTAGTTGCTCGCTATATCCTGCACCGAATGCGAAGTTGGGATGTGATTTCTGCCAATCGAGTCGATTATTTTATTGCTAACTCCAACCATACCGCTAGGCGTATATGGCGCTGCTATAGACGCTCGGCAAAAGTTATTTATCCGCCAGTAGAAGTAGACAAGTTTGATTTTCAGCCAGAAAAAGCTGATTTCTATCTGACAATTTCCAGATTAGTAAGTTATAAACAAATATGCTTAATTGTAAAAGCATTCAATCAATTAAAAAAACCCTTAGTAATTATTGGCACAGGCTCACAGTTAGCGGAGATACGTCAGTTAGCCGAGCCTCATGTTCGAGTTTTAGGCTGGCAACCGCATAATGTGGTTCAACAGTACATAACTAAAGCAAAAGCCTTTGTCTATGCAGCCTGCGAAGATTTTGGCATTGCCTTGGTTGAAGCTCAAGCCTGCGGAACGCCTGTAATTGCTTATGGAAAAGGAGGTGCATTAGAAACAGTCAAAGATATTCGCCAATGTCCTGAAGATGGAACGGGCTTATTGTTTGATATTCAGCAACCAGAGGCACTAGCTGCTGCGGTAAAGAGCTTTGAACAGCTAGAGTCCCAAATCGATCCAGAGAATTGCCGTTTGCAGGCTAACAAATTTAGCCCAGCGGTTTTCAAGCAATCCTATCTAAAATATATTGAAGATTGCGAACAAGAGTGGCGATCGCGAAGCCTTAAAGGATTAACGCCTGGAGGTGCGTCCGTGGACGGAGTCCAATTGCAATAAGATAAAAACTGTCTGTCACGCTTTAAATTTGGCAAATCTCAGCCAATTAAAGCTCAATAGATTTATGATTGTACGGTGTGGTGTGATGAGTGAAGGAGTAAGATGACTGCTAACAGCCAGCTTATTTCCGTCAAGATAGTGCAGGGCATAATCAGAAAAGGCATTCAAGCTTTATTCAATCCTAATCGATTGAGATTATCCTTATTCATTTTGAACGGAAATTTTTACAAACGGATATTCGATATAGTTTTTGCTCTATCGGTGCTAATTCTGTTTTCCCCCGTTTATTTAATTTTGATGATTTTGGTCGTCCTTAATTCTCAGGGACCAATTTTCTATGTCCAAAAAAGAATTGGCAAGAATCATCAACCTTTTAACTGCATCAAGTTTAGAACCATGGTTAATGATGCTGATGCAGTATTAGCCACGATCATGGAGGATTCAGACAGCATACGTCAGGAGTTTCAAGAGAGCTTCAAACTCAAACAAGACCCTCGGATCACCAAAGTTGGTAGATTTTTGCGTTTGACAAGTCTGGACGAATTTCCTCAATTTTGGAATGTGCTGAAGGGGGAAATGAGCGTTGTCGGACCCAGACCTCTCGTCCCTGAAGAGTTGCCCAAGTATGGACGCAAGATCGATACGGTTCTGCAGATTAAGCCAGGAATTACTGGTCTGTGGCAAGTATCAGGGAGAAACGACATTCCATATCCAAAAAGGGTACAAATTGATGTTTACTACGCTAAGAGCCGTAATTGGCTCTTAGATTTATGGATTATTTATAAAACTATTGGTGTAATTCTATTTCCTCGCAATAATGGTGCTTATTGAACAATTTAGATGATAAAATTGCCCAGACGAATTTGTCATCAAAGCCAGGTTTAGAACATCGCTTTGTCGATGCGGGTTTTGCAAATCTGCTAACAAACTATTGGTACTAAACTAATTTAAGCTGTATATTTTTTTAGGTTGGCTTTTGTATGACTAAATCTATTTAGTTAAATCAGCCGATAGCAATAGCTATTATTTCCAGAAGAATACAGACTCAACTGCGTCTATAGAAATTATATTTTTTTACTATTCAAATAAATAGTCAGATATTGATAATAAAATAGTTAAACCATACAGCTTAAGATTTTCTTTAATGGATCGAAATAAAAAAGCTCAATTTCAATTTCTGAAAAAAAAAGTATTTGAAGCTACCTAAAATACTTTAGTTTGGTTCTACTTTGATTGTGAATTTGCTTGATTAACTACAGTAATTGCAGCTCGCTATTAGTGTGTCCGAATCTTTTTATTTTTCAGTACTATTTCGGAATATTTTTTTTTATCGATGTACTATAGTGGGGAAAATACAAGAATACTTAACGTAAATAATTAGTAGGTAGATTAGATAAATGACTGAACGCAAGGTAGCTTTGATCACTGGTATTACTGGTCAAGACGGTTCATATTTGAGCGAGTTTTTATTAGATCAAGGTTATGAGGTTCATGGCATTATTCGTCGAACTTCCACCTTCAATACCGATCGCATCGACCATATTTATATCGATCCTCATAGTCCAGATGCAAAGCTTTTTCTTCACTACGGCGATTTAACTGACGGGACTACCCTCCGACGCATTCTAGAAGAAGTCAAGCCGATCGAAGTTTATAATCTAGGAGCGCAGTCTCATGTTCGCGTCAGTTTTGATTCTCCAGAATATACGGTAGACTCCGTGGCAATGGGTGCTTTGAGAGTACTCGAAGCAGTTCGAGACTATCAACAAAGAACTGGAATTGAGGTCAGATTTTATCAAGCAGGCTCTTCAGAAATGTTTGGTAAAGTTATGGAAGTACCTCAGACAGAAACTACTCCTTTCTATCCCCGCAGCCCTTATTCTTGCGCGAAAGTTTACGCTCACTGGCAGACTATCAACTATCGTGAATCCTACGATTTGTTCGCCTGTAACGGCATTTTATTCAATCATGAATCTCCTCGTCGTGGTGAAACCTTCGTAACTCGCAAAATTACTAGAGCCGTTGCTCGTATCGTTGAAGGTACACAAGAAAAACTCTACTTAGGTAATTTAGACTCCAAAAGAGACTGGGGTTATGCCAAAGACTATGTAAAAGCCATGTGGTTGATGCTACAGCAAGACAAACCCGATGATTATGTCGTGGCTACGGGAGAAACCTATGAAATTAAAGAGTTTCTCGACATTGCTTTTAGTCACGTCAATCTAAACTGGCATGATTACGTTGCCTTCGATCCCCGCTATCTTCGCCCCGCAGAAGTAGACCTTTTAATCGGCGATCCGACTAAAGCCAAAACTAAACTAGGTTGGGAACCGTCCGTCAGTTTTGAGGAGTTAGTTAAGCTAATGGTCAATGCGGACTTAATCAACCTCAATTTACCTACTCCTGATGGTAGTGCTGGAGGAGACAGTACTCTAAATCGCCGTAATTTTGCCACTATCGTCGATTAAGTTACAGGCAATTTGAGCTAATTAGCGCTTCAGTACTTAGAATACTTACGTATCCAACATCTTAATTAGCAATGTTAAGTTTACAAGACAAGAATATCCTGGTAACGGGTGGAAATGGTTTTTTAGGCAAACAGGTAGTCGATCGCCTGTGTAAGGCAGGGGCAACTATCGGCAGGATTAGCACGCCGAGATCGCGCCAACTAGATTTGTGTAAGTGGGAAAACTGTCAGCAAGCAGTTAAAGGTCAAGATGTAATAGTGCATTTAGCCGCTCACGTAGGCGGAATTGGCTTAAACCGAGAAAAACCTGCCGAACTGTTTTATGACAACCTAATGATGGGGACGCAGCTAATTCATGCTGCCTATCAAGAAGGTATCGAAAAGTTTGTTTGTGTGGGAACAATTTGCGCCTATCCTAAATTTACTCCCGTACCTTTCAAAGAAGACGATCTTTGGAATGGTTACCCAGAGGAGACAAATGCTCCCTATGGAATCGCCAAGAAAGCTTTACTAGTTCAGCTAGAGGCTTATCGTCAGCAGTATGATTTTAACGGTATTTATCTATTGCCCGTTAACCTTTATGGACCTGAAGACAATTTCGATACCAGTAGCTCTCATGTAATTCCTGCCTTGATTCGTAAAGTATATGAAGCACAGGAAAGGGGAGATAAAACCTTACCTGCCTGGGGTGATGGTAGCCCAACGCGAGAGTTTCTTTATTCTACCGATGCTGCAAGAGGCATTGTCATGGCAACCCAGTCTTATAATGAGTCTGCACCAGTTAATCTGGGCACAAATCACGAAGTTAAGATCAAAGATTTGGTAGAAACTATCTGTGAACTGATGGGTTTTGAAGGTGAAATTGTCTGGCAAACCGATCAGCCCAATGGACAACCTCGCCGTTGTTTGGATACTCAAAGAGCAAAAGAAAAATTTGGCTTTGTAGCAGAGACAGAATTTAGGCAGGGTTTGAAAAATACGATTGAATGGTATCGTCAACACGCAACACCAGTTACCGTTTAGCTGAGGTTTGTTGAGATCGGTTCAAATAATTAGATTGAGATTTAAACGATCGGGGTTGGGCATTGCCTAGCCCTATTTTTTAGGAGATTCTGGTGGAGAACTTATTGCCGTACTGTTAGATCGATGCCTACGGCTAGCTTCGCAATCGCTTGCTATCTCGGGTTTGTTAAAAAAAGCTTGGAAAATCGGCGCAAAAAACCAGTAGGCAACTCCGACCAAAATAATTAATAGTAGAGGTGCAAACCCAGCGAAAGGAGCGCAGACGAACATGAGCAGCAGCCCAAAAATTGTCGCTTTGTACCAAAAATCGTTCAAAATTGCCTCGATTGACATACAAGATATTGATTAAAGCTTAGTCAATCTTGTTGTTATGTTTACCTATCGCTAGTTGTAAATTATCGATCTTTAAAATCACTCTAAAAGCCGATCGAATCGAGATTTATCAGAATTAATTCTTTGCTGTGCCAATCTTTTACCTGTAATAACACGGAGAAAAATATTTTTAAGTTGATTCACCATTAAGGTAAGTATTGTTTGGAGTATGTTAACGTTGTGTCCAATAATTTATTAATCTTAATTAATCGTTTGTCTACTGCTGTACTGCTGGTAGTGATGCTATTTGCCTGTCAAAATATGCCAGAAACAGATCGGGTTGAAGGGTTTGAATTTGAAGATCGGGCTAACTAAGATTGGCTAGTTGCTAACGAAAAGCTATTTAATCCATCGTGGCTGTTTTATTTTCCTGTTTCTCATAATTGATATTTTAATTCATACTTGGCTTACCATAGATAGATTAAGTTTTCTGCCACAGCATTTAGTTTCAAGTTAAAGTGGTGAAGATGAGGGCTTAGGGATATGAAAGCAGCAAGAGATATTCTAATTGTGGGCGGTGGCGTAATTGGTCTGGCGATCGCCATAGAATTGAAACGTCAAGGGGCGAAAGTCACCGTAGTCAGCCGAGATTTTACTCAAGCAGCAGCCCACGCCGCAGCAGGGATGTTAGCACCATTAGCAGAAAGGCTCACCTCAGCGCCGTTACTAGATTTGTGCCTGAGATCTCGTTGGCTATATCCTGAATGGACACAAAAGCTAGAAGAATTAACTGGGATAGATACTGGATATCTGCCCTGTGGCATCCTTGCACCTACCTATAAGCAGCCAGAAGCGATGCCTTCTTGCTCAGTAAACTCAACGGGGGAAACCCCCGCAACGTTTCCTCGCGCTTCGGCTAGCTTCGCAATCGCCGAGGCAGATAATGCAGTTTGGCTCGATCGGCAGTCGATAAAGCTATATCAGCCAGGGTTGAGCGATCGCGTAGTCGGTGGCTGGTGGTATCCCGAAGATGGGCAGGTAGATAATCGCTGTTTAATGCGATCGCTACTGCAGGCAGCTCAGACTTTAGGCATCGAGCTAAAAGAAGGTGTCAGCGTCAAGGCAATTCAGCAGAAAAGTGGTCGAGTCAACGGCATTTTGACCGATGTGGGTCTATTAGAAGCAGAGCAATATGTCCTAGCTGCTGGTTCTTGGTCGAGTCAATTAATGCCTCTTCCAGTGCGTCCCGTGAAAGGACAAATGCTGGCTCTAAAAATGCCTCAAAAGCTTCACCAGCCTGCTCCACTCCAGCGAGTTTTATATGGCGACGGTATTTACCTCGTGCCTCGACAGGACGGTAGGCTAATCGTCGGTGCAACCGCAGAAGAAGTAGATTGGACTCCGTTTAATACGCCCAAAGGTATTCAAAGCCTTCTAAGTAAAACAACAGAACTATATCCCGCAGCAGCCGATTGGCAAATCGAAGAAATGTGGTGGGGTTTCCGTCCTGGAACACCCGATGAACTGCCAATTTTGGGTCATAGCTCTTGCGAGAATTTATTTTTGGCGACGGGACACTATCGTAACGGCATTCTCCTTGCGCCCATCACTGCCAAACTAATGGCAGATCTAATCTTGGAAAAACCAGATCCCCTATTAGCTGAATTTAGTTATCAACGTTTTCATCAACAAAACATGACTTTAAGCAATCCCCAACTACCGCTACAAATTAATTCAACTCCTCAAGCACCCTTACCTTCCGCCACCACGACCTTATTAGACTCTTCTTTAGAGTTAGACGATAAATTAACTATTGCAGGACGCACCTTCAATTCTCGCTTAATGACAGGGACGGGAAAATATCCTAGTATGCAGGCAATGCAGGATAGCGTCGCAGCTAGTGGCTGTGAAATAATTACCGTGGCAGTGCGCCGAGTGCAAACAAAAGCTCCTGGACACGAAGGATTAGCAGAAGCGATCGACTGGAATAAAATCTGGATGCTGCCCAATACCGCAGGCTGCAAAACTGCTGAAGAGGCAATTCGAGTTGCTCGTCTGGGTCGCGAAATGGCGAAGCTGTTGGGACAGGAAGACAATAATTTTATCAAGCTGGAAGTGATTCCCGATGCTAAGTATCTCTTACCCGATCCGATTGGTACACTCCAAGCCGCAGAACAGCTAGTCAAGGAAGGTTTTGCTGTCTTGCCCTATATCAACGCCGATCCTCTCTTAGCCAAGCGTTTAGAAGAAGCAGGCTGCGCTACAGTTATGCCTCTTGGTTCGCCTATCGGTTCGGGACAGGGAATTAACAATGCTGCCAACATCGCCATAATTATCGAGGAAGCAAACGTTCCTGTGGTAGTAGATGCGGGGATTGGTGCGCCCAGTGAGGCTGCTTTGGCAATGGAAATGGGTGCAGATGCACTGTTGGTTAATAGTGCGATCGCGTTGGCTAAAAATCCTGTCGCAATGGGCAAGGCGATGGGCATGGCTGCGATCGCCGGTAGGCTTGCTTATCTATCGGGCAGAATTCCTGTGAAACAATACGCTACGGCAAGTTCACCCCTAACTGGCACAATTAGCTAAGAGAAATAATTTACTCAAAAATCGCTTTCTCTAACTGCCCGATCGCCTTTTCCAAATCGTCATTAATAATCTCAACGTCAAACTCTGGGCTAGCAGCAATTTCTTCGCGGGCGATCGCTAATCGGCTGGCGATCGATGCTTCTGAGTTTGTACCCCTAGTTCTAATTCTGGCTTCTAATTCCTCAACTGAGGGAGGAAGAATAAAAATACGCTTGGCTTCGGGAAAAATATTGGCGATTGCTCTTGCTCCCGCCAACTCGATTTCCAAGATAATATAGTTACCCCGATCGATCTGTTCTACGACCTTGGCTTTAGGAGTGCCATAGTAGTTACCAGAATATTCTGCCCATTCTAAAAGTTCGCTCTGGAGAATTGCTGTCTCAAAATCTTTTTTGCTGAGAAAATAGTATTCAATCCCGTCGGTTTCCCCTGGGCGGGGTTCTCTCGTAGTAGCCGAAACTGATATTTTGAGTTGGGGATGGCGCTGTAGAAGTAAACTTACTAAAGTTCCTTTGCCTACTCCACTAGGTCCAGTAATGACAATTAGTTTGCCTGAAGTTTCGGCTGACATTAGTGATAATCTGATTTAGTTATGATTCTTTGCCGTCTTTATTGACTACAAAGCGGTGAGCTACGGTTTCGGGCTGAATTGCAGAAAGTACCACATGGGAAGAGTCCGTAATAATTACGGCGCGGGTACGACGACCATAAGTTGCATCGATCAACAGGCTCTTTTCTCTCGCCTCAGTAATAATACGTTTGATAGGTGCGGATTCTGGACTAACAATAGCAATAATACGATTAGCTGAAACAATGTTACCAAAGCCAATATTAATTAATTGAATATCCATAATTCTTCATTTGCGACGTTTAAGACTGCTTCTCGTTAAAGTTTTAAATTTTAGAAAATATAATTTCAATACTATAGTTTTACAACTTGATTTACAAGGAATAAGCCACATAAACGACGCTATTTAAGGAAATTTTAGCTTTTGGTAATAATCTAAATAATTTGTAGCCAAAATCACAAAAATTTAAAGCTTAATATCAGATCTTCTGCCTTTTACAATTATGCAACCAGTTGACTACACGACTCTCATAGCAAGCTGTACCGAACTCAATCGAGATTGGATTCCCTCGCGGATCGAACAGGTATACCAGCGCGATCGCTTTACAATTTCTTTAGCTCTCCGCACACTTAAAGCGAAGCCGTGGTTGACGATTTGTTGGCATCCAGAAGCAGCTAGGATCAATATTGGCGAAGCACCTCCACGAATTAAAGATACTTTTACCTTTAGCGACCAGTTACGTCATCAACTCAAAGGATTAGCCCTGATTGATATTAATGCGATCGCACCTTGGGAACGAGTCATCGATTTTCAGTTTGCCCAACGCCCAGGAGAGTCACCCTCGTGTCATCTCTATGTAGAAATTATGGGCAAGTATAGCAACGTAATCCTTACCGACGGCGATCGACAAATTATCGCTCCAGCAAAACAGATTAGCGCCTCCCAATCTAGCGTCCGTCCAATTCAAACAGGACAGCCTTACGAACTTCCCCCAGCCTTAACGGGTACGACTCCCAAACTAGATGAAACCTACGAACGCTGGCAGGAAAGGGTTAGTCTCGTTCCTGGTCAGCTCAAGCGCCAGTTGCTCAAGTCTTATCGTGGCTTGAGTCCGAGGGTCGCAGAAGAAATTGCGATCGCTGCTGGCTTATCTCCCCAACAAAAAACAGATACTTTACAGGCAGAACACTGGCAGGAATTATTTAGCTATTGGCAGAAGTGGTTAATCGTTCTCGAACAAAAACAGTTCGATCCAGGCTGGTTGAATAATGGCTATACAGTATTAGGCTGGAATAAAACTCAAGCAATAGATCGAGTACAAACTCTCTTGAATCTCTACTATACAGCGGAGGTTAACCGCCAGCAGTTTAAACAGATTCACCACCAGCTTAACCAAAAGCTGATTAATATTCTTAAAAAGCTCAACGTTAAGGCAAATGCCTTTCGTCAACGTTTATCTCAGTCTGAAGATGCAGAAAGCTTTCGCCATCAAGGAGATCTATTAATGGCTCATCTGCACGATTTAAAGCCTGGCATGAAGTCTATTACCCTCAATGACTTTGCTACGGGAGAGCCAATTAAAATTAGGCTCAATCCTGAGAAAAACCCCGCGCAAAATGCTCAATACGTCTACAAGCAAAGCCAAAAGCTAAAAAGAGCAAAGGATGCCGTTGTGCCACTGTTAGCAGAAGTGGATGCCGAGATTAACTATTTATCCCAAGTACAAACAGCGTTAAATCAGCTAGAGGCTGAAAATACTGGTAATTCTGAAGATTTACAGGCTTTGGATGAGATTAAAGAAGAACTGATCCAGCAAGAATACTTACCTGCCGAACGACAAGATAGCGATCGCACCCTCGCCAGTCGCACGGCGCTGGCTCGCAAAGTCGATCGAGATTCCCAACCCTATCGCCTCAAAGCACCTTCGGGGTGCGAAATTTGGATCGGGCGCAATAACCGTCAAAATGATATTTTGACTTTTCGTACGGCGGTAGAATACGACCTCTGGTTTCATACTCAAGAGATACCAGGAAGCCACGTATTATTGCGTTTAGAGCCAGGAGCAGTCGCTAGCGAACAAGACCTTCAGTTTACAGCAGATTTAGCAGCATATTATAGTCAAGCTCGTGAAAGCGAACAAGTTCCTGTAATTTATACAGAACCACGACACGTATATAAACCCAAGGGCGCAAAACCTGGCATGGTAATTTACAAGCAGGAAACAGTTATCTGGGGAAAACCTCAGGTAGGAAAGGAAATAGTTCTTGGTTCTTAGTTATCAGCGTAAGGGTAACGCTTGAAGTTGCGATCTCTAATTATTTTTAAATTTTCCGCACTTGAGCGAAGCCGTTATAGATACGCGAATCGGAGATTCGCGCACTGGGACGCAGAGCGTCTGTGCCTTTGTGCGAGTACGCGCTGTGGTTATAGATTATAAACAGTTGTTAGATTTCATCAATTATTGCCTGGTCTATCTGGTAGAGGAACATCTTTTAATTTTGTTGGATCTAAATCGGGCAAAGGAATATCTCTCAAACGATCTCGTAACGATCTTTGTTCTGGAGTGGGTTCTGGTTCTGGTTCGGGAGTGGGTTCTGGTTCTGGTTCGGGAGTGGGTTCGGGAGTGGGTTCTGGTGCGGGTTCGGGAGTGGGTTCTGGCGCTGGTTCTGGCGCGGGTTCTGGTGCGGGTTCTGGCGTAGGTTCGGGAGCGGGTTCGGGAGTGGGTTCGGGAGTGGGTTCGGGAGTGGGTTCGGGAGTGGGTTCGGGAGTGGGTTCGGGAGTGGGTTCGGGTGCAGGCTTAGGTTTGGGAGTAGCTTCTGGCGCTTGCTGCTTTTCTTCTGCCCTTCTAATCGAGGGTAATGTCAAAGAAGGACAAATTTCAGCGTCGTATTCATAATTAACCTTGACCTGATAGGGTTTTGGCTTTCCAGTATTGTTAGCAAAAGTGCGATCGCTAAGATCCTTATTTGCTTGGCGATCGAAAACAGGATATTCTGCGCCTTTAATTAGATCGAGAGCCACCACTTTGCCTTTGGCATTGACGACTGCCCCAAAGACACTGCTGCCTTCAAGTCTTCTAATACAGGCATCGCGTGGATAAGCTCCTGTAATTTCAATTTGCTTTGGCTCAATATCTTGAACTTTAGCTAGCCAAACAATATAATTTTTTCTCGCATCCTCGTCACTTGTTCCTTCCTTATTTTTAGTCAGACTTTGACGTAGATTCTTAATTCGCTGTTGAGATTCTGCCACTTTTCTAGCTTTAAATTCCTCGACAGTTTCTTTTGGCTGTTCGGGCTTTTTGACGGCAGGTTTTTGAACTGTTTCTTCGGTAGTATTTTCAGGCTTAGCTGTAACTGTTGGATTTTGTGGAGTCTTAACCTCAGTTGATTCGGTAAGTTTTTCGGGAATTTTGCCAAGGTTAGGAGGTAACTTAATCGGCTCAACTCTAAAGTCTTCAGGATTGATTGTCGGTGGAAGAGGCAAATCTGATATATCACCTACGGGAGGCAAAGTAATGTCGGTGATTGGCGGTAAAGGTGGAATATTAAAAGTTGGTGGTGGCGGAATGATTAGGGGTGGCAAACTGGCAGGATCTGTCAATCCAGGTAGGAAATCTGGGGGAATAGCAAAGGGTGCAACAGGTTCTGAGAGGTCTGTTTGAGGTCGATCTATATTTGGGACATCGGGAGTATCTAGCTGAGGATAAAGATCGGGTAAACGAGCCTGTTGTTCGGGATTGAGTTCGATTACCGAAACTTCTCTTTGACCAGAATTATTGTTAAATCTAATTGTTGGCAGACCAAACTTCAACACCAGAAGATGAAGGGCAACGGACAGCAATAAACATAGCTGTGCTGGGTTAATTAGCTTACTAGATTGACTATCTAATCGTGACTCGTAGGACATAACCCGCAACCATAAAAATAAAATTTAAGATTTAGCAACGCTAACTCGCAACGGTGCAATACAGAGGCTACTGCCTCAAAGCCCCTTTGGGGCGCTGGCGCATTCGCGCCGTCCATCGTCTCTGAAAGAGATTGGCGAAGCTTTGCTTCGCGTCCCGAATACAGAGCTTCGCTCAGATCGTCATTAGACGACCGAGTTGGTTGTCTAGTTTACAAAATAACTTTAAAAAATAAGGTGAATCTACAGCAATTTTAATGCTGCTACCAAGATAACAATTTCTGTTTTCTCAGTCATAACTATCTCGATCGCTTCAGGTTAAGGGCAATCTCTCCAAATGACAATCATTAAAAGCGCAAATATGAATTTGCAGATAGATTTATACCCTAATATTAATGACTAAGATTAGCTCTTTTTGTTGCCATGCAATACTCAATGTAGTGCAACATGCAACTCTTGTTGTTTAATTGCGATCGCAAATTCTTATTTAACTTCTTAATCTTAGGCGAAGCTGTTATAGGTTATGAGTTATCCTAGCTTCTGATTTGAACGGGCATAACCAAATAAGTCATCTTCAAACCACCCAAGGGACTAAAAATAACTGGTTGATTCCATTCGTTAAGCTGCATTTTGATCTCTGTAGTCGAAAGCGCCTTTAATCCGTCCATGAGATATTTAATATTAAAGGCAATATCGATATTATCACCCATAATTTCGGCGGGTAGAGACTGTTCGGCGTTACCAACATCCTGAGCATCGGCAGAAACAACTAGCTCCGAATCTTCTTTGTTGAGACTAAATTTTACTAGATTATTTTTCTGCGCCAAAACTGCCACTAGTTCGAGGCTAGAAAGTAGACGTTTGCGGTCTAAAATAATTTCCCGACTAAAGCTTTGAGGAATTAATTGTCCGTAGGCAGGATAGTCTCCTGATATTTTTGTACTACTTAACAGGCGATCGCCCAATTTAAAGACCATTACCTGTTCGTCAAAACTAACTTTGACCGTATCGTTTTCCCCTGCATCACTCACCATTCTTTCTAGCTCGCGTAGAGCCTTGGCGGGAATAGTTACGGCAAGTTGGGGTAATTCGACAGTAGACTCAGACTCGGTATCATTAAGATCCGTAGCGACTACCGCCAAACGATGACTATCGGTAGCAGCAAATTCTAAAGTATCCCCAAAGCCACCTTGACCAATGTTTTGAGTTTTTAGATGCACCCCTGTTAATACCTGCTTAGATAATTCTGTCGAAGCAGCAAATAGACATCCTCCTAAACCTTGATTTAAAAGGGCGATTGGTAATTCGAGGCTTTCTTCTGTTTCTACCGTAGGCAGTTCGGGAAACTCTGTCGCATCGATGCCCGTTAGCTGAAACTGACCTGATATAGAACTAATAGTGGTAATAAAACTGTCTTCTTCTTCAGGAACATCGATAGTGATTTCAATTTCTGGTAGACGAGTGACAATATCATTTAATAATCTAGCAGGAAGAGTAATACTACCACTGCGATCGACTTCGGCATTAAAGCTAGTTTTAATGCCCAGGCTGCCGTCAAAAGCAATTAAGCTAACTTTTTGAGTTGCTTCGTTGGCTTGAATTAAAACATTGCCTAATACAGGGGGTTCTGGACGAGAAGGAACAGCACGACTGACTAGGGAAAGATTATTTTTCAGATCGAAAGCGGCGCAAATAATTTTCATCTCAGAATCAGGATCGGGAATACTGCCAGACAATTGTACTGCGAATCTAGTTTTATATAAGATTCAATAGCTATAAGTTATAAACTCCAGCGATTTGCACTACAACTTAAGATAATCTGCAACATAGCGTCCACAGATGAACGTAAATGAGCGCAGATAAATTAATCGGCTTGCCAACAAACGAAACTTTTTATGATTTAGAGATCGCTTATGCAAAAGAACTTTTTCTTTATTTCTTCGCGCCTTCGCGTCTCTGTCCTTAAAGGGATATCCCCCTACGGGGACGTAGCCGCAAGCATACGCGAAATCATTCTACTTACCTTTCCAAGTGCCATGAAAACCAGGAGGAATAACAGAGGGTAAAGCTATACGACATACTGATGCTTCTGAAAGTCGATCGCTATGATAAATTCTGACTTCACTGCGATCGCAATTACCGTCATAGACAACAGTTAAAATCCAGCCTTGTTCTGGATTATTTTGGCTGGGAACAAAAATCGGTTCGCTGGGATAGAAGTTGTCGCCCAAATCAGCGATCGCCATTTTACCAGTCTCGCGATCGTAACGAGCGATCGCATTAAACAATTCTTCTCCATGAGTTACACCATCACGATGCACATTGAGATAGGTATAGCGCCAATCTTGCCCGACTTTGGCAGGAGAAACTAAGGGAAATTCGCCACAGGCTGCTAATATTTGTTGGTTGCTGATTACTTTTGCCGTTTGCGGCTCGATAGTCAGCGACCATAAGCTTCCTGGAGCTTTAGTTTCTGTAGATCCAGACGCTACTTCCTTTAAATATTGATTGGTAGCAAAATCTTCATAGCGAGTAAATTCAGTAACAATATTGCCATCATCATTTACATAACCGTTAGCAAAGTGCCACTGAAACCAAGACTCTGTTTTGCCCCGACTAATTAAAGATAGATCGTCGCGATCGAAGATCAGAATTTCTGTACCCAATTCGGGCTGCCATTCTAGAGCATCGCTATAGCTTTTTTGTCCTAACGCCACGGATGGAATGCTTACTCGTACGGGAGAAACCAAGAAGACTAAATACTGTCCTGCAAAACAAAAATCGTGAATTAAAGGTAGTCCTGAAAGAGTATGAGCATTTTGCTGTTCTAGTTTGCCGGTCGGATCGCAGCGATAAAGATTGAGAACCGCGTTTACTCCCGCACCAACACCATAGTTAAAAATATTGCCCGTGACAGGATCGACTTTTGGATGTGCCGAGAAAGGCTGTTTATCCGTCAAGGCAGATAGCTCATCTATACCAATAGTTTGTAAAGTTTCTAAATCCAGCGCATGAGGCTTGCCACCTTCCCAAAGCGCCAACAAACGATCTGGCAGCGCCAAAACAGAAGTATTAGCTGCATTTTTGATCGATCTGAGCCAATTATTCCAGAATGCTCCTGCTGCGGTCATGCCGTAGTTAGGATAGATGTAGGCATCTTTTTGCTGTTCATCGAGATATCCTTCTGTTTTTACGTAGCGATATACTCCTGATGCTCCTGTACCCGTAAAGTGAACGCCAAGAATAGCACCATCGCCATCAAACCAATGTCCAATGCGCTGTTTTCCTCTAGATAGCCGAGCGGGTCCGTTACGGTAGAGTGAGCCGCGCAAATCGGCAGGGATCTCTCCTTCGATAATTTCTAGAGGAGTTAGATCGAATTCTGAAGCGGGTTCGGCGATCGCTTTTGACCAGGCTTTATGTTTAGATGTAGTTATCATCGGGCTAATTGTGGTTTTTTATAACTAATTTGAGATTTATAGAGCAGCGGACAGCGATATACTATCAATGATAACTAGCAAAAAATTGTATAAACTCTAGATATAGTCTGACATAAGCTCAATCCAATAAGACATATAAATATGAATTCAGGAATCGACTTACAAGGAAGTTTTGTCCAAACTCTCCAGGATTTTGGGCTTCCCACTGGTTTAGCTAAAGCAGTTTGGCTGCCGTTGCCTATGTTACTGATGATCATTGGCGCAACTGTAGGGGTTTTGGTAGTAGTTTGGCTGGAGAGAAAAATCTCCGCTGCTGCTCAACAGCGTGTAGGACCAGAGTATGCAGGACCGTTGGGAGTATTGCAGCCTGTCGCCGATGGAATCAAGCTAGTGTTTAAAGAAGACGTGATTCCTGCCAAAGCCGACCCCTGGTTGTTTACCCTCGGTCCTGTTTTAGTCGTAGTTCCTGTATTTTTGTCCTATCTCATCGTTCCTTTTGGACAAAATTTGGTAGTTACGGATCTTAACGTTGGCATCTTTATCTGGATTTCCTTATCCAGTATTGCCCCTATCGGTCTGTTGATGGCGGGCTATTCCTCTAATAATAAATATGCTCTACTAGGTGGATTAAGAGCAGCAGCCCAATCGATTAGCTATGAGATTCCTCTGGCTTTATCCGTATTGGCGATCGTCATGATGTCTAATAGTCTTAGTACGGTGGATATTGTTAACCAACAGGCGGGCTACGGTATCTTAGGCTGGAATATTTGGCGACAGCCAGTTGGCTTCATTATTTTCTGGATTGCAGCCCTCGCCGAATGCGAACGTCTTCCCTTCGATTTACCCGAAGCAGAGGAAGAACTGGTTGCAGGTTATCAGACAGAGTATGCGGGGATGAAGTTTGCCCTTTTCTATCTTGGTTCATACGTTAACTTGGTGCTATCCGCGCTAGTTTTTGCGGTACTCTATCTCGGTGGTTGGGAATTCTTTATTCCTCTAGATCATTTAGCAGAATGGATTGGAGTTGCTGAAACTACTCCTTGGCTGCAAGTATTGACGGCTTCTCTTGGCATTATCATGACCTTAGTTAAGGCTTATTTCCTTGTCTTTATTGCCATCTTGTTACGTTGGACTGTACCTCGCGTCAGAATTGACCAACTGTTAGATTTGGGCTGGAAGTTCTTGCTGCCTGTTTCTTTAGCTAATCTATTAATAACGGCTGCCCTAAAATTATCCTTCCCCGTTGCGTTTGGCGGCTAGTTCAAAAGTATTCAAACAAAATCAGTAATCTCATTATGTTTAATATTCTCAAACAAGTGCAGGACTACGCCAAAGAAAGTTGGCAGGCTGCTAAATATATTGGTCAGGGGCTTTCTGTTACCTTCGATCATATGTCTCGTCGTCCCGTTACAGTTCAATATCCTTACGAAAAGTTAGTTCCATCAGAACGCTATCGCGGTCGAATTCACTATGAATTTGATAAGTGTATTGCCTGTGAGGTTTGTGTTCGTGTCTGCCCGATTAACCTACCCGTAGTTGATTGGGAATTTGATAAGAAAGCTAAAAAGAAAAAACTCAATCACTACAGTATTGATTTTGGAGTCTGTATCTTCTGCGGTAACTGCGTGGAGTATTGCCCGACTAATTGTCTATCGATGACGGAAGAGTACGAATTAGCTTCCTATGACCGACATGAGCTTAATTACGACAGTGTAGCCTTGGGACGCTTGCCCTACAAGGTAACTCAAGATCCGATGGTCACTCCGCTTAAAGAGTTTGCTTACCTACCAAAAGGTGAAGTAGAACCCCACGGTTTACCAAAAGGAGCGCAGCGCGCGGGTAGAAGACCCGAAGAAATTTTGGCAGAGATTGAAGCTGCTAAACCAAAAGAAGAAGCAAAAGCTGATAGCTAAGAGCTAGCTATTGAAGAGATTACATAATTTTAACAAGAGGAAAAAACATTGAATTTAGCTGAAGGGGTACGGATAGTTTCTTTTGGCATTTTGGGGCTAATGATGATTGGTACAGCCTTAGGGGTTGTGCTATTACCCAAAATTGTCCATTCTGCTTTTTTATTAGCAGGGGTATTTATCAGTATCTCTGGCTTATATATTCTTTTAAACGCCGATTTTGTTGCAGCAGCCCAAATCTTAGTATATGTGGGTGCAGTTAGCGTCCTAATTTTGTTTGCCATCATGCTGGTTAATAAGCAAGAGGAGTATACCGAGCTACCTGGACGGAAAATACGCAAAGTAGCAACAGCAATAGTTTGTTTTGGTCTGTTTGCTCTGTTAGGAACAATGGTCTTATCAACACCTTGGTCATTGGACACTACTTCTATCCCTATTGAAGATACAGTGGTAGCTCTAGGAGAACACTTCTTTAGCGATTACTTATTACCTTTTGAATTAGCTTCCGTCTTACTTCTAATGGCAATGGTCGGCGCAATCATCTTGGCTCGTCGTGATTTGATACCCGAATCATTGGTCAGTGACGATACCGTAAGCACCAAGCTCACTTTGCCAGAGCGTCCTCGCGAACTAGCTACCTTGAGTGGCGATAGCGATAAATAAAATCGATCGCACTAGTTCTATTGGTTATTAAATAAGTAAGGAGAGACAAATATGCAGTTGGAATATTTTTTGTTGTTGGCAGCAGCCCTATTTTGTATTGGCATCTATGGTCTAATTACCAGCCGTAATGCGGTACGAGTTTTGATGTCGATTGAGTTAATGCTTAACGCGGTTAATTTAAATTTAGCAGGATTCTCTAATTATTTAGACCCAGTTAACATTAGGGGTCAAGTATTTACGGTATTTGTAATCACTGTCGCCGCAGCAGAAGCAGCGGTAGGTTTAGCGATTGTTCTGGCTATTTATCGTAACCGCGACACGATTGACATGGAGCAGTTCAACTTACTTAAATGGTAGTCAAACTAGGTTTTTAAGAACATAAAACACGCAAGAAGCCAAATTGTTTTTTGGCGGAGAACGACATTAATGATTTTAGTAATCTGATGTCGTTTTTTTTGCTTTTAAAGAACTCATTTTAAAATAAGAATGAATTTGTGATCTCGCTCCTGCTTAATAAAAGCAGTTTCATTTAATATTGAATGTAATATATTAGCAGCATGCAATTTGAATGGAATCAGAAAAAATAAAGGTTCATGATATAGCAGATGAATTGAAGCAAATTTATGGTATCAACAAAAATATTTCTAATAGTTTAAGTAAAGAGCAGAAAAAAGAATTACTAATACTATTAGAAAATAACGAAACCATTCTAAATTTGACTCGTTCGTTTGTAATTAAAAACAATGAGCTAGCTAAGAATAATCGTCAATTTGGTAGACAAAGAGAGACTGCTAAGAGAAATTTAATAGACGAACAAGGAAGAAACAACGATCTTAACAATGAAGTTTCTCAACTGAAGTATGAGTTAAGAGAACTTAAAAATCAGCTTTTTAACGTGCTAGATAGCTTTCATGGAATGCTGACTAAAGATCTATTACAGCGTAGCGAAATTATTTTATTCGTAGATAATTTACGCGATTCTTTCAAATCGAAGAGGCATAAGTAAGATAGCTGTATATGAAAATTAATCAATTAAAACAAGAAGTTTATCGTTTAACTCTAACCAAAAATACTAAACAGCTCAAGTCCAACAGAGCAGAGCTAACGAAAGGAAAAGACTTAAGATACAAGAGTAGCTGGCTGTCTATGTACAGTACTTTTATACTCGTAGATAATTTTCAGCAAGATTTAGTCGCTCAAAATGCGATCGCTAAACATGGATTTAAATCATTAAATCCTGATTCAAGCTTCGCAGATTTACTGAATAATGTCAGATCGCTCGATGGCTTCTGTGACTCTTTAGAATCCGATCTAGATTTATTAGAGAAAAAATACAACTAAAAATGAGATGAATGATCGGTTTAATTTGCTACTAGACGAAGTTAAAAACTTAAAAAAAAGTTTTAAGCAGCTAAATTACAAAGCGAACGTTTTATATAATGCTCAATGGAATGAAAAAGTCCATCAGGGATATGAAAAATGGAGATTCGATCCTAATGGCGGTTTAAAATTGGTAAAAGAACAATTAGCAAAGCTCGATCGTAAATGCCCCGTTTGCCATGCTCCACTGACAGAAAAATCTACGACAGTAGATCATCTTCGCCCAAAATCAAAATATTTAGGCGATGCAGTAGATACTCGAAACATGCTGATTATGTGTCACTCCTGCAACTCCGCTAAAAACAACAAAGAATTTGAGGCATGGTATCTCAATCTCCCTCCCATCTGGAAAGAGAGAGTGAATCGAGCTATTCAAGAAGTTCATGGAGAGACTAAATTAGTCGAGCTTTTGCCTAATATACGGTCTTGAACTAGTTGGTAAATTATCAGCTAGTTTGACTGACTTATCTTGTATGTCAGCTTATTTTTGTTTGATTATTGATTGACTGCTTGTTAAAATCATGCCTAAAAAAAAGATAGGCTAGATTACTTTTTTTATAAAAGCATACTGCTAATTCAATGCTACCTTGCATTTTTAAAGATCGAGATCGCTACTATAATTAGAGAAAGCTAAAATTCACAGAGCTAAAAATAATTTTGCTTTTAACTTATAGCTCAAACGATTAAAATAGCGATCGCGTTATTAATAAAGACTGACTACAGACTTTTTTATAAATGCCTAAAATCTAACTGTAATTTAAACCTTAGCCATATCTTTGAAGCTAATTTTCAAGTAATCATCTTCCATTTTTGCCCCTGATGGTTCGAGGGCAGCTAAGGCTTGAGGCAAGACAAGATTACGACGATGATTACCAATACGAACGTTTAATTCATCACCAGTTTTGTTGAGCTGAATTTGTTCTTTAGGTATTCCTGGAAGATACAGCTGTAAACTATAATTTCCTTCTTCTTGGGAAATCTTAATCGTATTTTCTTTATAGTAAACTTGGGTTGGATCTTCATCTTTATACAGAATTTCCTTAAGCTTTTCTAATGCTTCCATGCCACACATTTCAGTTGGGAACAAAGGCGCTTCTTTTACGGGTAAAGGATGGAAATTGTCGTATATTTCCTGCTTGTAAACATCTTGGTTTGCTTTCCAACGTTCAAAGAACGGATCGTTAACTTCATCGGGAATTACTCGGTTTGCCACAACCATATCCGTTGCCACATTATAGAGACTGAGATAGGCGTGGGCGCGAAGAGATTCCTTAATTACCATTTTCTCTGGGTTCATCACTAGACGTACCGAAGTTTTAGTATTGTCAGTCAAAACTTTTTCTAGAGCTTCGATTTGCTCGTAAAACTCATAGGGTGCATCCATTACCTCATTGTCAGGTAAAGAAAAACCAGCTAAAGGCTTAAAGAAAGGTTCTACCAAAGGACGGAGAGCAGCAGACATGCCCTGTAAAGGCTTATAAAAGCGTCTCATGTACCAGCCACCAACTTCGGGTAAACTTAGCAATCTCAAAGCCGTTCCTGTCGGTGCAGAGTCGATGATTAGAATATCAAACTCGCCCTCGTCATAGTGACGCTTCATTCTCACCAAACCAAAGATCTCATCCATCCCTGGCAAGATTGCCAATTCTTCAGCCTGAACGCCGTCCAAACCTCTCGCCTGTAATACCTGAGTGATATAGCGTTTAACCGCGCCCCAATTACCTTCTAGTTCTCTCAGGGCATCTAGTTCTGCACCCCAAAGATTTGGTTTCACCTCGACTGGATCGTGTCCTAGTTCCAAATCAAAACTATCTGCCAAAGAGTGAGCGGGGTCGGTACTCAATACCAAAGTCCGATAGCCCAATTCGGCACAACGCAAACCAGTAGCAGCAGCGACGGAGGTTTTACCCACACCGCCTTTACCCGTCATTAAAATTACACGCATATTAATTTCGATTCCGAATTAAATATATTTACATTACTTAACTTTATTGTGACGCTTTTTTGTCCCAAGTGAAATTCTGGCGCAAAACTGACCAGGGAGAAATATGCCAATAGTCAATATGAGAAGCGATTTTGTTGTCGCGATCGATTCCTAATTCGCTCCAGCCAGGAATAGATAGACGAGGTTTCCAAGGTAGTGGACTAGTCATATTTAGCGTCCACTCGGTCTTAATTAATTGTTCTTGCTGGCTAACGTTATGGACATCCATTTGCACGTTGCCAAAGAAAGTGCCGAGGAACTTTATCATTGCCTGATATTTCTTCACTCCCCGAAACTCATTTAAGGGATCTTTAAAAAAAACATCCTCTGCATAAATATCGTAAGTTTGATCTTCAGGAAATCTGGCATAGTCTTCTTGCAAAATTTCGACAAGATTTCGATCTTGTCTGTTGCCTACTGCCTGCTGCCTACTGCCTTCCATGTCTATACTTCAACCTCAGACCACAAACGCTCTAACTGAGACTTCCAGGCTGCTAAAAACTGCTCTCTTTGTTCGGGATCTTGATCTACTCCACCCATCACTCCTTCTTGATAGAAGCGATCGATGGTTTGATAGGTAGATTCAAGGCTTTGTCCCTGAGCTTTGGCTGCTCTAACAATTTGCATAATTTGCTTTTCAATCATCTGATTAAAAGAAGAAGACAGACCTTTTTCTTTGAGAGAAACCAGAGATGCGATCGCACTTTCCAAATCTTCAGCGACAAGACTATCCAAACGGTGGTGGTATACTCCCCAAAGTACATTCTGATTGAGAGCATAGCGAACTGCTTGGGTGCGATCGAAGTTGTCTTCTAATAGCTGTGGTAATAAAGATTGCGCTTCGCCCGCGCTAGCAATAGGGGTAAGTAGTCTTAACCAACTGTGGTCTTCTGAGAGAATAACCAGCAAGTGTATTTGGGAGTTTCTAACCTGCCATGCTTCATCTGCGTCGTGTTGAATATCTTTACTGTCGAATAGGCGTTCTAAAATAGGTGATATTTCGTCGATTTTCATGGATAAATTCTAAAAAGTGAGGATGCGATTTAAGATCAGTTTAATATTTTTTTTTGCTTAACCTATCTGCAATTCTATAGATACCGATAGATTTGACTCAAATGCCTAAAAAATTGCGGTATTTACCAAACCAAGATGCCCTAAGACAGTTAGACTATGATGCCTATCTAATTCACTGTCGCTGGATGGATCGGGCGATCGCTCTAGCAAAAACTGCAGGGGATTTGGGAGAAGTACCCGTAGGTGCAGTAATTGTTGACGAGGGAGACAATTTAGTCGCAGCAGCAGCTAACCGCAAAACTAGAGAACACGATCCTACTGCCCATGCAGAAATGCTCGCGATCCAGACTGCAACGAGAACTCTTAAAACTCCTTATTTAACCAACTGTACTCTCTACGTGACTCTCGAACCCTGTCCCATGTGTGCGGGGGCAATTATTCACTCACGTCTAAACCTATTAGTTTATGGCGCTGACGATCCTAAAACGGGGGCAATTCGTAGCGTAGCCAATTTACCCGATAGCTACTGTTCCAATCATCGTTTGCAGGTGTTGCCAGGAATTAAAGAAGCTTCTTGTCGTCAGCAGCTACAGGACTGGTTTAGTCGTAGAAGATGAGTAGTTATTTAGCGATCGCATATTTAATTATCAATATTTTTGGGTAAAGATATTTATGGATTAAATGCCCTAAGTAAATATTTTTGGTTTAAAGTTAAAAGCCGTTTAACATTAACGAAGCTGTCTTACTCCAAGCGTCATAAATAATGTGCCGACTACTAGGTTATCTGGGTTCATCGATTCAACTAGACCGTATTCTAATTAAGCCCGAACATTCTCTAATTACTCAGAGTTACAAGCCTCAAGAAATGACGGCAGGATTTCTCAATGCCGATGGTTTTGGCATGGGTTGGTACGACTTGGCGCAAGATCCTTTACCTTATAGCTACCGCAATACCATGCCGATTTGGAACGATGCGAATGTACCTCAATTGGCGCGATATATCAAATCATCCTGTCATCTGGCATATATCAGAAGCGCTACTAGCGTTTCTTCGATCGCAATGAATAATTGTCAGCCATTTTCTTATCAGAATATTTTGTTTATTCACAATGGCTTTATTGATGATTTCCGCGAAACTCTTTACCGACCTATTCGCGAGCAGCTAAGTGATGTTGCTTACAAAAACCTGGAAGGAACAACCGATTCGGAACATATCTTTGCGCTGATTGTCGATCGGTTAGAGGCAGATAAGAATATTAGCTTGCAAGAGGCTTTAAAAAACACCCTGATTAAATTGGCTGATATGGCGGAAGAGAATAATCTAGAACTTTCTGCCAATATTGTTTTGAGTGACGGTAAGCAGCTAACTGCCTGTCGCTATGCCAATCGTAAAGAAACTCCTAGCCTATACTATACAAAAGACAATTCGGAATACAGTGATGCGTTTATTATCGCCTCAGAACCCTTATTCGAGGGAGACTGGATTAGCTGTCCCGAAGGAAGTCTTATTGGTGTAGGAGAAAATCTTGAAGTCAGCATCAACTCAATCTTGTAGAGACTCTCTTGTCAGAGTCTTGAATAAAACTCGTGCCGATACTTTGGACTTAATAACTCAGATTGATGAATCGATATTTTTTCGTCAGGTTCATCCAGAATTCAGTCCTATCGGCTGGCACTTTGGACATATTGCTTTTACTGAAGCCTACTGGATTTTAGATTGTTTAGCAGGTTCGTCTCCCACTTTTCCAGCAGCATATCAACGTTTGTTTGCTGCGGATGGATTACCCAAGCAAGAACGGCAAAATTTGCCCAGCATTACAACTATCAAAGAATATCTTCAGATAGTTAGAGATTTAGCCACCGAATATTTAGCCACTGCGCCAGTCATCAAGCAGGAAAGGCTCTGGCGCTGGCTAATGCAGCATGAGGCTCAACATTGTGAAACCATTTCTTTCTTGTGGCAGCTACATCGACAAAGCAGTCTAAATATCGCTAACTTTGGTCGTTCTCAAACAACTAAAACTCGAAATATTGTCGAATCCGATCTCGACACGGAAATGATGCGAGTCGAAGCAGGAGAGATTTCGATTGGCAGCAATGCGATCGATGCTCTAGATAATGAACGTCCCGCACATCAATTACATCTAGATACATTTTGGATCGATCGCTATCCCATTACCTGCAAACAATATTTCAAGTTTATGACTCAAGGTGGTTATCAACAGCGCCAATACTGGAGTGAGGCTGGCTGGCAGTGGTTAGAGCAAAATCCTGTCGATCGCCCTCTATATTGGTCGGATAATACCGATTGGCTAGATCATCCCGTATCTGGTGTTAGCTATTACGAAGCCCAAGCCTATGCGAATTTTGTAGGTAAAAGACTGCCGACAGAGGTGGAATGGGAGAAAGCTGCACTAGGAGCGAGTGTTAACTGCAATCACAATAATGCGATCGGACATACTACTCCTGTAGATACTTACCCAGAGAGCAGCAAGTATGGCTGTCAGGATATGTTGGGCAACGTTTGGGAGTGGACGACATCTTGGTTTGAGGCTTATCCAGAATTTAAGTCCTATCCCTATTCTGGCTATTCAGAAGTTTATTTCGATCGCCAGCATCGAGTTTTGCGGGGAGGAAGTTGGGCAACCAGTAGAAGCGGAGTAAGAACTAGTTTTCGCAACTGGTATCACCCCCAAGTAAGACAAATTTTTGCGGGGTTTCGCTGTGCTAAAAGCGATCGTTCTTAAAAATCAGTCTGAGAAATATTGGTTTGAAATGAGGAAAGCAAAAAAACCATTTATTAAAATCTTTTCCCCATATTTCCACCATAGAATCAAATGATTATGATGAAGAAGTTAAGGCAGACTATGATATTCTTGCTATCTCTATTTTTGACCACTAATTAACCGAACAAGAAGCAGATGATTTTCTATTCGAGTATCTATGGCATGGAAGTTACACCGACTCTTGCGATCGGTATAAAGTTGCAGAGGACAGGTACACAGCATTCTTTCAAGAATTAAGCAGTTTAGACTATATCTCCTTGCAGAAAGTTTGGATATAGGGAATTTATCTGCGCCAGAATTTACTTTTACCAAAATAGCAACGTCGATCGAGATAAAAGAACTATGTTTGGCAAATATCAGAGAAGAAAGTTTTTTTAGGCTGTTCTTACCGAAACTGCACTTAGCAATATGGGATAACTTTGATATGACTCAAATCATTTATTCGCCAAAGCAGTCTAATTGCGATTTATTTCGTGCGCTAGTTGAGAAGTCTCAACTCTATATTATTTAACATTCAGGGCGATCGCTCAAACTTCTTACTCCTGTACGGGAGTGTCTTGGTACGCCTCTACATACTTCGTTACTCACTTTGTGCTGTTTTAATTACAGGTAAATGACTCAGGGGTACGGTAAAGGTAACGGTCGATCCTAAACTATCTCCCATACTGTAAAAAGAAATCGTGCCTCCCATTGCTTCGACTAGCTTTTGCGAAATCGCCAAGCCCAAACCTGTGCCGCCATAAGATTTAGTCCGAGAACCGTCTACCTGATAGAAATTTTCAAACAGCTTGTCTTGTTTTTCGAGAGAAACGCCAATTCCCGTATCGGCAACGCTGATTTTTACCATGCCTGGAAACTCAATTCCTTGGCATTCTATTTTCTTGTTGCTGACTTCGGCGCTAACAACAATTCCTCCTTCTTTGGTGAACTTAATGCCGTTGCTAATCAGATTCAACATTATCTGCAGCAGCCGTTGATAGTTACCATAAAGCGTGACGGGGGTTAGAGTAGCGGGAGATTTGATCTGGAAATTGAGCTTCTTCTGTTTAGCTTGAGTATTAATTAAATTATCTACATCCTGAAACAGTTCATTTAATTCGATCTCGTTTAATTCTAGCTCCATCTTGCCTGCTTCAATTTTGGCAATGTCCAAGATGTCGTTGATCAAATTCAGCAGATGAATCGAAGACTTATAGGCTTCTTCGATAAATTCGCGCTGTTCTTCAGGATCGTCAGCCATGCCTTCAAGAAGCAGTTTTAAAAAGCCAATGATGCCGTTGAGAGGGGTACGTAATTCGTGAGAAGTGTTCGCTAGAAAATCACTTTTAAGACGGTTAGCTTCCTCGGCTTGAATACTTGCCTGTTCGACTTCCCGATAAAGCTTGGCAAGAGATATTGCTGCTTCTACCTGTTCGACAATTTCTTGCAGCATTTCCATCTCTGCCGTAGTCCAATGACGGTAGCGATCGCACTGCTGTAAACAAATTAAAATATTATCTTCACCACTACCAGTGCTAATGACCAAAACGGATTTGCGCTGTAGGGGATCTTGTTCGATAAAATCTAATGCCAGAGGAGAACCTAAGCCTAGAGCCTGTTGTAAATGCTCCTGATTCCACCAATCAATCTGATGGTTAGTAGTCGAGCCAAATTCTTCTCGATAGTATTCTGCCTCTACCGAGAAACGAGAACGATCTTGATAATTTACCAAAATCAAACATCGGCTAGCAGCAAAGGTCGAGCCAATATTATTGACCGTATGCTGGTAAATGGTAGTTAAGTCTAAGCTACGACGAATCTGCTGAACTACCTGACTTAAGAGTTTCTGATAGCTATAAATCGCGGAGGGAACTTCGTCCTCCGCAAAAGAAAACATCTCTGCTTCCTCTAATAAATGTCCGATTACCATTACAGTCTGAGGCTTTCCCTGGGCGGGCAAAATAGGACTGATGATCAGTTCAAAAGAATAAGATATTTCTCCACATTGAAACAAACAGTAACACTGCTCTGGCAAACGACGCTTGAGGACTCGACGAACCTTTTCGAGGTAGGCGTAGGTGTCTACAGGAGCAAAAACTTTTCTAATATTGGCAGAAATTTCTTCTGTTGGCGATCGCTCTTCAAGATCTAAACCGTATTCTGCTGCTTTAGACCACCAGAAGGAAAGGTAGTTACCAGCAAGATCCTGAGTAAAGACTAATTCTGCTCCCAGATGCTGCCATTCAATCTTGCTGGCTGACATAGTAGTAGTACTATTATTGTTTAAATCAAATTTAGGGAGCATTGGTAAATCGATAACATTTCAGGAAATTTGCTAAAAAATTCGCTATTATACCTGAAACTATAACCTATAGATATTTAAGCTAGGAATTTATTTACTCAGCATCGAACTCCTGTGCATTGCTACTATTTAGGGCAAAGACCACGAACAGTCTCCCTACAAAGGCGCAGTAAAAATTAATTTTTCTCTTACCCTCTGTTGCTCTCCCTTTATACTAATCGTTCTAATCGTTCCATTCACCTTGAGGCGGTACGGGTGGATTGCGTTGAAAGGTTCGAGTCAAATCGGTATTATCGTTTCTTTCTCCTCTCAACCATTGCACGATCGCAGCTTCGATCACACGGCTTGGATCGCCAGTCAAGTGCTTGATTTGTTCCAAAACCTCGGAATCCAAATCGATCGAAACTTTAACCTTGTCGTTAATTTTGCTCTCTTCATTTGGTTTATTCTCGTTGAGGAGATCTTCATTCATAAACATATTTCCTGATTTTACTTTTATTCTACCTATATCGACTCAAACCCTAGCTCGAAAGAATTCAACTTCAAAAAAATCTCTCAGAGATTGGAAAATAAGTAAAAATGAACATTACAATATAGCAAATAGTAACTTTTAAATATTCTTAACTCTGATTAACTTTTATGACTGACGTTCCTGTATCTCGCATTCGCAACTTTTCAATTATTGCTCACATCGATCATGGTAAGTCTACCTTGGCAGATCGTATGCTGCAAGATACTGGGACTGTCGCTCAAAGACAGATGAAGGAACAATTTCTCGACAATATGGATCTCGAACGAGAGCGGGGAATTACCATCAAACTTCAGGCAGCCAGGATGAATTACACTGCCAAGGATGGTCAGGATTATGTCCTCAACTTGATTGATACTCCTGGTCACGTAGATTTTTCCTATGAAGTATCTCGTTCTTTAGCAGCCTGTGAAGGAGCTTTGCTGGTAGTGGATGCTTCTCAGGGAGTTGAGGCTCAAACTCTGGCAAATGTTTATCTAGCTTTAGAAAATGACTTAGAAATTATTCCTGTCCTCAACAAGATCGATTTACCAGGGGCAGAACCAGAAAGAGTCGCTCAAGAAATTGAGGATGTTGTGGGTTTAGACTGTACCGATATTATTCAAGCTTCGGCAAAAATTGGTCTGGGGGTCAATGACATTTTAGAGTCAATCGTGCAGCTAGTTCCTCCACCAGCAGATACGGTAAATAAACCACTGAGAGCCTTGATCTTTGATAGCTATTACGATGCCTATCGCGGAGTCGTAGTTTATTTTCGCGTCATGGATGGCAAGGTAAAAAGGGGAGATAACGTGCGTCTGATGGCATCAGGTAAGGAGTATGTTATTGATGAATTGGGTATCCTTTCTCCCACTCAAATAGAAGTAGACGAGCTTCATGCAGGGGAAGTAGGTTATTTTGCTGCTGCAATTAAAGCAGTAGAAGATGCTCGTGTTGGCGACACCATCACCCAGGTAGATGAAGCAGCCCCAGAGGCTTTACCTGGCTATACCGAAGCCAAGCCGATGGTCTTTTGCGGTTTGTTTCCCACGGACTCGGATCAATACCCCGATCTGCGCGATGCTTTAGATAAGCTCAAGCTCAACGATGCAGCTTTGTCTTATGAGCCAGAAACATCTAGCGCAATGGGCTTTGGTTTTCGCTGTGGTTTCCTTGGCTTACTCCATATGGAAATTGTTCAAGAAAGACTGGAACGAGAATATAATCTAGAATTGATTACCACCGCACCATCGGTAATTTATCGCGTCACGACTATCGATGGTGAGGTTATGGAAATTGACAATCCCAGTCTCTTACCCGATCCTCAACAAAGAGAAAAAATTGAAGAGCCTTTTATTAAGGTGGAAATTATTACTCCCGAAAATTATGTCGGGACGTTAATGGATCTGTGCCAAACTCGACGGGGTATCTTCAAGGACATGAAGTACTTTACCCAAAATCGTACCTGCTTAATTTATGAACTGCCTTTAGCCGAAGTAGTAACTGATTTTTTCGATCAAATGAAGTCTCGCACCAAAGGCTATGCCAGCATGGAATATCAAATGCTTGGCTACCGCACCGATCATTTAGTCAAGCTAGACATTTTGGTCAATAAAGATCCTGTTGACGCTCTGTCTACTATCGTTCATCGCGATAAAGCTTATTACGTTGGTCGGGCATTAACCGAGAAGCTCAAAGAATTAATTCCTCGCCATCAGTTTAAAGTGCCGATTCAGGCTGCAATTGGGGCAAAGATTATTGCCAGCGAACATATTCCTGCCTTACGCAAAGATGTACTGGCAAAGTGTTATGGCGGAGATATCTCGCGGAAGAAAAAACTATTGCAAAAACAAGCCAAAGGTAAGAAGCGCATGAAGTCCATCGGTACGGTGGACGTGCCACAGGAAGCGTTTATGGCAGTGTTGAACATAGGTAAAGAGTAAGACAGCTAACAGAATTATAAAAGCGATCGCTAGATTTTTAAAATAGTCGAGCGATCGCTTTTAGCACCGATTAGACAATTAGCGATCGAGAATTACAACCTATGTTGCAGTTTCACATAGCTTATTTATGGCTATGGCAATTTTTATTTAAAATTGTAGTAATTATCTGAGCATATATTAATTACTACGCTTAAAGCTTAGAGCAAAAAATATTAAACGATCGATACTTTTATACCGAACTAACAAAATAAAAAATGACTATTGAAGATTTTCCAGAATCAATGGAGATGCAACGTCCTAAACGAAAACTTGGAATAGCAACCGTATTTCGTCTCGGCTTATTTAATATGGGACTAGGCATCATGGCAGTATTAACTCTTGCTGTCTTGAATCGCGTCATGATTAGTGAGTTAGGCATTCCTGCTACTATCACGGGGGCAATATTAGCCACTTCCTTATTTGTTTCTCCTGCAAGAGTCTGGTTTGGACAGTTATCAGATCGCAAACCATTGTTTGGTAAGCACCGCACTAACTATGTCTTAATTGGAACGGCAATATTTGGACTGGCAGTGTTTTTGGCGGTACAGGCGGTATGGCAATTGGGAGCAGTAATTGAAGCGAATGGGGGCTGGCAGTGGAACACTCAAACAATCGGCTGGAGTGCTTTGCTCGGCTTAATTATGGCAGTTTATGGTTTGGCGGTTAGTTGTGCCTCCACGCCTTTTACTGCTTTGTTGGTAGATATTACCGAAGAAGAAACTCGTTCTAAATTGATTGCGATCGTTTGGTCGATGTTAATGGTAGGGATTGTTATTGGAGGAGTCAGAGGAGGCAAGATTTTTGATGGCATCGGCGAGAGATTTCAAGAGGGAAGTATACCCCTATCAACTCTACAGCCACCAATCAATAATGTATTTAGCTTTGTTCCTTTTTTGGTATTTGGTTTGGCTTTAATTGCTACCTGGGGTGTAGAGAAAAAATACTCTCGATTTAATAGCCAGGCAGCGAGCGAGCGTAGCGATAATATTACAATCGGTCGAGCATTGGATATTCTGACTACCAGTAGACAGACGGGCATTTTCTTTACTTTTCTGTCTATACTGACAATTGGCTTGTTTATGCAAGAAGCAGTACTCGAACCCTATGGGGGGGAAGTCTTTGGCATGAGTATTGGTGAAACAACTATGCTAAACGCTTCTTGGGGTACGGGTATTTTAATCGGCTATAGTTTGACAGGATTTTTAATCGTTCCAAAAATAGGTAAAAAGCTAGCTACGAAGATCGGCTGTGTTTTGGTTGCCTGCTGTTTTGGCTTAATTACGGCAGCGGGTTTTACGCAACAGCCAATGGTACTACACGGGGCAATGGTTTTGTTTGGCATCGCTGCAGGTATCGCTACCGTAGGCGGTATTAGCCTCATGCTAGATTTAACTGCTGCTAAGACTGCAGGCACTTTCATCGGTGCATGGGGACTAGCTCAGGCAATGTCTAGAGGCTTGGCAACTTTAGTCGGTGGTGTAATCCTAGATATAGGCAAAAGTATTTTTGATGCGTCTCTGCTAGCCTATAGTCTAGTATTCGCGCTACAGGCATTTGCTATGATCCTCGCGATCGCAATTTTAGACCGAGTAGATGTAAAGGAATTTAAAGACAATACCAGAAAAGGATTAGCGACAGTAATGGAAGGAGATCTCGACGGATAAATTCTTGTTTTGCCCTAAACTTTGTTTTAAAACATTGATGCACCGCGATGCATATTAATAAAGGGTGATACCTGCGATTCTTCTGGATACAAATTAGACAAGAAAAAATCTAGGGTAGTCGATTTAATAAATCCTTGAAACACTGCTATCGTGCCAAAACGAACTCCCGATTTTAGCTGTTCGGCTAAAACTATTTCAATTTGTTCTGGATCTAAGATTGCTGCCTGCTGAAGATAATAGCCTAGAGCATTTTTTTCCGACTCGATCACAGCTTTCGTCCAATCTTGAGCAAAAAAGTCTGCCGTTTGGGGTTTAATAAATTCTTTTTGTGCCAAAATCTCACCGATTCTTAGATCGGGATATTCTATTTTAGATTGCAGTGCCGAATTAATTTGCAGAGGAGAGACTAAATCCGCCTCCTGTAAAATTTCTCCTAGAGTTTTAGTTTGGACTGCCAGCAAACGGCGAAGATCGGCACGAGCTTTTGCACTCAAGCGATAGGATTTCATAATCAATAATCAAAACTAATAGAATTTAATAGTGGGCTTTGCCTGTGCCAAATCTAAAGGATTTTACTTCCTGGGAGTGTGATCTGCAAAATAGGCACAAACTAGACGATACATATTTAAGATCGCTTTTATTCTAGAAGCAGAATAGTTTGAAATAAAAGTTAGATATTAAGAGATAAGTGACCGCTTTGCGCGATCGCCTCAAGCATTTTATAGTTTTCTCACTCTAAGATTAAGGTTATACCGAGACGTAAATATATAAGACATTTTCATGGACAGCGATCGCTTTGAACGGCTAAAGTTCAACCTCCGCAATAACAATATTTATCAGCGTAAGTTAGCTCTGGACGAGCTGGCTACCGTACCTAGCAATTTAGCCTTGCCTATTTTAGAAGAACTTGCCCAAGATAAAGACTTTGCTTTACGCCGAATTGCAGTAATGGGTTTGGGCAATCATCCAACAGGGGAGTCATTTGAGTTGCTGACACAGATCGTTGGTGATGAAAAAGATGCCAATGTCCTAGCCGAAGCTGCTAACTCGCTGTTTGAATTTGGCGATCGCGCGATCGAACCCCTACAGCAATTATTTATTAAGACAGACAACTGGCTGGTAAGACAAACAGTAATTTCGATCTTGGTAGATACAAATAACCCCGATGTTTTGCTAAGAATAGCTAATTTAGCGATCGCCGATCGAGATCAGACTACTAAAGAAACGGGCATCCTAGCCTTGAGTCGGCTACTCAAAACAGCTTTTAAGCAGCAGGCGCTAGAGATCTTTACGACCTTAGCTACAGATAAATACTGGCGTACTAGATGGCGTACGGCGATCGCTCTAACCGCTTCTCAAGATCCCCAGGCACGGTCATTACTCAGCAAGCTACAGCAAGACGAGCATTACAGAGTGGTAGCTGCTGCCTTGGAAGTTCCTAAGTAGATGATTCTTCGATCTAGCCGGCTATAAAATTAGCGGGGTTTTGATCGTAACGATGTCTGACGGGTAGAGGTTCTGGTTGAGCTTCCCCAACTAGTGCAGCAGTCCGTTCTAAGGCTGTGCGGAGTCGTTTAGCAGCGTAGATCGACATATCTCTCGGCACGTTAATTCTGTCCCGCAAATATCTGAGGGCGACATCCGAACCGACTGGGGGAGTTACTGTTTCCCCCCTCATCATGTTAGTTAAGGCACAGCGCAACGCTTCGTCAAATAGCTGCTCGTTAGCGGGATTAGCGTTAACAATATTATCTTTATGCTTGATAACTCTCTGTAAGGCTTCCTGACGGGAGTTTTCGGGTTCAGGGTAGCCAACGTCGGGTAGTTCAAACCAGTCACCGCGATCGACTTTCTCCTGATTTGTCAAAGTTTGAGGATCGCCATTGCTATAGCAGCCTCCCATTTGTGGTGGTAGATCGTGGACATGGGTATGGAAATCGCTTTGAGTTCCCCGATAGGTAGATCTGCTTTCCATTGCCTCAAACCAAGCAGCAAAGCCAGGATTGCCTCGTAGAGAATAGCCTTTGTAGTAGTAAAGACTGGCGTTCATCCGTTCGACATAGGGTGTAAAAATCACGTCGGCAGTGCTGAATTCCTCTAAGAAATATGCTCCAGGGTTAGCAGCTAAAGCTTCTTCTACCAATGCCACTGCTTCAATAAACTGCTGACGATTTTTCTTCTCTTGTCCGGGAAAATTAGCTCGATAGCATAACCAGCTACACCAAGCCCGAAATAAGACTCGTTCTAACTGTCTCAAGGTCAATACTCGGCGATCCTGCATACCCAAGTAAAGCACGCTAAAAGCTTTTTCTAAGGCAATTAAAATATCATCACTTTCGGTAATAATTTGCCCATCCAGCTCCACCGCAGGCAGCATCCCCGACGGTACTTTGCGCTTATACCAGCTTTCCTTTTTGCCATAGCAAAACATTGTCACCTTTTGGATGCGATAGGGAATTTGTTTTTCCTCTAACCAGAGCCAGATTTTTTGGCAGTAAGGACACCAGGCATGATTATCCCGAAACAGAGTAACTCTAACATCAGCTTCTGTCTGCCCAAATAAACGTAGGGTAGATTGGGAATTGGTCTGACCATTAATCGGCTCGATCGCAAAGTCTGTCAGTTCGGCTAATTGTTGCCAGTCTAGAGGTTCGGTAGACATGAAATTTTTACGGGCTTCCAAAGTTGAAATGATTATCGAAGTATTTTAATTATCTCTTACTTCACTAGGCATCTTCGATTCTTTTATTAGCAGCACCGAGCATTTGTCCGAGGAAAGGTAAGCCAATTAAAGCAGGAATAAAATAGCGAGAGGTACACAATAAGCCCAAGGCTGCACCAGTTGCCTCGCTGAAGTAATTTTGATAGAAATAAATTAGGGCAGCATCTCGCGTACCGATACCTGCAAAAGTCAGAGGTAATAAACCTGCCAAAATAGATAGGGGGGAAAGCGCCAAACTAACTAAAAAAGGCACGGTTGCTTTCAAAGCTAGAATAAATAGCCAAATTTGTAGCAGATGTAAAAACCAAATAAAAATAGAGGTGACGGTAATAATTAGTAGCTGCCTCTTATCCGACCAAAAATAATGCTGCATTTCGACCCAGGAAGCCTGCATCTTTTGAAGTTTGGGCTTCAACTTCTGAGGCAAATATTTAATAGAGAGCGCCAAAAAAACTCGGGCAAATAAGGGAGAACCCAACATCAGCAGTCCGATTACTAGTCCCGTCAATATGCCCACGGTCATAATCCAAAATAAGCCATCTTTGGCAGGATAGAGTAGTAACCCAAGCACGCACCACAACAATAGTGATAATAAGTCACAAGCCTTTTCAAAGATCGAGATTGAGAGTGCCAGACTACCGCTAATTTTCGTTCTCTCCGCCATGAAGTAAGACTTGGCGATATCGCCCATCTTAGAGGGCAAAATCATATTCAGAACGCTTGCACCCAGAATCAAACGATTCGACTCCAAAAACCCCAGGCTGCTCCCTGGAACAAGCTGCTGTAAGCGCCAGGAAGTAACCAGAGTAATCGGCACTACCATAGCCAAACTGATTGCTAACACTTGGCGATCGCAATTTTTGAAAACGGCAATCAGATTGACAAAATCAATCTTGGTATAGATGTAGAGCAGGATTGCCACACTAATGACAATAGAAACAAACCGTTTGAGATTCACAGGCAGCTTTACAAAAACTAGAAGATTATAAGTTCAAAGAGTTAACGTGCAAAGGTCGGTAATTATTGCTTATGCTTAGTCAAGTTATTTTTATCGATTGGATAGGATAAAGTTTGAAATCAGTTTATTAATCAAAATTTAAAATATCAAAGATTTTTCTCTATGATTGAAAAACGTAGCGTTTCTAAGATCTCTAAGTCCTGGCTAGATAGAGGCAGAAGGCATTTTGAAAGTATGCCCATTTTAATCTGGTTAAATGCGCTGACTGTAATTCTGCTGGGTATTCTGAGCATCTACGCCAAAATAAAAAGTAAGGGCGATCGCATTGACAGTTTGTTTACCGATCCTTTTTCTTCTAGCTATTACTACTATGGTTGGCTGACTGGCATTTCTGAAATATTGTGGGTTAGCGCGATCGTAATTTGCTTTTTCTCTGCTCTACTTTTGCCAAAAAGAAATCGTTCCTTCCGCATATTCTTACTGGGCAGTGGGTTAGTCATGCTGCTGCTGTTTTTTGACGATCGCTTTCGGATTACCCTGCTACTTTGCGCTTTTTTCGGCACTTGCAAAGTCGTCAAACTTGGCGTTTATACTGTCTACGGATTATTACTGATTAGCTACGCTTTTACATTTCGGCATACTATTCGTTTAACTCCCTATACTCCCATGCTAGTAGCCTTCTTTTTGTTTGGCTTTTCTAGTGCGATCGACATTGCGCCGATTGGTGGTCGTGGTGTTCGCGCGATGCTGGAAGACGGCACAAAACTGATAGGCTTAATCGATCTCACTATTTACTTTTGGTGGATTTGTCAGCAAGAAATCAAAAAAAATATAGCGCAGAAATAGAATTAGCAGTACGCCATCTATCTCCACACTATTTATTTATGCTTATGCTGCTTTTTGGTTCGAGTTCAAACTAAACCAAGCTGCAAGAATTACGGTAGAACGAACGCAGAAGAGAAACTCCAAAGATTAACTTGGCTAGCTCTAAACTCCAGTACGCAACATGCATGGGAGTCATCGCCGCAGGCATAACTTTAGCAGTAGCAAATAAGTCCAAGGACATGCCCATGCTACTCATTTGAGGAGTCAAAATATAAGTGTATGCCAGAGCGATTAACAATAAAACAGTTCCGAGGACAACCGATTTGTTGGTGATAATATTAGCCGATTCGCTACCGTAGCGATAAACCAAACATCCTGCCAAAACAGTAGCAGCGCACAATAGTTCTAGATGATTGAAAGCACCAAAAATAACATAGCCAGCACTAGCAAATCCTGGTTCATTCATCATGCCAGTAGTTAACATTCCAGGCACGACTAAAAAGTCAAAAACCAAACTACCACTGAGCCAGAATCCTAACGCAAACATGATTACGGTTGACCAGTTCACAGAGTTGGAATTACGAGGAGATGTTGCTTGCATAATGAAGACGAAAATTTATGATTACTTAAACAGCTTAACCAATAAGCCTGCCGACCCGTATAACGAAAGGTAAAGTCTTTTGAAGAAGCTGTAAGCTGGAAGATTTTGTGTTGACCAGTAAGGATTACAGGCTTTTGATTCGATTAAATTTAAGCCTTAAAAATCAAACTAATTATGTAGTAATCTTAAGCATTCATACTCAGCCAAAACTTTATTTCTATTTATCTTGCTGATATTGCTGCTGGACTTCTTTTATTGAAAATAAAGCCTTAAACTTAATTCCTTGCGATTGATATAGTTCGTTTCCTCCCTGTTCGCGATCGACCAAAGCCATAATTTGAGTTACTTCGTAGCCAGCAGACTGCAATCTTTCAACGGCAGTTAATGCCGAACCGCCTGTTGTCACAACATCTTCTAAGACAACCAGTTTTGCGCCTTCTGGCAAGGCTGGACCTTCAATATAAGCCTTTGTGCCGTGTCCCTTTGGTTTTTTGCGAATAATTAGGGCGGGAATCGCTCGATCTTCATAGGCAGAGACAATACTAACTGCCGATACCATCGGATCTGCACCGAGAGTCAAACCTGCAACTGCACTGGTATTAGCTGGTAGCTGGTGAAATAGTAGACGACCAAGTGCTAATGCGCCGTTGGCGTTTAATGTCACTTGTTTGCAGTTGATGTAATAACTGCTTTTTGCTCCTGAAGAAAGAGTAAAGTCTCCTTCAACATAGGCATATTTGACAATTAAATCTAATAGAACCTGCCGTAAAGTATCTGCATTTGCGGTAGCTAAAGCAGAAGGAGAAGTCTGTTCTAAATTCATAGTTTGGTGAAATAAAAAAGATATTTGTGGACTGTTCTTTCAAGCTTTCTTCAGCTAGGATTGAGCAGAAGTTACAGAAGTTTTGTCGTCTGGATCGCAAGATAATAGTATGACAAGCGCGTAATCTGTAGCTGTTCGTCTATTCACAAATATTAAGTAAAGTAATGTCTATTAAGTTTACTAAATTAACTAAGATCCTAGTAATATCTACTGTTGCTAGTTTATTTTCAATCGAAGCCAAAGCCGAAATGCAGCCTTTACATGAGGAGTTTGAAGAAGCCTACTATACCAAAGGTAAAAATGCTTTCCAGCAGAGCAGCATCTTTGGTCAAATTAATACGATTTTGGGCTTGACAGGCTTTCCCGAACAGCATATTTCTGCCGATGGCAAAGCAGTAGATAAAGTTTACAGCAAGGGTTTGGAGCAGCAGGCATCATCAGGAGAGGCTTTAGTCACTAGAGATTTAGAAAATCCCTATGATACTTCTTTAAGAGAGAACCCTAGCCTTAGCGCTTTTTAGATTAGCCTCTAGTTTTAAGATTAAGAACTAGAGTCGATCTTTAGACTATCTGAGAGAAAATATTGAAGTAGTAGGGGAGAAGTGGCATTTGCTGACTCTTTTGTTTTCCTAAACGATCTCTTACTCTTTGCTTTCTCTCAGATTAAATTTCTTAAATTAGAAGTCCAGGGTGCAGGAGTTGAACCTGCCTAGCACAAATTATGAGTTTGTTGCCTAAACCGCTCGGCCAACCCTGGATATTTATTTTTTGACCTGGTAGACCATTATATTAGATAAGTCGGTTATCTTGGACAATATCTCAAAAAAATCTCTTTCATAAATTGCGATCGCATGAAAATCAGAGTTAGTTTATGGCTCACTTTATTCTTATTTTTAATGATGCTGTTGGCTAGTGCAGCTAGTGCCTATATTGGCTACTTCATGGGGAGTGAGGCTTTGAAGGTGGTCACTCAACCAGATATTAATTCTGATAATAAGAATCTGGGGCAAAAACCCCTGGGAGGAGAACACAAAGGTTTAAAAATTATTGAAGAAAAGACAATCTTGCAGGAGGTATATAACGAGGTCAATAAAAAAAGATAATGACTCAGCAAGCTAATACTCTTCGTTTTTTGTTAGTTAACTGATGACCGAACAGAATATTTTGTTGACCCTAACTGGTGTTTTGCTTCTGATTGCGATCAATGCTTTTTTTGTTACCGCAGAATTTTCGATTGTTTCGGTTCGTCGTTCTCGCATTAGTCAGCTAGTCAGGGATGGTGATGTTCAGGCTCAAACCGTCCAGTCTCTCCAGCGAAGTATAGACCGTCTGCTCTCTACAACGCAGTTAGGGATTACTCTTTCAAGTCTCGCTTTGGGATGGGTTGGAGAAAAAACGATCGCGGTATCAATCATCGCCATAATTCAAAAGCTTAAGCTGCCCGCCTATATCTCCGAATCGATCGCTCACTCTTTAGCCGTTCCTATCGCCTTTATCCTGCTGGCATACTTTCAAATCGTCTTGGGAGAACTTTGCCCAAAATCTGTGGCTCTAATGTATCCAGAGAAGCTGGCACGCTTTTTTGGACCTCCTAGTGTAGCGATCGCGCGCATTTTTAGCCCTTTTATCGGCATTTTAAATTTATCTACCCGTCTATTGCTTAAGCTGATTGGCGTTGAATACAGCGGAGCAGGCTGGTATGAGAAGGTAACGTCAGAAGAACTACAGCTTATCATTGCGACAGAAAGAGAATCGATTGGTTTGGAGGCAGAACAGAGACAACTGCTCAAAAATGTGTTTGAATTTCGCGATGATACCGCAGAAGAAGTGATGATTCCCCGCACCGACATTAAATTTCTTACTCTCGACACCACCTTTGGAGAGTTGCTGGAAACCGTTGCCAAGTATGGTTACTCTGGATATCCCGTAATTGGAGACTCTCTTGACGATATACAGGGAGTTATTAACTACAAAAAACTGTCCGAACCGCTATCTAAAGGAGATATTGACAGAAACTCCACCTTAGAATCTTTATTCGAGCCAGTGGGCTTTATTAGCGAATCCACCTCTCTCAACGATCTTTTACCGTCAATGCAGCGGTCGCAGCAAAAGATGATGGTGGTGCTGGATGAATTTGGCGGCACGTCTGGTTTGATTACCCTGCACGATTTAATTGCTGAAATTGTCGGCGATGCGGGAGTCGATCGCGATACAGGAATTGAAGCGGTTCAAAAACTAGATGACAATACATTCTTAGTTTCTGCCCAAATGAACCTAGAAGAGGTTAACGAACAGCTAAACTTGACTCTACCTTTGGCCAACGAATATAACACTCTAGGCGGTTTTCTACTCGAACAATGGCAAAAAATCCCCCATCAGGGTGAAAAGCTGCAGTATGAAGACCTAGCTTTTACCGTAACCGTTGCCGACAGCAACCGACTGTATCAAATTCTGATTCATCGCTAGATCTAGCGATCGACAACTACTTCTCCCCATAGATACTGCCATCGGGCATAATTGCGCCAGTCAAGACAGCTCTTGCTAAATCTACTCCTGTTAGGTTAGCTCCTGTTAAATTCGCCCCTTGCATAAAAGTTTTATCCAAATTAGCTCCAGTTAAATCCGCTCCAGACAGATCGGCATCAATCAAATTTGCCTGGCTCAGATCGGCAGAGATTAGACTAGCTCTATCGAGATTAGCCTCTCTAAAAAAAGCTCGTTTGAGAATTGCCCGATCTAAATTCACTTTTTGCAATTGGGCTTTTCCACAAGAAGCTTTATACAGCAGCGCTGCTTTTAAGTTGGCTGACTGCAAGTTGGCCGCGGTTAAGATCGCTTCGGTTAAATTACTCGAATTTAGTAAAGCAAAATAAAAACTTGCCTGAGCTAAATTTGCCTGAGAAAAGTCCGTTTCGGTTAAGACTGCTTGACTAAAATTTGCATCGCCTAAATCGATACCATTTAATTTCTCTCTGATAAGATTAATGCCTGAAAAATTTCTCGCACCAGTCTGATATTGTTTTAAAAGTTCTGTTCCGTTCATACCAGGGATGGCTAGCTCATCTTAATATTTTGTGGATAACTGCCTAACGTATCTTAATCAAGCTAACAGTTTTTATAAGCACAAATACTCAGGTTAATGATGAATTAAGATTCAAATATACGCAGTCAGCGAAATATGAAAAAAATCGTTAATCTGAAGCAAAAAAGATTTAAAAAATATTAAGATCTAGAGTATAGAGATGTTATGAAACAGGATAAAGTTTTTGACTGACTTTAATTTTGAGGAAGTAAAGTCTGCTCAATTGCAGTCAGATAATATTGATGCCGAGCATGGTTTGGGACACGATCGCCTGAGCGAGGAGAAAGACAATTTAGTGGCGTCGATCGCTCTACGAATTAGACAGTCGCTCGATCTAGAACTAATTCTCCAGCAGACAGTAACCGAGGTCAGGCAGTTTCTCAATACAGATAGAGTTTTGGTTTATCGTTTTGAGCCAGATTTTAGCGGTGTGATTGCCGTAGAATCGACTGCAGCATCAATATTGACTGCTTTTGGGCAGAAGATAAATGATTCGTGTCTTGCGGAGGGAGGTGTTCGAGAAAGATATAAGGCAGGCAGGGTTCATCTTGTTAACGATCTAAGTCAAATCCAGCTTGCTCCCTGCTATAAAGAAGTGCTGACCAAATTCAAGGTCAAAGCCAACTTAGTCGTACCGATAGTCGCCAATGAAAAGCTTTGGGGACTGCTGATTGCTCATCACTGCCAGTCCCCCCGCCAATGGCAGAGTTCGGAAGTCAAGCTACTAAAACAGCTTGCAACTCAGGTGGGCATTGCCGTACAGCAAGCAGAGCTATACGATCGAGTTCGGAGTCTCAATGCTTATCTAGAGCAAAAGATCGCTCGGCGCACTGCTACGTTACAAAGTTCCGTCAAATTTGAGACTTTAACCCGTAAGATAACCGAGAAAATACGAGACAGCTTAGACGAGCCACAAATATTGCAGACAGTCACCCAGGAAATAGGGCAGGTATTGCAAATAGAGCGATGCAAAATCGAACTATACAATAGCGATCGCTCTATAGTACGGGTCGCGTACGAATATGGGAATGTGCTGCCTAACTGCAAGGGGGCGACCCGAACTACAGCTGATTTTCCCGAACTCGACCGTCAACTGCTGCAAAAACAGACTCTTCAGTTTGTAGAACACGTTCCTCAACTCAATCTGCCTGAAGATCTCGCTACAAGATTAGTGTGTCCAATTTTCGATGACCGAGGGGTACTGGGCAACTTATGGCTATTAAGACCGAAAGAGGATTATTTTAGCCTGGCGGAAATTATTTTGGTCGAACAGGTTGCCAATCAGTGCGCGATCGCGATTAGGCAGGCAAGACTCTATCAACAGTCGCAGATCCAGGTAGAAGAGTTAGCGCGTTTGAACCTATTGAAGGACGACTTTTTAAAAACAATTTCTCACGAGCTGAGAACCCCCATGAGCAGTATTCAGCTTGCCTCAGAGACTTTAGAGATTTTGTTAGAAAGAGAAATTGGCAGTCAGAGATCCGCAACCTTTACCAAAGTTCTCAATATCTTTCGCTCCGCTTGCGATCGCCAAAATCAGTTAGTCAATGACTTGTTGACCCTTTGCTACATCGATGCTCAAAAAGAAATCATGACTATGCAGTGGATCGATCTATCGGTGTGGCTGCCACAAATCATCGAGCCTTTTGCAGCCAGAGTAGAGCAGCAGCAGCAGACTTTGAAAATTGATTTAGCTCCAAATCTACCCCAGTTTAAATCCGATATTTCCAGCATCAAAAGGATCTTGAGCGAGCTATTGAACAATGCCTGTAAATATACTCCAGCAGGAGAAACCATCGCCATCAAAGTCACGGCGACAGATAAATATGTGCGGATTGGAGTCCATAATACAGGAATTGAGATTCCTTGCGAGGAGCAACAGCGAGTATTTGATAAATTTTATCGTATTCCCAATCACGATCCCTGGAAGTTTGGAGGGACGGGAATTGGACTAGCTTTGGTCAAGCATCTAATAGAATCTTTGGGCGGCAAGATTTACTTGGTTAGCAAAATGGCTGAAACTGTCTTTCTGCTCGACTTTCCTCGCTCCACTGACTGCGGATCGGACGACTGAAAAATAGAGCGAAAACAAAATTATTTGTCGACTAAGCTAATTTTAGAGAATATTTGGGGAAATATAGGACGTACGAATCTGGTCATAGATTCAGCTTATGAGCTAACGGCGATCTCTGATGGTAATATCTGCCAAATCTTCATTGCTAATTTGCCTATCTAGCTATGGTTGGTACAGTTCGGCATCAACTGTACTAGCTCAAATAATTCCCGATCGCAGTTTGGGGTCGGAAAATTCTCTTGTTACTCCCAAAGCGACGGTCAAAGAAGGAGCGATCTCCGATTACCTCGAAGGTGGCGCAGTCCGAGGCAAAAATTTATTTCATAGCTTCAGCGAATTTAATGTTGATGAGCTACAGCAGGTTTATTTTGCTTCTCCTTCAGGGATCGAGCAGATCTTTACCCGTGTCACGGGGGCAAATCCATCTCAGATACGGGGAACCTTAGGAGTCGATGGGGGTGCTAACCTATTTCTGCTCAATCCTAATGGCGTTATCTTTGGCTCAAATTCCCAGCTAGATATTGCAGGTTCTCTGCTAACGACAACGGCAGATAGCTATATTTTTAACAACGGTTTTGAATTTAGCGCTACTAACCCCGAAATTCCGCCCCTCTTGACGCTTGATATCCCTATCGGTTTACAGTTTGGTTCGGCTCCAGGACAAATTATCAATCGCTCTGGGGCATTAATCGTAGGCGATCGGACAGAATCTAGTAGTAGTGAGTCAGTTCTCGATCGACCGGAAGGTTTGAGCATAAATGCATCACAAAATTTGAGCTTTCTGGGAGGAGAAATCTCAATCGAGGGGGGATATTTCAACACCGACGGGGGCAAAATCGAACTAGGGGCAGTAGCAGCAAACAATAGAATTAAACTAGCCAAGGATGGACAGCACTGGCAGGTAGACTACTCAGAGATCGGTGAGTTTGCCGATCTTAAGTTCAATCGAGGAGGGGGTATTGATGGTGGTCAAACTGGGGGAACTCAAATTAGCTTGAGAGGCAAGGATATTAGCTTGGGCTACAGCCTCGCAGAATTAGAAGAATATAGTCTAGAAGACTTTTTTAGTCTCGAAGAAATACCTGCCCTAGATGCCCTCCCAGGGGATTGGATCGAGATCTTTGCTCAAAACCAGGATAGTCAGACTCCCGCCCAGATCGATATTCAGGCTGCTCGAACTTTTTCAATCATCGACCCTGGTAAGACACAGCAAAATTTAGTGGCTCATACTTCTGGTAGTGGCGATGGTGGACAAATAAACGTTACTGCCGAACAAATTGTTTTATATGGTGCGAGTCTAGAAAGCTGGACTCTAGCAGGGGCAACAGGCGATGCAGGATCGATCGATTTCACTGCTAATGATATGACTATTCAGCATGGTGGTGGTGGAGTAAATACCTTTAGTCGAGGAAATGGGGGGACGATCGATCTCAATCTTGCTAGGGATCTTAAAATCCAGTATGGAGGTTTTGGTATTGAAGCTTCTGCTTCGGGAAACGGTGGCAGAATTTCAATTAATGCTGAGAATTTAGACATTCGCTTTGGAGGAATAGGCGTCGGTACCTTTGCCGAAGGAAATGGCGGCAAAATAGATTTAAATATTGCCCAAACCCTTAACGTTTTTGCGGGAGGCTTTGGCGCAGATGCTTTCGATGAAGGAAATGGTGGCAGTATTGAAATTAATGCTCTGGACATCGAATTAATCGATGCAGGGATGGGTGCAAACACCACAGGAAATGGGCAAGGAGGAAAAATTAGCTTAAGTGCGAAGAACATTTCATTTAAAAACGGCATTATTGGCGCAGAGTCCGGTCAAGATGTTTTTGATGAGCGCAACATTGACGAGCGAGGAATAAGAGAACTATTCGAGCGAGATGCAGGAGATGGGGGAAATATTTTTGTCCGAGCAGAGACTTTGATGGTTGATAACGGTAATATAACCACCTCTTCTTTTGGTAAAGGAAATGCAGGAGATATTGAACTCAAAGTTGGTTCGCTAGAAGCTTCAGGGATGGTCGATCTAGACTCGATTGCTGGAATCAACAGTTCGACCGATGGTGTTGGTCGAGGAGGCAAAATAACTCTGATTGGCGATCGCCTAAAGCTAAGGGATGGGGCAACCATTGCTGCCAATTCTACTGATATCGGTCAGGCAGGAAATATTGAGATTGAAGTTAGCGATCGCGTTCAGCTTGAGGATCGAGGCACAATATCGGTTGATGGTGGTGCGACAGGATTACCTGGCGAGATCGTTATTCAAAGCCCAAACTTACTGCTAAATCGTGAGGGCAAAATTTCGGCAACGACAAATCAGGGAACTCAAGGCAATATCCGCCTGATGGGAGAACAGATGTTCATGACAGATGGGAGTCAAATTGTCACCAATGCTGGGAAAGATGCCACGGGAGGCAATATTTTTATTGACCTGCAATATAATCTACTGGGCTTAGACAATAGTAGGATTACTGCTAGTGCCGAGCAGGGACAGGGAGGTAATATTAATATTTCCACTCGGGGAATTTTCTTTTCTGCGGACAGCAAAATCAACGCCAGCTCACAGTTTGGAATTGATGGCTTGATTCGAGTAGATACTTTGGATATTGCTCCTAATGCAGACTTAATTCAGCTACCCGCAAAACCAATAGATCCCAATTTGTATTTATCCCGTGGCTGCAGTACCAACAACGGCAGCCAATTCATTAGCGCTGGCAAGGGAGGTCTACCAGAAAATCCTCTCAACAGTATTTCCCAAGCTGAAACAATAGCCGATTTAGATCCTCTAGTATCACAGTCTCAACCGAACCTCGAAGCATTAGAATCGAACCTACCTCAAGCTAAACCCTTAGTCGAAGCTCAAACTTGGAAAATCAATCAGTCTGGAAAAACTGAGTTGGTTGCAGTTAGCGATCGAACTTTGAAGCATAATCAGATCGACTGTCTCAAGTAAGCTGACAATTTCTGCCATGACAATGCCTAACAGGAAAAATTATATTCATCCGTATCTAAAAACTCGCCCCAAGGATCTTCACCTTCAAAAGCACTGACAAACAAAACTCGATCGCCCCTGACGATCCACTCCATACCGTGTTCGCTTTCCCATCCACAGTTTAATTCAAGATGAACGATCGGCTCATCCCGCAGCATTTCAGGAATAATTATCGTCTGGGGAGTAATTAATTCAAGCACTTCGCGGCGATCTCTAAATCTAATTAACTCTTGTCCCGTATCGTCTAAAAAAGTGTTGCAGTAATTGATTGAGGCAATACAGAGGCGATCGATTAACTCCTCCGAGAGGGAATTAAGATAGACAACGCACTTCTGGGCATAGTCCCAGCTAAAATCATCTTTGGCATCGGCACATAAATCTATATAGCGATCGAATAAGCCAAACCACACCTTTGCTTCAGGCTCGGATTCGCGATCGACAATATCTTTAATTAATTCCATCGAATTGATTTAAAATTTCAAACTTGGACAGATAGCTGGAGACAAACCAAGTACAATAATTAGAATTAACCCTAGCTTATTTCTATACATAAAATAAGTTACTACTGTCTTTTATCCAATCTCAAATAGGCTTTATGGATGCTTTTGCTCTAGTTGCTCCTGAATGGACGAAATCTGCTGTTCATGCGATCGATTTTTGTTGTCCTAGCTGTAAGACCGAACCCAAAAAAGCGCAGCAGGTTTGGCTCAATCGTCGCGCTCCTGTAAGCGTTGCCAATAAGAGAAAATATCAAGAATTTTATCAGTGCGAATGTGGTACTCCCTGGTGGGGTTGGAGTGACGATCGCCCACCTACAGATTTAAATGATAAATAAGCTCGGCTTTTTTATTACTCGAAATTGCTCTACGCATTTAAGTACCAAATTATCATCGGAGTTAAACGAATCATAATCTTGGTTTGGTTGGGACACAAAAAGGCTCTATTCTTAGATATGACTCTAGTTATCTTTTCAAAGAATGCAGTTTGACAAAATTCTGATCGCCAACCGAGGAGAAATTGCTCTACGCATTTTACACACCTGTGCTGAAATGGGCATTGCGACTGTTGCCGTTCACTCTACTATCGATCGCCAGGCTCTCCATGTTCAGTTGGCAGATGAAAGTGTCTGTATTGGACCTCCACCATCGGGAAAAAGCTATCTCAACATTCCCAATATTATTGCCGCAGCTTTGACGAGAAACGCCACGGCGATTCATCCTGGTTACGGTTTCTTGGCTGAGAATGCTCGGTTCGTAGAAATTTGTAACGATCATCAGCTAACTTTTATCGGCCCTTCTAAAGAAGCTATGTTAGCTATGGGAGATAAGTCTACTGCCAAGAAGACTATGCAAGCAGCAAAAGTGCCAACTGTCCCAGGCAGCAATGGTTTACTGCGAGATGAGGATGAAGCTAAGGTTCTAGCAAATGAAATTGGCTATCCTGTAATGATCAAGGCAACTGCTGGCGGTGGTGGACGAGGAATGCGCTTAGTGCAGTCAGAATCAGAATTAGTCCGCATGTATCAGGCTGCTCAAGGTGAAGCAGAAGCAGCTTTTGGAAATGGGGGAGTTTATTTAGAGAAGTTTGTCTCTAATCCACGTCACATCGAGTTTCAAATCCTTGCTGACAGTCACGGCAACGTCGTCCACTTAGGGGAAAGAGACTGTTCGATCCAGCGTCGCCACCAGAAACTCTTAGAAGAAGCTCCTAGCGCCATTTTAAGCGCTGAATTACGTCAAAAAATGGGAGATGCTGCGGTGAGAGCAGCGAAGTCCATCGACTATGTTGGTGCGGGGACGGTAGAGTTTTTGCTGGACAAGTCGGGAGATTTCTACTTTATGGAGATGAATACGCGGATTCAGGTAGAACACCCCGTCACGGAGGTAGTTACGGGAATTGACTTGATTGCCGAGCAGATTCGAGTAGCCCAAGGAGAAAAACTAAGATTTACTCAAGAGGATATTGTCCTGCGCGGTCATGCGATCGAATGTCGGATCAATGCCGAAGATCCCAAGCATAATTTTCGCCCTCAGCCAGGACGCATCAGCGCCTATCTACCCCCAGGTGGACCAGGGGTAAGAATGGATTCTCATGTTTATACGGATTACGAAATCCCCCCCTACTATGACTCTCTCATCGGCAAGCTGATTGTCTGGGGAGAAAACCGTGATGTGGCAATCAAGCGCATGAAACGAGCTTTGAGAGAATGCGCGATTACAGGAGTTCCTACAACCATTGAGTTTCATCAGCGAATTTTGGAAACCCCAGCTTTCTTAAAGGGAGAAATATACACTAATTTCATCGCCGAACATTTAAGCGACTCACTTAAATAGATCCGCTCGGCGAAGAATATTTCGCCTCCTAAGTTCGATATTATTCAGTGCTGGGTATTTCTCGTCTTTCCGAGCGTGGTTGGCGATAACCCTCTGGGTACGCTTCTTACGACAATAGCTCATGGGGGAGACCCCCAAGACCGCTTTGTCGCGCTTCTTACAAAGTTTGCTTATGCCGGGAAACCCGTCCACCGGACGCGCCTACAGGTGCTAATCCTTTAGGGCAACTTTGCGCTTCTTACAAAGTTTGCTTATGCCGGGAAACCCGTCCACCGCAACTTTGCGCTTCGCGATCGCGTCCTAAACCATCGAGAATATGAGCGAGCTGCAATATCCGCTTTAAGACAAATTTGATACTTTTGCCTTTCCAGTCGGGAACTTTCTCCTCGTGGGAAATCGTGTTTTGTAAATCTACGTCCACAATTCGGCGTTTGAATTCGGCTATCACTTCGGGATCTTGAATCACTGCCACAATTTCCGCGTCGAAATAATAGCTAACAAAATCAAAGTTAGCCGAACCCAAGAGTAAATACTTATCATCAATCAGGATTGACTTGAGATGAGTCATTCTTCCCTGGTAAAGTCTCAGGTCAATATTGTGCTGCTGACACTCCCAGCGATTGTAGCCATCAAGAATCTTACGGTTATTAGATTCGGGGGTAATATAGGTAACCTTTACACCTTTTTTAGTCAGGCTGCCAATTTTTTCATAGAAGGGAAAGCTGAAATAAGGGCTTTGGATCGTGATTTCCGTTTCCGCCTTGTCCAAAAGTTTGAACACCTCGTCCCAAATCGGCTGATTGTGCCGACCATCAAACATATAAAAATCTGCCAAATTAAATTTGTGTATCCCCGCAGAATCTTTAGCAGACCAGGTATTGAGAAAATCTTGCTTGGCAAACTGAGCGATCGTCGGATCGTCGAGACGAATCATCAGATCGTGCCACTCAAAGTTATGCTCGCTAAAATTTATTCCGCCAATATAGGTAATGCGATCGTCAATTACAATTAGCTTTTTGTGGTTGCGAGCCAGAATTTTATGGAAGAATAGACCTACAGGATTAGTATATTTAACCTGCACCTCTCCTGCTGCCAAATCCTCCATCATTTGTGCCGTGTCGGCTACTTCTTGGTGTAGTTCTCGGTCGAATATATGAGTAGGAGCTTGAATAAATTTATCGTTAATAATGACTTTTGAAAAACTATCAACTGTAATCCGCTTATCTGCTGCGGTAGTGGATAACAAAGCCTCTGTTAAGCCTTTACCCGCGCGATCGCCTTCAAAAGACAGAGTCTGAACATATACGTAGTCTTGAGCTTCGGCAATATCTTGTTTTAAGCTCGTCCAAAACTCAGTCGAATCTACCTTGAGCTGAATTCCCATATATTTACAGTGATTGCTTGATTAATTGGGGTAGTGCCAGCACAAATGCCAGCCTAATTAATCTGCCCGCGAAACCACAAATAAAGAAGTTCCAGAAATTGAGTTTGAGAGTTCCCGCCAAGATCGCCACCAGGTAAAAAGGAGGCAAGCCCGTCACTCCAGAGAAAAAGAGAAAGGCACTATTTCTAGCCCGCGATTTCTCCATCTTTAACTGCAACTCCTTAATCTGCTTCGTACTAAATTTACTATTATCGTTTTTAACCGATATTTTTAGTACCCCGCGACCAGTACCATATAGTATTCCCTTGGCAATCATATGTCCAAAGGTAGCGATAAACAGGATTGCCGTAAGGTAAGTTAAAGAATTGGGTGCGACTGCCGATACTGCTGCCAGATAAAATTCTAAATTTAGAAAAGGGATTAAAGCACTAAATACGCTAAAAATGAACGTTGCCAGATAAGGACCAAACTGTTCGATTAAGTCGGGAGTATTCATTAAAAAGCTGTATCTTAAAAGTTAAAAGCTAGCATCGAATTCTACGTCAGTTTCTTGACTTTGTCGATTAAACTCAATATCCACAGGGCATTTATCAATCGCCCCAGTCTGATTTGATAGCTATTAATATTAGTGGTGTAACGCCATCGTAATCAAGCCTTGTTGACCCACCAGAATTTCTCTTAAAAGAGTACATGCACCCACTAAAATTACTGGCGTAATATCTACCCCACCAATAGGCGTGATTACTTTACGCAACGGCTTGAGAAAAGGCTCGGTAGGTAGTACTACCAAGTTAAAAGGAAACTTGTTCGACTCTGCTTGGGGATACCAGGTAAGGACAATTCTAAAAATAAATAAAATTGTCATCAATCCTAGTAGCAGACTAATTGCGATCGCGCCGATATCTAAATTCATATCTAAGACAAATGCTATAAATATTACCAAATGTAAACATACATTATGTATTGTACTGTTCTTTGCGAGTACTAATGCTAATCGAGTCAAAATATATTCTTAAAAGCGATCGCGGTTAGGTTTAAAAGCTTTTTCTAGAAGACGATTATTAAAATCTGTGGCTCGAACGACCAGATTTTTTTGGTCAAATTACAGATAATTCAAGCAGTCGAGAGCAAATAAACTTTAGTTTTGGTAAAAAAACTTTTAGAATTATAAAACAACGTAAACTATTAACTATTAAAGTTAAAGCCAAAATATAGTCAGGATAAAAATTATGACCCCCTCTCTATTCAATTTTCTTTTAAGCATCGGTTTAGGCGCAATCATCGTGGTTGTCCCTGCGACCATCGCCCTCATCGTCTTAAGCCAAAGCGACAAAATCGAACGTGGATAATAATTTACAGCATGGCTGCAGCAAGATAGTCATCATATAAGCAATTAAACGGCGAAATCATCTTCATCAGGAAGAAAAGGTATTATTACCAGGGTTTCGCCGTTATATTTTAGTTTTATTATATTGAGGATTTTAGCCTCAAATTCAAATTCCCACTCCCTTAATTTCGTGCCTGAAAAGTCTGGGCTAGAGCGAGAGGATACACTACTTAAGATGGGTATGGATAGAATAGGTATTAATTAAAATCAAGAGAACCAAATTCGGAGAATATCAATGGTCAATTTAGGGGGCGGCCCAGCTTTTATTTTGGGTCTGTTTTTAGCAATAGCAGGAGCAGGTTTGTTTTTCCTGCGCTCGATTCGCCCAGAGCTGGCAAGGGATTATGATATTTTCTTTGCTGCGGTGGGTTTACTTTGTGGCGTTATTTTAATTTTTAATGGTTGGCGACTAGATCCGATCTTGCAGTTTAGTCAATTTCTACTTACAGGTACGGCAATTTTCTTTGCTTTTGAAAGCATTCGGATGCGTGGTGCTGCCACAGAGCAGGCTAGGCGTAATACTGCCACCGTCGATCGCGATCGCCCCGTCAGTCCTACGAGAGTCTATACCGAAGCCGAATTAGACAAATTTGACGGCTATGACAATGTATATGAAGGAGCTAAACCAAACTACAGCAGTCCTAGACTGAGAGGTTATGACGATCCTCAACCTCGTGGTCGTCGTCCTGGCCGAACTAGACCGACCCCAGCAGACAATCTGGGTAATGAACCCCGAGAACCCCGTGGTCGTCGTCCCAGTCGCAATCGTCCCGAACCGAGATATCCAGATAGAGAACCAGCAAGAGATCCTGGGGTAGATTATGCGACCCGAAGCTCGCAGGATCGCTATGGTTATGAAGATCCCAACAGTCGTCGTCCCCGCCGTCGTCCTGCTGCCCCTCCAAATGATATTTATGATGAGTGGGATAACGAACCCAGACCTCAAACTCGTCCCAGTCGTCGTCCTCCCGTTGCCGATCGTCCTGCTGCGCCTACGACTCCCACCGAACCACGGCGCAGACCAAGCCCTGCCGATTTGGGTAGAAGCTATGAGCCAGAAGACAGTTATGATGCTGCAGATGATTTGGGTAGTAGCTACGCTGATTCAGATTTAGGCAGAAGCTATGAAGATGATGAGCCTCCTATCCCTGGCGATTATGTTGTCGATTATCAGCCCCTAGACGGTACGGGGTCTGACTACAGCAATGATGACGGTGACGAAAATTATGATGACGACGGATACGATGATTACGAACCACCTAACAATGACGATTCTAATGATGATAGCTACGACGACTACAACGAACGCCCAGAACGTCGTCAACCAATCAATTTAAACAACAACAAAGATTACGATTAATCTGGAAATTCTTCTAATCAAATGGCGATCGCAGAAGGTATATATCGAGCTACTAAAAACAACAAATTGCAATATGAAATATGGCTATACGATTATCTATGTTCGGGATGTTGAGGAAACATTAGAGTTTTATAGAAATGCTTTTGGTTTTGACATCAGGTTCATTCACGAATCAGAAGACTATGGTGAGTTAGAGACGGGGGCAACAGTTTTAGCTTTTGCCAGTCATCAATTGGGAGAAACAAACCTGAATGGTAAATACATCAGAGGAGATTTCGATAGTCAGCCTTTCGGTATGGAATTAGCATTTGTGACAGAAAATGTGGAAAAGGCAATTGCGAAGGCGACCGCTCATGGAGCAGTGCTTATTAAAGAACCTGAAGTAAAACCGTGGGGTCAGATTGTAGGTTATTTAAGAGCAATAGACGGCTCGATAATTGAGCTTTGTACCCCTGTCACTGACTAACTGAAGCTATTAATTGCTAAGTTATCTAAAAAAAACTACATAAAAGATCTTTTTACCAAAACTTTGCTGTAAACCTACAATAAGCAGAATTTTGGTATTTTTTATGACCGACAGTAAATATATTCTCTCTCTCGACCTCGGTACGACAGGAAATAGAGCCATTTTATTCGATCGCCAGGGGGATATTGTCGGTCAGGTGTATAAAGAGCTAACGCAATATTATCCCCACCCAGGTTGGTTAGAACACGATGCAGAAGAAATTTGGCAGGAAGTTAATAGCTGTATTCAGCAGGTAATTGCCGAACAGCAGGCAGATCCCCAAGAAATTGCTGCCGTTGGCTTAACGGTGCAGAGAGAAACCTGTCTGCTCTGGGATAAAACTACGGGTAAACCCCTCCATAAGGCTATTGTCTGGCAGGATCGTCGTACTGCCGATCGCTGCGATCGCCTGAGAGCAGAAGGCAAGGCAGAGCAGATCGAGCAAACGACAGGCTTGGTTTTGGATGCTTATTTCTCGGCTACCAAGCTAGGGTGGCTAATCGATTGGGTCAAGGAAAATAAGCCCGATACTAACTGGGACAACGTAATGGCAGGGACGATCGATACCTGGGCATTATGGAATCTCACGGGCAGACAGGTTCACGCTACTGATGCCAGTAACGCTAGTCGTACCATGCTAATGAATCTCGATACAGGAGATTGGGACGATGCTTTGCTAGAGCTATTTGCTATTCCCCGTCAGATCATGCCTACTATTCAACCAAGTATGAGCATGTTCGGAAAAAGCGATCGCAGTGTCATTGGTGCGGAAATTCCCATTTCTGCCATTTTCGGCGATCAGCAGGCAGCTTTATATGCTCATGGTTGCGATCGCCCAGGAGTGGTTAAGTGTACCTATGGTACTGGCTGTTTTATCGTTGCCCAAACTGGTACGGGAGTCACGAGATCGCAAAATCGACTCCTCTCGACAGTAGCCTGGAGTACTAACGAGCAGACGAACTATGCTCTGGAGGGGGCAATTTTTACTACGGGGGCTTCAATTCAGTGGCTACGGGACGGTATCAAGCTAATTAACGATGCTGCGGAAACCGAAGCTTTATGTAAGCAGGTAAAAGATACCAATGGCGTTTATTTCGTTCCTGCCCTCAGTGGCTTGGGTGCGCCCCACTGGGATATGAAGGCGAGGGGCGCTTTTATGGGCATTACAGGAGGTGTTAAGCGAGAACATATGGTTAGAGCTGTTTTAGAAGCGATCGCCTATCAGGTCAAGGAAGTGGTAGATGCGGTAAATAAAGATAGCGACAGTCCTGTAACCCTACTCAAAATTGACGGTGGAGCAGCCCGAAATAACTTCTTAACCCAGTTTCAGGCAGATGTACTGGGAGTCACCCTAGAAAGACCAAAAGTCCTCGATGCTACGGCACAGGGAGCTGCTTTTGGGGCAGGATTGGCAGTCGGCTTTTATGATGATTATCAGAAATTAGTTTGCGATCGCGAAGTAGAAGAAATCAAGCCAGGTGCAGGGCAAAAGCAAGCGCAAGAAAATTTTGCCATGTGGTCGAAAGCAGTCGCACGGGCAAAAGATTGGGTTGAATCGTAGAGGCAAGGCATTGCCTTGCCCGTACAATTCATTGCAGAATGCCCGATTACCGATGGGGGGATTTATAAAATGGTTTTTTAATCACGGTGGCGGGATAGGTTTTACCGCGAATTTCTATTTCTAATATCTGTCCTGGCTTACTTAGGTGCTTGGGAACATACGCCAGAGCGATCGCTTTACCCACAGTCGGCGCTAAAGTCCCGCTAGTAACTTCCCCTACAGTTTCCCCTTCGGCAATTACAGGGTAGCCATGTCGAGCAATATGTCTCCCTGACATTTCTAAGCCAACCAAACGGCGTTCTACTCCTTTGGCTTTTTGCTGTTCTAAGACCGACCGCCCGATAAAATTACCTTTATCCTTTAAATGCACGATCCAGCCCAAACCAGCTTCTAAAGGGCTAGTAGTATCATCAATTTCCTGACCGTAAAGACTCATGGCTGCTTCTAAACGGAGGGTATCCCTAGCTCCCAATCCACAGGGAGTAACTCCTGCCTGCTGTAATGAATTCCATAGCTGCTGGGCTACCTGGGGTTCTAGCATAATTTCAAAGCCGTCTTCCCCCGTATAGCCAGTCCGAGCGATGAAAGCCTCCGAACCATTAATGGTTACGGTGCGGTGTTCAAATGCTTTGAGACTAAGATCTTCTGTAGTCATCGACTGGAGAATCTCGGCAGCTTTTGGTCCCTGGAGGGCAATTAAAGCTTGAGATTGAGAGAGGTCGGTCATTTCCACCGAACTATTTTCAATCTGGCTGAGAATCCAAGCTTTGTCCTTATCTTTTGTCCCTGCATTGACGATGACTATTGCCTGCTGTTTGCCATCTTTAACTCCGCGATCGTAAAAAATAATATCATCAATAATTCCCCCCTCCGAGTTGAGCAACACCGAATACATTGCTTGACCAGGGTGTAATCGGCTTAGATCCGAAGGAACGAGAGTTTGCCATACATCAACTAGGCGATCGCCCGTAAAGGCGAATTTGCCCATATGAGAAATATCAAACATGCCTGCTTGAGAGCGTACTGCCTGATGTTCGAGCTTTAGTCCCGAAAACTGGACGGGCATTTCCCAGCCCGAAAAAGCCGTGAATCTTGCCCCCTGTGATTTAGCCAGTTCGTATAGGGGAGTTCGCAGTAGGTTTGATGATTTGTCCGCCATGTAGATTATCTAAAACTATCTAGATTGGTTTAAATTGCAAAAGAATTTATATTTAATAGCTTAAAGCCTCAAGCTTCGAGAGAAAAATCAAATTTAGGCATTGAGATCGGGTATGATTTAATAATTGCGTAATATTTGTTTCAATAAGTTTTTGTTTGTTTATGTTCTGCTGTTGACTGACGTAGACCGCCCACAGTGGCTTTTATAGCCGTTCGGCTTAATTCTGGAACAAAAACGCCCATTAATATTTTGTCAATTTATTTAGATTTATCAGGAGCGAATTAACATGGCAACTCTCAAAATCGCGGTTTATATCACTGTATTTTTCTTCATCGGTATATTTATCTTTGGCTTCCTTTCTGGAGATCCTTCCCGTAACCCTGGCGGTAGCGACGAATAATCTTTGTTCGGACGACCGAGTATTAGAGAGGGCATTAACCCTCTTTTTTTGTGGGTATTTATAGTCGAGCAAAAATTTAAAGCGAAAATGGAAAATCGACAATTTTGGTATATTCGCCAGCAAGAAGATAGTACTTGCAAGATCGAACAGTTCGATCGCGAACAAGAAAAAACCCCAGAGCAAGAGCAATGGGGCGTATATGCTAGCGAACAAGAAGCGATCTCTAAAAGAATTGGTTTGATTAGAGCGGGAAAATGTCAACCGCAGTAGTGAGATTGAATTTGAAAAGCATTTAAAATGCTATTTAGCAGCTTGAGGTTCGCTAGATTTACGTGCCTGAATATTATCGTTGAGAATGTCGAGAGCTTTGGCAAACTGAGGATCGTCAATCGTTCCCAGCTTGGTACGGTCTCCAGTATAAAGTTCTTTTAGCTGTTCTTCATCTAGCTCGACTACAACGTCGGGGGGAATTCCTTCCTTGTTGATATCTGTACCGTTAGGAGTCAAGTATTTAGCAATTGTCACCGCCAATCCCGAACCATCTCCTAGAGGACGAACGGACTGTACCAAACCTTTACCAAACGTTTGCGTACCGAGTATAGTTGCCCGTTTATTGTCCTTGAGCGCACCTGAGAGAATTTCGCTGGCGCTTGCCGAACCACCATCAACTAGTACTACCAGAGGTTTGTCGGTCAGAGCCTTGTTTTTTGCCGATTCGCGATCGCTAATGCCTTTGCGATTTACGGTAGAGACGATTGTACCTTCGTCAATCCACATCCGCGCAATATTAATACTGGAATAAAGCAAACCACCAGGATTAGAACGCAAATCTAAAACATAGGCATCGACGTTAGCCTTTTCTTGCTCCTTAATCGCCTTCTGCATGTCTCTAGCAGCGTGTTCGTTAAAGGTGGTCAGGCGAATATAGCCAATTTTGCCAATTTCCGTGTCTCTGACGCTAGCCCGTACGGGATGAATTTCAATTCTTTCGCGGGTGATGCCGTAGTCGCTCTCTTTACCGTTGCGATCGATTGTCAAAGTTACCTGACTGCCTCTTTCACCTCGAATTAGCTTGACAGCATCGTTAACATTCATGCCCTTCGTATCTTGACCGTCAATCTTGATAATTAAATCCTGAGCCAGAATTCCTGCTTCAAAAGCGGGAGTATCTTCAATCGGCGAGATGACGATTAATCGGTCTGATTCTTCATCCTTAGAAATTTGAATTCCAACTCCCGTCAATTCTCCAGAAGTGTCGATCCGCATGTTCTGAAACTCTTCGGGATTCATAAACCGCGTGTAGGGATCTTCTAGCTTGCCCAACATTTCGCGGATTGCTTCATAAGCCCCATCTCGGTCGGTATAGCTAGCATCCTTGATGTATTCCTGTCGAACTTTCAGCCAGTCAGTATTATTGAAGGTTGTATCGACATACTGATGGTTGATGATCTGCCAGACTTCATCAATTGTCTCTTTTGGTCCACTCTGAATCAAGGCTTGACTCTGAGATAGATGAATACCTGCTCCCGTAACCGCTACTGTTGAGAGAGCTACCGCAGTTGTTCCCAAAATCAGTCCTTTTTTTGTAATTACCATACGCTCAAAAATATAATAGGTTTAGTCAGGGATCGATCCAGCTTTTAGATGACAAAGCCCAATTTGACTGTTGACCAGAGGGTCGGATTTCTCTCCCCATTCGGGTAGAGACTCCTACCAAGACAAAAGATTTCCATCAATAAGAATCTAATCTACCATAAGCGAATTTCAAGATTGGCGATCTGAGGATTACCCACAAACACACTGCCTTATTGCTTTTAACTAATATTCAATCAGATACTAGAATCGCGATCGTAGCTATGATTCAACTCTCTTGACTACTGCACAGATCGAAATATATTGCTAGCATCTTTTAAATATAGCAGTTAATATAATTGCTTATTAAGTTGACTTCAATTACCAATATTTTAGCTCAACTAGACAGAGATTATACACGGCGTCGCTTTCTCACTATCGAGATTATAGTTTGACTAATATGAGTGTATTCCCCCCGCCCCAGCTACAATACAAGCTCGCTTTGGTCAAACTTCAGCAGCACCGTCTAACGAGGTTATCTTTGTGGCGTGCCTGTTTTATGGTTGGCTGTGCGACAGGACTAGGTTTACTGGCAACTGTACCAAATTCGCAGATCGAAAGTCAGAGTCAGATAGTGATAAACGGCGAACAGTTAGTAAGTGAAAACACGATCCGCCAAGCTTTAAAATTCAGCTATCCCCAGTTTATCTGGTCAGTTAATGGTATTGAACTGGCTCGTAGAATTGAATCAATTCCATCAGTTGCCGCCGTTAAAGTTAGCAAACAAATTATTCCACCCACGATCGCTATTTCCCTCCAAGAAAAGACTCCCGTAGCTTTAGCTACTTCTCAGGGACAAGTAGGTTTTTTGAGCCAGTCGGGGGAATGGATCGAACAAAAGTTTTATGATAATACAGACCTCGATCTGCCTTTGCCCAAGCTAAAGGTGATTAACTATCAATCTCAATTTAGCTCGATCTGGAGCAAAATATACCAGCTAAACTTACTCTATCCCGAACTTAAGATTACTGAGGTACATTGGCGAGAAGGAGATGGAATTTTCTTAAAAACTAAGATAGGAGAAGTTTTCTTGGGTTCTAAATCATCAAGATTAGAACAACAGTTTAAAATTATTTCAAAACTAAAAAACTTATCCGCTCAGGTAGATACTGAGGAAATTGCTTATATCGATCTGAGTAATCCTGGAGTAAATTTAATTCAAAAGTACTAGCTTACGTAAAATTATCGCGACTAGTGCGTAAATATACGGACTACTGATTGAACTTTTAGCTTTTATTAGGTAATTTCTTGGAGGATAGTTAGGCATATCTGTTTAATAATTACAAAAACTTTAATATTCTCCAAAGAATAAAGTACCCAGATGATAATGAATTGAGTTAAGCTACCAAATTGAATTCTGGACAAGAAAACTAAGCTCGGAAACCTCGATCGCACCCATGTCTTTAGAAAAAAGAAACGTAAATACTTTTAATAATGAAGTTAACTACAATCGTTCTGATTTATCCACAGCTTTGGGAAACAATTCTCTAGGTAGCAGTATGGGAATACCATTCAAGAGTAATAACAGTTCCCAGATTCCCAAAGAAGAAATTAGGAGTAATAAAATAGTGCCAAGTAATGTCGCTAAGATTAAAGTAATGGGCGTGGGCGGTGGGGGCTGTAATGCAGTCAATCGCATGATTGAAAGTCAGGTGTCTGGTATCGAGTTTTGGGCGATCAACACCGATGCCCAAGCGCTAGACAATGCGATGGCGCCTCAAAAGCTCCAGATCGGACAAAAAATTACTAGAGGTTTGGGTGCGGGGGGCAATCCTGCAATCGGGCAAAAAGCAGCAGAAGAATCTAGAGATGAGCTAGCTCATGCTCTAGAAAATACGGATCTGGTCTTTATTACCGCAGGCATGGGTGGCGGGACTGGTACTGGCGCAGCACCCATCGCTGCAGAAGTTGCCAAAGAAATGGGCTGCTTGACCGTAGGAGTAGTGACTCGCCCCTTTACTTTTGAGGGTAGGCGACGCACAAAGCAGGCAGAAAAAGGCATTGAAGCTTTCCGTAGCCGAGTCGATACTTTGATTGTGATTCCTAACAATCAGTTGCTATCGGTTATTTCCCCTGAAACTCCAGTTCAGGAAGCTTTTGGCGTAGCTGATGATGTATTGCGCCAGGGTGTCCAGGGCATTTCGGATATTATTACGATTCCTGGCTTGATCAACGTTGATTTTGCCGATGTAAGAGCGATTATGGCTGATGCGGGTTCGGCACTAATGGGTATTGGTTTGGGTTCGGGCAAATCCCGCGCCAGAGAAGCTGCGATCGCTGCGGTTTCTTCTCCTCTATTAGAAGCTTCGATTCATGGTGCGAAGGGCGTAGTCATCAACATCACAGGAGGATACGATCTTACTTTGCATGAGGTGAACGCTGCTGCCGATAGCATTTACGAAGTGGTTGATGAAGACGCAAACATTATCTTTGGTGCGGTGATTGATGACAGCATGGAGGGTGAGGTAAGAATCACCGTAATTGCGACGGGGTTTGATGGGGAAACGGAAGAATTTGAGCTGGAAGAACCCCAGGCAGAATCTAATAATGTCTTCCAGGGTATCCCTGCTGCACCGCAGCCCGATCGCAGTCGAGGCAGCAAAGATGCCGGCAGAATTGAGATTCCCGATTTTCTACAGCGCCGACGCTTTCCTAAGAATTAGTTTTAACTAAGCTCAACGGGCAAACGATCGACTCTAAAATAGGGAAGATTATGGATTTTAGGCAGGCATGCAGTTTTAAGTTTGTATCTCCCTAGCAATTAGGGATTAAACTGACAACTATGTTTAAGCTGACTATAAATCATTGGGAATAAATATTTTGACAAAAATAGCTTTAACTATTGCTGGCTCTGATAGTGGTGGCGGTGCGGGAATTCAGGCAGATCTGAAAACTTTTGCCATGCACCGTGTTCATGGTGCTAGCGTGGTTTGCTGCGTCACCGCTCAAAACACTCTTGGGGTGACGCAGGTAGGTGAGATTGATTTGTCTCTAATATCGGCTCAAATTAAAGCGATCTCCGACGATTTGAGCGTCAATGCGATTAAAACAGGAATGTTGTTGAATTCCGCAATTATTCAGACTGTTGCACAGCAGATCGAGCTACAAGGCTGGCAGCAGTTAGTTATCGATCCTGTAATGGTTTCCCGCACGGGGGCGCAGCTAATTGACGATCGCGCGATTTCTGACTTACGAGAGCTGCTCATTCCTCAAGCCTCAATTGTTACTCCCAATCGTTATGAGGCAGAGATCCTCAGCGGTTTAAAGGTCGATAGTCTCAAAGAACTCAAGCAGGCAGCGATCGCTATTTATGAAGCAACAGGCGCGATCGTTTTAGCTAAGGGTGGCAGTCTGTCGGCGGAAGAACGGGGAGTTGACGTCTGGTATGACGGACGAGAAGTCAAAACCTTATTCCGCAATACCGTCGTTACAAATAATACTCACGGTACAGGCTGCACCCTTTCCGCAGCAATCTGTGCCAATTTGGCTTTGGGCAAAGATCTTTGGCAGTCGGTAGTCGATGCAAAAACATATGTCACTAATGCTCTAGAACATTCCCTTGACATTGGTTCGGGCAGTGGCCCTGTCGGTCATTTTTTTCCTTTAATAAAATCTAATTAATCCTCAGATTGCTAAACCTATAAAACTCAAATTTAAGATGAAATTAGCCAATAAAATTGAAGCAATTATCTATATCAAAGGTAGACCTCTTTCCATTGATGAAATACATGGTTGTCTTCAGGAAAAAGCAGGCGAGCCAGGCAAATTATCTCAAGGCGATCGCGAACTGATTGAAGATGGCATTATCGAGCTAATGAATGACTATGCCCATCGTGACAGCGCTCTAGAGATAGTTGAAACAGAAACGGGCTATAGCCTTCAGCTTAAAATAGACTATGAGTATTTGCTCAAAGAGTTAGTTCCTGCCGAACTGGGCAAAGGCGCACTGAGAACTTTGGCTGCCGTCGCTTTGAGAAACCCCATTCTCCAGACAGAATTAATCGATTTGCGAGGTAGCAGTGCCTATCAACAGGTGGCTGAATTGGTAAACCTCGGTTTTGTACGCAAGAGAGAACAGGCTGATGGTCGTTCTTATTGGCTAGAGGTGACCAACAAATTTCATCAATACTTTGAAATTAATAACATGGCGATATCCTAGCTGGTTTGCTTCCTTTACCTACTGGCGGTTGCCCCTGATACTATGTCAAAGTGTAGGCAGTAACCATCCATATTTTGGTAAGGAATGATATTTAATTTTGATTTTCTCAACTCTGAATCACAAGAGCAAAGTTACAACACTCTAATGCAGTACTTGCGCCAGCAGCATCCTGAAGTTTTGGCGCAGATTGCAGCATCTGCTAGTCCAGATGTAAAACAAATTATTTCTCAAAATGTCCAAGGATTAGTTGGAATGTTGCCCTCTGGGGACTTTAACGTCAAAATAACCACAGACAGAGAAAACCTGGCTCATCTACTAGCTTCAGCCATGATGACAGGCTACTTTCTCTGCCAAATGGAAAAAAGAATGGATTTAGAAGAAAGCTTAACCAATCCTTCTAATCCCTCTCTCAAGGACGAATCCTAGCAATAGCTCGCTCTATAGCAGAAACTTATTTCTTTAGAGACACCAAATATTCAGCTCATTGAGCTAAAAAATCCCTATGGTCAATTAATCTGGGTCGCAAAAAATCCTTTATGGCATAAACATATGTCAGGCTAGCTTAATGCCAGACGGATAAGTTGTTCTGCCAGATTAGCCACCTTTGGCAAAAGTAAGCATTAGCAGAACGGATAGGGCCATACCAGGGCTGAGTAAAAGAACTAGAGTCAATAATTCGTGAGATGTCATTAGGAATATATAGCCTACAAAGAATATTGGTCAGAGTACTAACCTGTATTTCTTAGATTAACTACGAATTTCCAATATTAGAGCTTGAATAAACATTTTATTAATGTTTTAGCTGTAGTTTTAATCTCTCCTCGATACAGCGATCGCGAAGCTAGTCGAAGACATCGCATTCTTAATAATGCTTCTATGTCGTCCTATTTAACAGCGCAACTCTTTTCAAGACAGTTACGCTACCCAAAATTTAATTCCCCCGAAGCGGGGCAAGGGTTAAAAGCCTGCAGTCTTAAATTTAGCTTAAGTTTTGGTCACAAAATATAATAAAATACCTATTTGATAGCAAAAGCTAATTATTTCTTAAAAGTCTTCCGTCTTTTTGGGGTCTGTAAATTACAAACTAATAAGATATTTAACTAAACACTAGGCTGTATTTCAAAGCTTATTGAAAATTAATAATTATCGGAGAGATACCTCTCTCTGGTAGACTTTGGACTTGAGACATATCGCTTCTTGATGAAGTTGTTCATGGGGTAAACCCGCAGCCCTGAAAGGGCAGAACGTGCGCTCATTTGAGCAGAGTGTTGTTTTGCGACACCTGGATGCATTCTGCGTCCGCAGACGACTGGCGAGGCAGCGCATCCGCGCAGATCGTCGCCCCTTGGGGGACGACTGGAACGCGAAGCGTTTGCGCTCGCGCACAACACTTCATCGCTATTAATAAAAATTTAACAATAAGCAATTAGGGAGGAAAACCTTGCTGGAAACAACCCTCGGTTTAGAAATTATTGAGGTAGTAGAACAAGCTGCCATCGCCTCTGCCAAGTGGATGGGTAAGGGAGAAAAAGATACTGCTGATGAAGTTGCAGTAGAAGCAATGCGCGAGCGCATGAACAAAATTAACATGCGTGGTCGCATCGTTATTGGGGAAGGAGAACGTGATGATGCTCCTATGCTTTATATCGGTGAAGAGGTAGGGATTTGTACTCGTCCCGATGCCAAAAACTATTGTAATCCTGATGAGCTGATTGAAATCGACATTGCCGTCGATCCTTGCGAAGGAACTAACCTTGTTGCTTACGGACAAAACGGCTCGATGGCAGTTTTGGCAATCGCTGAGAAAGGCGGACTATTTGCTGCACCCGATTTCTACATGCGGAAGCTGGCTGCACCTCCACTAGCTAGAGGTCATGTAGACATTAACAAAACTCCAACTGAAAACCTAAAAATTCTTTCCGATTGCTTGAATCGTTCGATTGAAGATTTGGTAGTTGTCGTCATGGATCGTTCTCGTCATGATGGATTAATCAAAGAAATTAGAGACGCGGGTGCAAGAGTTAGACTAATTGCCGATGGTGACGTTTCTGCTGCCATCTCCTGTGCCTTCTCTGGTTCAAATATTCATGCCTTGATGGGTATTGGTGCTGCACCTGAAGGCGTTATCTCTGCTGCTGCCATGCGCTGCTTGGGCGGACACTTCCAAGGACAGTTGATTTACGATCCTGCGGTAGTTAAGACTGGCTTGATTGGCGAAAGCAAGGAAAGCAACCTCGAACGACTAAGCTCGATGGGTATTAACGACCCAGATAAGGTTTACAGTGCTGAAGAGCTTGCTAGTGGAGAAACAGTTCTATTTGCTGCCTGTGGTATTACTCCAGGTACATTAATGAACGGAGTACGCTTCTTTAAAGATGGCGCAAGAACTCAAAGCTTGGTTATTTCTTCCCAGTCCAAAACTGCACGTTTTGTAGACACGGTACACATGATGAACAGTCCAAAATCCTTACAGTTAAGATAGAACTGGGATTAATTTTCGGTCGGGTTCAATTAGCTACAGTTCGAGCTGTAGCTAAAGATATGTAAACCCTGGTTAAGTAAGCGCATAATTGGCGCTGTAAAACGGTATAAATTGATAAGGTAAAAGGCAACCAGTAAGAGATTAATTCTCTGCAAGTTGCCTTTTTATTACCTAAAATTTTCGTATAAGAACTTGATTAATAAAAAATTGTTAGAAATAAGTACTGTTTTGCTTTGATCTCTGACTCAAAACTAAATTAAAGCAAAATTTGCAAAAAACATAATGAACATTGTAGTTGTTGGTTTAAGTCACAAAACTGCCTCGGTAGATGTCCGCGAAAAGCTAAGTATTCCCGAAGCGCAAATCGAAGAAGCGATCGCTATCTTAAAAAGTTATCCTCACATTGAGGAGATAGCGATCATGAGTACCTGTAACCGTTTAGAAATATACGGTGTAGCTACGGATATCGAGCAGGGAGTTAGAGAAATTAGCCAGTTTTTAGCAGATAAAGCCAGGCTTCCCCTAAGTGCATTACGCTCCAATCTATTTACCCTCTTGAGAGAAGACGCTTTGCGTCACCTAATGCGCGTATCGGCTGGTCTAGAAAGCCTGGTCTTAGGAGAAGGTCAAATACTAGCTCAGGTTAAAAAGACTCATAAACTGGGTCAAAAGCATAAAGGCTTGGGTCGGTTGCTAGATCGCTTGTTTAAACAGGCAATTTCTACAGGCAAAAGAGTTCGCAGCGAAACAAGTATCGGTACGGGAGCGGTTTCTATTAGCTCGGCAGCCGTGGAATTAGCCCATAGCAAAGTAAATAATTTACCCGACTTTAGCATTACGATTATCGGTGCGGGCAAAATGGCTCACCTACTGGTGAAGCATCTACTATCAAAAGGGGCAACTAAAATTGCGATCGTTAACCGTTCTCACCGCCGAGCGCAGGAACTTTGCGACAAATTTTCGCAGGTGGAAATGCAAATCTATCCCCTGGCAGAAATGATGCAGGCGATCGCTACTTCCGATCTTGTCTTTACTAGTACTGGTGCAACTCAGCCTATATTAGATCGAGTAAAGCTTGAGGATCATCTAACCTTAGATAGAGACTTAATGCTGGTAGATATTTCCGTTCCCCGTAACATCTCCGCAAACGTTAGTGAAGTTAGCTGTGTAAGCGCCTATAACGTAGATGACCTTAAAGCAGTAGTAGCAGCTAATCAGGAAAACCGTCGCCAGATGGCGCAGGAAGCTGAAGGAATTATCGAGCAAGAGGTTGCTAGCTATATCAACTGGTGGAGATCCTTAGAAACTGTTCCGACGATTAGCTGTTTGCGGAGTAAAGTAGAAAACATCCGCGAACAGGAAATGGAAAAAGCTCTATCTCGCCTGGGTTCGGAGTTTGGCGAAAAGCATCAAGAAGTAATTGAAGCTCTGACTAGAGGTATCGTTAATAAGATTCTCCACGAGCCAATGGTGCAGCTAAGAGCGCAGCAAGATATTGAAGCTCGTCGTCACTGTTTGCGATCGCTCCAGATGCTGTTCGATCTCGATACAGGTGAGAAAGAACAGTATGGCTAGGTAGAAATTATTTATCCAACAACTTTTGACGCGATCCTATTTAGAGGGTCGCGTTTTTTTACAACAAGACTTTGAGTAATATTCAAGATATTTAAATATCGAATTAAAAATTCAAAATCCCATCAAATCCCAACATTGCGGAAAAATAAGCAATATAATCCATCATTAGAAAGAAGAAACAAAATTGCAACTTATTTAGGCTGAAGGAAATTACTGAAAATATAGTCTGACCTATGAGCCTACAAACAATTACCGAGTTCGATTCTAGCTACGCTCAAGATAGTTCGATCCAAAACGAGCTTATTTCACGTCCAGTAGTTATTGCCCAAACAGAAGAAGAAATAGGTACTGTAGAAAACATTCTAGTAGACGAATCGGGACATTTTCGCTATCTCGTTATTGATGCAGCTTCTTGGCTACCCGATCGAAGATTTTTACTTCCCGTTGGTATCTGTCGCGCCGATCGAGAAGGTAATTCAATTTCAATAGTCAATCTTGGCAACAGGCAAAATCTCGAACAGCTTCCTCCTTACGAAAACGATAGTCAGATCGATTACGACTATGAAGAATCAGTAAGAGGCGCATACCGTCAATTTATAGAAACTGATGCCGATTCAATGGCTGACTACGATCGCAATAGTTACAGCTATGAAAATGAACCCGAACTATATCAAATATCTACCGACGAAAATCAAACTATCAGGCTGTACGAAGAGAAATTAGTCACCCACAAGCAGCGTCGTGAGGTGGGAGAAGTAACTATAGGTAAGCGGGTAGAAACAGAGATAGAAGAGGTGGAAGTTCCTGTAGAGAAGGAAAAGGTAGTAGTTAGTAGGCATGAAGTAAGCGATCGCCAAACTGCCATCGATCCAGCAGAAGCTACTTTTGAAGAGGGTGCAGTTGCCAAGGTTGAGGTCTATGAAGAAACCGTAGATGTCGAAAAACAAGCGTTTGTGCGTGAGGAGGTAGAAGTCAAAAAAGAGGTAGAAAAAGATGTGGTCAATGTTTCTGAGACGTTGCGGAAGGAAGAATTAGAGATGGTAGGGGAAGAAAATATCGAAGTTGCAGAACAGTAAGCATCAATCGACTTTTGATTGAGTAGCAATTTTTATCTGATAACTCATTGGCGCGATTCTATATTTATGGAGTCGCGTTTTTTAGCGATTGGAAATAGTGTCCACAAACGATCGATCTGCTTCCCAACTGAGTTAAGAGATTTGCGATCGCTTTATTATTCCGTATGTTAAAAACCTTTAGCGCAGCTCACTCTCTCTGCGCCTTCGCCCCTGAAGGGATACCGCTCCGCATACGCGAAATAATTACTCTTCCTTCCGAAAACAAACCAAAGCTGCGATCGCTTCTGCCAAAATACTAATTAAACGATATAAGGCAACCGCAGCAATTTCAGTCGGAAACTGAGCATTATCCAATAAACCATATGCCGTAACTTCAAACACTCCCAAGCCTCCTGGTGCGCCAGGAACAATTAAACCCAACAGCCAGGCAAAGCTAAAGGAGGTAAATAGTTGCGGGACTTGCTGCCAGGTGACGGTTTGCAGCGCCACAAAGGTAAGGATAAAACCAATACCGCGAAAGACCACAAAGCCTATTTCGCCGAGAAAAGGAGCGAAGGGATATCTAGTTAACTGAATCGTCTCTGCTGCATTGGCATCTGCCTTATTTTTGCTACGGCTCAAACGATGCAATATAGGGTTGAGAATGCGTGGCTGAATTCCAATCAAAACTGCAGCTAAAGCAGCTAGCTGAAGCCAGAGGCTTGTTTGACCTAGATCGACCTTTACTCCCCCCAAAGTACTGCTAACTAAGCCAATTAATAAAGCTGCTGCTGCCATCAACAAAGGCTCTAACAACACGCTGAGAGTTGCTGCACCTCTAGAGCCACCTTTTTTGCCTACGGCGGTAATTCTGCCGTAGAAGTGCCAGATATTGCCAGGAGAATATTTAGCGATATTAGTTACTAAGTAAACTCGAATACCTTCTTTGACTCCTAAAGGCTGTTTAAAAATCTTCAGAATCCATGTCCAAACCCAACCAGACCAAACATGGGCAACGATCGTTACGACTACGGCGATCGCTAAAATCGACCAGCCTTGAGAATCAACGCGTATGGCTGCAACTTCAGTAAAACGATCCTTAACTGTTTTAATTAGAAAAAATAAGACTCCACCAAGAACAAACCAGCGTAGATAAGGCTTTACTTGAGTTAGAATCTGTTTCATTCACTGTTCGCTGTTTAAATAAGTAATGCTGGTGAGCATTAAAACACTACTCAAACAATCTGTCTATAACTATTTTACATATACGGCTAGCCAAAATGCCGATTCTACAAGTCTGCCGTTGCCCTCAAATAGAGGTTAACTATTAACTGTTCTCCAAACTAAATGCCCAATCGAGACTCGACTCTAGCTAAAGATTGAGTTGCAGCTTCCCAATTTGGTTTCAACTCCACTGCCTTTTGATAATAGCCCCTAGCAGTACGGTACTGTCGAAGATATTCGGCAACAGAACCCTTGCCATACCACGCTTCATGATAGTTGGGGTTAATTTCTAAGGCTTGATTGTAAGAATTTGCAGCTCGGTCGTACATTCTACTTGCCTTTTGGGTATTGCCCAAACCGATCAAAGCAGGCAGATATTCAGGTTTTATTGCCAGAGCCTCGTTGTACGCCTCGATCGCTTTTTGGTATTCCTTTTGCTGGTAATATACCTTACCCAAATTATTCCAGGGAACAAAGCTACGGTTGGGATCTAGCTGAATTGCCTTCCTAAAATCTAGAATGGCGTTATCATACTGCATCATTTGGGTGTAGGCTTCGCCCCGATTATTCCAAAGCCAAATACTTTCAGGGGCTATTTTGATTGATTCGTCGTAAGCTGCGATCGCAGCCTCATATCGCTGAAGGCTATAGAGGGTTAAAGCTTTGCAGTTCCATAGCTGGGGGCTTTGATGATATTTTAGGGCGGTGCTACAGGTTTGCAGTGCCGCCTCATAGTTGTCTAGCTGCCTTTGGGCTTTTGCTTTTTTAAGCCATACCTGTTCAAAGTTTCTAACCTGTCCCTTGGTGTTAGGCAGCTTTTGCAAACCATTATTGTAGTAGTTAATTGCCTGCTGATACTGTTTTTCTCCTAGTTTGAGATCGCCGTTATAAAACTCTAGAATTGCAGCTCGTTGCGCCCATTGAGCCATACCAATCAAAGCGCCAAAAATCAGAATCGGTGCGATTAGCAGGTATTTGTACATACCCCGAAACTTTGACTTGTGCTTGATTTTCTTGAGGTCTTTAACTATTCGGTTGAGGGATTGATATCGCTGACTCTTATCCAGACAAATCATTTTGTCGAGAATTTTGGCAAAATTTGGGCTAATCCTGGCTTTGCGATGCCACAAAACTTCTCCCGTACGCGGATTTTTTTCTAGATCTTGAGGAGAAGTTCCCGTCAACACGTGAATCGCCGTCATACCTAGGGCATAGATATCGCTGACACAGGTAGCACGTCCCGCAATCTGCTCTGGAGGTATATATCCCGCTTTACTGTCTGGAAGAGAATTAATTGCTGCGTTTACCAAGCGAAAATCGACTAAAGTTACCTTGTTTCCTTCACTACGCTGAATCAAACTAGAGGGTCTAATGTTGCCGTGAATAATCTGCTGCCGATGAAACGGATTTAAAGCCGAAGCAGCGCTAATCAAAAGATCGATTACTTCCGCCTCCGAAAGAATAAACTGATCTTCTACAGTTTGAGCGAGATTTTTGCCTTCTACATATTCTTGAACCACAAAGATTCGCGATTCATCAACAAAATATTCAATTACGGCAGGAATTCTCATATTTTTGTCAACAACTGACAGTTTGTTAAAGCCAGCCATGATTTCTTGAGTAATAGTCGAGAGAGAAACAACTTGAGAATTTTCGACTTTGAGAATTTCCAAATAATAGCGAGTTTCATCTCCCTCTAAACTCTTGGCAACATAAGAATTCGTATGTATGCTGCCTCCAAGATACTTGACCATCTGGTACTTTCCACCAATAGTCTTGCCAATCATTTGCAAAGGTTCTAAATCTCGCAATACTTCGCTGGCACTGTGATAGCGCTGGACAACGCTATCTGTTGTCATGCGATTGACAATCTTGAGAAAAGCCTCACTGATAGCAATTTTTTTATTCCAAGAGACTGCTGCATCGGGTTCAGCCATTTCCCACTCGGTAGGGGATTTTCCTGTCATGCCAAAGATAATGGTTTTGCCCAAAGCATAAATGTCGCTGCTATAGATGGGCTTACCATTGTTTTGTTCGGGAGGCATGTACCCAGGAGTACCAATAATCTGAGTTTGTACTTTCTGTTTGCTGGAGTCAAATGCCATTGTGCCGATTTCTTTGACCGCACCAAAATCAATCAGAATTATCTTGCCATCTTGCTTGCGCCGAATTAGATTAGAAGGCTTAATATCACGGTGAACAATTCCCTGCTGATGAACTGACTTTAGAATATTAAGAATATCAACTAAAAAGTTGATTGCTTGGGTTTCATCAAGCATTTGGCGATGAACTTCTTGTTCGAATTCTTCTCCTTCAATAAACTGAAGAATTAAATAAAACTGCTTATTTTCCTCAAAATGGCAAATAAATTCAGGGATTTGTTGATGCTTACCCAACCACTGCAAAACCATCGCCTCCGTCGCCAAACGCTCTTTAGCGCTATTCCAAACAGAAGGACTATTAAACTTTGGCTGTAGCTGTTTTACCGCGCACTTTCTCTCTACTTTTGACTGGCGATCGATCGCTAAATAGGTTGTAGCAAAACCACCGCTACCAAGTTCGCGAATAATATCAAACCTTTGATTTAGTAAGTCTCCTGCTTTGAGTACCTTATAACCGTAGTCAGTATATTGTTCATCAGCAGAGTTTTCGGACTGGGAAATAGGAATAGTAAAGTCTGAATCTGACATGACATATCTGGAGGCAAGATTTCTAAATTGTAGCGAACATTGGTATCTGGATTAGGGGGATTTCGATTACTGCTAACGTTAGCATATGGAGATAAATTTACTCGTTCGCTTCGGGAACTTTACTATTTTATGGCGACAATATTATAAGTTTAATTATTAACAAACTAGAGTGCTTAAGTCATCGATCGCCAGGCTCTAACTTACGCTAGAATTATAGACTGAGAATGAGAATTAATCGATCTCAACGCCGATCGAAAGTTTGAATTTTGTCTGGCATTATTAATTTCACGTTTTATTTATGAGCTTTTTCCGTCAATATATCGCCCCCTTTATCGTGCTGCTAATCTTTTTTACAGCTTTATTTGTTGTCAGCATCCGCATTTTTCTCCCTTCAGATATGGCTGCTCCCGCCCCAATTTCACAAATTGACTTGAGTACCGCTTATGCTTACAGTTGCGATCGAGCATTGGTAAAATTTTGGAGTTAGTTGATTTATAGAATGATGAATTCATGGGAATGGAGCGAGGTAGGCTTTCTACTCTCGGCTTTGTTTAAAGCTTATTTCTGTTAAAGATTTGTAGTCCATCAATTGCCACCATTCCCGCAGTTCCAAATCTTCAATATTCTTACCGTCAATACGGACGAGAAATCGATTATTTACTAATAGGTTAAGGCTACCTTTTTTGTCTCTATAGGTATATTCTTCTCTCCCAGGCATATCATTAATTTTGATTCCCTTGTTGTAGCCTGCCGTTGATTCTTGACTAAATTCGGTAGAGAGGAGAAAGGGAGTATAAAGGGCTGAGTTTAATGCCCAATCAAAGATGCTCACCTCCATTTTTTTGTTTCCCTGGGTATAGACTTGGCTGGCTTGAGAAATTCCGTAGCTGCCAAAGGAATTAGTTTCTCCTTCTGGCTCCAGAGCTTGCCATCCCTGAGGAACTTGAGGAAGGTAATTAATTAATTCTCTGAAAGAAACTGGCTTGACAGACTCGCGATTGGCAACGTTGTCATCATTTGCCTCTGTTCCCAATTCAATTAGCTTTTGAATTGCTGTTAAAGGATTTTTTTGTATATCTATTCCCTCTTCCACTTCCAATGCTTCAGACTGCGGATTTATAGCAGCACCGCATCCAGTCGAGATAGCCGAAATAGCAGCAATTAAACATACTCGATTAATGATAATTTTCATTTCTTGGGCAGAATTAATTAGTAGCTCTACTTATATATACGTTTAAATCTATGAAATAGATGCAGGGCAAATTAGATCTAACTTTTAACCCCATTTTCTTATAGCTAACATCTTTGTTAGTAGTGTCTAAAAGTATTAGACGAAGATTCTTATAAAATTGTTTCTAGCGATCGCACTATAGTTAGCTTTGAGAAATTAACAGAGGAAAATCTTCTCGCTCAACGTCGGGTAAATTGTGTAAAGCTTCGTCCCAGGTATTATAAGTTTGCAATGCTCGAACTACTGCGGATAAAGGTTCGGCAAAAATATGTTCGCAGTCCAATTCTTCTGGTAAATTGATTCCATAAGCTAGCTGTTCGTTAGGAGGAGCAAATTGAGCATTAACTCCTGGCTTATTGCCCCGCGCATCAACTCGGTACCAGCCATAGCGATCGAGATAGACGGCATTAAATCCGTGTAGACTGTAGGGCGCACCATCATCGAACACGCTCAATCTTTGATAGCAAAAACCTGTCGGAATTGAATTAGCTCGTAGTAAGGCAGCAAGAAGATGACTTTTGGCATAACAATATCCTGTTTTGTGTTCCAATACTGCCGATGCACGACAGGTAACAGGGTTCATTTGATAGTCACTACTATGACAAATATTATCCCGAACCCACTCAAAACAGCTTTTTGCCGTCGCCTCTGGATCTGACTTGCTCAACTGCAAAGCTAGCTGCTGAATATCGGGATGCCGATAGTCAATTATGTCCGTCGTTGCCAAATACTCTTGCATCTATCTAGTTTTAAAAAAGACTATCTAATTATCCAGCTATTTAATCAACTGTCTACCCTGTCTCTCTCCAGTCTGTACCTGCCACAAGCCATTATATAAGCCATTCAAAGCCAAGAGTTCCTCATGAGTTCCCCGTTCGACAAGCTGCCCCGCATCCATCACGTAGATACAGTCTGAATGTCTAATAGTAGAGAGTCGATGAGCGATCGCAATAGTAGTTCTATTTTGAGTTATTTTTTCTAAAGAACGAGCGATCGCAGCTTCAGTTTCATTATCAACTGCCGAAGTTGCCTCATCTAAAACCAAAATTGGCGGATCTTTCAATACGGCTCTAGCAATCCCAATGCGCTGTTTTTGTCCTCCAGAAAGTTTCTGCCCCCTTTCCCCTACAATCGTGTCATAACCCTGGGGTAGCTGCCGAATAAACTCCACGGCTTCGGCAATCTTAGCTGCGGACTCAATCTGACTAAATGTAGCGTCGGGAGAACCATAGCTGATATTTTCTCTAACCGTACCGTGAAACAAAAAGACATCCTGGCTGACTAAACCGATAGCGCGACGCAGATCCCACAGGACAATATCTTTGATGTTGCGATCGTCTAGAGTTATCGAACCCGACTGCACCTCGTATAGCCGTAACAGCAGCTTAACCAAGGTACTTTTACCCGAACCCGTTGCCCCGACAATGGCGATCGTTTGACCCGCAGGAATGTTAAGAGTTAAGTTCTTGATTATGGGTTCGCGATCGCTATAGGCAAAGGTAATATTGTTGAGATTTACTGCACCCCTAATAGCAGATAGCGCCAGAGACTTATCTCCCGAATGGATTGTATTAGGAGTATCTAATAAATCCATCACTCGCGTAATCGAAGCCATTGCCCGTTGATATAAGTCAAAAGTTTGTCCCAGGCGAGTTAAAGGCCAGAGTAACCTCTGAGTTAGAAAGACTAAAACGCTATATGTTCCTACCGCCAATGCGCCATTAGCTGCCTGAAGTCCACCGTAGAGCAAAATTGCCGTAAAACCAGCCAGGATAACGATCCGAATTAGAGGAATAAAAGCAGCAGAGAGAGCGATCGCTTTTTGGTTACTCTGACGATAGGCATTACTGTCTTTACGCAGGCGCTCTATTTCATAAGCTTCGGTGGTAAAACTTTTAATTGTCGTAATCCCGCTCAGATTATTAGCCAATCGGGAATTGAGGATACTGACTCTTTCTCTTACCTCTGCATATCTAGGGGCAAGCCATTTTTGAAAAGTAACCGAACCCCAGATAATCAAGGGAATGGGAATAACTGCCATCCAGGCAATATCAGGTGTCAATAAGAAAAACGAACCACCGACAATTAATACGGTTGCCAGTAGGTGAATCATCTCATTTGCCCCAACGTCCAAAAAACGCTCTAGCTGATTAATATCATCGTTGAGAACTGATAATAATGCCCCCGTACTCCGTTCCTCAAAATAGGCTAGTTCTAGATCCTGTACGTGACTATAGGCATCAAGACGAATATCGTGCTGAACATCTTGAGCCAGATTGCGCCACAGTCGCGTATAGGCATATTCAAACAGCGATTCTAAAGCCCAAATAATCGCCGAGAGGATCGACAGCACCACAAGCTGTGCAAAGATATCTGTAATGCCAAACCGCGCCACAATCGAATCTTCTTTTTTAACGACCACATCAACTGCAGCACCAATAATGGCGGGAGGAGCAAGGTCAAAAAGATTGTTGAGAATCGAACAAATAGTTGCCTGCCAAACGATGCCTCGATATTTATCTCCATACTGTAGGAGTCTTTGCAGAGGATGATCTGAGGCTTTGGCTTTGGATGCAGTCATGAGTCAGTCTAGTTGAAGAGAAAGATATTTAGATTCTTTTATGCCAACCTAACAGACTTTGAGACAGCGTAGGTAAATCAGAAGATAAATCCCAGCAATCTTAAATTACCAATTCGCGCTCAGATACAATTTTTACCTGTGCGGGCAAAGCCTAAGTATAGCGACTGCTTCAACAAAGGCTTTAGCCGCATGTAGCTTCGCGTCGCTGTTCGCCCCTTCTATCTCTTACCTTCTACAAAAGCGATCGCTCACTATTATTTTACTAATTAGCAACATATACGCGGTTTTACTCTAAAGAATCTCGCCCCACACCTAACTCTTGTTACATTTGCTACACCGTTACCGAGTAAAACAGGCTAAATATATAGTATTGACAGAAAACTTAATTAATGTATTTAGCGATCTAAGTCTCAAAGTGGTCGTTCCAAGTTTACAGAAGTTAATATTAATATATAATTGCTAAAAATCAATTTTAGACTGACTTAACAATTTCGTATATAAGCAAATTTATTAAAAGCAATTCTACCAATCCTAATCTCTCCATTTCTCTTATGAAAGACACTCAAACCAAGCAGACAGCCTCACTTCTTGATGCAGTCGCTAATGGGGGAAACCCCCAAGATCGCCCTGCATCGCTTCCCCATATAGTTATCGTCGGTGGTGGTTTTGGCGGGCTTTATGCAGCAAAATCTCTCAAAGATGCTCCTGTAAACGTTACCTTGATTGATAAGCGTAACTTCCACCTCTTCCAACCTCTGCTGTATCAGGTAGCTACTGGTACTCTGTCTCCTGCCGATATAGCCTCACCTTTACGGGTAATTTTGAGTAAACATAAGAACACTAAAGTCTTGCTAGACAAGGTGGTTGATATTGACCCCGAAGCAAAGAAAGTCTTTTTAGAAGATCGGGACGCATTGGACTACGACGCTTTGATTGTAGCAACAGGAGTAAGTCATCACTACTTTGGTAACGACCAGTGGCAAGATGATGCACCTGGTTTGAAAACCGTCGAGGATGCACTAGAAATGCGTCGTCGGATCTTTATGGCGTTTGAGGCAGCAGAAAAAGAAACAAATCCCGAAAAACGTCAGGCGCTATTAACCTTTGTAGTTGTTGGTGGCGGTCCAACTGGAGTAGAATTGGCGGGTGCGATCGCAGAGATTGCCCATCAATCGGCTAAAGATGATTTCCGCGACATCGATACAACTCAAGCAAAAGTGCTGTTATTTGAAGGCATGGATCGTATCTTGCCTCCTTATCCTGAAGAGTGTTCGGCAGAAGCGCAAAAGTCTTTAGAAAAACTAGGGGTAGATGTCCAGACTAAAACCTTAGTTACCAACATTGGCGACAACTCTGTGACCTATCGTCAGGGTGAAACAGTTCATAACGTTGATGCTCATACGATTCTTTGGGCTGCGGGTGTTAAAGCATCCTTTATGGGCAAGGTATTAGCAGAACGCACTGGGGCAGAATTGGATCGTGCGGGTCGAGTTGTTGTCGAATCTGACTTAAGCGTTAAAGACTATCCAGACGTATTTGTAATCGGTGATTTGGCTAATTTCCCCCACCAGGGAGAACGTCCTCTACCTGGAGTTGCTCCTGTAGCCATGAAAGAAGGGGAATATGTAGCAGATTTGATTGCTAAAAGAGTCATTGGAGTCAAGGTAAAACCCTTTAGCTATCAAGATTTCGGCAGCATGGCGGTAATCGGTCAAAACAAAGCCGTTGCCAGTCTTAACTTCGGTCGTTTTTCTGGCTTTATCGCCTGGATTATCTGGGTAGTCGCTCATATCTACTATCTAATTGAGTTTGATAACAAGCTAGTGGTAATGATCCAGTGGGCTTGGAATTATGTTACTCAAGGTAGAGGAGCGCGTTTGATTACGATTAATACTTCTCCACAGCTTGAGATTAAAGATCGACAGCCCGAACAAGCCGAACCTGCTGATTCTGAAGCTAAATCAAAAGAGGCTATATCTGTAAGCTAATTAGTATTTAAACCTTTAGCAGACAGATAATTATTAGAAACCCCAGTAGAGCTAAACAAGTTTACTGGGGTTTTTTATCGGCAAGCTATATATTGAATAGGAAAAGCAAACTCTACGTTGTATTCATTAATAGATGGGTTTTACTATCGCTCTACCCATCCTACTTGCTACTTACATCAATTAGCTTCTTGCTGGCTGGGGAATTGAGACATCAACCAGAGTAACTTCTTGCTTGAGTTCGTCTAAAGAAGGTTTCATGGCTTTAATATTACCGACAACTAAGGTGACAAGCTGCTTGGGCTTTAGATATTCGCGAGCAGCATCTAAGATATCTTCCCTACTAGTATTTTGAATTTTATCCTGATACTCAAAAATAAAGTCTTCGGGGTAATCGAAATATTCATAACGCATCAGTCGCGATAGAGTCTGACTGGGATTTTGGAAGTTAAACACAAAAGAATTGAGAATTGACTCTTTAGCGTTAGCTAATTCTTTTTCTGTCACTAGTTCATTGCGGAGTTTCTTAATTTCTTTGGTAACTGATTTAACAAAGGGAACGGTATTGCTAGTTTGAGTTTGTCCCCCAGCAATAAACATGCCGTCATAGTCATAGCTAGGACTCCAAGAGCCATATACGCTATACGCTAGACCTTGACGCGATCGCACTTCGTTAAACAACCTGCCACCAAAACCATTGAGAACACCGTTCAAAACGCTAAGAGTTGGATAGTCAGGACTGTTTAACTGTCCGCCAATATGACCCAAAAGAATATTGCTCTGAGTCTGTTGGGGGCGATCGATCGCAAAAATACCTCCCTCGTATCGTTGAGTGGCTGCAGGAGGTTCTAAAGCTGCGATAGGAGCATCTACCTGCCAATTACCAAAAGCATTTTGGACTCGTTCGATCATCTCTTCCGTGGCAAAGTCACCCACAATTCCCAAAATCATATTCTCAGGACGAATATATGTCTGATAAAAAGCGATCGCATCTTCACGAGAAATATTATTCAGGGTTTCATATTCGATTGTCCGAGCGTAGGGACTCGTATCTCCATAAATAACCTTGTTGAATTCGCGACTGGCAATAGCACCAGGATCGTCATTACGACGTGCAATTGACCCCTGCTGCTGTCTTTTGGCGATCGCAAACTTATCGGCTGCGAAGGCTGGCTGACGTAATACCTCAGTAAAGAGAGGAAAGACTGCATTAAGATCTTCGGTAAGAGTGTTAAAGCTAGCGCTACCAGAACTATTGCTGATATTCGTTTCCACGCTAGCTGCCTTTTGTTCGAGAATCGAATTCAACTCGGCTGCAGGATGATTTTCTGTTCCGCCACTCCGCATCACCGAACCCGTTAACTGAGCTAAACCAACTTTATTAGCAGGTTCAAAACGCGAACCCGTACGAATAATCGCTGTTCCACCAATCAAGGGTAAGTCCCGATCTTCGACCAGATATACCACCATGCCGTTATCGAGTTCGTATCTTTCGTAATCGGGAAGCTCTAGCTCTGGCAGAGTCTTAAACTCTAGCTCTGTATAGTGCTTTGGAGTATCGGCGATCGCCTGAGAACGTACGCTAAACGATAGTAAAACTGTAAATAAGACCAATCCTAACCAGGAAAATATTTTTTTACTCATCTATGTCTATATGGAAAGAAGCCTTTACATTGTATCTGGCGATATTAATTACAAGTTATAGGACTTATGCTGCCAATAAAATCTTCCTGTAGCGCGGTGCATTCGTGCGCTCGGACTCGAAGACCTTTTTCCAAGGCAATTTATTCGAGAAGCGGTCGCTTCTCAAAACCCCAATTAATTTCAGTTAGTCTATGTGTTTGGCTTGATAGGGCAATACTTTAAACCTACTACCTACTACCTACTACTTGCTACTCAATCTTCTTCGAGAAAGTAGTAATATCACCAGCTAAAATAAAGGGCGGACGACGGGACTTGAACCCGCGAATGGTGGTACCACAAACCACTGCCTTAACCACTTGGCTACGCCCGCCATGCATATTGCTTAGATATTATAGCATCATTGCTTGGCAATATCAGCACATAGTTTAAAATCAGATTAGAAAGTATCTTTGGGCTACATGGGATTAAAAAAAATCGGCATAGCGGGAATTATAGCTGGAGGCGTAGGTGCGATCGCTCTTGTTACCAATCCAGGGGTTGCAGGCTACCGTCAATATGCGGATAGCAAAATTAAGACAGAAATAAAGGAGAAAGTTTGTACTCAGGTAGCAGAAGATCTAGGTGGCTGGCTAGAAGGTCAATGTCACGTTTTGATTAGCACAGCTAGCCCATATCTCGCCGAAGCTATTAGCCAACAAACTACAAGACAAAACTTTTATTTTTTTAGTATTTATCAGGCAGATTTGTCTTTGCCCACACCCCTTCCTAAATATCACGTGGCAACCGTTGGTATTTTTGGCAACTACTATACTTACCACGCAAAAAAACTTTAATTGGCTGAAGGTCAAATGTTTACTTACACTGGAGAAAGAATATTACAGCCTGGAGTCGATCTATGAGTCAAGATAATGGTCTAAATGATAATTCTGTCGCCATCTCGTCGGACAGCAATAGCGATGCTACCCGAAATCCTCCCTACGGAAAAGTGAAAAGTTTGGATCGAGGACAGAGATACTGCATCAACAAAATCGAAATTAAACCAGGGGAACATATGAGTACCCAAATGCACTATCATCGCAGCGAACATTGGATTGTCGTTTCGGGAACTGCAAAGGTAATTTGTGACGGTCAAGAAACTCTGGTAATGGCAAATCAGTCTACCTACGTGCCAATGAATACTGCTCACCGCGTAGAAAACCCTGGGGTCATACCTCTGGTGATGATTGAAGTGCAAAATGGTGAGTATTTAGGAGACGACGATATCACTCGTTACGATGACTAGCATTTGCCTGGGATGAGTTAGCTTCGCTCTGATTTGTCAGTTGGATGCTATCAACTCTATGCTTCATAGCGCACTATAAAATTAATCGCTTTTTATAGCTCAAAAAGTATGTTCATTCCCGTATAACTTGAAAAAGCTAGCATTCTTATACTTAACACTATCTTAGAAGCAAGTTTTAATTCACATTAAACATGGTGCTAAAAGCTTGTATTTGAGATTTTTCTAGTGTGAAAGATAGTTACTCTGTTCGTAACTTGCCCTATTCTATTAAGATTGCAAACTTGTTCCTAGCCAATCGAGATAGGTTTTAGAACCTGCGACTATTGGTATAGCGATAATCTCTGGCACTTCATAACTATGGAGTGTTTTAATTTTGTCTGCCAGTCGCTCGAACTTGTTGAGATCTGTTTTAATAATTAATTGATATTCGCGATCGCGATTGATTTTTCCCTGCCAAAGATAGATCGAATCAATCGGCAACAGATTAACGCAGGCAGCTAATTTTCCTTCAACTAGCTTAGTAGCGATTGTCTGCCCTTCTATTAAAGTTGCGACGGTAACTAAAACTACGCCATAGCTCGTTTCTGTCATAAAAACTTTGGTTTAATAGTTCTATGAAGTTAAGTGGATAGGTTGATTTGCGCGATTAGGTAAATTTTTCTGTTTAGTATCGGGCAAAAAGAAATGAGTTGGATTAGCCAACATAAATTCGGTAAAGGTAGGATCGAAAATTGCTGCATCGAGGTCTGCGCCCAGCAAATTAGTATAGGTTAGATCCACATCACTCAAGTTAGCCTGTCTGAGAGAAGCGCCTCGTAGATTGGCATCGGTAAGATCTGCTTTGTGCAGATTGGCATTATCTAAATTTCCTTTTCTTACTTGAGCTTCTGCTAAATTTGCTCGAACGAGGTTGGCACAGTTTAAATTAGCATTTCTTAATTGCGCTCCTGCTAGATTGGCATAGCTTAAATTACTGTTGCTCAAGTTAGCGCGAGTCAATCTGGCACAGCTAAAATTGATTCCTGTCAAATCTGTACTGCTAAGATCGACATCGATCAAAAACGTTTCACTCAAGTTTGCATCTGTTAGGAGGCTACCCTGAAGCTGCGCTCCTGTTAAACGAGCCTGTCTTAAATCTGCCCATCTGAGATTGGTTTGATTTAAATTAGCCTGTCTAAGATTAACCTTTAACAATTTAGCACCGCAAATATTTGCGCCCAAAAGATTTGCTGCTCTTAGATTAGTATGAGCTAAGTTTGCACCACTAAGCTGGGCATCAATCAACTGAGATTTAATCATAAAAGCGCCATTTAAGTCTGCTTTAGTCAAATCGACCTCAGTTAAATTCGCTTCGCTCATTTTGGCAAAGCTCAGGTTCGCTCGATTTAGTTTTGCCTGAGTAAGATTTGATTTGGTTAGAAAAGCGCGACTAAGATTTGCACCGACTAAGTTTGCCCGCGTCAGATTGACGCCAATCAGCATTACTCCTGATAGATCGATCCCGCCCAAATCTACCCCAGTAAAGTCTCGATAGCCTTGCTCATAAAATCTGAGTAACTGGTTCTTATTCATAATCGATCGGCTTTGATTCTAAGTAGATATTATGACGGTTACTCTCAAAAACTAGTCTGGCAGATCTTAATAGATTGCGAAACAAGCAAAGAGCAGCACGAAAAACAACGGTCGCTTAACGTGGTCTGCCTACATTATTGCGTGCAATTTTAATCTCAGCCATAGAACAATAACTTATGTATGGATATATGAGAATCTATGAACCTAAATTACTGAAATTTCATTTAATTTGCCTGAAACTCTATAGGTGTATATACCTGGAGGTTTGTTTAAAATCTATTGCTAATGAGAGAGAGAGTAAATTTGACCGTCGATTAATAGTCGAGTAATACCTTTGTCCTGAAGATGATGGGAAGTTTTTTGGAGCATCCGACCATCGGGGACTTTAATCACTCGCTCGCGACGATGAGAAAAACGCTTAGCAATACGATGATTGTCGAATACAGGTAGAGTCCGCTGCCTCACTTCTGCTTCGGGAATTACGCCTAAATCGGCAAACTCAGCCAGGGGTTTGACGATTAATTCGGCAGAGCGATCGATTACTAAATAGCAAATGCGGGGTAAAGAAGCTTGAGACAAAGGCAAAATTTGAATATCGCTCAAGTTAGCAGCAGGACTAGAATAGTCAGTTTCATCATCCTCATCCCACTCGTCTTCTTCGTCTTCCTCATCATTAATATCTTCTAGATCTTCTCCCAACATTTCTTTGAGCGCCACCATGTCCATCTCATCATCTTCTTCCTCTTCTGGCTCAGAACGATCGGCCTTAAGGATTAGGCGATCGCTTTTGCTACGGACATCATCCAACACCAGCTTGGCGGGAACGGCTTCGGAAGTGGCTTCTGAGGTAGCTTCGACTGGCTCTTCAACTGGCTCTTCGACTGGCTCTTCGACTGCTTCGGCGACTAAGGTTTGAGTATCGGGAATTTCTGGGATATCCGAATCTGGAGTGGACTGGCTAACCGTTTCGACTGCCTCAACGGGAGGCTTTTTCTTGCTAGCCGAACGACGGCGACGACGAGTTCTAGTTCCTGGTTCTGTTTCTTCGACTGGCTCTGATGCTATCTGGTTTTTGGCAGGAGCAAGCTCTGGTATAGCATCATCATTTGCCACTGGCTGTACTTTAGCTTTCTTGCTTTTAGCTTTCGATTTCAGTTTCTCCTCTGCTTGAGTTTCAACCTCTGCCTTGATTTCTTTCTTCTTGGCTTTCTTTGCAGTCTTAGTCTTAGTAGCAGTTTTGGTGGCAGTCTTAGTCTCTGAAGACTTTTCGCCTCTGGGAGTTCGTGCTAATCGTTTTTGCTGAATCAGATCTTCATATTCGACGGTAGTTAGCTTGTTCTTTAAGAAGCGACTGATCGTAGAGCTACTAACCTCAAAACTTTTTGCCAAGGTAGAAGTAGTCGCCTCAGAATTACGATATTGCTTAAGAATTTCTTGCTTATCGTCTTCAGTTAGTTTTCTAGGACTCATGCTTTCTCAATCAAACTCGCGCTAGTGTTGCTTTACTGTTACTCAGGATATCAATTATCTCGGCTATATTGCTCGATCTGAAAAGATAGGTACCAACCAGCCAGATTATCACGTATCTTCCATAGTTTATCTTGTTGAACCAGACTTATCGCAATTCTCATAATAATGAGGTATGTCTTTTTGCCTATCCCCATGAATCTGAGAATCAAACTTAGTAACGTTGGCTACAGTTAAGCTGGCAATTTTCCCGTAATTTTTTAAACAAATAATCTAGCTCTAAATTCCCGATCGCTGATAGGTTAGTTGAAGTAAAGTTTTAGTAGGATCGAAAACTCAATGGTAAACATGCTTAAGCCTAATGCTCAACCAGCTTTGCTTGTCTTGGCTGATGGCACAACTTATAAAGGCTGGTCTTTTGGTGCGAAAGGGACGACAGTTGGGGAAGTAGTCTTTAACACGGGCATGACTGGCTACCAAGAAGTTTTAACCGATCCTAGCTACTCAGGGCAAATCGTTACCTTTACCTATCCCGAACTAGGCAATACGGGAGTAAATCCTGCTGACGAAGAATCTAACACAGTGCAGGCAAAGGCGGTAATTGCGCGCAATATTACCGAGCGACCTAGCAACTGGCGTTCGACTCAATCTCTGCCAGACTATTTAAAGGAAAGAAATATTCCTGGAATCTATGGAATTGATACGCGATCGCTTACTCGTAAATTAAGGGAGTATGGGGCGATTAATGGTGGTGTATCGACAGAAATACTCGATCCAGACAGGCTCTTAAATCTAGTACAGAAAGCTCCAGATATGACAGGCTTGAATTTAGTGAAGGGAGTGACCACTAATGAAGTTTATGAGTGGTCTGAAGAAACGGATGCGGAGTGGCAATTTGGGAATAGCAATACAGAGTTCGAACAGTTAACGGTCGTAGCGGTTGATTTTGGCGTTAAACGTAATATATTGCGCCGTTTGGCTAGCTATGGGTGCAAAGTGATTGTCGTTCCTGCCGATACTCCTAGCGAAGAGATTTTGGCTCATAACCCCGACGGCATTTTTCTCTCAAATGGACCTGGAGATCCTGCAGCCGTGACAGAAGGAATTGCCGTTACCAAAAAACTACTAGAAGCCCACAAGCCCACCTTTGGCATCTGTATGGGACACCAAATTTTAGGTTTGTCTCTGGGTGCAGAAACTTTCAAGCTTAAATTTGGACACCGAGGTCTAAATCAACCTGCAGGACTGCGAAAGCAAATTGAAATTACCAGTCAAAATCATGGATTTGCGATCGCCGAAGAGTCTTTGGGAGCAGATGTCGAAATTACCCATCTCAACCTCAACGATAAAACAGTAGCAGGATTACGCCATAAAACCCTGCCTTTCTTTTCTGTACAATATCACCCAGAAGCTAGTCCTGGTCCTCATGATGCGGATTATCTGTTTGAGGACTTCGTTAAATTGATGCGGGATAAGAAAGGGTAGCAGGTAGTGGGTAGTAGGTGGTAGGTGAAGAATCTAATTATATGTTCTCTGTAGTTCCCCTCAAATAGGGGTTAACTGTATTGTATCTGGCTAGCACCTGGAGAGGAAAATACTGCTGATAGAGGTGATATTTAAGGTAGAAATGGCAGGGAAAACCAGTACTCGTGAACTGAGCTTCATACCAAGTTCCGTCGGGCTTTTGGGTATTGAGTAAATATTCTATGCCACGGTCTATTGCCGTGTCTCCCTCATACTGTGTTCCTGACTTCGCGGCGATAATACCTAATAATGCCCAGGAAGTCTGGGAGGCAGTACTAATTCCAGTACCTTTAAGACTGCGGTCTTCATAGCTGGCACAGCTTTCACCCCAACCACCGTCAGCATTCTGACGACTTACTAACCAATTTGCACCCCGCTCGATCGCCGATTGACAGCGAACTGGCGCAATCAGACTAAGAGCAGATAGTACGCCGCTCGTACCGTAGATATAATTTACTCCCCAGCGTCCAAACCAGCTACCGTCGCTTTCTTGTTCTTGAGTTAAATAGGCGATCGCTTTCTGAACCCGTTCGTCATCCATACTGAGATTACATTCTCCCAGCATTTCTAAAACTCTGGCGGTAACGTCGGCAGTATTGGGGTCAATCATGGCATTTAAATCGCCATAGGGAATTAGATTGATCCAATCTTGGTCATTATCTAGATCGAAAGCTGCCCAACCCCCAGGTTTACACTGCATAGATGCGATCCAGTTATTACAACGAGCGATCGCCTTTTGTTTTTGTGCCTCATCGGTTAGCTTTAGCTGAGATAAAGCCATAACTACTACTGCCGAATCGTCTACATCGGGATAGAAGCGATTGTCATATTCAAACGCCCAGCCTCCAGGGGTTGCACCTTTATTTTTTACAGCCCAATCACCATAGTCCAAGATCTGTTTGTCTAATAGCCATTTTCCTGCTTTGACTAATTCGGGACGATCTGCACCCAATCCAGACTCGGCTAAGGCTCTAATACACCAAGCAGTATCCCAGACAGGAGATACGCAGGGCTGAATACGATAGCTAGATTCTGTCTCAATCGCAAAGTTATCTATTGCCGTTAGACCCCTTTGAACGATTGGATCTTTGAGATCGTAATCTAAAACTTTTAGCGCCAGCATTGAATTAAGCATGGCGGGAATAATGCCACCCCAATCTCCCGTAGCTTCCTGCCTTTCTAAAATCCACTTTTCTGCTGCTGCCAAACCCTCTTCACGAAAGGGAACTAGATTGAATTCTTCGGCTACTTTAATTGCACTATCGATCGCCACAAAGATATCCGTCCAGTCATTACTACGGGGAAGCTCATAGCGAACCTGAGCCACTCCTTCGGCGTATAGCTCATCCAAATTAATCTGCTTATCTAGTTTAAAAATCGGCTTGCGATCGAAGACAATCAGGAGGGGAACAGTGCTGCCTCTCGCCCAGCTAGACATCTCGTAAATCGTCACGGGAGACTCTTTGGGTAAGAGCATAATTGCAGGCGGAATTGAAGGTAGTCCTGCCCAGTCATAACAGTTAATTAACGCCAGGTGCATTTTAGTAAAGATGCGGGTTTTGCTTATCCCGCCATGCTGCAAGATAAACTTTTGAGCCTCAAGCAAAGCAGGATCTTCTGGCGCTACACCTAATAAACGTAGCGCCATATATGCTTCTACCGTCGTCGAAAGCTCGCCACCGTCGCCATAATATAATTCCCAGCCACCATGTTCGCGCTGCTGCGATCGCAAATATGCTTCTATCTTGTCTAGGGGTCGTTCTGTGTCTGTACCCCAAATCTTGTGCAGCAGTACAACTTCCGCCGTAATTGTGACGTTAGATTCAAGTTCGGCACACCAATGTCCATCAGACTCTTGGATAGATAATAAATATTCTTGGCTACTGGCGATCGCATCTTTAACCCTAGCCTGCATCGATCCTGCTACTGTCACCCTTTTTTCTCCTACCCACTACGTACAACCAGTCTCGATAGTAATACAAATTGTCGAAGCTGTTGAAGTCAAAAGATTATTTATAGATCGAATCCCAAGATAGTTACAACATATAATGAGTCTTGGGTTACGGTGAATTGCCCGCTAAAAAATTAACCTCGAACGAAAAATCATCTAACTCAACCACACGCCTTTGTTACTTCTTACTTCCGTACTGGCGTACCATGGTACGCCTCTACGTTACTTCTCACCCATGGCATTGCCGATATTTTTTACCACTTCGACACCAACAGGGATCTTTGGGTTTGGGTACTGTTCCAGGTAGAATATCACCATCGACATAAAACCACTGTCCATTGCTTTTAACGAATCGCGATCGCTCATGAAGTTGTCCTAATTCATTGGCTTGAAAGACTGCTTCAAACTCTACAATGCCCGAACTATCATTCTTTTTACCTTGGTTTGTAGCTAGGATGGTCAACCCCAGCCATTTTGTCTGACTGATGCTTTTGGTCAACTCGATATAGTCATCAGGCTGTCTTTTAGCAGGGTCTAAAGTCGCAATTAGATAGTCTACGTTTTGGCGATAAAAAGCCGTGTAGCGCGATCGCATTAATTTTTCTGCCGTCTCTGGTTTCTTTTTGCCAGATAGATACACATCACAGCAGTATCGTTCTGCTTTTTTACTACCACAGGGACATGATTCTTGAGGCATTTCTAACCAATCGAATAATTTTAGTTTAGCTAGCAAACAGTCTACTATTCAATTTACTATGGCGCATTTGCGCTATGTCAACTGTTGGCGCACAAATCCACATTTCGTCTAAATTCATTGAGGATGCTGTCTGCAAAGCAGCTTCTATATCTGGTGCTAGCTGTAGTAATATTGTCTGAGCCTGGAGGTGTCCCAAACTGCCCAAACGAATTGCTGCCCCTAATATTCCCGTAATAAAGCCGTGCAGGAAAGCTACAGCAGTATCGGTAACGTTTAGATTCGCTACTCGACCAACTACGCCAAAAACGACAGGATGCAGGCAGTAAAATCGATTTAAAGCGCGATCGCGATCTAAAAGATCGAGCTGCGGATCTTGCCAAGTAGACTGCGCCACCATTAACAAGGCTCGCCCACTTTGTATTTGCGTTTTACGAGTAGTTTCAATCGTGGTTTGTGCGTATAGCAGTTCGGCAACATATTTAATCCGATCGCTCTCTCCAGTGGCGCTAGCGTTGAAGGCATGGATTAGGGCAACCAGATCGCAGGAGGCAATTTTCTGGTGTAAAAGTATTTGTAGGAAATCGATAATATCTTGAGGCTGCTGTATTTTATTTTGCTGTATCAAAGACTCCAAACCATGAGACAAGGTATAAGATCCAGAGGGAAAAAAAGAGTCTGCCAACTGATTCATGGTCAGCTTTTGTTGAATAACTGATGCTCGTTCGTTCATGACTAGATTTAAGAGTTTGTATCAATTCAATATGAGCTTTTAACTGCTGTTTTTAACGACGTTGCTGACTTGAAAAATGATATATCAAATATTACTGTTTGTATTCTCGAATTATCTGCCCTGATATTTCCAAAATTAAGGAAAAATAATCTTCGCGTAAGTCATACCCGATCGTGCAAAGCTTTTAATTGCTGTTACCTTTTGATAAAACTGATACTTTGAATACATCGTAAATACATAGCTTGTGGATAACTTGTGGATAAATCGGGGCATTTAGCTTATTTCTGTGGATAACTTTAATCAAACAGCCTACAATCGCTCAATTTCGCTATTTAGCTAATTCTGAAAATTCTGTCGGCTGACAAAATTAATTCGATCGCTTAACAAAGAAATTGTCTGATTTAAAGCCCGATCTTTGCGAAGCTGTTTGGCAATTTTGTCGCAACTATACATCACGGAAGTATGGTCTTTGCCACCAAATTTTTCTCCGATCCGAGGCAGGCTAAGATCTGTATGTTGGCGCATTAAATACATAGCAATATGACGAGCGTTGCTGATTTCTCGACGACGAGAGCTGCTTTTTAGATCTTCAATCGGCACTTTTAAAATCTCTACGGCTACTTCTAAAATAGTTTCGGGACTCGCGGTAATTTGTTCTACCTTGGGATTTAACGCCGAAGCAACATTTTCCACAGTCATCGACAGATTAGATAGTGAAATATAGGCGATCGCTCTAATCAACGCCCCCTCCAGTTCTCTAATGTTAGAAGTATACTGGCTGGCAATATATTCGATCGCTTCCCTTGGCAGACGCACGTTTTCATATTCCGCTTTTTTTTGCAAAATAGCCATCCGCGTTTCCAAATCTGGCACCTGGACATCGGCGATCAAACCCATCGAAAACCTCGAGCTGAGACGTTCCTGCAGCTTGGGAATTTGCTGGGGCGGGCGATCGCTAGCCAGAACCACCTGTCGACCTGCCTCATGCAGCGCGTTAAAGGTGTGGAAAAATTCTTCTTGAGTATATTCTTGACCTTCAATAAACTGAATATCATCTACCAACAGAATATCGGCACTGCGATAATGCTCGCGAAAAGCCTGAATACTGTCGTTGCGAATAGCTGCAATTAAATCGTTAGTAAACTGTTCCGTCGAAATATAAAATACTTTGGCATCGGAATTAATCTCCAGATGATAATGTCCAATTGCCTGCATCAAATGGGTTTTGCCCAACCCAACTCCTCCGCAGAGAAAGAGAGGGTTAAAATCTCGTCCTGGTGATTCAGCCACCGCCAGGGACGCAGCATGTACCATTCTGTTGGTCGAACCAACGACAAAACTATAAAAACTGTATTTAGGATTTAGCTTATTTGGCTTGAGAGAATTCCTTCTAGAGGTAGAATACTGCTGGTACAGAGCATAATCGGGTGGATTGTTCAAAAAGGCGGAGTTTTCTCCCTGCTCGGACTTGAGACAAATTTTTAGCGGTTTACCAGTAACCTCGGTAACAGCATCACCAATAATGCCCAAATAATATTTTTGTAAATGACTCATTACAAAGGCATTCGGAGTCTGAATCGTAATCTCCTGGGCATCAAAGCGTTCGACTGTAGTATTCTGAATCCAAGTCTCAAAGGTGGGGCGACTCAACCTCTCTTTGAGAAGTTCTAAAACTTTTTCCCATACTTGCTCTGATGAAATTGACACTCTGTTGTTTGACCAGTGAAAATAATATGGAATCGAGATCGGCTACTTGACAGAGGATAAGCAGTCTACAATCGCTAAAATCCTTTCAAGCAAACAGCCTGTAAAATTGACTGGTAAGATTTTACCAGTTGAGTTGAATTAGCAACGGTAATATTTACCTTCTATTTCAAATCGTTAAAACTTGTTTGAGAGACAATATACTTCATTAAGTAACTTTCTGTCTCCAATTTAACTAGCAATTGAGGTAAATTAATTTTATGAACGCTCCAGAGATCGTACAAGTAGGACAGTCTATGCTTAAGAGTCAGGCAAAACCTGTAGATAAAATCTCTGACCCTCATATCATAAAGCTTATTGACTGCTTAATTGACACAGCGATCGCTAATCGGGGTGTAGGAATTGCTGCGCCTCAGATCGGTCAACCCTACCGCATTTTTGTTATTGCCTCTCACCCTAGCGATCGCTATCCTCAGGCGCCAACTATGTCTCCTACGCCCATGATTAATCCTCGAATTCTATCTCACGGTAAGGAAGTAAAGCGAGACTGGGAAGGATGCTTGAGCGTGCCGGATACCAGGGGTTTAGTCCCCAGATATTGTCAAATCGAGGTTGAATATACAACTCTATCTGGAGAAGCAAAGCAGGAGATTTTGACTGATTTTGTTGCCCGTATTTTTCAGCATGAGTTAGATCACCTTGACGGCATTCTTTTTACAGATCGCATCACCGGCGCGGATAATCTATATACCGAAGCCGAATATCGTCGAGAAATTGAAAAAACGACATAAGGCTTATTCTCGGAGTTCGGACAAAATTAAATCTGCCAAAGAAAAGAAGGAACACTTCAGTCCGATTTTAAACTAGGATAATTAATCTGAAATAGAGCTTACATAACTTTTGGCTAAAAATAGCCTGAATTATTAACTAAGTGATGATTAAACAATCATTTTGTAGCCGTAAAAACGTAATAAACGTCTTCAATTGAAAAAATCAAATTATCTTTATAAACTGTAACAATTGTTGGATTAAAGGGACTCTTATTGACGAAAAGCAATAAACAAAAAGAGGATCGTCTAGATATTATTCTATTTTCGATAATAGTGTTATTGTTAGGGATGAGAATAAACAGATTAAAGATTAAGTTTGTATCCAGTATCTAACGGGTTTCTTCCACAAAGTATTGAGCTATTTCTTTACCAATAATTCTGTCTCTCTAAACACAACACTCATTGAGCAGACAAATATAACATGTCAATTTACGTAGGCAATTTATCTTACGAAGTCAATCAAGAAGACTTAAACGAAGTCTTTGCTGAATATGGAACTGTTAAGCGCGTTCATATTCCTAGCGATCGCGAAACAGGTCGTCCTAGAGGATTTGCCTTTGTGGAAATGGAATCAGAAACTAACGAAGATAAGGCGATCGAAGCTCTTGACGGTGCAGAATGGATGAACCGCCAGCTAAAAGTCAACAAAGCTAGACCTCGTGAAGATAGAAGTGGTGGTAGAAACAACCGTTTTTAGGCTTTGACGAACAACCGAACGGCTAAATAACTAAATATTTAATGCTTCTGGTGGTTAGGTAGGTTAACTTGATTAACTTTACACTGATTTTCTAGAAGCTTTTTTGGTTGGGACGATCTTATAGATCGCCCCGTAAATCATTTCTGAATCTCGGCAAACAGCTTTTCGACTTCGGGATTATATATCAGCATATAGTTCCAATAGTTTTCAAATACTGACTCTACATAGCCTTTTGTCTCCCGATAGGGAATTTTCTCCACAAATTCATCCGCATCGGTTAGACCATAACGATTAATCCATTTCGCCACGGCATTTGGTCCAGCATTGTAGCTAGCCACTGCTAACATTGAGTTGTTGCCATATTTTTTGTGGGTAAAGTCGAGGTAATAAGTACCTATATTGACGTTATCTTCGGGGTTTGTCATGGAATAGCTAGCCAAACCAATATTTTTAGCTGCGGTTTTAGCCGTGGGCGGAATTACCTGCATTAAACCCATTGCCTTTGCCGAAGACTCGATCGCTGGTTCAAATCTAGATTCCTGACGAATTAAAGATGTAACCAATAGAGGGTTTAGCTGGCGTTGTTTAGACCATTTAAGAATAATGTCTTCGTAGGGAAAGGGATATAGCGCCTGCCAATATTCCTTAGTTTGGCGGAGCTTCTGCCACTGCTGTTTGGCTTCAGGAGATTCGGTATCCTCTAGATTGTCAATTTGATTGATGCCCCGTAGATTTCTGCCCTGATAGAGTTCTAATAAGCCTTTAGTAAAACCGTCGGCAATATTAAATTCAGTGCGATCGCTAATTTCTGTTTGAAACTGCGTCCAGGCTTCTCGCTCCAGTCCGAGTTTATAAAGTTCTTGAAATGTCGCCGATCCTCCAGGGGGAATGGTTTTGACTGCTTTAACCACTTGAGGAGTTTTATAGCGTACCGTTGTAAAGTCTCCTACATCCCAACCCAAGGCAACGGCAGATCTCCAGGCATAATAGGAGCGAGGAAATCTTGATAAAACAGATTTATAGGCAGTAGTAGCATCCTGGGGACGGTTTAATTTAGTTGCCCATTTAGCGATCCAAAATCCTGCTTTGGGTGCAAGTTTACTGTCTGGGTTATTCATCACAATCGGCTGCGCCCACTGCCAGGCTGTGACCAAATCTCCTGCCTTAGCTTTTTTCTGTGCCACATCCCAACGATATTGGGCTGCTGCTTCGGAGTGCTTATAATCTGTTAAAAGGGTTTGTAAGGTATGGGTAGCAGATTTTGGGCTATTGAGAGCTTTGAGATATTTAGCTTTCTCCACTAAAGCTTCTGGTGCCTGTTGGGGAAACTGTTTAACTGCTATGTCTAAATAAGTAATGGCTTCTCGATTACTAACAAGGGTAGCTATACGACGTAAACCCCAGCCCGCATCTTTAGAGTTGGGATATTGCTGGAGCAGCTTGAGATAATATTGTTTTGCCGTAACTTTGCTGTTTCCTAAATGATATCCTCGACCCGCACGATATAGATTGCGAGAAGTGTTGGAAGCTTTGGCATAAGCCTGACCTGCCTTACCGTAATCCCACTTGAGCCAATAGCTATCGCCGATCGCCTCCCATTCTTGAGGGGTCAACTGGCTGGCATACTGCTTGACTAAGCGATCTCGCATCTGGTCTACCCCTGCACCGTCGGGGGTATATTTAACCAACACTGCCATCAAATGAGGCTGGTTCGGATTTTTGTTTAATTGCTGGCGAACGATCTCATGGGTGCGAGGATGGGCGGGAAAAAGTGCGATCGCCTGTTGCCAATATTCAGGCTGAGATTGACCCAAAAAATATAGAGCTTCGCCTGTCGCAGCAGATGTAGGATATTTCTCGACTAATGACTGCCAGGTTTTGACTGCTTCTTGCTGGTTTTGCTCTAAACGATATGCCTCACCCTTTGCCAATAATACGTGAGCTGCGAGAAGGGGATACTCCTGCTCTAAACCTTCTAATTTTACTAACGCTGCTTTGCCCTGCTTGCGATCGATTAAGTCAGAAGCAATTAAAAAGCTGTTACGGGTACTTGCTGGTGATTCTCCCAAAGCCAGATCCGTTTCGTTAGCTGATATTGCCGAGCTAGTTTGGGAAGTATCTGCATATGAATTATTGGTATTTATCAGAGCTTCCAAACCTATTGCAGTTGATATCGAAGCGAGACAAAATAATAATAAAGTCTTGCTATTAAATAATTTCCACATATTAATTTATTAAAGGGGCGAGGGCAGAGCTATACGGTTATTATTCCCTTACAAAATGCTTTTCATATCACTTAAACAATCACTTAATGACAATTGCTAATTGACATATGAATAGGTAATAGCAATCTAAACATTTATATCGAGATGAGCAATACAATCATTTTATTATGTTTCATGTCTCTTAATTATGCAGTTAAGTTAAACTTTCTATGAAGTATTTGCAAAGAACCTAGATTTTTTATTTTTAAAATTTTGTAGAGAAATACTCGACAGCTAAATTTGCATTAAAGCGGATATAAATTGTTTTATAATAAGACTTAATTAAGCTAGTTTATTAAGAGAATCGAAAACAAGTGTTGTTAATTTAAGCACAATCTATGTCGTTCGAGTAATTTGACAGAGCTTTTGGAAATTAACTTTAAAAATAGCATTAAAGCCTAGATATTAAAGCAGAAAATCTGAGTTTCGATCGTCAAGATTCTTTTGATTTGTGAGGCATAGGCGAAGCGCAACGGAACTTGGGAAGAAGACATCCCATGATTCTTTCTCAAGCAAGGATTAAGGATTTGACGCTTGTGACTTCGAACTTAACTGTTCGGAAATATGGCATGAACATTTTGTTTCCATCATTACAGGCGATGCCTACATGGGGGCAAGCCCTTTGTAACAAAGTTTTCTTATGCTTGCGGCTACCTCCCCGTAGGAGGATATCTCTTTAGAGACAACGCGGGAAACCACAGCCTCCTTCGGAGGCAGATCGTCGTCAGACGACTTGGACGCAAAGCGTCTGTCAACGGCTACGTACATGTGGCGAACTAAGCGCCTTTGTCCCTAAAGGAATACCGCAAGCATATCGAAGGGGGAAACTTTGCGCTTTGGCTAGCTCCTCAATCGTAAGTTGACTACCGTTTCATTCCCTAACTTGCGATCTATTATTCAAATTTCATCCCCGCACTAGCCAATTAGTTATGTCTAAATACCTTTTGTCAAGAATTGACGACATGATTTGCTCGAACTTTTTCAAACTAGTAGATTTGGTTTCAAGATAATATATCTTTCTTAAAGCAGAAATATCTAATTGAATAGATGAAGCTCTTTTAATTAGCACGGTTTAATATTTATTGAGCAAGACCATCATTCAATTTAAATCATATTACGAATAATAATGATGTTTTTTTGTAGTTAACAATCTACAAATAGCAGCTTGCTAAAAAGGAGGTATTAGCATTTTGAGCCTCTTTTCAAGATTTAAAATTCATCAATATCTAAAGGGATAAATTGCAATTAGAGCTTATCAGCATATCTACTTAGATCGTAGACATAGCAGCACATATCGCCAGTCAAACTGTTTGACACTGAGCTGATAGAGAGTAAGATGCCTTTAAAATAATTTATAAATAACGTTATATATTCGAAAATCAATTTAATAATTTTATATTGAATTAGTTTTTAAATATGCAAAAATCTTTTGTCATGAAAATAGAATATAAAAGTCAGTATATTTAAATACAGATTGTCGGCAGCGCGCTCATGTATGTCAGCTAATATTTTTAATTGAATAATTAGATAGCTTATTTCCAGATACATTAACTCGAATTTTAATTATGTAAGAATCGCTACATTTTCTGGACTAAGAAAGAGTTCTAATAACTTAAAAGTAAAATATTAATTGTGGCTATGGTAATTTCCTTAAATAGAAACTCTACAAATAAAGGAATTAATCTAAATTCTTCGGGAGGCAACACGATCGCCTCTAACACAACTTGCAGCGATTGCGGTGGTTCCCATTTAACAGATGACCACTGGAAATTTATGCAGGATATGCCTAAAAACCCTGTGGACATGATTGGCGACTTGGCAAAGATGGGTATTTATAAGCCTGAAGCTTTTAAAATGGCGGATGCCGTAAACGCTGCTGACTTGCGTAAAGCGCTGATGTTAAAAATGGCGGGTAAGGGAGATCCAAAGCGAGAAAGACTGGTTTTAGAACTCTGCAAGCAGGCGGGAGGTATTGATAATGCCTTTGCTGCTGCTTTTGGACATAAGGCAGGAGAATTCTTTGGGGATGTAGTGCAGGCTAGCGATTTTAGTCGCCGTCGCTTTTTAAAAAATCTAGCGGTGGGTGCTGCTCTAGTTAGTTTGACCAACTGCGCTCCCAAACAGGCAGAAGAACCTGCGGGAGAGAGTTCAGAAGCTCCAGCAGGAGCGGATAATCTGGAGAAAAAAGATTTAAAAATTGGCTTTATTCCCATCACCTGCGCCACGCCAATTATTATGTCTGAGCCATTAGGGTTCTATGAGAAATATGGCTTTAATGCGGAAGTGGTCAAGATGCCTAGCTGGGGAGCGGTTCGAGATTCGGCGATCGCAGGGGAACTAGATGCCTATCATATGCTTGCACCGATGCCGATCGCGATGACATTAGGTTTGGGTTCTAGCTCCTTTGGGGTCAAGCTTGCTAGTATTGAGAACATTAACGGACAGGCAATTACTGTTGCTAACAAATATAAGGGTAAAATCAATGGTCCTGCGGACTTTAAAGGCTTTACCATCGGCGTACCGTTTCCTTACTCGATGCACAATCTACTGCTACGTTATTACCTAGCAACGGGAGGCATTGACCCCGATAAAGATGTCAAAATTCGCGATGTCCCACCACCAGATAGCATTGCCCAGCTAGTTGCAGGAGATATAGATGCATACTTAATGCCCGACCCGTTTAATCAAAGAGCAGTTTACGAAGAAGCTGGCTTTATTCATAAATTAACCAAGGAAATTTGGCCTGGACATCCTTGCTGCGCCTTTGCTGCTAGTGACGAATGGATTTCATCAAACCCCAATACCTTTAGAGCCTTAAATAAGGCAATTATCGAAGCTGCGGGCTATGCCAAAGATCCTGCTAATCGCCCTGAGATTGCTAAAGCGATATCCGAAAGAGCATTTCTCAATCAGCCTGTAGAGGTGGTCGAAGCAGTATTAACAGGTAACTTTGATGATGGTCTGGGCAACAGTCTTAGCATTCCCGATCGCATTGATTTCGACCCTTATCCTTGGCAAAGTTTTGCTAACTGGATCTCCTCACAGCTAGTGCGCTGGGACTTACAGGGAGATGGCAAGGTAAAAACGGCGATCGCCGATGGTAAATATGACGAAGTAGGAAAAAAAGTATTCATGACCGACTTAGCCAGGGAATTAGCAACGGAAGTGGGACAAACTCCTCCAGCCGAGATTTATCGCACCGAAACCCTAGAGTTTGACACTTTCGATCCTGCCCAACCCCAGGCATATGTTGACGAACAGATTAAAAAATATGGCGTTTAACTAGTTGTAAAGAAGTTGTAGAGACGCGAGATTTCGCGTCTGTGCGAGTAGATAACAGAAAGGTAGGGTGGGATGGCGATCGCCTCTAGTAAGGGGTAATTATTCAAATAACGTCCACCAATCAGTAATCACCAATCAGTAATCAGTAATCAGTAATCATGACCGTAGTTAGAGAAAATATAGTTGAAAATAGTAAGGAAAATAAGTTACTCGATAATGAAAATGTTCGAGCGTTGCTGCTATTCCTGCTTTCATTAGGTATCTTCCTGGCATTTTGGGAATTGGGGGCAAATCTCAAAATATTCTCTAAAGGTATGCCCACTGCCTCTTTGACTCTAAAAGAATTGTGGTACTGGGTAACTCATCCTTTTTATAAGAATGGTCCTAACGATATGGGTATTGGCTGGAATTTGCTGATTAGTCTGAGACGTGTGGCGATCGGCTACACTCTGGCATCTCTGATTGCCGTTCCGCTAGGCATTCTGGTTGGAATTTCCAAAGTTGCGTTTAAAGCCTTTAATCCCTATTTTCAACTATTAAAACCCGTATCTCCCCTTGCCTGGTTGCCATTGGGACTCTATATCTTCCGCGACTCAGAAGTAACAGGGATTTTTATCATTACCATTGCTAGCATTTGGCCTACTCTTACCAATACTGCATTTGGCGTAGCCAACGTAGACTCTAGCTATCTCAACGTTTCTAAAACCCTTGGCGCATCGAGATGGCGCACTATCTTTAAGGTAATTATTCCTGCAGCATTACCCAACATTATTTCGGGTTTGCGAATCAGCATGGGTATATCCTGGCTGGTAATTGTTGCTGCAGAAATGCTTTTGGGCAGTGGGCTAGGATATTTCATCTGGAATGAATGGAACAACCTCTATATTCCCAATATTCTGGTAGCCATCTTTATCATCGGCATTGTGGGTATTGTCCTCGACCAAATCTTTGCCTATCTAGAAAAACTCGTTTCTTTTGGTAAGCAATCATGAGTACTTCATTTTCAAATAGATCGACTGTGAATACAGACAGTGTTAGCGATACTCAAATATCTCTGCGTCATATATCTAAAATTTTCCCTGGCAGAAAAGGTTGGCTTAATAAGCTGACGAGACAAGCGAGTTCTGATTTTATGGCGATCGAGGATATCAATCTCGATATCGAACACAATACTTTTGTCTCGATCATTGGTCCTTCTGGCTGCGGTAAATCTACCCTGCTTGATATTATTGCTGGTTTAAGCACTGCAACTGGCGGAGAAGTCTTAATTAACGGGCAGGTAGTGGACAAACCAGGGCCCGATCGCGGGATGGTATTTCAAAACTATGCTCTGATGCCCTGGATGACGGTACTAGACAACATCAAGTTTGCCGTCGAAACTGTCTTTCCGAAGATGCCAGCAAAACAACAGCAGCGAATAATTAAAGAAAACATTCAGCTAGTAGGGCTGACTGGGGCAGAAAAAAAGCATCCTCATGAGCTATCGGGCGGAATGCGCCAGAGGGTAGGTATAGCCAGAGCTTTAGCCATAAATCCGCAGATTTTACTGATGGATGAGCCATTTGGAGCATTGGATGCCCTTACCCGTGGCTTTCTGCAAGACGAAATCGAGCGTATTTGGGAACAACAGCGCAAAACTGCGATTATGATTACCCACAGTATTGAAGAGGCTTTGCTGCTGTCCGACCGCATTATTATGATGACCAAAGGTCCCGCAGCTAGGATCGATCAAATATTAGAAGTTCCCTTTCCCCGTCCCCGCGATCGCACCACCGTCGAAAGTCATCCCGATTATTTAAGGCTGAAAAAAGAGATGGAAGATCATTTATATCGGGAAACCAGGGCAGTTGAAGCAGCCCGCATCAAACCGTAGAGACGCGATATACGGCGTCTCTCAAACCATATAATTAGGAGCAAGAATCATGCCAATTTCAGAAATCACCGAAAAACTGTTAGCAGCCAAAAAAGATAAGGGAATCACCTTTGAAGATTTAGAGAAAGCCGTAGGATTAGACGAAACCTGGATTGCCTCCGTAATCTATCGTCAAGCCAGCGCTAGTATAGAAGAAGCTACCAAAATCGTCACTACTTTGGGCTTACCCGAATCAATGGCTGAACCCCTAACCGTTGCACCTCTCAAAGGATCGCTAGAACCGCAAATCCCCACAGATCCGTTAATCTATCGCTTTTACGAAATCATGCAGGTATACGGGATGCCGATTAAAGCGGTGGTTCACGAAAAATTTGGCGATGGAATTATGAGTGCGATCGACTTTTCTGTTGAAGTAAATAAAGTAGAAGACCCCAAAGGCGATCGCGTGCAGATAGTTATGTGCGGTAAGTTCCTACCCTACAAAAAGTGGTAATTTATCAGCTCTCTATTAAATAAAATTGAGTTGAGACGATAAGCTAATTGTCTTGGCTTAATTTTTATTACCTACCCTGAAAATTTTTTATGGAACGTAAACTAGTTGGTACTCTCGAAGCTTTATGGCGTTACCCAGTTAAATCTATGCAGGGGGAAGAGTTAGGGGCATCAAATATTGGTACAAAAGGATTATTAGGCGATCGCTGTTATGCTCTTTGGGATGTTGAAACCAAGCGTATTGCCAGCGCTAAAAATCCCCGAAAATGGTCTTCTCTGCTCAACTGTCATGCCACTTTAGAGCAAACTCCTCAGGTTGGCGAACCGACTCCTACAGTAAAAATTTCTCTACCCAACGGCGCTACTGTAACAAGCGAAGAGGCAAACATTGATACTCAATTATCAAGCTGGATCGATAGAGAAGTACAATTCTTGGCTACTGTTCCTAAAACTCCGAGCCTCGACCAATATTGGCCAGATGTTGAAGGTACGGCTTATCAAGACACCGTAACTCAACTGTTTATGCCGACTGGCACTTTTTTCGACTCTTGCCCGATCCATGCTATTACTACCGCCACCTTAGATCGCTTACAAGAACTGTATCCTGAAGGAAAATTCGATCGCCGTCGCTTTCGTCCCAATTTACTAATTAATAGCCAGTCGGCTCAAGCGGATTTTGTCGAGAATGCTTGGGTCGGTCATATTTTGGCGGTTGGAGATACCGTTAGGCTCAAAGTTGATACAGCTTGTCCTCGCTGTGTTGTGACCACCTTAGCTCAAGCAGAATTGCCCCAAGACTTAGCGATTTTACAAACTACCGCCCAATACAACAAGGTTATTGCGGGAGTACGATTATCAGTAATTCAAGGAGGCAACATTTATCAGGGTGATTCTATCTGGTTAGAAGAGACAAAAGCCTAATTTTTTTGCTAATAAGTAATTTGGACTCTGATTTTTATATTTCCAAAAGTGATTCGAGCGAATTGCCAATAAAACTAATTTTTAGATGCACATTTAACATTTTTTTACTAAACAGACAGATTAGTGTAATTTAAGATACACAAACTATCGTGCCTTTATTATTTAATGATAGCTATCAAGCGGAAATATTCTTAAATAAAAATTAATCAAAAAATGCAATATTGCCGCGCATAAATCATTTTATAGCTTAGATCGTTCGTTTAGTACCAAAACAACAGGCTAAAATATCAAAGATTTTTTTTTGTTGGCTTGTATCTTTAATACTTTCTAAGAGTAAAAGTATCAAAAAGCAATCGGTATTGTTAGATTAGCAGCATAAATTTATTGAATATTTCAGGGATAATTGGTATAGGTATCTAGGTGTATACTCAGCATGAAGAGACGTAATTTATTCAAACTTGCAGGCTATGGAGGAGTAGGTTTAGCAACTGCACTTCGGGGTAATTCTACAGCTGCAACCGTAGCGAAAGCAGATATATCAGATCTACCTAGCTTTGATTTTGCCACCATCAAAATAAATTCAGCAGGGCAAGAGCAAGAACGTACTTACCATAATGCCAAGCTGCATATAGAAGATTTGGGCAACTTTCAAACTCTGTCTATGGTTGCAATACCCCAGGGAAAATTTATGATGGGTGCGATCGCGAAAGAGAAAGGCAGCAGCGATCGCGAGCGCCCCGTTCACCGAGTCAAAGTAGAGAAGTTTTCGATCGGTGAATATCCTATAACTCAGTCACAGTGGCGCAAGGTGGCGCAACTACCGCAGATAAAACAAGAGCTTAAACTAGATCCTTCCCACTTCAAGGGCGACAGTCGTCCTGTCGAAAATATCTCTTGGCTAGAAGCAGTAGAGTTTTGCGATCGCCTGTCAGCTTCTACAGGCAGACAATATCGCTTACCCAGTGAAGCCGAGTGGGAATACGCCTGTCGGGGCAATACTCAAACGCCCTTTGCCTATGGAGAGACGCTAACTGGTGAATTAGCTGACTATGCCAGTACCTATGCTTATGCTGCTGAAACAGGTTCAACTTATCGCCGAGGAACAACCAGCGTTGGTGCATTTATGCCTAATGCTTTTGGTCTGTACGATCTACATGGCAATGTTCGCGAGTGGTGCGCCGATCCCTGGCATGAAAACTATTCTGGCGCACTTAGCAAGAGTAAAGTCTGGAATAAGGGAGGCAGCGATCGCTCATTGCGGACTCTAAGGGGTGGTTCTTGGGCGAATAAGCCAGCTCACTGTCGCTCTGCTCATCGTTCGGGGTATCCAGAGCATTTATTAAATCGGGCGATCGGCTTTCGCGTGGCAATGAATTTGTAATTATCAAATAGATAAATAATGAAAATACAGCACAACATAGCGGGTATCGAAAACTTAGGGGAAATAGATTTCCAAAAGCGAGTTTTTGTCGTTCCTTGGGAAGAACGGATCTTTGGTATTCACGTAGCCATGATGGGCTTGAGCAAACATCTGGAAACAGATTCCTTGCCAAACTATTCTTTGAGTTCAGTTCCGACTAATTTTGATAGTACCTGGACCTGGGGACATCTGAGGATGGGGGCAGAAGGACTAAATCCCTTTGACTACTTCAAATTTCGCTATTACGAAAAATGGCTGGGAGGCATTTCGGGCTTTTTTATCGAAGAAGGCTATATCACCGAGGAAGAACTGGACGCTAAAACTGCTCTCTATTTAGAAGACGGTAATTTAGATAATGCACCTTTACCTGACATATCCCAACCAGCGATCGACGAACAGGTAATGAAATACCTTAAAGAAGGTGATTCGCCAGAAAGAGATGTTGCTGTCAAACCTAAATTTGTCGTAGGCGACAAAATTCGTGTCAAAAGTATTCCTCCCACAGAGCATACTCGCTTACCAGGCAATCTTCAGGGCAAAATTGGCACAATTGATGTAGCCTATCCCATGCCCTATACCTACTTCTTTACCACTACAGATGGTTTGGGTAAACCGATGCCCGTATACAACGTCAAGTTCGAATCTACCGAACTGTGGGGCGAGATGGCAGAGCCAAATAATGTTTACTACAACGACTTATTTGAAACTTATTTAGAAGCAGCATAAAGAAACTGACCTCTGTATGGGCGAACAGTCGTTCGTTCCTAGCAATATTATGACTAAATACGACGGCTTTAATTACGATCGCGATCGCGAAATTTATAGTGCGGCAAGGGTTCGCGCATTAGAATCACTCTTAATTGAAAAAGGCATTATTTCTGGGGAAACCGTGGATAAGGTTCTCAATTATTTTGAGACAGAAATGGGTCCTTTTAATGGGGCAAAAATTGTGGCAAAAGCTTGGACTGACCCTGCTTTTAAAGCTCAACTGCTAGAAGACTGTAATGCTGCAGTATCCAATATTGGCTTACCCGTGGGGATGTCGGGGGCAGAAGGGGAACACATGAAGGTGGTAGAAAATACTGCTGAGGTGCATAACATTGTAATTTGTACTCTTTGTTCCTGTTATCCCTGGCCTACCTTGGGTCTGCCTCCCTACTGGTTTAAAGACCCCACGTTCCGCGCTAGGGCAGCTAGAGAACCCAGAGCCGTATTGACAGAATTTGGCGTAGAGCTACCTGAAACTACAGAAATTAAACTTTGGGACAGTAGCGCCCAGATTCGTTGGTTTGTTCTGCCAGCCCAACCTGAAGGAACAGAAGGCATGAGCGAAGCAGAATTGGCTGCTCTAATTACACCTGAAGCCATGATGGGAGTAGCATTAGTCCCCTCGCCCTCTGCTGCCTAATTATTCATTATTGATTCGTTAATTATCTATGCAATTAAGATTTGAACACTTTGCTGCTACCAGTCTCATGGGTAGCGAAGAATCGCCGCCGAGAAATAATGGCGAACTAAAATTCGCTCGCGACTGGGAAGGGTTAGCTTTTGGTATGGCTTTGGCTTTGGCAAAAAAGGGACATTACGAATGGGAAGACTTTCGCCAAGAGCTAATCGCCTCGATTGAGGAATGGGAATCCGAACATGCTTTAGAAGATGAGAGCTGGGACTATTATCAACGCTGGCTGATTGCTCTAGAACGCTTGGCGGTTGAGTCAGAACTGATTGACGAAGCGGAATTGGAACAGCGTACTAATCAAATAATCAACTGCAGCCATGAGAAGTAAAAGACGAAAAAAGATACCCGTCACTGTCTTAACGGGATATCTGGGGGCAGGAAAAACTACCCTGCTCAATCATATTCTGACTCAGGAACATGGCAAAAAAATAGCCGTAATTGTCAATGAGTTTGGGGAAATAGGCATCGATAATCAGCTAGTGATTGATTCTGATGAAGAAATTCTAGAGATGAATAATGGTTGTATCTGCTGTACGGTAAGGGGTGACTTGATCCGCATCATTAGTAAATTACTAGAGCGTCGCGATCGCTTCGATCATCTGGTCATTGAAACTACGGGACTAGCCGATCCCGCCCCCGTGATTCAATCCTTTTTTGTCGATGAAATCTTACACAAGCAAACGGAACTCGATGCGATCGTCACCGTGGTCGATGCTAAATATATTTCCAACCATTGGGAAAGCAGCGAAGCTCAGGAACAAATTGCCTTTGCCGATATTATTTTGGTTAACAAAACCGATCTAGTAAGTGCCGATCGGCTGGACTTCTTGAGCAAAAAAATTCGAGGTTTAAACGCGATCGCCAAAATAAAGCCGACCCAAAACTGTAATATAGATCTTAATTTTGTGTTGGGTATCGGTGCATTCGATCTTAAAAATGCTCTAACTATCGATCCTCAATTTTTAGATGAGGATGCTCACGAACACGACGAAACTGTTGCCAGTATTGCCATTTCCGATCGCGGTATTGTTAATGGTGATAAGCTCAATCGCTGGCTAAATCAGCTCATCCAAGCGATCGGACAGGATATTTTTCGCATGAAAGGCATTCTCAATGTTGATGATGAGGATCGCAGATTTGTCTTTCAAGGAGTTCATATGACCCTCGATGGTAGACCAGGAAAACCTTGGAAACCGACTGAAACCAAGACCAACGAATTAGTCTTTATTGGACGCAATCTCAACGAATCAGAGCTTCGAGCAGGCTTTCTTACTTGTTTAAATTAAAGGTGTAATAAGGTATATAGATATGAAATCATTAGAGCAGAATTCTTATTGGCGCTATTTGGCAGCAATATCAGCAATTATAATTATTGATTTATTAATTTCTGCCCCAGCTTTTGCCCACCATCCCCTTGATGGCAAACTCCCCGCTAATTTCTTTGAAGGCATCATGTCGGGCTTGGGACACCCTGTAATTGGTGGCGATCATCTAGCTTTTACGATCGCTAGTGGTTTGATTGCTTTAAAAATAACAGGGGGACTTATAGTTCCTGTTTCTTTTGTAATTGCCACGGGATTGGGCGCTTTAATTCATTTAGCCTCAATCAATTTACCTCTGCCTGAAATAATCATTGCAATTTCAGTGATATTGTTCGGCATTTTAGTAGCTTTAAAAAGTAAACAGCAGAAAGACAAAAACTATAGGCTCAAAATTACGGCATTAGCAGTTTTTGCTGGAATATTTCATGGTTTTGCTTATGGAGAGGGAATTTTTGGTGCCGAACCAACTCCCATGCTGGCGTATCTAACTGGCTTTATCGCCATCCAGCTAGCAATTTCTTTAGGAACATATGCGCTTGCTAATCGAGTCATCAAACGGATCCCTGTCAAATATCTGGCTCGGTTTGTCGGCAGTGCGATCGCAGCCTGTGGCATAATCTTTTTATCTTCAGCGATAGCTTAAATTCATAGACTAAATTTTATGGAAACAAAACCACCCCTACCACCATTTACCCTAGAAACCGCCAAAGCCAAAGTCCAGGCTGCCGAAGATGGCTGGAATGGTCGCAACCCTGAAAAAGTTGCACTCGCTTATACCGTTGATTCCGAGTGGCGTAACCGCGCCGAATTTATCAGCGGTAGAGATGAGATAATTGCCTTTCTTAAACGTAAATGGGCAAAAGAATTAGACTATCGCCTCAAAAAAAGACTCTGGAGTTTCACGGATAATCGTATTTCTGTCTGCTTTGAATACGAATGGCACGATGATGGCGGTTTCTGGTATCGCGCATACGGTAATGAGAATTGGGAGTTTGCCGAGAATGGCTTAATGAAGCGGCGGGAAGCCAGTATTAATGATGTCCCGATTAAGGAGTCGGAAAGGAAATTTCTTTGGGAAAGAACATAAGGGAGTTGAAGTTGCGATCTCCTTAATTTAAAATTGCATTCTAGATCGACAATGCTTATGATTTTGGCAATCATAGTAAATTTGCTCTATTAATAAGGTAGGCAATATTAATCAGCATACTTTCGATGGCTAAAAATCTCACTAATTCTCAACTAGATCGCCAAAATGTTCTAAACAATCGATATGCTATGGAAAAGCTGAGAGAACACCTCGATCTTAAAGGAATCTTTTTTGAGGATAATTTTGTATTTACTAAGCAGCAACTGGTCAGGCTGTTTAAAGTTAGCGACAGTACGATTGAGAAATATTTAGCCAGTCATGGTGACGAACTCAAAATAAATGGTTATCAAGTGCTTAGAGGCTTACAACTCAAGCAATTCAAGGCATTAGCTGATGTTTCCGTAATAGATTACGGAGACATATCCAAAACCCCAGTGTTGGGCGTATTTACTTTTCGTGCTGTCTTAAATATGGCAATGCTATTGACCGATAGCGAACAGGCTAAATTCATGCGCTCTCGCATATTAGATATTGTTATTGACGTAATGGCAGAGAGAGCAGGAGGTCATACTAAATACATTAATCAGCGAGATAGTAACTATGTGACGGCTGCCTATAGTGAATTTAGCTATCGTGAAGTATTTACCAATGCTTTACGCGAGTATCTGGAAATGAGTGGGGGCAAGGCTAAATTTGGCATATATACCCATAAAATGTATCAATTAGTATTTCGCGAAAATGCCAAGGAATACAGACATATTTTGAAGTTGGCAGCCAAAGATAGATTAAGAGATACTTTATATGCAGAGGTTCTAAAGGCTATTGCCAGTATCGAAAATGGTTTGGCAGAAGAAATGAAACTGGCATCGGAGAATCTAGGAAGAAAGTTAACGCCTCAAGAACTAGACGAAATTGTATTTAAAATAGAAAACAATCCATATCTTAAGCCGATCATTGAGGATGCGCGAATCAAGATGGCTAGTCGCGATCTCTGCTTTCGAGATGCTTTACATCACAAACTTGAAGCCTATATTCAATCTGTTCCCGAAACTGATTTTGACAAGTTTCTGGGTGAAACAAGTCGATCGCTAGAAAAGCAACTATCCGATCCAAAAACTCTTGATGTTTTCAAACGATTAAAGGATCGTTAGACTATGGTTAGGAAAGTTTTATATTTTGATATCTAACATGCTATTGAAGTACATGATTGGATTATCGATAAATCTGGTGGCTTGCATAGAGCAAACGATCTTGGTCTATTAGAAAGCGCACTTCAACATATTCAAAACCGATCTGTATTATCCAGAATTTTAGAGTAAGCTCACCCACTTAGTATTCGCCATCAACAAGTTTCATGCTTTTAACGATGGTAACAAGCGTTCGAGTATTGCTTTAGGTTGCTACTTTTTGAAACTCAACGGATACGATTACGCAGTCCAGTATTTTGCTATGGAAATGGAGAATATTGCAGTTTGGCTGGCGGAAGGAAAAATTAGTAAGGATCTACTAGAAGAAATTATCGAATCATTGATTTATGAAGAAGACTATAGTGAAGAACTAAAATTAAAAATTGCGATCGCTGTCAGCCAAGCTTCATTAAGCTAAAATCTCATTTCAAAGTCTTTCTGGCGCGTGAGAAACCATCCAGGGTCTATTAGTAGTAGAGGTTTGATATCTAGGCTTAGCAGGTTCTCTCAGTTCCTTTTTAACTAGCCTGGGTTCGGCAGATTGGGAACGGGCGATCGCATTAAAACTACCTGAATTAAGATTGATGTTGGGAACGGAAAAGATTTTGGTGGCAACTTTGTCACACTCAGGACAGTTTAGCGGTGCTTTATATTCCGCCATGCTGCGCCAGGCTTCAAATTCTCCACAAGGATCGCAGCGATATTCGTATAGAGGCATTTCGTTTTAATGAACCCCCATTCGAGGGCAATGGCAGTGAATAATTGACAATTAATTTTTGCTGTAGGGGCGAATGGTATTCGCCCTTGGAAAGATGTTTATGTCGGCACAATATCCTTATCAAAAATAGCGGTAGGCAAAGCCAAAGTACAGCAGGCGTTTGGCACGTCAACAATACCGCTGATTCTTCCCTCAACAGGGGCGCAACTGAGTAAGAGATAGGCTTGTTCCCCTGTAAAACCAAAAGTCTTAAGATAGTTGATCGCATTTAGACAAGCATTACGATAGGAAACGTGGGCATCGAGGTAATACTGTTCTCCGCTAAACTCATCTACAGAAATACCCTCAAAAATCAAATATTCCGAATAATGAGGTTCGACTGGTCCTGGTTTAAATATCGGATTGACCATAGCATACTTCTCTACACCGCCTTTGATGATATCTACGTGGAGGTCAATATAGCCAGACATTTCGATCGCACCGCAAAAAGAGATCTCCCCATCTCCCTGAGAAAAGTGAATATCGCCCATCGATAGGTTAGCCCCCTCGACATATACAGGAAAGTATATCTTTGAACCTTTAGACAGGTTTTTAATATCGCAGTTGCCACCGTGTTCCCTTGGCGGTACGGTACGAGCTGCTTCTGCTGCTACGCGATCGAACTCCGAACCTGACAAAGCGCCTAATACAGCCTCTTCGGGGTTGGGTAAAGCTGCCAAATCTGGTATCTCTGGTTTCCAAGGTGGACCTCCCTTTGCAACCAAAGCTCTTTCTCTTTTGTTCCATGTCTGCAATAGTTCCATCGATGGGGCGCAACCAATCAAACCAGGATGAGTAATACCTGCAAAGCGAACCCCTGGTATATGTCGAGAACTCGTATAGATACCCTGAATATCCCAACAGGCTTTAGCAGCTTTGGGATAGTGATCGGTCAAGAAACCACCGCCGTTATCCCTGGAGAAAATTCCTGTAAAACCCCATTCATCCCCTGGTAACGTGCCAATATCCAGCAAATCTACAACTAAAATATCCCCTGGCTGCGCCCCTTCTACCCGAATTGGACCACTCAGCATATGAACCTTGCGCAGATCGACTTTCTCAATGTCGCTGGGATCGTCATTGTTGCTTATTTGTCCGTCAGTCCAGTCTTTACATTCAATCCGAAAGACGTCTCCTGGTTTAACGGAAACTACCGCAGGTATATCAGGATGCCAGCGATTATGTCCAGGAACATCCTGATCTTTCATCGGTTTGGTTAAGTCAATTTTGAAGAGAGTTTCTGGCATTGTAATTCCACTTTTTGCTTGTAAATATGTATGAAAATAAATTCAAAGTGCGAACTTTTCTAGTAAGAGAAATGCAGCAATGAGATTGTTAAGGCATTAAAAATACTGCATTCTCTATAAAGCAAAGTTTAAAGAGCAACTATGTTTAGAACTGCTATTTTTTACGATAATAAGCATAGTGAAGCATTTAATGAATCCTAAAAGTAACTTTTGCTACAAAATTCTCTTTAAAGGCTTTATCTTAACAATGATGCACTTGTGGATTTCAGGCTTAAACCAGCATTCAGGAATTTTGCCTGCATACTATTAACTAAATATCGCATCCGTAATTAGCATCCAAAAAATTAGATATACAGGATACTTCTAACCACAAAAAAATTTGCTACAAAATACTTGGTGGCTGATTTTGACGCAAATAAATTTTGTTGCTTTAAATACAGCGATCGAGAGTTAATTAATTCAAAAACTTAAAAGAAAAAAGATTTCCGATCGGATAATCTTGTAAATTAGGAAGACGTAATTAAACGTCTATATCATTCAAAGTAACCATAATAAAATAAAAAAAAAGTAATGGAAGATACAAAACAGAGAGAAAAAAGCGTCTATGCTTCCAAAAGATTGACAAACAACTTTCAGGTTAGTTTGACTAAGAAGCAATTAAATATTCAGTTAAATGTACTAAGTCAACAGAGGGTTATTTTAGTCGCTTGATGTTAAGAATTTTAATATATTTCTTAGTTATTCAAATTTCGTTTCAGCAGAATAAATAGATTCATGAGCAAGAAGTACAAACAGACTCTACTTAGCGGAATTAGTCGCCGTAAATTTATTAAATACAGTTCATTAGCTGTAGGTTCGGGGATTTTAGCATCCTGTACTGGTGGTGGGACTTCTAGTACGGGAGATGAAGACTTGGGAGAAAACCCGATCAAGGTGGGGGTAATGTATTCCACCACGGGCTCGATCGCCATTGTAGAAAAGTCGCTTCAGGATGCCACCTTCCTCGCTTTAGAGCAAATCAACACTGATACAGGACCATGGCAGGGTAATGGTGTTGGTATTGAAGGTAGAAAGATTCAGAAGGTAGTAGTTAACCCCAACTCCGACTGGGATTTATATAACCAGATGTCGAAGCGTTTGATCGACGAAGATCGGGTGGTGTGCGTCCTTGGTTGCTATACTTCTGCTAGCCGTAAGTCAGTACTTCCCGTTTTTGAAGAAAAGGATTCACTCCTTTATTATCCAGTTTATTATGAAGGCAACGAATGTAGCTCAAACGTTTTTTATACTGGGGCTGCGCCTAATCAACAAATTACCGATTCAATTCCCTATTGTAAAGAGAACTTCGGACCAAAAGGCTTCTTTGTCGGTTCAGACTATATATATCCCAAAGAGAGTAATCGTATTGCCAAAGCCGAGCTGGAAAAAGCTGGTGGACAAGTTGTGGGGGATGAATATTCTCCCCTCGGTACTACAGAATTTATTACCATTATTAATAAAATTAAGCAGGCTAAACCAGATTTTGTGCTGAGTAACTTAGTTGGGGACAGTATTCCAGCTTTTTATCGTCAGTATAAAGATGCAGGACTTACTTCAGATGCAGTGCCAATTATGGCTTATCCCACTACTGAAGAAGAAATTCAGGCAATGGGTTCAGAGTATGCCACAGGACACTACACCAGCTTTAACTATTTCCAGTCTGTAGATACCCCCCAAAATACTGCTTTTGTAGAGCAGTTTAAAGCAAAATTTGGTGATAGCCGAGTTACCAACGGGGTAATGGAAGCGGCATATATTCAGACCTTCTTCATGGCACAAGCCATGCGCGACGCTTTGCAGAAAGGGGAAGAACTAAATACGGGAACTATTCGAGAGGCTTCTCGCGGACAGACCTTTAGCGCACCTCAAGGACAGGTAAAATTAGATCCTGATAACTATCACGCTTACTTATATTCGCGCATAGGCAAGTGGAATGCTGATGGACAGGCAGAAATTGTCTTTGCTACTCCCGCAGCGGTCAAGCCTATTCCTTGGAGTCAGGTTCTTTATAAAGGTCGCGAGTGCGTTCATAAAACTCCTGACGATCGCAGTAATTCTGTAGTAGAGACAGGCAAGGATTTAGAAGTTCAATATTTGGAGGAAACCTAAAATTGTCGATAGTAGTTTGATGGTTTGAATTGTAATCCTTCGGTAGATAAGTAATATAGGTAATCAGCAATGCACGCATATTTATTTCCACTTTATTATTTAGCGCAAGAAGCCGCGACCCAAGAATCAACTGAAGGTTTTAGCTTGGTTGCTTTGACTAATCAGCTAGTCAACGGGATTGGCATTGTGGGAATTCTTTTGCTAACTGGGTTGGGTTTGGCTATTACCTTCGGGGTGATGCGGATCATTAACCTGGCACACGGTGAATTTATCATGCTGGGAGCCTATGTCACCTTTTGGATGCAGGACACTTTTGGCATGGATCTATTGCTGACTATTCCCTTTTCTTTCTTGATTACGGGAGCAATTGGAGCATTGGTGGAGCTGACTATCATCAGGCGGCTGTATGGTAGACCACTAGAAACTCTTCTTGCTACCTGGGGCTTGAGTATTGTCTTGCAGGGGGTAGTCAAATTAATCTTTACGGCACAGTTAAAATATGTAAAATCTCCGCCTTACATATCAGGGAATTTAACTCTATTAGAAGATGCTCAGGGTTCCCCTGCGATCGCCATTTCTTATTATCGTCTGTTTATCGTCGCCGTAGCGATCGCTCTACTCCTAGTAACTGGTTATTTGCTCAATAAAACCGATCTGGGTCGTCAGGTACGGGCAGTTACCCAAAACCGAGAGATGTCGAAATGTCTGGGGGTAAATACTAGCCTAGTAGATATGGTGACATTTGCTTATGGTTGTGGTCTAGCAGGTATAGCAGGGACAGTAATTTCTTCTCTCAAAAGTGTTTCCCCACCAATGGGGCAAGATTACTTAATCGATGCCTGGATGACTGTGGTAACGGGAGGAGTAGATAAATTATTTGGTATTTTGGCTGGTGCTTTCTTAATTGGAGAATCTAGTTCGGGTATTGCCTATCTTCTTAACGATCCTACTGCCAGAGTAATTGTCCTAGCTGCGGTAATTATTCTCATCCGCTACAAGCCAGAAGGTTTATTTACGATCCAGAAACGCGGCTAAGGGTTTAATAGACAATTGATAATTTCATTGCTTTTAAACTGTTCATTGTTAGTTATCAACTATTAGTTAAAGAAAATGGCACAATCAACAGGTGGTATTGCAACGCGATCGCGAACTCCGACAAAATTAGGAATTGTCACCGCTATTAGTTTTCTTGTCATGGCAGTCTTGCCTTTTGTAGTCGGTACTTTCCAGATCTCTCTACTATCCAAACTATTACTATTTGGTGCGTTAGCTATTTCCTTAGATTTGGTCTGGGGTTTTACGGGTATTCTTAGTTTTGCTCACGGAGTATTTTTTACTCTAGGAGGTTATGCCATGGCATACTACCTCAAGCTCAATTTATCATCCACGAATAATACCTACGGTGGTGATTTACCTGATTTTATGGTCTGGAATGGCTTGAAAGAGCTACCTTGGTTTATTGCACCTTTAAAGTATTTTCCTATAGCTGCCCTTGCCATGGTCTTAGTACCTGCTGCATTTGCCTATCTAATCGGCTGGTTTATCTTTCGCTCTAAGGTAAGCGGGGTCTATATTACAATTATTACCCTAGCTATATCCTCGGCTTTGACCACCTTTTTTATCAGCCAGCAGGCATATACAGGGGGAACAAACGGCATTACCGATGTATCCAAACTGAGCATTTTTGGCACAGATATTCCTCCAAACGGTATTTACTGGATAATTTTGCTGTTTACCACCTTTGTTTTAGTTGGTAGCTGGTGGTTGACTCAGTCTAACTTTGGTTTGATCTTGCGCTCAATTAAAGAGAACGAAAATCGCATTTCCTACTTGGGTTATGACGTTGCCAGTTTCAAAATCTTTATCTGGACACTATCAGCGGGTATTGCTGGCATTGCGGGAGGATTGTTTGTGCCACTCAACCGATTTATTTCTCCTGTATATTTGGCCGTAGCTTTTGGAACGCAAGTAGTCATTTGGGTAGCTATTGGCGGTAGAGGAACTTTAGTCGGTCCCCTTATAGCAGCGATTCTTTTAGGTCAAATTCAAAACTCCGCAGAGAGAGTTACCCAAGATTGGCAGCTAGTCGTGGGAGTATTACTATTAATCGTGGTGCTATTTATTCCCGATGGCTTAGTTGGCACAGTTCAAAAACTATTTGTTAAAAAGCAGAAACCTGCAGGCACTGAAACTAAACAGCCCGTAACCTCCAGTAATTAATCAGCTATGGAATCCATATTATCAGTCAAAAATTTACAGGTGGTATTCTCTGGTTTTAAAGCCTTGAAAGGAGTAGACCTAGAGGTGGGCGATCGCGAGATTGTGACGATTATTGGCCCCAATGGTGCAGGTAAAAGTACTTTATTAGACGCGATCGTTTCTAAATCACCTGTGGCAGCAGGAAACGTCTACTTTCAAGGCAAAGATATTACCAACAAAAATCCTTATGACATTGCCCGTATGGGTATCGGTCGTAAGTTTCAAAATCCCAATGTTTATAACGAACTTACAGTATATGAGAATATCTTGCTGGCTTTAAAAGGCTCTCATGGTATTTTAAATTCTATTACTGCCAAATTAACCAAAACTAAGAAAGATAAAATCATTGACGTCTTAGATCGGATTGGTTTATTAGATAATGCAGCAACTCTTGTGTCTTCTTTATCCCACGGTCAAAAACAGTGGGTAGAAATTGGCATGGTAATTGCTCAAGATCCTTCTGTGGTATTGCTAGATGAGCCTACTGCTGGCATGACTCCCGAAGAAACCCACGCCACGGGGGAGATTATTAAAACCTTAGCCAGAGACCATACGGTGGTGGCGATCGAACACGATATGGAATTTGTCAAACAGATTGCCGAACGGATTATTGTGCTGCATCAAGGTGCAAAATTGGCTGAAGGTTCAGTCGAAGAAATTCAAAGCAATCCCAAGGTAGTTGAAGTTTATTTAGGAAGAGAAAAGATCGATGACGCTGCTTGAACTCAACAATCTCACTGCTGGATATGGACAAACTCCTGTTTTGTTTAACGTAGACATGACCATCAATAAAGGAGATATGGTCGGTCTTTTGGGTCGTAATGGAGTGGGAAAAACTACCTTATTGCGGAGTATTATTGGCTTAAACAAATTAACCAAAGGGAGCTTATCCTTTAATAATAAAGATATTACCAAAGCACCCGCCTATAAGCGATCGCGCCAGGGTATCGCCTACATTCCCCAGGGTAGAGAAATTATTCCCTATCTCTCTGTATTAGATAACCTCAAGTTAGGCACTAGTGCTAGTGGTAAAAGTAGTAAACGCATTCCTTCAGAGATCTTTGAATTTTTCCCGATGCTAAAAGAGCATTTACCCCGTCAGGGAGGCTTGCTTAGTGGTGGACAACAGCAACAGCTGGCGATCGCTAGAGGCTTAATGTGCAATCCGAAGATTATGCTGCTAGACGAGCCCACAGAAGGGATTCAGCCATCAATCGTTCAGGAAATTGAGGATACTCTACGGAGGATCAACCGCGAAAAAGATATTACGGTAATTGTCGTCGAACAGAAAATAGATTTTATTCGTCAGTTAGCTAAAAGCTTTTTTATTATGGATAAAGGTGCGATCGTTGCCAAGGGAACAACCCCAGAATTAACCGATTCTTTGGTGCATCGATACCTGACGGTTTAATTGTTAATAATGATGTTGGGATTTTAATCTAGTAGATAGTTATAGTTGCTAGAAAACAAGATGACATCAGATATATTTAATAAACTCGATAGCTTTTTGGCTCAAAACGATTGGGAATCTATGAGTTGGTGCAATGGCATGGAGGATCGAATTGCCGAGAACTACCTCAGTGAGTTTAAAGAGAAAGAAAGCAAACCAATAATTTTTAGCATACATTCCAATAATAGGTAAATTGCTAGAGCGAAAGTACGAACTTCTACAGCAGGTACTTAATAGTTAATCAGTGGTTAAATTGAAGACTGAAAGAGGCAGGGAAAAAATAGGAACTTTTTCCTTATATTTAATTTGACCCAGCTACTTATTGTTGAACAATCTAGCATTATCGATCTTATCTAACTTCTAATTTGCCTACACTGACTAAAATTTCTTTGCTTGAGCATTTAATAACAGAGAGTTAGTCACCACAATCAAAGAACTCGATGCCATTGCTGCTGCTGCCAAAACTGGGGAAAGAAATACCCCGTATTTGGGTAAGAAAACTCCTGCTGCTAGGGGAATTGCGACTAAATTATATGCCAATGCCCAACCAAGATTTTGCTTAATTTTATTAACCGTTGCTCGACTTAGTTTAATCGCCTCAATTACGTCTTGGAGCCGATTCTGCATTAAAACAATATCGGCTGTAGCGATCGCCACGTCCGTTCCCCCCTGGAGAGAAATACCTACGTCTGCTTGAGCCAAGGCTGGGGCATCATTGATGCCATCGCCGATCATGGCTACTGTTTGATTTTGCTGGAGAGATTGAATAATCTGGGCTTTACCCTCTGGTTTAATCTCCGAGAAAATCTGAGTGATATTAAGCTGCTTGGCGATCGCTTGAGCTACTTCTGGGCGATCGCCAGTTAGTAATACTGTGTCTAAGTTCAAGGACTGGAGCTGTTGAACGGTGGATAAAGCATCGGGACGCAAACTATCGGCTATGGCAATTAAACCCTGTACTATATCTGAAAATGCTAGATAAATTACCGTTTTTCCCGCTTTTGCCAGTATTTGAGCTTGAGATTCAGCTTGTGAATCGATTGTAATATCGTTATTTAGCAACCATTCCCGATTGCCTAAATAGGCAGTTTCGCCTGCAACTGTCGCCGAGATACCCCTGCCAATAGCTGTATCAAAATCCTTAGTTTCGAGTAAAGTCAAATTTTTTGCCTGTGCAGCAATAGTAATAGCTTTTGCAAGTGGGTGATCGCTACCGCTTTCGATCGAGGCTGCGATCTGGAGCAGTTTCTCTGGATCGAGATCTGTGAGAGGAATGCATTCAGTAACCTGGGGTTTACCAATAGTTAATGTTCCTGTTTTATCGAACACCACCGTATTCAACTGCTGCACCCTTTCTAAAACATCGCCACCTTTAATTAAAATACCCGATTCTGCACCAATACTAGTTCCGACTAAGATAGCGGTAGGAGTAGCCAAACCCAAAGCACAGGGACAGGCAACTACCAAAACGGCGATCGCTAATTTTAAACTCAGCAAGAGCGGAGAAGTCGTTACTATTTCTGGCATCGACATCGCCATATCCATTGCAGGAACAGTAGTTAAGACCGAATCCCAAATATCTGTACCGACAAAATACCAGAACAAAAAAGTAATAGCAGCGATCGCCATTACTCCATAGGCAAAATACCCCGCGATCGTATCTGCTAGCTGCTGAACGGGTGCTTTATGAGTTTGAGCATCTTCGACTAAGCCAATAATCTTTGCCAGAGTCGTATCTCGCCCAATGTTCGTCACCTCGACAGTAATTACTCCAGACTGATTAATTGTCCCCGCCCGTACTAGATCGGCGTTGGTTTTTACAACAGCTACAGATTCCCCCGTCAGCATTGACTCATCTACAGTAGTTTCTCCCGCCACAACAACCCCGTCTACGGGCATTTTTTCTCCTGGTAAGACTCGCAACCATTCCCCAGGCTTAACCTGTTCGACGGGAATCTCAATCGTTTCGGAACTATCTTTTTTGCCAATCAGACGGGCAATGGGAGGCTGTAACGTGACCAACTTTTCGAGAGCAGCAGAGGCGCGATTACGGGCTTTTCCTTCGAGGGTGCGTCCTAGCAAAATAAAGCCCAGTAGCATTACAGGCTCATCAAAAAAGCATTCCCAACCCAAACTAGGCAGAAACAGAGCAAAACAGCTAGCCAGATAGGCGCTAATCGTACCCAAGCCAACGAGAGTATTCATGTTGGGCATTCCCTGACTGAGACTACGCCAGCCATCGACCAAAAGCGATCGCCCTGGAATTAATAAAGCCAAAGTCGCCAAACCAAAGTGAATCCAAATATTGCTGAGTACGGGTATAGTCGGCAATCCCAAATGATGCAGATGACCAATACTAGAAAAGAATAATAATACCGTGGCGGTAATTAGCTGGATCGTCCACTGTCGCTCTAGCTGCTGTCTTTTCTCCTGATTTTCCTGGGCGATTTGATAGATACTGCGATCGCTTACTCTTAACTGGCTGGGAAAACCCGTTTTAGTTAACTTCTCGGCTAACGTCTCTGGAGTAACATTTTGTTCTTGATACTCAACAACTGCCACTTCCGTAACTAGATTTACGCAGGCAGATATTACACCTGAATTCTGCTCTAGCTGTCTTTCAACGGCTTTGACACATCCCGCACATTTCATCCCGCCCACATCTAAGGCAACGGTTTTAGTTTCAGCATCGACTATCTTTGCTTCGCGATCTGAAGGGGGGATAAGAGACTTAACCATAAAGCGAGTATTTTAAAATATTCCAAAGTTCTTATCTAAATTCTAGATCGTTCGGTAGGTAAAAAGGCTTAAATTCTAATTGTTGGCTGTTGATTGGGATAAAGCGATCGCCGTACCCGATAGAATTAGACTACAGTCCAAAATCAAAGCGCCCCCCGAATATCTAGCGGTAGATCCAAATCTGTTATTTTGCCATTGACTGCCATGAGAACTTGTTCGTTCCAGTTTCGATCTCTGTTGTCCCTGGTAATTTCAGCATTGCTAAATTCTGTCTTGAAAGCTTCGATTAAATCTGCGGAGCGATCGCCTAATTTGACAGCACAGATTCCTTTATCTGTAGTAGCAACAAGTACATATCCTAAACCGCATTTGGCGATCGCATATTCTATTCTTGTCTCATCTTGCCAATATACTTTCAAAGTCATGCCTTGTTTTGATGTTTCGATAGATATGTTTATATATCGAACGAGCTTTTTACTTTTCAACTATTAAAACAGGCAAAAAAAAATGCCCCCCATTGCTGGAGAGCATTTTTTTGAATCTTAATTACGAGAAGTAACTAATTAACCGTTGATAGCAGGAGCGGTAAGTGCTACAGGAGCAGAATCGCCAGATGCTAAATCAAGAGGGAAGTTGTGTGCGTTACGTTCGTGCATTACTTCAAAACCAAGGTTAGCTCGGTTGAGAATGTCTGCCCAAGTGTTGACTACACGTCCCTGGGAGTCCATTACGGACTGGTTGAAGTTGAATCCGTTGAGGTTGAAAGCCATGGTTGAAATACCCATTGCTGTGAACCAGATTCCGATTACAGGCCATGCACCTAAGAAGAAGT